>JADMIO011575551.1_pt1 | contig 87560 bp, 72 predicted proteins | sample 8958161 | NCBI WGS metagenome assembly JADMIO01 (sample SAMN16585339, study PRJNA669376) | soil metagenome | isolation source: Crop rotation soil | place: USA: Cullars Rotation, Alabama | collected 2011 | reverse complement strand
CCGCGACTTCAAGTCACGTGAATTCCAAGCTTCGGATCCCACTGTGCTGGAAAGAGATGCCGTGCTACCGCTCAAGACATTTTGATTGCCGATTGCGCGGGCGTCAATAATTATTTGGCGCAAAATTTTTTCTTGTTTGGCGCAAACAGGTTTCGTGCGCAATTTGCGGCCTGCCTGAACAGCACTCCGCGTAGAAAGGCAACGCCTTAGGTAAGCTTTCGATGGATTTGCGAAATCGCGCACCCAGCGTATAACTTCATGCGCCGTCAGTCGTTGTGGCGGCTATCGCCGAGGTTGGCCCAGGCGGCGTCTTCGGCGGCGCGGCGGCTCTCACGCCAATCGGCGAACCACTGGATCACATAGTAGAACACTGGCGTAAGGAAGATGCCGAACATTGTTACGCCGAGCATGCCGGCGAACACGGCAGTCCCCAGCGTGCGCCGCATTTCAGCACCGGCGCCCGTGCCGACGATCAACGGCACGACGCCCAGGATGAATGCAAAACTGGTCATGATAATTGGTCGCAGCCGCAAACGGCAGGCTTCCAGCGTCGCCTCGAACCGCGGCGTGCCGGCGTCGCGCCGCGCCCGCGCGAACTCGACGATCAAGATCGCGTTCTTACAGGCCAACCCCACAAGCACGACAAAGCCGATCTGCGTGAAGATGTTGATGTCCATCCGGGCGAATAGGACGCCCGCGATCGAGCAGAGCAAACACAGCGGCACGACCAAGATCACGGCCAGCGGGAGTGACCAGCTTTCATATTGCGCCGCCAGCACCAAAAACACGAGGATGACGGAAAGCCCGAACGCCAGCATTGCCGTGTTGCCGACATTCAACTGCAAAAGCGCAAGTTCCGTCCAATCGGTGCGCAATTGCGGCAAGAGATTTTTTTGCGCCACGTTGCCCAACAGGTCGATCGCCTGTCCGGAACTCGTGTGGGGGCCGGCATTGCCGTTGATTGTGGCCGAGTTGTAGAGATTGTATCGCAGCAGCATCAAAGGGCCGCTGATGTTGCGGACGTGGGCCATAGCCGCGAACGGCACCATTTCCCCCTTGTCGTTGCGGACTTTCACCCGGCGAAGATCCTCGACCTTCATGCGATAGGCGGCATCGGCTTGAACATTCACCTGCCAGGTCCGCCCGAAGCGATTGAAGTCGTTGACATACAGCGAGCCAAAATAGACCTGCAGCGTCGTGAATACTTCGGCCATCGACACGCCCATCGTCTTGGCGGCCTCGCGGTCGATGTCGATCTCGTACCAGGGGGTGTCGCCGCGGAAGCTGGTGAAGACATTGGCAAGGCCGGGCTCCTCGCCGGCCTTCTCGACGATGGTTTCCGTCGTGCGCTGCAGATCCTTCAAGCCCAAATCGCCCCGGTCCTCGACGACAATCTTAAAGCCGCCAGCCGTGCCGAGGCCTTCGATGGGGGGCGCGCCGACAATATTGATCGCGCCGTCGGGAATGGCCGCTTCGCAGTCGCGCCGCAGTTGGTCGGTGATGGCCTCCGCCGTGAGGCCCTTGTGCGAACGGGCGTGAAATTCATCGAGCATTACGTACATCGTGCCGAAGTTGGCCGCCCGCGCGCCGCTCAAGATCGATTGTCCGGCGATGGACAGCGTGTGCGCAACGCCGGGCACTTGCTTGGCGACCTTCTCGATCTTGGTCATTGTCTCGCTAGAGCGTTCCAGCGACGCCCCATCCTGCAGCCGCACGTCCAGTAACAGGTAGCCCTTGTCCTGCTGCGGGATGAACCCGGTGGGCGTGACGGCGAACGCGTGGTACGTGAGAAAAAGCAGCCCGCCGTATACCAACAATACGATCGCACTGGTGCGGAGCATCCGGCCGACCCAGTTGACGTAGCCGTTGCTCAGCGCGTTGAACCCCCGGTTGAAGCCGCGAAAAAATAGCGACAAGCCGCGATTGATGACGCCGGTGCCAAACCAACCGACCACCGCGCCGACCGCCGCGCCAAACCACGGCCCATTCGCCGCAATATCAAACGGCAACTCCGCCGAAACTTGCTCCAACCAATAGCCGGCCGCGAACGACACGGCTTCGTAGCCTACCCAGCCCGTCAAAAGCAAAATCAAGAACCGAGGCAGTGCTTCCGCACGGCCTTCGCCCTTGGGCTTAAGCAGCAACACGGCGAGGGCCGGGCTAAGCGTCAACGAATTGAACGCCGAAATCACCGTGGAAATCGCGATCGTCACGGCGAATTGCCGAAAGAATTCACCAATGATGCCCGTGATGAAAATACAGGGCACGAATACGGCGCTAAGCACAAGCGCCACGGCGACGACCGGGCCGGACACCGCCTCCATCGCGTGCACGGCCGCATCGTGCGGCGACTCGCCTTCTTCGATGTAATGCTCAATGGCCTCGACCACGACGATCGCGTCGTCCACGACGATGCCAATCGCCAGGACGAGCCCGAACAACGTGAGCGTATTCAAACTGAAACTAAACGCTGCCATCGCAGCGAAGGTTCCCACGATCGCGACAGGCACGGCCACGAGCGGAATCACCGCCGCGCGCCAGCCCTGCAAGAACACCAGCACCACCAGGGCGACGAGAATCACCGCGTCGCGTAGCGAGGCGAATACCTCGTGAATCGATTCGTCGATGAAAGGCGTCGTGTCGTAGACGATCTTGTAATCGACGTCTTCGGGAAAACGCTGTTTCAACTCGGCCATCTTTTCCCGCACCTGTCGAGCGGTTTCGCGCGCGTTCGAGCCGGGCAGTTGATACACCGACAGGGCCACCGAGGGCCGCTCGTCGAGCGTGCAAACCTGGTCGTAGGTCAGCGCGCCGAGTTCCACCTTGGCAACGTCCTTCAGCCGCAGCATGCGACCCTGCCCGTCGGTTTTCAGCACCATCTCGCCGAATTGCTTGCCTTCCTGCAATCGGCCGAGCGTGTTCATCGTGTATTGGAATGCTTGATTGCTGGAGGCGGGCGGCTGGCCAATTTGTCCCGCGGCAACCTGGACGTTCTGCTGCTGCACGGCCTGAATCACGTCGGCAGCCGAGAGGCTATGCGCTGCCATCGCCTGCGGATCGAGCCAGACTCGCATGCTGTAGTCGCGCTGCCCCAGGTACGTAATGTCGCCAACGCCCGGCACGCGCGACAGCTCGTCGCGCAACTGGATCGTCGCATAATTACTGAGGTAAAGATTCTGCCGGGTCTCATCGGGCGAGAACAGATTCACGATCATCAGCACGCTGGGCGATTTTTTCTTGACCGTCACGCCGCGGCGGCGGACGAGGTCGGGCAGGACCGGGTTCGCCAGCGTGGCGCGATTCTGCACAAGAATCTGCGCCAAATTCAAATCCGTGCCGGGATGAAACGTCACCGTCAGCGTGTACGTGCCATCGTTGGTGCATTGCGAAGACATGTACATCATGCCCTCGACGCCGTTGACCTGTTGCTCGATCGGCGCGGCCACCGTGTCGGCCACGACCTGCGCATTTGCGCCGGGAAAGGTCGCGTAAACTTCGACCGTCGGCGGCGTGATATCGGGATACTGCGTCACCGGCAGCGCGGAGATCGCGATGAAACCGCCCAGCGTAATCACGATGGACAGCACCGAGGCGAAGATCGGCCGATCGATGAAGAATTGGGAGAACATATTAGCGAGCCGGGAGCCGACCGCCGTACCGGCGGTGCCTGCGACCGGAGTTCGTTAGTGGTTAGTGATCGGTTGCCGTGGGTGTGATGGTCTCATTGGTGTCGCGAGAATTTGTGCCATTACCGTGGCCGTTGATGTTTTCAAACGAAGAGCGGTGCAACGCGTCGTCTTCTCCCGTAGCGTCTCCATTCTCGGAGAACGCTACGAAATGCACGCCGGCCGGTGCCGCGGCCTGCCGCCAGCCGAACTTGGCTGCAAGCCCCAATACCCCGCGCCGCCAAACAACATCGCGTGCCGTATCGCACAACCGTTGCCAACCGGCCTGGAGCGATTGAACCGGATGCGAATAGGAATGGAGCGATTTTTCGATCACGTAGAAAAACACGGGCGTCAGGAAGATGCCGAACGAGGTGACGCCCAACATGCCGAAAAACACCGCCACGCCCAGCGCCTTTCGCATTTCGAAGCCGGCCCCGTGCGCGAACACGAGCGGTAGCACTCCCAAAATGAAGGCCACGCTGGTCATAATGATTGGTCGCAAGCGGAGCGAGCAAGCAGCCAGGATCGCCGTCCGCGGATCGGCCCCTTCCTCGCGGCGGTATTTGGCAAACTCGACGATCAAAATCGCGTTCTTGCAGGCCAGTCCGATTAACACGATCAGCCCGACCTGCGTGAAGATGTTGATGTCCATCTTTAAGATCGCGATGCCCGTAACAGCGCTAAGCACGCACATCGGCACGACCAAAATGACGGCCAACGGCAGCGACCAACTTTCATACAGCGCCGCCAGTACCAAGAATACAAACACGACCGAAAGACCGAACACGATCATGCCGGTGTTCGCCGATTTTTGCTCCAGGTAGGTAATTTCCGTCCAATCGTAGGACATGGCACGCGGCAGGGCTTGCATCGCGACGGCTTCCATCGCTTCCACGCCCTGTCCCGTACTGATGCCGGGGGCGGTGTTGCCGGTGATGGCGGCCGCTGGGTACATGTTGTAGCGCGTGAGGACGAGGGGCGCGCTCACCATACGAACTCGAGCGACGCTCCCCAGCGGCATCATCTGGCCCTTCGAGTTGCGGACTTTTACGCGTGCGAGGTCCTCGACCTTGCTGCGGAATTTTTGATCGGCCTGTACGATCACCTGCCACGTGCGACCAAATAGGTTGAAGTCATTGACGTACCGCGACCCCAGCGTGCCTTGCAGCGTCAGGAACACGTCGCTGAGATTGACCCCCTCCGTCTGGCAGGCATCACGATCAATGTCCACATATAGCTGAGGAGAATTCGCATTATAGACCGTGTCGAGGTCCTTCAATTTGGGCGAGGTTTTCCCTTCCTCGACCACTTTGTCGGTGGCGACTTGCAAAGCCTTCAAATCCACTTCACCCCGCTCTTCTACCATGAATTTGAACCCGCCCGCGCGGCCAAGTCCCTGCACGGCCGGCGGAGGGAAGACGAGCACGCTGGCTTCGGGCACTTCCTTTTGATACCGCTCGCGAAGCTTGGCGACGATCTCGTCGCTGTAGGTGTCCTTAGTCGTCCGCTCGGCGAAATTTTTCAAGATGATAAACATCGAGCCGAAGTTCGACCCATACGCGCTGAGCACAAACGAATTGCCAGCGACGGAGTTCACGTTCTTCACGCCCGGCGTTTCCAGCGCGATCTGCTCCAGCTTTTTCATGACCTCGCGTGTGCGGCCGGCCGAGGCCGCGTCGGGCAGACGCAAGCTCGCGATCAGGTAACCTTTGTCCTGCGCGGGAATGAAGCCCGTCGGCAGGCTCACGTATTGGAGGTAAGTCAGGACGAGCAACCCACCGTAGCACACAAGCACGATCGCTGGGAGACGCAGGAGCCGGCCGACGAGCCCGGTATAAACCAGGCCCGAATACCGGAACGCGCGGTCGAACAAGCGAAAGAACCAGCCGAACAACATATCGAACAGCCAAGTCAGCGGATCGCGCTTCGCGTTGCGCGGCCGCAGCAACAGCGCGGCCAGCGCGGGGCTGAGCGTCAACGAGTTGATCATCGAGAGGATGGTCGAAATGGCGATCGTGAGGGCGAATTGCCGAAAGAACTGCCCCACAATGCCCGACACGAAGGCGCACGGCACGAACACCGCGCTGAGGACGAGTCCAACCGCGATCACCGGTCCCTGAACCTCATTCATCGCTCGAAGTGCCGCGTTGCGCGGGCTGAGGCCTTGCTCGATATGGTGCTCGACGGCCTCCACGACCACGATTGCGTCGTCGACCACGATGCCGATCGCAAGCACGAGGCCGAACAAGGTCAGATTGTTGATGCTGAAGCCCACCAGTGCCATCGCGGCGAACGTGCCAATGATGGCGACGGGCACGGCGATCAGCGGAATGATCGCGGGCCGCCAGCCCTGCAGGAAAATCAGCACGACGATGGCCACGAGGATGATTGCATCCCGCAGCGTAACGACCACTTCGTTGATCGATTCGCGAATGAACGGCGTCGTATCGAAGCCGATTTCATAGACCATGTCCTCGGGAAAATCCTTGGACAATTCGACCATTTTCGCCTTCACGTCGTCGGCCGTATCGAGGGCGTTCGCGTTAGGCAACTGAAAAATGGCTAGGCCCACCGTCGGCTTCTTGTCGAAGCGGTTCTGAATGTCGTGGCTCTTCGCGCCCCGCTCGATGCGGGCCACATCCTTAAGCCGCAACACCCGTTTGTCGGGCGTGGTTCGCAGCACGATCTCGCCGAACTGCTCCGGCGTTTTCAAACGACCTTCGACGGTCATTGGAATCTGTGTCGCGGGACTGCCTTCCGTCGGCGCTTGGCCCATTTGCCCGAGCGCGACCTGGTAGTTTTGCTCCGCCAGCGCCGCCATCACGTCGCCGGCCATCAGACCATATCCGGCCAGCCGCTCCGGATCGATCCACACGCGCGTGCTGATGTCGCGCTGGCCGAAGATCAGCACTTCGCTAATGCCAGGCAGCCGTGCCAACTCGTCGCGGACCCGCGTGAATGCATATGTGCTGAGATAAAGCTGGTCGTACCTCTCATGTGGCGAGTTCAAGCTCACCGTGAGCAAGATGTCGGGCGAGCGTTTCTTCGTCGTTACCCCCGTCTGCCGCACGACGTCGGGCAATTGGGGCAAGGCCAAATTTACGCGGTTTTGCACCAACACCTGTGCGACGTTCAGGTTTACGCCCGGCTTGAAAGTGACCGTTAAGGTGTACGAGCCATCGCTGGTCGATTGCGAGGCCATGTACATCATGTCTTCGACGCCGTTGACCTGCTGCTCGATCGGCGCGGCGACGGTCTGCGCGACGACCTCGGCGCTGGCCCCGGGATAGTTGCAATCGACCTGCACCGTTGGCGGCGCAATTGGCGGATATTGCGCGATGGGCAGCCGCCAGACGGCAATCCCGCCCGCCAGCGTGATCACAAGCGAGATCACGGACGCAAAGATTGGCCGGTCGATGAAGAATTTGGAAAGCACTCGAGGGAGTGAGGGGTGAGGGGTAGCCGTCGGCAGGATGTCGCGCAGACGGTGTTGCGGTCACGCCGAGGGCATGTCTCCGCACTTATTGCGCCGGTTTACCGTCGTTTGTCACATGCACCGGAGGTTCGCTTGCTTTCTCCGCCGATGGATCGGTCTTCGAATCACTTTTGAGTTCGGTCTTCGGAACACGATTTTGGTCCTTGCGGTCGCTTTCCCTTTCGCCGCTATTGCCCGTCTTGGCCTTTCCCGCTCCATCCTCGACATACGGTTTCGCGGACACCTTTGCGCCGGCTTTCACGCGCTGCAAACCCGACACCATGACGCGCTCGCCGGCCTTCAGGCTCGACTGAATCGCCCGCATTTTTCCTTCCAGCGGGCCCACATCGACGCGGCGATAGGCGACTTCATCCTTGTCGGTAATCACGTAGATAAATGGCTGTCCCTGGTCGGAGCCAAGGGCCGTTTCGGGCACAAACAAACCGGGCTTTTCATCGCCGATGGGAAACTGGCAGCGGACAAAGTTTCCAGGCCGCAACATGAACTTCGAGTTCGGGATTTTCGCCCACAGCCGCAGCGTCCCCGTGCCGGCATCCAGTTGGTTGTCCACGATCACGACTTCGCCGTCGATGGGAAAGCCACCGCCTTGTTGATCGGCCAAGGCGAAATGCACGGGCAGGCCCAGCAGGCGATCCTTGGTCGATTTAGGCGAATCGCCGCGGCTAATTTTAAGCACCGTGCGCTCGTCCACGTCGAAGAAGGCATAGATCGGATCGAGCGAAACGATGGAAACCAAGGTGGTCTCGTTCGCCTTCACGAGATTGCCCGCGTCCACCATATGCTTCCCAGCGCGGCCGGCGAATTTGGAATGAATTTCCGATCGTTCGACGTTTAACTCGGCGGCGCGGTTGGCGGCCTCGGCGGAATGCTGGCTGGCTTCCGCCTCGTCGCGTTGATATTGTAAGACTTCAAATTCCTCCTGCGAGACGGCGCCGCTGCCGAGGAGTTTCTTCGCGCGATCGTACTGATGTTCGAGACGCGCTACCTGGGCCTTGTATTGATCGATCAGCGAGGCGGTCCGCGCCGCCTCTGCCTTGTAGGGCCGAGCATCAATGCGAAACAGCGGCTGCTTGGGATCGACATCCGCGCCGTCGGTGAACAGCACTTCTTCCAGGATGCCCGTTACCTCGGGCTTGATATCCACGGCATTGATCGCCTGCAGGCGACCGGTGAATTCCTCATACTCGCGATAATTCCGCTCGACCGGCAGCACGTAGCTCACTTCGGCCGGCGGCGAAGCGGCCGCCTTGGAGTCAGGAGGTTTGCAGCCGGTGCAGGCGAGGAGCGCGGCGACGGACCCAAGCCAAAGACAGCGCCATCCCGCGATTCGTTTCGCAGAAACGCCGCGGATAAAATGGCGGGCGGCAATTGCGTGATTCTGAAACATGGAATAAGTATGAATGCTACAGCAGACGAACGGAGCGTGCTTGCAACAAAAATTTTATCTAGGGCTGGACGCCGACTGACTGGTCAGTCATAATAATAACGTAGGTTTTTTCATGAAGCAAGTCTACCTCATCCGCAGACCTTAACACAAATCGGCGGGTTGCCGCGTCGCCTCTGTCGCCGAATATTCACTTTCCTACACAGCACCGAACTTTTGCACTGCCTATGTCCCAGCCCACCAAGGAACTTCGCCCGCGCGCCGACGACCGCCGCACGCAACGCCGCCAGGAAATCATCGAGGCGGCGGCGCGACTGTTTGCCGAATGGGGCTATTTTGGCTGCGAAATGGAACGCGTCGCGACCGAGTTGGGCGTCGCCAAGGGGACGCTCTATCTCTATTTTCCGGGCAAGGAAGAACTATTCCTCGCGTGCGTCGATTGGGCCATGACCCAATTGCAGGACACCGTCCGCGCAGCGGCCGACGAAGGGGGCGACGATCCCTTCGAGCAAATCTCTCGCGCCGTCCGCGCATACCTCGTCTTCTTTCAAGAGCATCCGCAGTTCGTCGAACTGCTGATCAAAGAGCGCGCGATGTTTCGCGACCGCAAGCGGCCGACCTATTTTGAGCATCGCGATGCCGCCCGCGGTTACTGGCGCGAACTTTATGCCGAACTGATCCGCGCGGGGCGGTTGCGGAGTGATCTTAAGGTCGAGACCTTGCTCGATACAATCGGCAACTTGCTCTACGGTACGATGTTCACCAATCATTTCATCGGCCCCACGTCCACGATCGATGACCAGCACCGGGCCATTCTCGACATCATCTTCCGCGGGATTCTGAGCGACGGTGAGCGGGCGATGCAAACGGACGCGAATACTAAGAAGTGAAGGATCGGCCTAATTTCGCCGAGTCACTTGAATACCGCGCGGCTACAGGTTCCACGAAATCAGGAACAAGATCGCGAAGATGATCGCCAGGAAGATCCCGATCGAGAACGCGAAGCGGAGCGCGTGCTGAAGAATCGGCCCCATTTCCTCGTGCCGCGTGGCCGCATATACAAGACTCACGCTGACCAACAGCGGCATCGCGTACCACAGTTGGGCGACTTGTACGGCGAATAAAAGGGATGGTGACACTGTTGTCCGATGGTCGTTGGGCCGTACGTCAAATTTTAAAGTCGATCAATCAATTACGTTTCAACAGTTTTGGCACGGATTTGAAATCCGTCCTACTCACACATTCAACTCGCGGCTATCCGCTTGCTTTCTTTTCTGCCTTCTGGCCTTTGTCATCGCTTGCCTCTTTCTTGCCACCGGAATCGGCGATGTACACCGGCCCGCCCCAGGCGTCAAAGACCGCCAATACATTCAGCAACCCCGCCACCATCGTAAATAGCGTCCCCAGGTCAAACTTGATGTTTGGATCGCTGTTCCACTCCGCCAATTCATCCCGGTTGGGGGGAATCTCGGGCGGGGCCATGATCGTTGTCCCGAAGATCGGCAGTGCCGCCTTCCCATTATTTACGCGATAAGCTTGCACGAGGGCCGGCAAGGCCGGCAAACCAACCCCGACCTGGCAAATGTACGCATATCGCTCGTCCCCAGCCCGCATTGACGCGTATACGACCTTCCCGCCTCCAAGGAACAATCCGTAGAAAAACGTCGCCAGGATGCAGACCATGAACAGTCCGCCTTTGCCGTACCGGCGCTGATACATGTGCCCCGCACCGGGGAAGAGCCAAGCCAAAAACGCCGCCACATAGGGATCACGCAGATCGACGACGATCTCATCCTCGGGGCGTGTCGCGGGTTCGGAGGGGGGCACGGCGTAGTAACTCGGCTGGCCAACAGAGATTAGAATTTGCCATTCTATCCCGTCGGCGGGGTTTTGAAAGAGCAATCGTAAGCGTCGGGCACTGCCCTTGTTCCGTCGCAATGCATGCGACGCCGGATTAAGCGGAACGATCCGCAAAACCCGCTTCCGTCTATTCGCCCCGACTGCCGTGGGATTGGGCCGTGGTAGCAATCGACGTGCAGTGCGTTCGTTGACACTTCGCTCTAAGGCATTTACAGTAAATAGGTTGGCGCATTTTTGTTTTGCTTTTGAAGGACGACCAAAATTTGGGCAACAAGGCTTGGTCCGGCGTTTTTGACCAGGGCACCGACGCCCTCGTGGAGAAGTTCACCGAGAGCGTGAGCTTCGACCGCCGCCTCTACGCGCACGACATCGCCGGTTCCATCGCCCATGCTCAAATGTTGGCCAAAACGGGCCTCATCACGGCGGAAGAATGCCGCCAAATTGAGCAGGCCCTCGCCGACATTCAAGCCGAGATTGAGCAGGATCGCTTCCCGTTTAAGTCCGAGCTGGAAGACATCCACTTGCACATCGAGCGGGCGTTGACGGACCGGCTGGGCGACGTCGGTCGAAAACTCCATACTGCCCGAAGCCGCAACGACCAAGTCGCTACCGATCTGCGCTTGTGGGTCCGCGATAGCATCGACCGGGTGGACGGTTTGCTTATCGGCCTGCAGCGTGCCTTCGTCGGCCGGGCTGATCGTGATGCCGATTGCATCCTGCCCGGCTATACCCATTTGCAGCGTGCTCAGCCGGTCCTCGCCGCTCACTATTGGCTTGCGTACTGCGAAAAACTCGAGCGCGACCGGTCACGCCTGGCCGACTGCCGCAAGCGGACCAACGTCAACAGTCTGGGCGCTGCAGCGCTGGCGGGCACGAGCCTGCCAATCGACCGGGAAGAGACCGCCCGCCGGCTGGGCTTCGACGGCGTCGCCGCAAACAGCGTGGATGTTTCGAGCGATCGGGACTTTGCCCTTGAGTTCGCCTTTTGCTTATCACTGATCGCCTTGCATCTGAGCACTTGGGCCGAGGAATGGATCCTCTGGTCCACGAGCGAGTTCAATTTCATCAAGTTGCCGCAGACGTTTTGCACCGGCTCGTCGATCATGCCGCAGAAGATCAACCCCGACGTGCTGGAATTGACTCGAGGAAAGACTGCCCGCGTCATTGGCAGCCTGCAAACGTTGCTCGTGCTGATGAAGGGCCTGCCACTGGCCTACAACCGGGACATGCAGGAGGACAAGGTTCCGCTCTTTGACGCGTTCGACACGGTCGCCGCCTGCCTGGAAATCGCCGCTCCGCTGGTCGCCGGCGCCGAATTGAACCGCCCGGCAATCGCCGAAAAGCTCGATCGCGGACACCTCGACGCGACAACGTTCATGGAACATTTGATTCGGCGCGGCGTTCCGCAGCGCACCGCGCATGGGATCGTCGGCAAGCTCGTGCGGAAGGCGCTCGACCAGAATGTTCGCTTGTCGGATTTGCCACTTGCCGATTTTCAAGCCGCCGACGCATCGTTAGACAACTCGGTGTACGATGTCCTCGGCGTGGACCGCGCAATTGCGGCCTTCGTCAGTTATGGCTCGACCGCACCGGCGGAAGTTGCCAAGCAAGTTGCACGCTGGAAGCAAAAACTGAGCATGTAGGTTATTGGGTTGGATAGACTGAGAAAATACAGATTAACACGGATGAATCAGATGAGATCAGATAGCAAAGAAAAGCGTTGTTTGTTTTATGCACACAAAAATCCGCATATCTGATCGTATCCGATTTCATCTGCGTTCATCTGAGTTCCATGTTTCATCAAATTGAGCAATCGCCATGATTCGCAACCACACCCTTCGCGCGATAACGTCACTGCTGCTGCTTTCCGCGGCCGCTTCCCTTCCCGCCCAGGAGCCGATGGCGCCCAAGCCCGCAAAGGCAAAGCCGGGCAAAGCGGAAGCCGCCCCGGCTGGGCCGAAGCCCGTCGATCAATTCACCCCGACGGCGGCCGCGATCCAAACAATTTTGGATTCGAATCCGACGACCCCCTCACAACTGTTCCATGCCGCCGAATTGCTCGCGAACCTTGGGCGACCGGACTTGGGCAAGGTTTACTTGCAACAGATTCTCAAAGCCAATCCCGATCAGGCCGCACTGGCCTCGATCCACAAACAGAATGGCGGCGGCGAAGTGCTCCGCGTGGCGCAAAATCGCGATCTCGCGCCGGAAGGTGCTCAGGTTGCCGATGCCGTGCTGAAAGCTCTCGCGGATCGTGCCCGCGATCGAAACCATCTCGCCACACAAGCATCGCGGTTGTCCGACCCATCGCCGAAAGCCCGCGTCGATGCGATGCGCGAGTTGCGATCGGCCGGCACAGCGGCGGTCGCCCCCCTGGTCGCCATCTTGGCCGATCCACAAAAAGCTGCGCAACATAACGAAGTCAAGAACGCGCTCGTGGAGTTGGGCGAGATCGCCGCCGGGCCGTTGCTCGGCGTTCTGGAAAGTGACGACGCACCCCTTAAGGTGCAGGTCATTGAGGTGCTCGGGCGGTTGGAAGCGAAAGAAGCAATGCTCTCCTTATTCGTCCCGTTTGTTTCGCCAAAGAGCACGCCCGAGCTGCGCGAGTCCGCCCGCGCGGCGCTCCTTACCATCGCCGGCAAGATGCCGACCGTGAACGAGACCGAAATCATGCTACGAAAACGGGCGGCCGAATATTTTGACCGGCAACGGCCGCTCAAGGCGGACATCGACGGCCGCGTCGAACTGTGGCAATGGGATGCGCAAACCAAGCAAAGCGTGCCCGTCCAGTATCTTGCCGATGAAGCGAGCGCCGCGCTGGCTGGCCGCGTCGCTCGCGATTTGCTGGAGTTATTTCCCGATAACCTTCAATATCGGCGATGGCATCTGGTGGGCATCATGGACGGCGCGGCCTACCGCGCGGGCTTGGATCAGCCGGTCGCCAAAGATCCCGGCTCGCCGTACGACGTGGCCAAACAGCAGCCGGTACGATCGATCGAGGACGCGCTCGAATACGCCATCGCTCAAGATCATATCCCGGCGGCAACGGTCGCGGCGCAACTCTTGGGTGAGATCGGGCACGTTAACATGCTGACGAGCAATGGTGCATCGCCGTGCCCGCTGGTCGCGGCGGCTGGCAACGCCGATCGACGCCTGCGCTATGCCGCACTGGATAGCATCATGCGGCTTGGCCCAACGAAGGCGTTCCCTGGTTCGAGCGTCGTGCCGGAAGCATTGGGCTATTTTGTCCGCTCTTACGGCGCACGCCGCGCGGTCGTCGGCCATGCCAGCGCGCAGCAAGGCGAAGAGTTGTCCGCGCTGCTCCGTGAGCAGGGTTACGATCCAATCCTGGCGACAAACGGCCGCGATGTGCTAATGCTGGCAAATAGTACGCCCGACGTGGAACTCGTGCTCATCAGCGCGACGATCGACCGCCCGACGATGCAGCCGCTGCTACAGCAGTTGCGGCACGATCGCCGCACGGCGCTTTTGCCCGTCGGACTGTTAGCGACCCCCTTCGACGACACGGAAGCAGTCAAAATCACGGCGGAGGGGGATCCGCTCGCCGAAGGATTTCCGCAGCCGACATTGCCTCTGATCGTGGACAACAAGGCCGATAACGTACCCGCTAAAACGGATGCAAAAGCCGAGAAGGATGAGTCGAAGAAATTGCCTCCACCGACGCCGATCAATGCCATGCCAATCCTGGTGCAACGGCTGCAAGCGCGTGCCGGGCGGTTGTATGTTCCGCCTGAAGTGCGGCAGCAAGAGGCGAAGGGCGCGCTTGAATGGCTCGCGGCCCTGGCGCGAAAAGATGACAAACCATTGTTCGATGCCGCGCGAAAGGAAGCTCCGCTGTTCGATGTGCGGCAGCAGGAACCGGCGATTACGGCGGCCTTGCGCTGGCCGGAGGTCGCACCGGCCGCGGCCAAAGTGCTCGGCATGTTCGGTACGGCCACAAGCCAGCGGGCCTTGGTCGAATTAGCCAGTCGCGAAATGCAACCGCTCATCGTGCGGCAAGCAGCCGCCTCGGCCTTTGGCGACAGCGTCGAGCGGTTCGGCATTCGACTGACGAAGCCGGAAATTCTGACGCAGTACGCACGCTATAACCAAAGCGCCCGTGCTGACCGCGGCACGCAAGCAGTCCTGGGGTTGATCCTCGACGCGCTCGAAAGCAAACAGCAGTAAAGGACCTATTTACGGAAATTTGGCAATCCATTCTGTAGGGAACGCCCTCTGTGGCGTTCCGTTGACTTAAATCCTGCACAAGGAACGCCACTGAGGGCGTTCCCTACAGCGTCTGATTTCGTTTGAAGGGCTCCTACTCGCGTAACCATTTTCATGCCTCCCCCTCCCCGCACCACCGATGCCGGTCCGCCGATTAAGGGCATCATCGGCTCCAGCCCGGCAATGCTGGAGGTCTATCGCCTCACGCGGCAGGTGGCGCGCTCGAACGCCTCGGTCTTGCTACTCGGCGAAACGGGCACGGGCAAGGAGTTGATCGCCAAGGCCATTCACGAACTGAGCGGCCGAAGCGGCGGCCCGTTTGTCCGCGTGAATTGCGGCGCACTCACGGAAAGCCTGTTAGAGAGCGAACTGTTCGGCCACGTCCGCGGCTCGTTCACCGGCGCGGTCAACAACCGAACAGGTCGCTTCGAGGCCGCGCACACCGGCACAATTTTTCTCGACGAGATCAACTCCACGACACCCAAGCTGCAGGTCAAGCTGCTCCGCGTCTTGCAAGAGCGCGAATTCGAGCGGGTCGGCGATACGCAAACGATCCGTGTCGATACACGGGTGATCGCCGCCAGCAACCGCGATTTGTTGGAAGAAGTCGCCGCAGAGCGGTTCCGCGACGACCTCTATTACCGGCTAAACGTCGTGCCGATCCCGCTTCCCCCGCTCCGCCGCCGTCGCGAGGACGTGCCGGAACTCGTCGGCCATTTTCTCACGCTCTACAACGAAGAAAACGACCGCTACGTCGTGCATATTCAGAAGGAGGCGTTGCAGGCATTGCAGGACTATTCCTGGCCGGGGAATGTCCGCGAGCTGCAAAACTACATCGAGCGGGCGGTCGTCATGGCCGGCGGTGATGAACTAACGACCGAACTTTTGCCGCCGGAATTGCTCAGCGGTAAGACGCCCAAGGGTCCACGCCCGCGCGCGGCGGATATTGAATCTCTGACCTGTGAATTAGTGCAGCAGGGTCTTTCGACGGCCGGTCCGCAGGAAGATGCCTTGCATACAAAAATCGTCAATCGTGTCGAGCGCGAACTGATCGCGCAGGTGCTTGCCTCCTGTGACGGCGTGCAGACGAAGGCCGCGGCACGCCTCGGCATCAATCGCAACACGCTGCACAAGAAACTGAAAGAGTACGGGCTGGAAGACGGCGAGGTCGAGAACGGATAAACGGGAACCTTTGGATAAAGCCAATTTCGCCACGAAGCGGATTGTCCCTTGCGACCGGACTGCGTAGGATTGACGGTCTCTTATCCGAAATATTCAAACCACACCGATCACTTTATGCCCGAGGCCAGAGCACGAACGGGAGTTGAAGGACTAGACGATATTCTTTTTGGCGGGCTCATTCCGCACCGCTTGTATCTTTTGGAAGGCAGCCCCGGCGCAGGAAAGACCACATTGGCGCTGCAATATCTGATGGAAGGGGCGAAGCTCGGCGAGCCCTGCCTGTATATCACCCTCTCGGAAACCCGCGAGGAGCTGAAGGCCGGGGCGGATGCACACGGATTTAGCCTTGCAGGAATCGACGTCGTTGAAATCATCGCCGATCAAGAGAATCTGCAAGGAGAGGGCCTGCTGACGATGTATCACCCGTCGGAAATCGACCTGAACGAAACGACGAAGACGATCACGGAGGCGGTCCATCGAGTCAATCCGCGACGCGTCGTGTTCGATTCACTGTCGGAATTGCGGTTGTTGGCACAAAATTCGCTTCGCTACCGGCGGCAAATCCTGGCTCTCAAGCAGTTTTTTGTCGGCCGGAAATGCACCGTGTTGCTGCTCGACGATCAGACGGCCGAAGGCTCGGACCTGCAATTGCAAAGCATCGCGCACGGCGTGGTCGCGCTCGAGCATTTGTCCCCCCTGTACGGCGCGGCGCGGCGGCGGTTGAGAGTGATGAAGTTTCGCGGCACCGATTTTCGCGGCGGCTATCACGATTTCGCGATTCGCCGCGGCGGGCTGGAAGTCTACCCGCGGTTGGTGGCCGCGGAGCACGAAGACACCTTCGAGCGGAGCTCGATCGCGAGCGGCGTGACGGCGCTCGACACGCTGTTAGGCGGCGGGCCTGACCGCGGCACCAGCACGCTCTTAATGGGGCCGGCCGGCTCCGGAAAATCGACCGTCGCCGTGCAGTATGCCGTCGCCGCCGCCGCGCGTGGCGATCACGCCGTCATTTTCGCCTTCGACGAAAGCAAGGCCACGCTCGCGGCACGCACCGAATCCTTGGGCATTCGCTTTAAGCACGGCGCGGATGCGGGACAGGTCAAGGTGCATCAGATTGATCCCGCCGAGCTTTCGCCCGGCGAGTTCGCATACCGGGTGCGGCAGGCCGTTGACGACGACCACGCGCGCGTCGTCGTGCTCGACAGCCTCAACGGCTATATGAACGCCATGCCGGACGAAAACTATCTGACGGCTCAGCTTCACGAATTGCTGATGTATCTCGGACGCAAGGGCGTGACCACGCTGATGGTCACGGCACAACATGGCCTGGTGGGCGCAAATATGCAATCGCCCGTGGACGCCAGTTACCTGGCCGATTCGGTGATCTTGTTCCGCTATTTCGAGCACGCCGGCCGGGTCAAGAAGGCGATCTCCGTCATGAAGAAGCGCAGCGGCGCGCATGAGGAAAGCATTCGCGAACTTAGCATGGATTCGCGGGGAATCCATCTCAGCGAACCATTGACGCAGTTTCACGGAATATTGACCGGCGTGCCCGTCGCAGCCACGCCGCGGGGTTGAGAGGGTTGACGACAGGAAGAAGTGGCGGTTCATTGTGGATGCAAATGATTTGGACCGACGCGTTTTGATCGTGCCGCCCACGCGCCGCGATGGCGAGACGACGTGCGCCTTGTTGCGCGAGGCGGGTTTGGAGGGCTTGGCCCTCGCCGGACTTGAGGAGTTAAGCCGGGAAATCCAGCGCGGCGCCGGCGCGATCCTGCTGACCGACGACATCGTGCGTTCGGACGAGCTTGAGCCGCTATTGCGAGTCTTGGAAGCGCAGCCCCCTTGGTCGGACTTGCCAATCGTCATGCTCATGCAGGGAGGCGTCCAATCGCCCCGCGCTCGAGAGGTCATTCGCGCCCTGCGGAATGTAACCGTCTTGGACCGCCCGACGTCGACGCGCACGGTCGTCAGCACGGCCCACGCCGCAGTGCGCACGCGCGAACGGCAGTACCAGATCCGCGACCAATTGGAATCCATTCGCCAGGCCGAAGCCCGCGCGCGCGAATCGGAAAACGCGCTCCGCGAGGCGAATCGTCACAAGGATGAATTTATTGCGATGCTGGCGCACGAATTGCGCAATCCGTTGGCTCCGATCAGCAACGTCGTGGAGTTGCTCAAGCCCGAGGCCAATGCGGAGACCATCCGCTGGGCCAAGGACATCTTGAAACGGCAAACGAAGCACATGGTCCGCTTGGTGGACGACCTGCTCGACGTGTCGCGGATCATGCGGGGAAAGATTCAACTCCGCCTGGAAGCCGTGGAACTAAATTCCATCCTGCGGCATGCGATCGAAGAGGCGAATCCCGCCATCGGCGCGGGCAAACATCAATTCAACTACGCTCTGTCTGAGGAGCCGATATGGCTGAATGCCGATGGGGTTCGCGTTGCTCAGGTTGTGTCGAACTTGCTGACGAATGCCGCGAAGTACACCGATCCGGGCGGAAAAATCCAATTGAGTGTGGAATCGGGCGCGGGAAACGTCGTCATTCGCGTAAGCGACTCGGGCATTGGCATCGATGCCAAAATGCTTGACGCGATCTTTCAGCCCTTCATTCAGGTCACCGATTCGCAGGCGCGGTCGATGGGCGGGCTGGGTATTGGGCTGGCCCTGGCGCGGAATTTGGTCCTGTTGCACGGAGGAACCGTGCAAGGGCAGAGCGACGGCCTGGGCAAGGGGAGCGAGTTTGTCGTGACGCTGCCCACGATCCTCCCACCGCCACCGATTGCGGCCAATGCCCGGCAACCGAATGCGATCCCCTTGCGTCGAATTCTTGTCGTAGACGATAATCAAATGTCGGCCAAGACGCTCGGGCGCGTGCTGACCGAGTTTTGGGGTCACGAGGTAGCCATTGCGCACGACGGGCCGGCCGCGCTCGAAAAGGCCGCTGCGTTCAAACCGCAGGTAGTGCTGCTGGATATCGGCTTGCCCGGTCTCAGCGGATACGAGGTCGCGCGACAACTGCGGGCGAAGCCGGAGTTTAACGCCACCTTCCTCGTGGCGTTGACCGGGTATGGACAAGCGGATGATCGCCAACGATCCTTTGAGGTGGGGTTCGACGAGCACCTGGTAAAGCCCGCCTCCATTTCGGCGCTGGAACGACTGGCCACGCATCCGAAGTGGACCAATGTCTGAGGCGTCTGCGCGTCGAGGAAATTCCTTGGCCGATACCGCGCCGCCAAAAAAATCTCCATGCTCTTTACCGTCACCATCGCCTGCTTCGCCACCAGTTATTGCATAGCATTGGCGCTGGAGATTGTGCGATTGTGGTTTCGCAGCGCGATCCGCGGCGCGGTGATGCTCGCATTTGCCGGCCTGGGCCTGCTGATGCACGCCCTGTTCTTGATTGGCCGGGCAAGTCACAATCCGCAAGACGTGCCCCTGTCGAGTTGGTTCGATTGGTACCTGCTCGCGGCTTGGTGTTTGGCGGCGTTGTATTTGTACCTAACGTTTTACCATTGGCGGACGGCGGTGGGGGTTTTCATTCTGCCGCTCGTGCTGGGGTTGATCGCCGTCGCCCAATTCGCCGCCGACCGTACGCCGTTTCCGCAGGCCGAGGCGCGCAATATCTGGGGACGAGTTCATGGTTTTTCGTTGCTGTTGGGCACCGTCGCGGTGAGTCTCGGCTTTGTCGCTGGGTTGATGTATCTCGCCCATGCCTATCGCTTGAAAAAAAAGCTGCCACCGTTGCCCGGCTTTCGCCTGCCCAGCTTGGAATGGCTGGAACGGATCAACTCGCGGGCACTCGTCGTCTCCGCGGCTTTGCTCGGCGCGGGTGTCCTGTCGGGCGTGATCCTGAATTTGATTTACCGCCACAACGACTCCACCGCCGCCCTTCCCTGGACCGATCCGGCCGTGTGGAGTTCGGCGTTGCTGTTTGCTTGGCTTGTGGCGGTCATCCTATTCAATGCCGTCTACAAACCGGCGCGAGGCGGACGTAAAGTCGCGTACCTGACCGTCGCCAGTTTTGTGTTCCTCGCGTTGATCCTGGGGATTTTGCTGTTCGTGCCCACACAACACGTGGGAGCGGAGAAGGGGCCGGCGGATTCCAAATCTCAAGTCTTACATCTCAAGTCCAGAAACCTCTTCTCCTGTTCTCCTCTTCTCCCCGTCTGCCACTCGCCGGTTTCCTGTGCGCGCCCTCTGGTCGCGACCCTAGCAGGGGGTGCGGCATGAAACTCCAAATGGTCGGCTGTAGCCACCACAACGCGTCGGTGGCGATTCGCGAGCGGTTGGCGTTCAATCCCGCACAAATCGGCGAGGCGTTGGGCAAACTCCGCGCACGGTTCCCAGGCGTCGAGGCGGTCGTCGTTTCGACCTGCAACCGGGTCGAGGTCTATACGGCGACCGAGGATGTCGAGCAAGGACCGTCGCATCAGGACGTCGTCGAGTTTCTGGCCGGCTTTCACGGCGTCGAGCCCTATGCGGTGTTCGACGAACTGTTCGAGCGGACGGGCGAGGACGCCGTACGGCACCTGTTCACCGTCGCGGCAAGTCTCGACAGCATGGTCGTCGGCGAACCGCAAATCTTGGCCCAGGTCAAGCAGGCGTACCAACTCGCGCAAGAGCACGCGGCGACTGGCCCGTTGACACACGACTTCTTCCAGGCCGCACTCCGCGTCGCCAAGCGGGTCGCGACCGAGACGTCGATCAACGAGAAACGGGTGAGCATTGCCAGCGTGGCGATCGACTTCGCCCGCGAAATTTTCGAGCGGTTCGACGACAAGCAGATTCTCGTCATCGGCGCCGGCGAGATGGCCGAGGAGACGTTGCGGTATTTGCAGGACCAGGGCGCGCGGCAAGTGACCGTCGTGAATCGCAGCCTGGCCAAGGCGAACGAATTGGCCAAAGCTTGGAACGGCCGCGTCGCGGCTTGGGAATTGCTCGACCGGCAGTTGATCGACGCCGATTTGATCGTGAGCACCACCGCCGCCGCCGAACCGATTGTCACCGTCGAGCGTTACCGCACGATCGAAGCCGAGCGCTATCAGCGGCCGCTATTCGTGCTCGATCTCGCCATTCCCCGCGATTTTGAGCCAGGGGTCGGCGCATCGCTGGGCGTGTATTTGTATTCGATTGACGATCTCCAAGCGGCGTGCGAGCGAAATCGCAAGGAGCGAGACCGGGAACTGCCCAAGGCGCTCGCCATCGTCGAGGATGAAACGGCCCGCTTCATGGCCGACCTGCGGCACCGCGCGACGGGCCCGCTGATTCAACGCCTGCGCTCAGCGTGGCACGACGTAAAGGATGAAGAACTCAAGCGGCTGTTCAACAAGCTGCCGAACCTCGACGAAAAGCAGCGCGAAGAAATCGCCCAAGCCTTCGACCGTTACGCCAACAAACTCCTGCATCCGCCGCTCGAATCCCTCCGCGACGAATCCCGCCACGGCATTCCGCACGCGCTGATGGACGCGTTCCGGCGGCTGTTTAAGTTAAAGGAGTGAGCGACCGCTCGACACGCGAATCGCCTAAATGAAGATGCGGAGTCGCGGCTTTGTTACGCCAGCAACTTCTTCACCACATTCCCGGCCACGTCCGTTAATCGGAACTCGCGGCCTTGGAATTTGTACGTCAGCTTCGTATGGTCCAGGCCGAGGCAATGCAAAATGGTCGCCTGCAAATCATGCACGTGGACTTTGTCCTGCACCACATGATACCCGAAATCGTCCGTCGCCCCGAGCGACAGGCCCGGTTTGATGCCGCCGCCGGCCATCCAAATGGTAAACGCGTGCGGGTGGTGGTCGCGCCCCAGAAACTTAGAGCCGTTGCGTTCTTCATTCAACGGCGTGCGTCCGAATTCGCCGCCCCAAACCACGAGCGTCTCGTCGAGCAGCCCGCGCTGCTTGAGATCAGCCACCAGCGCCGCCGCGCCGCGGTCGGTCTGCTGGCACCGCTGGGGCAGCGAGTTCATGATGTCGTCCCCTTTGTTCGTGCCGTGGCTATCCCAGCCCCAATGATAAAGCTGCACGAAGCGGACGCCTCGCTCGACCAGCCGCCGCGCGAGCAAGCAATTATTCGCGAACGAAATCTTGCCCGGCTCCGTGCCGTACGCCTCGTGCACGCTCTTCGGCTCTTTGCTGATGTCCATCAGCTCGGGCACGGATGTTTGCATTCGATAGGCCAGCTCATATTGCTCGATTCGCGTGAGCGTTTCTGGGTCGCCGACCTCGCGAAGCTGCGCCTCATTCAAGTCCTTGAGTGCGTCGAGCGAACGGCGGCGGAGCGCGGCGTCCATGCCCGGCGGGTTCGAGACATACAGCACCGGATCGCCCTGCGAACGGAATTGCACGCCTTGGTACACGCTGGGCAAAAAGCCGTTGCCCCACAGCGACGTGCCGCCGTCCGGCCCGGACGGCCCGGAGATTAGCACGACAAAGCCCGGCAAATTTTGGTTCTCGGTGCCGAGGCCGTACGTCAACCACGAGCCCATGCTGGGGCGGCCGATCTGGGCCGAGCCGGTGTTGAGAAAAATTTGCGCGGGCGCGTGATTGAATTGGTCGGTCACCATCGAGCGGACGAACGCGACATCGTCCACGACGTTTGCCAGGTTCGGCAGCAACTCGGAAACAACCGCTCCGCTTTGGCCGTGTTGAGCGAACTTGTAGGGAGAGCCGAGAATTTTCGGCGTCCCGCGAATGAAGGCGAACCGCTCGTTCTTAATCAGCGACTCCGGACAAACCTGTCCGTTAAGCTCTGTCAATTTCGGCTTGGGATCGAACAGGTCCAACTGCGAGGGTGCGCCGGCGCCGAATAGATAAATAACGTGCTTGGCCTTGGGAGCGAAGTGAGGGGGCTTCGGCGCCAGCGGGCTATTCGCCGGCGGCGGCGCGATCTTTGGACCCTCGCCAGTTTCAGCGTCACCTGCGAACAGTCGCTCGTTCGTCAAAGCCGCGAGCGCGATGCCCCCCAGCCCAACCGCCGTCCGGCCAAAAAAGTGTCGCCGTGTGACGGCTTTCAGATGTTCGAGGGGCGGTTGCATGGGACGTCCGCAAGAGGTCGCGATTTGCCCATTGTACATCGGGCGGCGACTGTGGAAAACCCAAAGTAGCAGACACACTTCGTGTGCCGTCGCCTAAGAATATGAAACGACTGATGCCGCCTCTTGTTGCGGCACGCGGAGCGTGCCTGCTACCTTACGCCGAAATCCGTTGCGGCAACGCGTCGATCTCGAGCGCGATCAACTGCCGCACGAGATCCGCCGCGGAGTGAGGGCGGCGGAGCGGATTTTTGGCCAGCATCTTGTAGACGAGGCCGGCAATTTCGGTCGGCAATTGCGGATGCCGCGAGCGGAGATCGTTGGCCGGCTGGCGAAGGTGCTTTTCGATCAGTTCGCCCGGTTCGTCGCCGTCAAACGGGACGCGCCCGACGAGCATTTCGTACAGCATCACGCCCAGGCTATAGATATCGCTCCGCTCATCCGCCCGCGTCGTGGAGATCAGAGCCTCGGGGGCGATGTAGTGTAATGTCCCCAGTAGCGGACGAAGCAAAACGCAATGCGTGTCGCGCAGCGGCTGGGCGAAGGCGAGGTCCAACAGCGTGACATGCCCATCCGGCGCGAGGAAAATGTTGCTCGGCTTGACATCGCCGTGCAGCCAGCCGGACCGATGCAGGGTGTCGAGCGCCTGCGCCGTTTGCCGCGCGATCCATAGGGCCTGAGGAACGGAAATCGGTAGCCGCGCTGACAATCGGCCGGCCAACGTCCGGCCGCTGAGATGCGGCATCACGACGAAGTACGGCGAATCCTGCACCTGCGACGCGAGCACGGAAATCAGGTGCGGGCTTGAAACGGTTCGCCCGACTTGGGCCTCGCACCGCAATAAATTGACAAATTGAGCATCGCCCTGATACTCTTCGCGGAGCACCTTGATTGCGTAGCGCGCGCCGGCGGGGCCGTGCAGCGGCCGCGCTTGATAGACACGGGCCATGCGGCCCTCGCCAATTGGGCGCAGCAACTCCCACGTGCCGATCGTGCGCGGCAGGGTCTCGCCCGTCGCGGCGCGCAAAGTCGCCGCGCCGTAAGCTACGGTGTCTTGGGTCATTTAATTGCGGGAGCTGTGTTCGCGCGTGGGACGGATTTTCCATCCGTCGCGACATGGTCGAAACGAATGGCGATCTCGTTGTGATCGGATCGAATATCCGACCGCCGCGCTCATGCGAGTTTGGGTCTATGGAATGCATCGGTTGTGCCGCGCGGGAAAGTTAATCGTTCCCATGCACCGGCGGCAGCTTGACGGCGGCAGGAAAACCGGGCAAAACAGGCCGAAATTGTCGATCAACGCGACCTTTCCACGTCGTCGCCGTAAACCGTTACTCAACTACGTTGGCGGCGACGGCGCGGACGCGGAACCGCGTCGAATCAGCGACTTTGACGCGCATTCAAATTTTTCTCAAGTTTCCTTCCAACCGCAGGACAAGGCCCGCCGCCAAACGTTTCACACGCGTCCCGGCAACGTCGGCCGCAATCGTCCGAGGCCGGGCCAAAACCGGCCGACGCGCGCCGCGTAACTATGGAACGCGCCGCCGTACGTCCGCGCGAGGTACGCCTCTTCCTCGATCGTTTGGGTCCGGACGCACCAGAACACGCCGAGCACGAGCACCAGCGACAGCCACGTCGGCAGCATGATCGCCAGCCCGATCAGGCTTGACAGCATGCCGAGATAAATCGGGTTGCGGCAGAATTGATACAAGCCCGATGTGACCAGCCCTGGAGCCGCGTTATCGTCGATCCCGATCCGCCAGGACACGCCCATCCCAAGTTGAGCGGCAACCGTCAGCAATAATCCCGCGAGCATCACGATCGCGCCTAAGGTCAGCGCGTTTACGGTCACCGACTTGATCAGCAATCCGGAGAGCAGCGTGGACGAAAGGGCGAAGACCAAGGCCTGACCCATTAATGCGAGGACCAGCAGGCAAAATAGCGAGTCGCGGATTTTTCGCCGCAGCCCGGCCGTGCGGAACAGCACGATCCCGACGTGTCCATACCGGCGATACTGCAACCACCCGCGCCACAGGACGCCGACGAACAGAAATAGCATCAAACCCAACAACGGCAACCAATTTGCAAACATGATCATTCTCCTGAAATCGAGAGTTTTTTGGATCGGCACATAAACATGGAAAAATGGTCCGCCGCGCGCGTAGCTCCGCCCGCCGGACGACCGCATTCGGGTCTCGCTCTTCTAAGCGCAAGACAGGGGAGAATGTTTCCGGGAAAAAAGTTCGCAAAGAAATAGTTCGCAAACTTGCGCGGTTTTGATTACATTGAAGCTTCGAAGGCGTGAGGCACTTGCAAAGCCGATCGGCGGTTCGAACCACCATCGACGGCAATCGCGCCTGACCCCCTTGTCTCCCCCTCTTTTTTCGCCCACCTCTCTTTCGGAGACGATCATGCGCGAAAAGCTATCGAATGGCTTCAACCGTCGCGAACTTTTAAAAACGACCGGCGCGGCGGCGGCCGTCTCGGCCTTGGCGAGTATGTCGATCCCCAGCGTCCATGCCGCCGAAGACAGCACGATTCAACTCGCGCTCGTCGGCTGCGGAGGCCGCGGCACTGGTGCGGCGGAAGATGCACTTCGCACAACGGCCGGCCCGACCAAGCTTGTCGCGATGGCCGACGTCGTCTCGGAGAAGCTGACCAACAGCCACGGCGGCTTGAGCAAACGATTTGCCAATCAAGTGGATGTGCCGGAAGAACGCCGCTTCATTGGCTTCGACGGCTACAAGAAAGCAATGGACTGCCTCAAGCCGGGCGACGTGGTCCTCCTCACCACTCCGCCCGCCTTTCGCTGGCCGATGTTCGCCTACGCGATCGAGCGCGGACTGAATGTTTTCATGGAAAAGCCGGTCGCCGTCGACGGCCCAACCACCCGCAAGATGCTGCAACTGGGCGAAGAATCGGTCAAGAAAAACCTCAAAGTCGGCGTCGGGCTGATGTGCCGTCATTGCGCGGCCCGCAGCGAGTTGCACAAGCGGATCAAGGACGACGCCATTGGCGAAATCGTGCTGCTCCGCGCTTATCGCGCGGCCGGCCCAACCGGTTCCGCCTTCACCACCGCGAAACCCGACGGAATTTCCGAGTTGCTGTATCAGATCAAGAATTTTCACGCCTTCCTGTGGGCCAGCGGCGGCGCGGTCAGCGACTTCTTGATCCACAACGTGGACGAATGCTGCTGGATGAAGGACGCGTGGCCGGTCGAGGCCAAGGGTTTTGGCGGGCGGCACTATCGCGGCAATAACGTCGATCAGAACTTCGACACCTATTCGGTGGAGTATACGTTCGCCGACGGTGCAAAGCTGATGCTCGAAGGCCGCTGTATGCCCGGCTGCTACGATGAATTCGCCAGCTACGCGCACGGCACGAAAGGATCGGCCGTGATCTCAACCAAGTCGCACACGCCCGCGCGGAGCCGGATCTACAAGGGCCAAAAGATCGACAGCAAGGACGACCTGGTCTGGTCGTATGGGCAGAACGAGCCCAGCCCGTACCAACTAGAGTGGAATGACCTCATGACGGCGATTCGCTCGGACAAGCCGTACAACGAGGTGAAGCGCGGGGCCGAGGCCAGCCTCGTCGCCTCAATGGGCCGCATGGCCGCACACACCGGCCAGCTCATCACATGGGACCGCATTCTTAATTGCGATCACGAATTCGCGCCCGGCGTAGACAAGCTTACGCTCGACGGTCCCGCTCCGCTGCTCGCCGGCGCGGACGGCAAGTATCCCATCCCACAGCCGGGCAAAGTGACGAAGCGCGAGTACGCGTGACTTCCGTCGTACACGCGCACCTGGACAAAAAAACAAGAACCGGCCGAAGCATGGCTCCGGCCGGTTCTGTGCTTACAAACAAACTTTTGGCTGCCTACCGAGTTCGCGAGGGTTTGCCGCCCGTGACCTGCTCGCCTCACGAGCGAAAGACACGGATTGGCCGCCCTGACGGACAGGGCTAAATCGCCGCCGCGAACGCAGCAGCCCGTCGGCTGCGGGTTAAGTCAGCCACCTCTGGATTTGGGGACTACACATGCGTGGACCACCTCCTTTCTGGGAAAGAGCCTGCCAGGGGTCGCCCCGCCAGATTCTGGGGCGAATCGCCGGCCTGATCCCGGCCGAAGCACGTTACTCCGGCACTCGCGACAACTTTATACTATGCACGACCGGCCGTTTTGGTCAAGGGCGAGGTAGACGGCGATAACGCCGTAATTTCACCGATTCGCGGCCCGAAGGGCACGCGTAGCCATGGCGCGGAGCGGCTTAGCCGTCCTTCGGCACCCACAGGACCGCAGCGCGGATTAGTTCCGTGGCGTTCTTCAGCTCGAGCTTGTACTAGATATTCTCGCGGTGAGTCTCGTCGGTCTTCTGGCTGACGTTAAACTTCTCGGCAATTTCCCGCATGCAGTAGCCTTGCCAGGTGAGGGTGAAGATCTCCAACTCGCGGCCCGAGAGCCGCGGTATCTCACAAACAAACATGCTATTTCAGCGGTGCCGCTTCTTTTTTCGGCGATGCATGGTCGCGATCAATGATCGCCTCATCGCCACGGCGGCCGGAAGGGCTGTTGGCTTTTAGGTCGGGGTGTGGGATCCCCTGAGGGTCAAGCCGTGCGACGATCGTGTCCCACTTCACGACCCCTTGCTTGTCCAGCGTCGCGCGAAAAGCCCAGCCTGTCTGCGTTTCTTCCGCATCAAAACCATTGAACAAGAAGTTGCCGAGGCTGTAGACGATGAGGTGACCGTGGTAGTATTCCGTGCCTTGCGTCACGTGCGGATGTGCTCCGATGACAAGATCGGCGCCAGCATCAATCATCTTCCGCGCAAACTTCTTCTGGCGGTCGTTCGCTGGTTCGTGCTCCCAGCCCCAGTGCATGAACGGAATCACTAAATCAGCCTTGGTCTTGGCTGCCTTGATATCGGCGACGACGGGATCGTCCTCCTCGCTCCAGGCTACGCCTGCCTCATTATCGCGTGCCTGAAATGACCGTAGAAACACCTCACAGTAGCCCAGAAAGGCGATCTTGAGCCCGTTCCGCTCGACGATCCATGGCTTGTGCGCGGCTGTCTTTTCGCGCCCGCCGCCGAAGTATGGCAGTTCGGCTTTCTCTAGCCGTTCGCATTGCTCGACAAAGGCCGGCTTGCCGAAATCGCACGAGTGATTGTTCGCCACGGTCAGCGCCGTGAAATGTTTCTTCAGGACCGGAATGCAGCGCGGGTGCGCCAGGAACGTGAACGGCTTCTCAACGGCCACGCCCTTTTCCGCAATGACGCACTCCAGGTTGCCGACCGAGATGTCGGCCTCCTTTAGCAGCTTGGCGAACGGCTCGAAGGGATCAATGCCGCGCTCGATGACTTTGCCCGTCTCTTCATCCTGAGCGACCATGATGTCGCCGACCATGATGAGGGAGACGGTGGCGGGCTGCTTCTCTGGCGTGCCGTCCGCTCCAGCGAGGGCGCGAGGACTACCGATGAATAACAGGGCTAGTCCCACGCAGCAAAGCGCACGCAACATGATGGCTCCCGCCGGCTCAATTGCCCTTCTTGGGCGCCTTGCCCGCCGCGGCGGCTTGAGCCCGCAACTGGGCCAACGTCGTTTCGGCTTGGAAGAGCAAACCGGGGAATGCCGCCTTAAATTCATCCGGCGTAAGATGCTTGCCGTTGCTGAAGTCCGGCGTGGCGGCCGCCGGCGCGCCGAGCGCGGCGGCGTTCGGATTGATCGGCTTGTTGTTCTTGGTGGTCTTGACGGGCAGTGTCATCGCGTATTGTTCGATCATCGTAACCGCGGCGCGAAATTCCGCCTGGCTCATTTTCTTATCCCCGTTGCGATCGGCCTGCTTGAAGATCGCTTCGGCGACCGCATCAATGTTTTGTCCGGCCTGTGCGTCGGCGGCCGGCGGCGTCTTATTCGCTGCTTGCACGACGGGATTTAAGAGTGCAACGATCGCCACCGTCGCGAAAAAAATGCGAATCGACATGGGGGCCGCCTCCTGTTCCAGTTTGCCTAGATAGAGCCCAGTTTAACGCGGTCGCGCTTCGGAAGTCAAACTTCGCGGACGCATCAAAATATCAGGGCTCTTGCGCGAAAAGTAACAGTACGATCACTCGTACTTATTTAACGATGTGGTACAGCCAAAGTTTTTCGCGAATTTTGGACATTTCGAAGATTTTATTCGCCAGATGGTTGCAAAAACGGCGTGGTCCGTTAGACTCTCATTTTCGTGGGAATTAATCCCATAGACATAGTCAAATAGGCCATAATTCGGGGAAACGTACCCACACACGATTTTGCTCGAAGGACTAGCACGGCCAGCGGATCGGCCTGGAGGCACGCCGTACAAATGCCACAGCCCGCCGATTTCCTGCTGGGTGAGTTTCCCCGCAGCTTGGATGACAGGTACCGGATTTCGCTTCCTAGCGAAATGCAGGATGCGCTTCCGGTCGGATGTGAGTGCATCCTGGCCAAGGAACGGCCGGGGTGCCTCAGTTTATGGCTCGCCGATGCCTGGCAGGCGAAGTGGGACGCGGGGATGGACATCCTCCGCGGCAAAATGCGGGCGGGAAAATTGGAGGGGCGATGGGAGGAAGTGCAGAGCCTGGGCCGCCTGCTTTCGACGAGGAACCGGAGCGTCACGCTGGCCGAACGCGGGCGATTGGGGATCCCGGAGGGCTTTCGCGAGTTTCTCGGGGTCGAACCGGGCGGGGATGTGATGGTTGTCGGCGCTGCCGTGTGTATCGAGTTGTGGCAGCCAGCGGCCTGGCACGCGTTCCTTGGAGAACGGATGCCCGAGTTTAGAAAACTATTCGATCAACTAACGAGTTAAACGGAGTAAAACGGAATTCATTCCGTTTGCATGGACACTCGCTGATTTTTCGATCGGCGATAAGCAGGCGTTTACCGGCCACGCCCGGCGAAGGAGTGCCCCTTTTCGTTTCCTGTCCGTTGTCACCCGGTCGGGAGCAAGTCTCCAGGGAAAGGGCCCCTGGAACGGATGCCAGTTTTCCTTCGCCGGGTGGTGGCCGTTTTGCTTAGTTGCGGCGCGCATAGTCGGCGGCGATCGACCGCTTGGGTACGACGATGGGCGTCGGCTCGATGTCGAACACCAGGTCGGCATCTTTGATGTCGATAACCTTGCCGTCCTTGTTCTTAATCAACTGTCTCAAGGACTTTGGCTCTTTTTCCGCCGTGGCATGCAGTGGCAGAATTTGCGTGCCTAGATCGATACCGAACGTCTCAACGGCTCGCTGAATTTGCGGCAACGGCTCGATCGTGCCGTCCGCGCGCTGGTTTCCGATCGAGTCGAAATGCCCGTAGGTCACCATGCTCGACTCGCGATCGTGATATTCGTAGGCTTCATATCCCAGCTTACGCAGCTCGACGGTCATGCGGTGGGCACGATCGGCCGAGATATCCAAACTCGAAGCCATATCGCGGCGATTGGCCTGCACATCTTTGATTTTCTGTTGATTGATGATCGTGTTCCCCTTGAACGTCGCGACCTGCAGGGTGTATTTGCCCGGACAATCGAGCAAGCTGTGCTCCACATTGCGATTCATCTCGAGCACGAACTTGTCCGGCCCCTTAGGCGCGAAGTATTCCGTTGGAATCAACGGGTTCGGCGCGACAAACGCGCGCGCGAATGGGCCCCGCGTGAGCTGGACGTGATCGTGCACCTGTTGACGATAGTCGGCGAACGATAGGCTCTTGCTGGTTTTCAGCGAATCGGGCTGCGCCTGCTTGATCTTCTTGAGCGCGGCTTGCGCATCGCTATCGTCCACGCGAGGAAAGTCGCCCACCACCACGGCGACCTCGCGAACACTTTTCTTTTCCAAATGGCGCATGACTTTAGGACTGCCATACATATCGACGCCCAAGCCCGGCTCCGGTTTGCTGAAATCGTACGTCTTGGCGTAGTAGTACGCGTTGAGCGCGAAATTCTTGCGGAGGTCAAGCACCAGGGCGTGCGCGTCGTCCTCCGCATGGTCGCCGGTGAATGTCGCGGCCATGATCACCCATGGCCCGTTTTTCTCAGTCAATTCGTAGGCTTTCTTGGGGTCGGCTTCAACATGTTTGAAATTGACGACGTCCCAGGGCGCGGCAATCGTGGTGCCCGTCACAAGGAATAACGAACTGGCCGCGATGCCAGCGCGCAGGCTAATGCGAGAAATCATGGGTTCATCCTGAAGTTGGAAAGACAAGCAGCTTTCGCCAGGCATCCGCGCATCCTTGCGCAGTGCTTTCTAATCGTTTGATTTTTCGACGGAATGTCGGTGAGCCGAATAGCCCGATGGTTTGAAAAGCGGGCGGGAGTGTAGCAAACGCCCGCTTAGTGAACCAGAGTGGTTGGCGCGAAACTGGGTAAACGAGAGAAGCCTAAGCCGCGGGACCTAAGTCCGAGGTGTGGGAGGTTGCGAGCGGGTTACTTCGCGGGCTTACGTCCTTCAGCTCAGAAATCGACGGCGGTTACTTTTCCTCCTTGCGGAACACACCGTGGCAATCGTCGCAGGTCTGCGCGAGCTTCTTCATTCCGGCGGCGGTGGCGTCCTTGTCCTTGGCATGCAGGGTTTTGTTCACTTCGCCCGCCGCGTCGCGCATCGCCGCGCAGAACGTGTACCATTTATCCAAGTCGGCCGGGCTTTTGACCTCGCTGGTGTCCGCCATCGACGCTTGCGCGATCACTGCGAGCGTGGCGGCGTTAGGAGCGACCTCCGCCTTGCCGTCTTTGACTCCCTTTTTCAGACCGTTGTTGATTAACGGAACCTGGTGCATGAGCGCCGGCAGATCGCCCACCTTTTCGCTCCACTGCAGCTTCTTGGTGCCGGATGCATCGCCCGCGACCGCCTTTTGCAACTGGTCCACGGCGGCCTTGGCCTTGGCATAGTCTTCGCCGCTGGCGGCGACGGCCTGGGCTGCGGCGACAATCGCCGGGGCCGCCGGCTTGAGCTTGTGGTCCGCGTCATGCAGGCCCAAAGCCAAGCCTAGCACGGCGAGGGTGTTGCCGTCCTTTTTCAGCTTCGCCGCGGCGCCGTCGTCGAAGTCGGCCTTCTCGGCGACTCCCTTGGCCGCGCGATCCGAAAAATAGGTGATTTGTGCGACGACGTCTTCGATCGGAGCGAAGTTGGAAACTTTTGGCGCGGCGGGCGGCGCGGCGAGCGCTGCACGGGTCGTTAAAGCAATTGCGGTCGCGGCCAGAACAAAACCAATTGCGAAAACGCGAGCGATAGCGTTCATGATGATTTCTCCCAGGAGGGCGAAGGGCGGCAATCCAAACTCTCGCTAGTATCCCATTTTCCGCCGCGTTGACAACCCGGCGGCGCGGGACATAGAATCGCCTCTTACTTCGAATCACCGCCGCTAAACTCAATGGCCAAAGCATCCTACAAAGACGCGGGCGTGGACCTGGAGGTCTACAACCAGGCCATGGAAAGGCTGCCGCGGCATCTGCACCGCACCTACTCGCCGCGCGTGCTGCCGCTGGACGGCGGGTTCGCCGGCTTGTTTCAGCTCGATTTCAAGAACCAGTTGTTTGCCCGGAATTACGAAGAACCGGTCCTCGTTTCCTGCACCGATGGTGTAGGCACGAAGCTCAAGGTCGCGGTCGCGGCTGATAAGCACGACACCGTCGGCATTGACCTCGTGGCAATGAGCGTCAACGACGCTCTCTGCTGCGGAGCCGAGCCGCTCTTTTTTCTCGACTATGTGGCCATGTCGCACGACGACCCGGTGCGGCTCGAGCAAATCGTGTCGGGCGTGACGCAGGGCTGCATGGAAAGTGACTGCGCTTTGCTCGGCGGCGAGACGGCGATCATGCCCGACATCTACGGCCGAGGTGATTACGACCTCGCCGGTTTTTGCGTCGGCGTTGTCGAAAAAAAGCGGCTAATTGACGGCCGGGAGATCGCGCCGGAAGACGTGATCCTCGGCGTCGCTTCGAGCGGACTCCACTCCAACGGCTATAGCCTCGTCCGCAAGATCGTGTTCGACATCGGCAAGTGCGGCATCCACGACCATGTGCCCGAATTGGGTCGCACGGTTGCGGAAGAACTGATGCAACCGACTCGAATTTACGTCAAGCCGGTCCGAAAACTGCTGAATCACTATCGCGTCAAGAGCGTGATTCACGGCATCGCGCACATCACCGGCGGCGGCCTGCACGAGAATTTGGAACGCATCTTGCCGGAGAACGCGCGGGCAATCATCGAACGCGGCAGTTGGAAAATCCCGCCGGTTTTCCCCTGGCTGCAGCGGCTTGGCGAAGTGGACCCTGGCGAAATGGACCACGTCTTCAACATGGGTCTCGGCCTCGCACTCATCGTCAGCCCCTATTATGCCGAGAGCATCCGGCACCAACTCGCCGACTGCGGCTATGAGAACTGGCCGATTGGCAAAATCATCGCGGGCGAGCGGGCGGTCGTTTGGGCGTGAGGCGCGAACTCACTCCATCGTTTTGTTTGCCGCGCTCAGCGCTGCCGTCGCTGCGCTTTCGATATTCTTCGACTTGCCTGCTTGCTTCAGCGCGTCGAGAATTTGCTGCTTGGAGATGACGTCGCGAAGGATGATCGGTTCGTCGGGCTTGTCGGCCGGATAGATCGCCAAGACGGGAATCGAACGGCTGTTGAGCGATGTCAATGCCTCTTTGATTTCCGTCGAGCCGGTCGTCCAATCGGCCAACAGCGGCACGACGCCGTTCGATTGAATCGCGTCGAGCACGTCTTGACGGTTGATCGAGACCTTCAGGTTCGTCTTGCACGTCAAGCACCAATCGGCCGTGAAATCGACCATCACCGTCTTGCCATCCTTTTTCAATTGAGCTAACAGCGACGGGGAAAACGGTTGCCAAGGAATCAGTTGCTTCTGCGGGGTCAAATACGCAAACGAAAACCAGCCAACCGCCGCGGCCAAAACCGCCCCCGTCACCCAGCCGGTCACCTTGTTTCCAAGTTCGGCGGTGAGCGGAGTGCGGCCGATCCACCAGCAGCCGAGCCACACGCCCATCAAGAGGGCGAATGTCGGCACGACGTAATCCTTGTTGAGGAACGTGAAGATGAACACGACCGTTCCCAACAGAACGAAGCCCATTCCCTGCTTGAATGTGTCCATCCACGCGCCCGGTTTGGGCAGTATTTTAATCAAAGCCGGAAACGCGCCGATAACCAAGTAGGGACTGGCCATGCCGAGGCCAATTGCTGCAAACAAGGCGTAGATGACCAGGGTGGGCTGTGCGATCGTGAAGCCGAAGACCGGTCCCAACAGGGGCCCACTGCACGGCGTTGCCAACACGGTGCTAAGGACGCCCTTCGCAAATGCTCCCGCAGCGCCTTCCTTCGCAGCAAGCTCCGTGGCTTTGCCGCTACCGACAAAGCCGGGAATGGGAATCTCCCAGACGCCGAGAAAGCTCAGCGCGAATGCGAACACGACACAGGCCATCACTACGTTAAACGTCGTCGAACTGAATTGTTCGCCCCAGGCGAGGTTTTCCTTTCCCAAGCCCAGATTCGCCGCCACCGCCATCGTCGCCAAGGCCATGAACACGGTCAACAACCCGGCCGTGTACCAGAGATTTAAGGTGAAGATGCGCTTGCGATCGTGTCCGCTTTGCTCGATGAACGCGAACAGTTTCAGCCCGATCACTGGCAGAACGCAGGGCATCAAATTCAAAATGATGCCCCCGACAAACGCCAGCAACAGGAACTGCCAAACCGAAGCCTGCGGCGGCGGCAGTTGCCCGCGCGCTTGCTCGTAGCTTTTGAGCGGTGTGAACGCCAGCGGAGCTGCGCCCACTTTGCGCGCCGCCCGCACCGGCACGAACGCCTCAAATCGGGCGGCTTGGGGCTTGTCGCACTCGCCGTTCGCGGCGCAGACTTGATAGCCGACCATGCCCGCCACGGAAAAATCGCCCGGCTTCACGTCCTTGGGAATTTGCAGGTCGATGGTCCACGAGACGGGCTTGTCGTAGTACAGAAGCCTTTCTCCATCGGCGGCCTTCGCTTCGAGCGGCTGAGAACCGGCGATCGGAGCAGATGCGCGCCAGCCGGACGTGTTGGTGAGCGAAATGATTGTCGGCTTCGCGCCGGTCGCGGGGACGTACTCGCTATAAGCATAAACGTGCCAATCGGGCTGCGGAGTCGCGGTCAAAATCAACTTGATCGTGTCGCCCGGCGCGGCTTCTTGCGGTTCGATGTGACCGCTGATCGCGACGTGGCTCGTATCGTTCGCTGTAAGATTGCCCGTGGGCACAAACAGCTTGGCTGTGAAGGGCGTGTTGAATAGCTCACAATCGTTTTTGCAGATCTGTCCCTTGACGGTTCCGTGAATTTCGATTTTGGCGGGATCGACGCCCGGAGCCAATTGAACGGGCGCCTCCCAGGTAACCGTGCCAGAATGCTCCTCTAAATCGATGCCGGGAAATGCAACTTCGTCGCGATGCACGTAAGGCGCCGGTTTCGGCGCAAACGTTCCGTTCTCCAGCAAACGAACGCCAGCGGCATCATTCACGACCAGTTTGGTCTTCAGCGGCCCGCCCGCCTTTTGCGTAATGGAAAAGATGTGATAGCCCGGCGTAATGTCCGCCGTGATGTACAGTCGCGCGCGGCCATTGGCATCTGGCGGCGTAAAATAGCTCCCAACCGTGACCTCACCGCGCGGACCGTCAAAGCCCAAATCCCCACCCAATCCGCCGCCGAAATTCTGACCGCTCCCAACGCCCCCAAGCGTGGGCTTTTTGATCTGGCCGAAGAGATCATTCGTCCCCAAGAGGATGAGTAGCAACAGGCACATTAAGCGCGCGGGCGGTTGCAAGGCGCGAATCATGCGGAGCGATTCTCGGCGGTGGTGGGACTTGAGCATAACTCGTGTAGTTTACCGGCGTTTCAAATCGCTGGTCAATGGCGATAGACTGTCGAAACCGCGGAGAAAGCACGGCAAATGACGAAAAAACTTCGATCAAATCAGAAGACGAAATCAATTCTGTCAACCAGCTTACCGGGATTCAATTGTTGCGCCGCGGTTGGCTGGCGGAGTAATGACAATGTTTAGGGGATCTTCGGCAAGCGATTGAAGCTTTGCCGCCAACCGTTCGGCCGCACCTTGATCCGGCTGCAAGGCAAACAACGTGGGCCCCCACGAGCTTTGGCCGACCCCTTCGACGCCGAGCGAACGGAGCAAATCGATCATCCTCTTGGCCCTTTCCCCGGCATACGGTCCGCCCTGCCTCGCGGCGAAGCATTCCCCGGCGAGGCGGCTGTAATGGCCGAGGCTCCGGCTGAATGCGTCGTAGTTCTTATTTGTCGCTGCCGGCAAAAGGGTCTGCTTCGCTTCGGCGAACAATTCTTGTGTAACGCTGTCGGGCACGGGTGGGAGTGTTGCGAACGCTTGCTGCTCATCCTCGCCCGACAATCCCGTCGCCTCCAAAGGACGAATCAGCACAAACCGCCAAGCGTCGGGCAGTTCCACGCGATCGATCAGCGGCGAGATCGTATCGCCGGGGTTTTTTCCGGCTTCCATTAACAGTCCGCCGTGGAGGAACCCGTATGTGCCGACGGCTGAACGGCCCCCGCGTCCGGCGAGCCGAGCGAGTTCGTCGGGCGGCGAGAGTTCGAGTTTGCTGAGCCGCAAGACGCCCGCCGCGACCGCCAAGCCCAACTGGGTACCAGTCCCGAGACCGATGTGATCCGGCGGCGAGGCTTCAATGACGATACGATAATCGGTCTTAGCCCGCGAATGTTCAACTCGCTCCGTCACCTGTCTTACAAACTCGACCGCCCGTTCGGCCAGCGGCCCCTCGGCGTGCGTGTTATCCGCGCGCTCGATCGTCAGCCTCAAACCGGGCCGTTCCACCATCATTCCCACGCCGCCGTATTGTCGCCCCTCCGTTCGCCCAAACGAAAACAGGCCGAAGTGCAACCGGCTGGGCGTGGTGACTCGAACGATCATGACCGGGCGCTACTCCGAGACATACACCTGCAAGAATTCAAACGCGCGCCGCTCTTGTTCGCCGCCCGTCTTGTCCACGAGCGATTTCAGGTTGGCGAAATCGGCAAGCACTTTTTCGCGGCCGTGCAGGTGCAGTCGCGTGGCCAGAATCGCCGCCTCAATGATGGCGTGCTTCGCTCGATTGAAGCCGAAAAACTCGCGCAGCGTGCCGCGGTCGATCACTTCGGCGACGACTTCCGTCCGCTCCTCTCGATCATCGAGGGACACGACGCGGAAGGCGTACCAGCGGCAGGCGTCGGCCAGATACCAGCCCAATCCGTCGGGCGTCGGCTTTAGCTCGGGCGCAGTCGTCAACCGATCGACAGCCGCCCGCGCGAGCAATTCCACGTCGTCGGTCACTTGCAGGACACCGTGGCCGGTCCGCTTGAGATTCGCGTACGTCCGCGACGATTGAAACGGGCGGAGCATAAGCCGCGACATCTTTTCATCGACGATCGGGCCCATCGGCGCGAGATTCACCCCGCCGTCGGCGTCGAGCGTCGTAACTAGGCCTTCGAGAATCATGGGGTAAAAAGAAAAATCGAGATCAAGGAAACACAGATGAACAGGATGAAAAAGATGTAATCAGATAAAGAATGAAGGTTGTTAATTCGGTGTCGCTTCGTCGATCAATTTGCCTAAAAAAGTTCTTCTTCATCTGATCCGATCTGATTTATCCGATTTCATCTGTGTTCCCTTGATTATCAATTCAAAAAGTCACCGGGGTCTTCGGCAGGCTTCTTTCCGGTGGTTCGACCGTCATCAATTCGTCTGATAATGTTGGAACATAATCGGCGACGGGCAGTTTCGCCAGCCGCAAAAAGTTGGCGAGTATTGCGTGGCCGTGTTCGGTCAGGACCGATTCCGGATGAAACTGTACGCCGTAGACCGGCAGCGTGCGATGGGCCAGGGCCATGATCGTGCCGTCGGGCGTCCGCGCGGTGACCTCCAACATGTCGGGCCGGCTCGGCTCCTCCGCGACTAGCGAATGATACCGGCACACCGTCAGCGGGCTGGGCAGGCCGGCGAACATCCCGGTGCCATTATGCTCGACCGAGGACGTCCGGCCATGCATCGGCTCGTTCGATCGGACGATCCGCCCGCCGAGTGCCGCGGCGATTGTTTGATGTCCTAAACACACGCCGAGAATCGGGGTTTCTTCATGTAGGTCGCGCACCACATCGAGCGAATAGCCAGCCTCAGTCGGCGTGCACGGCCCTGGAGACAGGACAATCGCGTCGGGCCGCATCGCTCGCACGCCCGCTGGGTCGATTGCGTCATTCCGCACGACGCGCGTCTCTTGCCCCAGCCGCTCGAAGTACCGAGCGAGGTTATGGACAAAACTGTCGTAGTTGTCTAATAACAAAAGCATCTAAGAGAGACCGTGGACTTCAATACGATGGAAAATCGATTGGCGAGGGCATCACGAAAACGCGAAAGGAATTGCAAAAACTCAAAGTCTGAAGGAAGCAATCTTTGTTTTTCGTGTTTTCATCCTTTCGTGTTTTCGTGATAGCGTCCGAACGATTTTGCTTTCCCGCAGACTTAAATGTATCATACCGTCATTGCACCATTCCGTCACAACGGTCGGCGCGCATTCATCTTATGCGATTCGTTTGTTTCATCGCCGGGTTGACCGCATTCCTATTTGCCGCGGTGCCTGCCTGTGCCGACGATAATCTTCCCGACATCGGCACGCGGAAGGCCGGCGTCGATTGGCCGCGGTTTCTTGGTCCAACGGTCGACGGCAAGTCGCCGGAGAAGGGCTTGCTGACCAAGTGGCCGAAAGAAGGTCCCAAACTGGTTTGGAAAATGCGGCTGGGCAATAGCTACGGCGCGCCGGTCGTGGCGAAGCAGCGGCTCTTCATGTTCGACCGGTTCGGCGAGAAGGCCAGGCTCACCTGCTGCAAGAGCGAGTCGGGCGAGGAACTCTGGCGGTTCGAGTACGCGACCGACTATGAGGACATGTACGAGTTCGAAAACGGCCCCCGCTGCTCGCCGGTCGTGGACGGTAACCGCGTGTACATCTTCGGCGTCGAGGGAATGCTGCATTGCATCCGCGCGACAGACGGCAAGGAACTATGGAAGGTCGATACGGCGAAGGAGTTTGGAGTGGTGCAAAATTTCTTTGGTGTGGGCAGCAATCCGGTGGTCGAAGACGACCTGCTGATCATACAGATCGGCGGCAGCCCGGCCGATAGCCCCGAGGTCCGCTCGGGCCGCACGCAGGCGAACGGCACCGCCGTCGTCGCGTTCGACAAGATCACCGGCAAGGTTAAATACAAACTCGGCGATGAACTGGCGAGTTACTCTAGTCCAGTCATGGCCACGATCGGCGGCCGCCGCTGGGGATTTTTGTTCGCGCGGGGCGGGCTAATCGGCTTCGAGCCGAATAAAGGAAAGCTCGACTTTCACTATCCCTGGAAGGCCCCGCTCATCGAGAGCGTTAACGCCGCGACGCCAGTCGTCGTCGGCGATCAGGTGTTTATTTCCGAGGCCTACGACATCAAACACGGAAGTTCGCTGTTAAAAGTGAAGCCGGGCGGGTATGACGTGGTTTGGACCGACGCCGACCGCCCGCGCGACAAGTCGTTGCAGGCTCACTTCGCCACGCCGATTTACGTGGACGGGTATCTGTACGGCTGTTCGGCCCGGCACTCCGAGAATGCCGAACTGCGGTGCATCGACTGGGCGACCGGCAAAGTGCAATGGTCCGAGCCGGACCTGAAGTGGTGCTCGCTCCTGTACGTCGATGGGCATTTCATCTGTCTGAGCGAAGACGGCGTGCTCCGCCTGCTCAAAGTGAACCCGAAAAAGTACGACCTTGTGAGCGAACTCGTCTTGAAAAACAAGCCCGCCGAAGAAGATCCCCTCTTCCCCGCGATCCAACCGCTCCTCAAACGCCCCGCTTGGGCTGCGCCGATCCTCTCTCACGGACTTTTATACGTCCGCGGCAAGGATTTATTGGTGTGTTTGGAAGTGATCGAGGAGGCGAAGTGAGACGGCAAGTCACGGCCGCGACTTGCATTTGGATTACTTCGATTATTTCGAGCCTTTTGCCTTGTCGGCGTCCTGAACTCGCCAGTAACAATTCGTCCCACCATCGTCGTCCCATTGAATGATATCGGCCCCTTTTTCACGGGATTGGCGAGACACGTTCAGGCAAAATCCACTATTTTTGTTTACGACTTTGACGTATCCGTTTTTAACCGGCTCGATTTTCCAGAGTTTGTCCGGTTTGTTATCGGGGTCCCATTGGACGATCGGCGCTCCGCGGTCGCGGGAATCGCTGAAGACGCCCAGACATAGCCCGCTGTTCTTGTTGACGATTTTGACATAACCATCGCCGGCGGGTTCAAAACGCCAGTATTGGTCAGGGACCTCGGGAGTCGTGACATCGTCCCATTGAGTAACCCTTTCTCCCCGATTACGGGAGCCTGCCGATACGGCCAAGCAAAGTTCGCTGTTCTGATTGATGATTTTGACCCAGACAACGCCGGGCTTGGCATCGCTCGTTTCGATCGCTTGCAGCCGCTTCTCCGCCTTGTCTTTCGCAAGTCTCGATAACTCGGGCAACGCCTGTTTGTACCAATACGCGGCACGGATTTGTGCCTGTTTCTTTCCTGTGACATCCTGCTTGTCTGTCGTGTTCCACCACATGTCGCCGATTGAACACCGTTCTTGAGCCGTTGTCGCCCCCTTTAACTCCACGGTCGCCAGTTCTTTCAGCGCCGCATCGCTCCCTTTTGCCAAATACGGCAGGCCGCGTTTATAGTCCGCCTCAACAAAACAGATATACTTGCCTACGAGCAAATTAGCATCGGCATCTGTCGGGGACTTATCCAACACCTCCAGCGCCTGTTTCGCATCCGCGAACTGTTTGGCCTGCGTTCCGATTGCCGCTTTGCGATCGGCGAGTTTTTTGACGAGGGCGGGATCGTTGGCCTTGCGACCCGTATCCAGCGCAACGTCAATCATCCGCTTCGCGAGGTCGTAGCGGCCTTGCAACACGGCTTCCTCGGCTAATGTGGCCGATTTATCCGACAGACTTTTATGCTGTTCGGGAGTAGCCTTAACGCCCGCCGCCTTCGTCAGCATTTTTTCCTTCAGTTCCAGGGCGTCGATGGCGAAGGTTTTGTCCAAGGCATTGATCGTCGTAAATGCCGTCTCGACATCCATTGCCTGGGATGCAACGTCGAGAGCAGTCTTGAGCAGAACGAAGCGGCCGACAGGATCACCGACGTTCTCATTGGCTGTGGCGATCAGTTTTGCCGCCAGCGCTTGTTTCTGAGCGTTTGTCTTGGCGGAATTCAGTTCCTTGCCATACACTTCGAGCACGAGTTTGGTCGCATCGGCCTGCGCGCTCAATTCCGGGACGGCTATTTTCCCTTGGGGCTCTTCAGCAAGAAGCGGGTTCGCTGCAAGGAGCGCGACCATGATCAACAGATTCAGCCCGACTTTGCGAGATCCATTCATCGGATCGCCTTTGAGTGAGGTTCCGTACAGATCAAAATCGCGCGAATAGCCATCTGCAGCTTAGATTTCCACTGATTGTCGATCCTCCACAAGACAAAGTCAACCGACGGATTCGATTTTCTCATTGCGGTCGATTTCGTTTAATCACACCTCAACCATGCGTGCATTTCCTCGTTGCCGAACGAATAGATCGGCTGAGAACCTAATAAAAAACCCCGGCGGTTAAGCCGGGGTTTTTGAATCACAACGTTGTGAAATGACGTGGCTCGCGGGCGGATATTATCGCCGTCCACGACCTCCGCGGTCGCCGCCGCGATGGGGGCGCTGGCCGCGGTCGCCGCCCCGATCTCCGCGATCGTGCCGTTCGCCGCCAGATCGTTCGCTGCGCTCGGCGGGCTGCGGGCGTGGCTCACCGGAGGCACCTTCACCGCCGTCGCCATTGCCCGCCGCTTCACGCAACACGGCCTTGCGGCTGAGCTTCACGCGGTCCTGGTCGTCGACGGCGATCACCTTCACCTGGATGGAGTCGCCGACCTGCACTACGTCGCTGACGCTGTTGATGTACTCTTCGGACAGTTCGCTGATGTGGCAGAGACCGTCCTTGCCGGGCAGGATTTCGATAAACGCGCCGAAATCCTTGATGCTGGTCACGCGGCCGTCGTAAATTCGACCGACCTGCACCGAAGCGGTGACCGCCTCGACGCGCGCCATCGCCGCCTTCGCGCCTTCCATGTCGTTGCTGGCCACGATCACCGTGCCGTCGTCGCTGACTTCGATGACCGCTCCGGTCTCCTCTTGAATCGCGCGGATAACCTTTCCGCCCGGCCCAATGAGAGCGCCGATCTTTTCCGGATCAATCTTGGTCCGCAACAATCGCGGCGCCCACTGCGAGATTTCCGGCCGCGGCTGCGTAATCGCCGACAGCATCTTTCGCAAGATCTCGATACGCGCTTCGCGGGACTGCGCCAGCGTGGCCTTGACGATCGCTTCGCTGATGCCGTTGATCTTCAGGTCGAGCTGAATGCCCGTGATGCCGTTTTGCGTCCCGGCAATTTTGAAATCCATGTCGCCGTAGTGGTCCTCGTCGCCGATGATGTCGGTGAGCAGGGTCCACTTGTCGTCGGTTTCCTTGACGAGGCCGACCGAGATGCCGGCCACCGGATTGCTGATCGGCACGCCGGCCGCCATCAGCCCGAGCGTCGCACCGCACACGCTGGCCATCGAGCTCGAGCCGTTCGACTCGGTGATGTCAGAGATCACGCGGATCGTGTACGGAAAATCCTCGGCATCGGGCAGGACGGGCTTCACGCTCCGCTCGGCCAAAGCCCCGTGACCGATCTCGCGGCGGCCCGGCCCACGAATCGGCCGGACTTCGCCGACCGAATACGACGGAAAGTAATAGTCGAGCATGAATTTCTTGGCGTACTCTTCGATCAGCCCGTCCACGCGCTGCTCGTCGCGCGCCGTGCCGAGCGTGACGGTGATGAGCGCCTGGGTCTCGCCCCGTTGGAACAGAGCCGAGCCATGCACGCGCGGCAGCAGGTCCACCGAGCACTCGATATTCCGCAGGCTCTTATGGTCGCGCCCGTCGGGCCGCGTGCCGGAGAGGATCAGATCGCGAACGGCCTTTTCCACCAGCGCCGACCAAACGGTCGAAAACCGCAGTTCGGTGTATGCGCCTTCGGCCTTCGGATCGGGAATCAACTCGGCGATGGCTTTGGCCTTCACCGCCGAAACCGCGTCGGCGCGGGCTTGCTTGCCTTGCGTCTGCTTGGCGCCTTTAAGTTCGCCGTAGTAGCGGCTGTTCAGTTTTTCGTACAAGCCATCATCGGCCGGGGCTTTGAATTCCGCCTTGGGTCGATTTGCCTTGGCGATCAATTCCAATTGCAGATCGCAGATCTCGCGAATGTAACGGTGGCACTCTTGAATCGCCTCGTTCATGCGATCTTCGGGCAGTTCGCGGGCGAAGCCCTCGATCATGAGGATCGCATCCTTGCTGCCCGACACGATCAGATCGAGATCGCTTGCTTCCAAGTCATCCTGCGTCGGAAAGACGACGAACTGTCCATCGACCTGTCCCAAGCGGACGGCGGCCAAAGGACCGAGGAATGGCAGCGGCGACAGGCCCAGTGCCGCGGCCGCGCCGTTCATGGCGAGCACGTCGCCATCGTTTTGCTTGTCGCTGGCCAAGACCTGGCATTGAATTTGAACTTCGTCCATGTAGCCCGCTGGGAACAGGGGACGAATGGGCCGGTCCATGAGGCGCGCGGTGAGCGTCTCCTTCATGGTGGGGCGGCCTTCGCGCTTAAGGAAGCCGCCAGGGAATTTTCCGGCCGCGGCCACGCGTTCGCGATAGTCGCACGTCAACGGGAAGAAGTCGCCGGCTCCGCGGGGCGGGCCATCGGCGACAGCGCTCAGAACGACCGTGTCGCCATATTGGATCAGGCAGCTTCCCGCAGCCTGCTTGGCGAGTTGTCCGGTTTCAATTGATAATACGCTGGCCCCAATTTGCTTCTCGACTCGAACTTTCAATTTCTCCTACCTTCCTGCAGTGCTGTTAGCTACTTGCGGATGTCGAGCCTCCGAAGGATGTCCAAGTAGCGTTGCGGGTCCACCCGCTTCAGGTAGTCCAGCAGGCGGCGGCGGCGGCTCACCATGGCCAACAATCCGCGGCGGCTGGAGTAGTCCTTGTCGTGCGTCTTCAAGTGGCCGGTTAACTCGCTGATCCGGGTGGTTAGCAGGGCGATTTGGATCTCGGGCGATCCGGAATCGTCGGCCTTACGCTTGAAGTCACCAATCAAAGCCTGTTTTCGCTCTTTTGTGATCGACATCGGGGGCTTCCTAAAAACAATCAGTTCCACAACTTAAACCACTCAGTTTATCGCTTTGCTGGAAGTTTGCAACTGCAAATAAAACGTGACTTAGGCAGCGACGAGGTGACCGAAATGCACGGAAAAATGAGTCGAAAGTCACTTCCGAATAGGCCAACTACCGCCTACGCAGAAGAACGTTCAAAGTGGCATGTCGCACTTAGGCACGGCCAGCGAAAGGCAAGATGCCGGGCCTGCCTCCTGGGGCCGAAAGCGAGCATTCTGACACCGCCAACTAAATTCCACATGAAATCTAAACAATTTCCTTGCGTTATCGGTTTCCGATGGCTACTGTGTACGTCAATTGGCACGGGTATCCGTATTCGCGGCTTTCCATAGCCACGTTTCCAAAATCTAACCGCTGGCACCACCAAACTGAGGAGGAACGCCAATGACCCTTCGATCAACCTCTCGCATTCTCTGCCTTGTGGCGGCCTGCGCTCTCTTGGTCCTCTCAAACTCGGCACTCGCCTCCGTCAGCGGAGTCGGCAATACCAATGTCGACGCCTATTTTGGCGCTAATAGTGACGGTAATCAGCAATTCAGCCCCGGCGCACCGGGTTCGCCGACGTGGTTGCCAGTTTCCAGTGGTGGCCCGCCTCCTTATGGCCCAGCACTCCCTGGTGTTCCCGCGCCCACATTGGGCAACGTCGCCAACAGCAACGCCAATCCGTTTGCCAGTCCGTATACCTCTGCGTTTTCATTGGGGCTCGAAAATTCCACGGCCAAAATCCAGGCCGTTGCGACGAACAGTCCGCTGTCGGCGATTGACGACGCACAAATCCTGTTGTCGATGGTGCTGAATCAGTCCAGCACGAACTACGTGTATCAGCAGTTGAACTACGCCGCCGATTTCACGCTGACAAATACACCGAACAGCGCCGGCATCGTGACGGGCGTGAATAACGGCATCTCGACGCGCAGCTTTTTTGTTACCGGAAACGTTGGGAGTTATGTCCAGTTCGGCGGGCAAATGACATTCTGGGATGTCGCGTCCAACACCAACATGGGAACGCTCACGTTTAACTACTACAACACGACGCCGGGACCATTCTCGCAACTCGTGACGGGTTCCGGTTTCATCGGCACCGGCCCGCCGGGCTACATCAACGCCCCGAACTTGCTGCGCGTCGAAGGCGACTTTTACGTCATCGGCGATCCGTCGAACATTAATGTCGAGTCGGTGCCCGAGCCATCCGCAGGCATCCTTTTTGGCCTGGGCTTGATGGGCGTTGCGATGTGTCGCGCGCTCCGGCGGAAGGCCCGCACCGCGGCGTAACACGCGACAAAAAAAGTTGCTACTCGGTACGACATTCATTCACTTTTATGAGGAAGGTTCCGCTCATGAACATTGCACGTGCTCCCTGGGCCGCGATGGTTGGCGTGGCGTTAACATGGTTTGTCGGCGGAGCGACGGCGTCAGGCGCCATTCTGAGCATCACGAATGCCAACGTGCAAAACTATTTCGGCGCGATGAGCGACACCATCCAGTTGGGAGACCCGGCTGTTTTGGCTCCGTGGACTGCGGGCGCCAATGGACCGTATCCAATCACCGGTGCCGCGAGTGTTCCCGCGCCGCCGTCTTCGCCGTTGTGGCCTGGAACATTACCAAGTTCCACTAGCTTTACCGGCGGGCCGTATTCCTCGGTCCTCAACGACCTGCCGTCCAGCACGCTCTCGCAAGGAACCATTACGGCAAACGCGCCGGGCGGGTCGAATGTGGTCGATGGCAACGTGATCGTCAACATGGACTTGTTCAATCCGAACCCAAGCCCAAATTTCGCCTACCACCAAATGAATTTCGAGGTGGACTACTTGGCCAACACCACGCTCAACGGCGGCATCGGCGGCGCGCCGACGTTTTTCCTCACCGGTTCGACCGGCGGCGGCGCGTCTTACGCGCAATTCGCCGCGCATATCCTCTATTTTTGGCAAGACATCAATGCGGCGGGTGTGGCGTCGGGATTTTGGACTCCGTTGGGCAACTTGGACTATACCATGTCGTTTGCGCCTAACACGACCTTTTTAAACGTGCCCGTGACCCCGAACACCGGCTCGTCGCTCATCACCACTCCCACCGGCGGCGGAGAACTGGCCATCGTCGGCGAAGTGTTCGTGGCGGGCGACCCGGCGGAGATTCACGTCCGCCCGACGCCCGAGCCATCGTCCGCCATTCTGTTGTCCCTTGGCGCGGCCGGCGCTGGCATCTGGAAATGGCGGCGGCGAACGAAGGTCGTGAAAGGTTCAACGATTTTAGCTTGATTTGAGTCCTTGCAACACGAAGTAACGCTCATGAAAACTTTGGTCCCGGCGAAAAGTTTTAAGAATCGTTGTCCCGTTACTTTCGGCAAGTCGCGGCAGGTATTTGTTCGCGCGGCATTCGTCCTCCTCGTCGTATTTGCTTGGACCATTTCGCCTGCCCACGCCCTGCAAATCAGTTTCGATGGCATCACGACGATCGTCGATGGCGGTGCCGGCGACACTGACGGACTCGTCAATGGAAACATCTCGTTCACGGGCATTTACGGCGTCGCCGGGTATGGCGTGTCGGGGGACCTTTATCTGTGCCCGCCCGGAACTCCCGGTTCATCGCTCACCGGGCTGCTGACTCCGCTGACTCAATCCCTCACGCTAACGAATTTGAAAGTTGACGCCCTTTCGACATCGACGCTAAACACGTATTTGAACATTCAGTTTGAAGACATATTCGCGGGCTCCTTCACCGGGGTGACGGCGGCACAGGTCATTACACCCTTTGTGGGCAGCGTGACCAACTCTCCCGTCGCCGCTCTGAGCGACGAGTTGGTCAATTACGACACGTTTCTCACCGATGCATTTTCTGGCACGTCCGTCATACCGGGTGGTTTCACGCCACTGTTCAACCCTGCACATCCAGGTCCGGGAACAACTCCGTGGACGGTCGCGAGCGCGGGGCCGACGCCGATTCCAAACCTCACCAATCCAACGATGACGACGCGGCTAAGCCTCCGTCTCGGCGCATTCGATGATCGGTTTCAACTCCTCTCCAGCGCGGAAGCGGGTTTTTACGCCGCCACGCCCGAGCCGAGCAGTTGGCTGCTATCGGTCATGGGCACGCTAGGCACAGTGGCCATCGGCTGGCGCTGCCGGAAACGAGCGGCTCGCGCTGTGTAGGGCGGCTTTTGAGCGACTTTTAAGGCGGGCATTCGCCTTCCTTCGCCGTCGATTCTCCTTTAGAATCATGTTCGACCGGCCTATTTCCTCCGCCGGACGGGATTGCCAAGGGCGTAAAGGAGTACACCCATGGGCCATTTGAACGGCGGCGATTGGGCCATTTTGTTCGTTTCGGCGTATATCGCCGTCACCTCGCTCGTGCGCCTGATGCTGGCGCGGCGCGAACGGCTGATTGCCGAGTTCCGTCAGCAAATGGCCGACGAGCAACGGCGAATGAAAGCCGAGGCTAAGAAGGCAGCAACGGCGGAAAAAAAGAAAGCGGCCTAACGCGTTAACCATTTCGCCGCGTCGCTTGCGACGCGCTTGCAGTCCGGCGCATGTCCAAAAAGCTCTACATCGAAACCGTCGGCTGCCAGATGAACGAGTTGGACAGCGAACTCGTTGTGGCTACGCTCCGCAAACAGGGCTACGAATTGACGGACGCGCCGGGCAACGCCGATCTCGTCCTATTCAACACATGCAGCGTTCGCCAGCATGCGGAGGACAAGATTTACTCCGCGCTCGGCAGACTAAAACATGCCAAACGGGAAAACCCGCGGAAGATCATTGGCGTGCTCGGCTGCATGGCCCAAAAGGACCAAGGACTGATCTTTCAGCGCGCTCCGTATGTTGATCTCGTCGTCGGGCCGGGACAGTTACATCAGATTCCAAAGCTGATTGACGACATCGCGGTCGGCGGCGGACAGAAAATGGAAGTCAGCCTGGAACGAAAGGACGGCAGCCGCGAGGAGATTGCGCGGAGTCACGAAAGCTTTGATCCGCTGCGCGATCCGAGCATGCGGCCCTCGCCCTATCAGGCCTACGTCCGGATTCAAATCGGCTGCGACAAGTTTTGCACTTACTGCATCGTGCCCAGTGTGCGCGGGCCGGAACAGGCGCGGCATCCAAACGTGATTCTTGCGGAGGCAAGGCAATTGGCCGGCGAAGGCTGCAAGGAAATCACGCTTTTGGGGCAGACCGTGAACAGCTATCGCCATCACGACGGCGAACGCACGACGCGGATGCCCGACTTGCTGGCATTATTGCACGAAGTGGCTGGCATCGAACGATTGAAGTTCGTGACCAATTATCCCAAGGACATGACCGACGATCTGTTGCAAACCGTCCGCGATCTGCCGAAGGTTTCGCCCTATCTGCACGTGCCCGCCCAAAGCGGTTCGAACGAAGTCCTCAAACGGATGAAGCGCGGATACACGGTCGAAGATTATCGCGAGATGATGGGGCGAATTCGCGAAACCGTGCCGGAGGCCGCCGTGACGAGCGATTTCATCGTCGGCTTCTGCGGCGAGACGGAGGCCGACTTTGAGCAGACGGTCGAGTTGGTGCGCGAGTCGCGGTTCAAGAACAGTTTTATCTTTAAGTACAGCCCGCGCCCCGGCACGAAGGGCTTTGAACTCTTCGCCGACGATGTGCCGGAAGACGTGAAGAAACGGCGGAACAACGAATTGCTCGCGGTGCAAAACGCAATCAGCGAGGAAGACAATCAGCCGTTCATCGGCCGCACGGTGGAAATCCTGGTCGAAGGTCCGAGCAAGAACGCCGTCAAGCACGGGCACGACGACGGCCCGATCCTGCAACTCACCGGCCGTACGCATTGCGACCGGATCGTGGTGTACGAAGGCAACCGGCGACAAATCGGAGAGTTGTTGCCCGTCACGATCTACGATGCCAACGCGTTCACGCTATTCGGCAGCGTGGTGACGCGGGAGACCGGTCCGGAGTTGTATACATTGGAACTGGCAAAGTAGTCTGCGCTACTTTCACATGGATTTCTTTAGCGAAAACCCCTGGAAGTTCGTCATCGGGGGTGCGCTCGTCGAAATTGGCTTGGTCATCGCTTTGGTAAAGTCCGGCCGCGGCTTCTGGCTGGCATGGATCGGCGGCGTGGCGATCGTCGCGGCAGGCTTGATTCTCGTCGAGCGGCTGATCGTCACCGAACGCGAGCAGGTGGAGATCACGCTCTATGACGCCGCGGAGGCAGTGGAAAAGAACGACATCAACGCGGTGATGAAATTCATTGCGCCGGCGGCCCCGCGTCGCGAGGAACTCCGCGCGCGGCTGCCCAGGTATCACATTGAAAAAGTCAGCATCAAGAACGATTTGAAGATCACGGTCAACGACAAGACGTCGCCTCCGTCAGCGACCGCTGAATTTCATGTCGTCGTGACCGGGGGCGACCGCGGCGGCAATGCTCACGACGTTTCCTTGCCGTTTTATTTCGTCGTTTTTTTTGAGCGCGACAAGGACCGCTGGCTCATTAACGGCTACGACGAGCGATCCATCTTGCAAGGGCTGAAATAGCAAGCGCGAATCCGGCGAGCGATACCCTTCCGCGTCGAATGAAACGACGGCAGCGCGCTACCGCTGCTCTCCCACTTTGAACCAGCCTTCAAAGTAGTTCGTCGTATCCCAACCTCCGCCGGCCGATTGCAGTTGGTTCACCGACCAGCGATAGCTGCCGCTGAAATAGCCTTGATCGGACGGGGCGTAGCACGACGAATCGCCCCGATTTTGCGGCGGGCCGATCTGCACGAAGCGGGGCGGCTGATGGCTGTAATAAGACGGCTGAAAGCCCCAACTGGCGGCAAACGCCGGTAGGGCGATGGACAGGATCGCCGTCGCGCACAACGAGGAGCAAAAGAAGCGTTTCATGGAAGTCTCGACAAGATGCAGAAAAGATGAGGCAAAACCGTCGTGCAAAATCAGGATTTCATTTGTCCGGGGCGGCCCCGACATAGAGCATGCCGTCCTTCGGGTCGTATTGGTAGACGTTTCCAGCCGGAAGCTCGGGAAGCTTGATCTGGTTTTCCTTGATTATCTTTTCCATGAACTCGGCGTGCGACTTGGGAAAATGGCCCTCGAGCGCGCGAAAATTCTTCAGCGCGTAATTCATCTGATCAAAGGCGATCTTCTCCTTCGCGCCAAAATACGCGGCGAACGTCTGCCCCAAATAACCGCCGCCCCCATCACGGCTGGCGGCCCCCACGCCCGGCTCGGCCTTCACGCGGTTGGCATTGGAATCTACGGCCGGAGCGCCGGGCGTCGGCGAGGCAGGCTTTTCTTCTGGCTTTTCAGTTACGGTGGGAGTGACGTTGGAATCGGCCCCGCGCGGCGACGAACCTTGCAATCGAAACTTGGCCGCTTCTTCGACGGTGTATTTCGATTGTTTGGGGCCGGGGGGCGCGTTTAGTTGCGCCGTCGTTGGCGCCGTGCGCTGGCCGCTGTCGCAGCCGCATAGAGCGAAGAGGACCAGTCCACCCAACAGTCGCAACATTTTGTTTGTCGCCATCATCCGTTCGCCTCCCGGTCGGGTCGTCACCAGGGACCAAAACTCCATCCTTCCATTTCCGCAAGAACCGATCGCTTTGTCAAATCGAAATCCAGCGGCGTGACCGTCACATAGCCCTGTTTCAAGGCCGTCAGGTCGGTTTCGTGCGCGCTTTTGATCGCCGGGCTGCCCACGGCCCAGAAGTAGGGGCGGCCCCGCGGATCGATGCGTTTCTCGTATTTCTCGCCATATTGGACCACCCCCATCGGCACAACCCGCACTTCCGGACGGCCGCGAAGAGCCTGTGTGGGGATGTTGACGTTATACAGTTGCGGCTGAGCGTTTTTCTTGGCGAGGATCGTTTCGATGAGTTGCCGCGCCAATTGGGCCGCGCCCGCATAATTGGCGTGTTCGTCGTATTCGAGCGAAACCGCGATGCTGTTCAGTTCAAAGAACGCCCCCTCGATCGCAGCCGCGACAGTGCCGGAATAGAGGACGTTGATGCCCGCGTTCAGCCCGCCGTTGATCCCGCTGACGACCAAATCAGGCCTCCGCGGACAGAATTCGAAAACGCCGAGCTTGACGCAATCGGCCGGGCTGCCATCGACGGCCCATCCGCGCCGGGCGGCGCCGTCAAAAACTTCTTTGGCCGTGAGAGGCGTCAGAAACGTGATCGAATGTCCGACGCCGCTTTGCTCAACCGCCGGGGCCACCACGCACACGTCGCCGATTTGTCGCAACTCCTTTTCCAGGGCGATGATTCCAGGGGCGAAGATCCCGTCGTCGTTGGTCAGCAATATCTGCACGTGGTCCCACCGTCCATAGATTTTGCCCGTTTGATTCGCCATCTTGCACGGCGATTCCCCATCATAAGCGTGCGAATAGCCTGCCGCAACTCAACGGCGTGTACGGCGCGAGCCGTTCGGACGCGAAAGAACGCAAAGAAACGGCCGGTTTTCACTAGAAAAATCCAAGTTTGGAGGTCAAACTAGAGCGATACGCACCATTGCCCGATACACCCTTGAAGATCTCGCCGGGAGAAGTCATGTCCGCGCAGCGTTTACTGAGGGCCACCGTTTTTCTGTCCGTAGGGTTCATCGCAGGGACCCTGTTCGCTCAGCGGCCGACTCGCCCGCTACGGCCGGGCTTGCAACCACAGCCTGGGCAGGGTCAACCGCAGCCGTTTGCGCCGCAGCCCGGTCCGAAGACCCCGGGGCAGCCGGCCACGCCCGGCCAACCCAATGTCGATTTCGAGGCCGAACTACGTAAAGCGGTCGCAGCATGGGAAAAAATGCTGCCGAGCCGAGCCGCCGATTTTGCCGCTTTGAACACGGCAGAACTCACGCGGGCGTCACAAGAGGTCGAGGCCTGGGCCGGCGACGTCGCCCTGTACGACGCCAATGCCGCGCCCGCCGAGTTGTTAAAGACCACGGAGCAACTATTGGCCGTCAAGGCCAAGATCGATGAAAGGCTGGCCGCAATACTGGAGCAGCGGACGGAAATCGCTCCACTCGTCACGGAAAAGACGGGGCGCGATTTAGCGAGAAATTACCTGCGTGCGACCTCGAGCCTCATCGACCTCTCCAGCCGCGTCCGCTATGTCCTCTACGACCTGTTGGACGACATCGCGGGTGACCTGGCCGACAAAGCCGTCCCGCGCGAGCAGTTCATCGATCTGTTGTGCGCCAAGAAAAGCTCCGTCGGTGCCGAGGTCATGTCAATCGTCCTCTCCGACCCGCCGCCCGACGCGCCGCCCGGCGTGAAGCCCGTCGGCCTTAACGCCAAGCTGAAGCTGTTGCAGCTCATCGGCGACACCGGCGAGGCGGAGCTATTGCCCGAAGTCGTCAAGTTGTTGCGCGACCCGAAATCCTCGCCGTACCTCGTCCTGGCGGCTGGCGTCGCGATCCGCGCGGCAGGCTTACCGCAGGACGCGCGGCCGGATCAAGATCAGACGTTGCCCCGTCCGGCAATCACCGCCAGAGAATTGAACTCGCTCGTCAGCCACGTCGATTCGTCGCGAATGAATGCCGATTGGCAAAAGGTGCGCACGGACTTGTTAAGTTGGCTTGCTGTTCGCGTGAAGGAAGGGGTCACCGGCGACAGCTTCCGCATGAGTGGATTTGACGTGCAGCCGGGCGACTGGCTGCTGATGCGGAATCCCTCGCCTTACAACTTGTTCACTGACCTTTCGCCCGGTCTGTTCACGCATGTGGGCGTGGTCACGGTGGAGACCGGCCCGGACGGTATTCGCCGTTTTGTGCTCGTTGACCTGCCGGAGCGCGGGGCGCGGATGCCAGCCACGAATGTGGACATCTTTGTCCAGCGGACGCGGCATTACGTGCTGTTGCGGCATCCGGACGAGGCCGTGGCCAAGAAGATGGGCGAAGCCGCCAAAGCCGTAATCGGCAACGAGGCGCTGTTTGACCTGAATTTCCGCACCGATCGGGTCGCCGCGTTGAAGGATAAACCGCTTAAGGACCAAAAGATCAACACCTACTGCGCTGGGTTCTTGTTGCTGTGTTCGCAGCAGAGCGGCCTGGCGCGAGAGGAGTTCTTTCCGGTGCCCGAGTTCCCTGCCGGCGGCAACTTCGCCAAGAATCTCAAAGAGTTAGGGATGTCGATCGGCGAGAATTTTATCTCGCCGACGGGTGCGCTGTTCTCCACGAAGATGAAAATCATCGGCCGCCGCGAACCGATGTACGAACCAACGCGTGAGATCGAGGAGGCAATCTACGACCATTTCGCGACGCAGATGGAACGCGCGACGCTGGTACAATCTCCCGACACCTTCCAAACGCTGCGGCAAAAAATGGCCGAGGCCTCGAAGCGTAATCCGCTGTTGGCGAAGGCGATTGCGCAGGCGGCAAACGTAAACGAGAATTTGGACCTGGTCGCGGCGGCGAAGGCGGGCGCGGTGGTCGAGACATTGGACGATATCGCCTACGGCGCGAGTGGCGAATTCGCGAAGGCGCGCCGTGCAATCCTCGCCGGGCCGCCGACGCCGGAGGCGATCGCCGCGATGAGCCGCGACGACGCAGCAAAAGCCCACGAATTGCGGAAGCGGCACGCCGAGTTGGCCAAGCAATGGGACGCCGAGCAAATCACGCCCCGCGACCTGCGCATCGCACTGGTGACCTACTATGCGCAACAAGGCCGCGCTCAGCTTGACGCCAGGTTCTTTCAAGGGACGAAGTAGTCGATGCCCGCCTTCACTTGCCATTTGTTTGTCTGCTGCAACCGCCGCGAGCCGGGGCATAGCCGCGGCTGCTGCGACCCGGAAGGCAACGAGACCCTCCGCGAACGATTCAAGCAGGAATTCAAGCGTCGCGGGCTTGGCCCGCTTTACCGCGCGAACAAGGCCGGCTGTCTCGATCAGTGCGAATTGGGCCCGACCGTGGTCATCTATCCGCAGGGAATTTGGTACGGCGGGGTCACATTGGAAGATGTGCCCCGCATTATCGACGAAACAATTCTCGACGGCCGGGTATTAAAGGACTTGCTCATTCCCGACGAGCAACTCAATAATACAAAGTCTAAGCCATCCTAGGCCCTCGCAGTAGCGTGCGGCCTGCCCACCACGAGGCCCACCATGCGCCGCCACTTCCTTCGCCTTTGCATCGCGTCGTCGATTCTCTTGATTCTCGGACTGAATCTCGCCTCCCCCGGGCAGCCGGGCAAGCGCCCGCCGCGTAAGCCGCCTAACGGCAATCCCACCAATCCCGATGATCCTGTGCCCGAACCGCCTTCTCCCCCGGCAGTCTTGGTGGCCGACCCGAAGTTCCAGAATGTCTACAACGAGTTTGTTTCCCGCGCCGAAAAACTGGCCGAGGAATACGAGAAAACCAAACAGTTCGACAAGGCCAAGGCCTCCTGGGAGGAAATTGCTCGCCTTGTGCCCAACTATGAAAAGGCCAAGCACATGGTCGAGCAATACAACCAGCGCGAAACGGTCGCCGAAAAAAGATCGATCGATATCCTGGCCAACAAAGATTGGCAGGACACCGGCGTCACCGTCATCCCCGGCAAGCCCATCCACATCACGGCCAAAGGAACTTGGACTTTCACCCTCTCGCGCGAGATCACGCCCGACGGGATCGAAATCCCCAAGGAACTGCGCGACTATCCGCTCGGCGCCCTGGTCGGGATCATTCAGACGACGGATCCCAAAGAAATGAAAGCGTTCGTGGTGGGAAGCGAAAAGAGCTTCGTTGCCGATAAAGGCGGAAAACTCCTGCTCAAGATGTACCACAACAACCCCATTGAAAATAAGGGCAAGCTGAGCGTGGATATCCAGGGGACGTTCGAGAAATCGCCGAAGTAGGGTCCGACGTTCGGCCGGCGCGAACCCTTGCGACGCGCCAACCGGCGATTTACAATGTCGTGTCTTCGCCGTCAAAACGTGCGGATCTCGGCGAATCAACAACGGACCTTCTGGAAAGGACGGCGGCGGCTATGTCCCAGGGTTTTAGGCGGTGCGCGAGTCACTTTGGCTGGCTGACTTTGTGTTGTGTCCTCATCGCCGGTTGCGGCGGCAAGGCTGACGACAAGAAGTCGTCCACCAACAGCGGTAGCACGGCCGGAATGAAGCGGCTGATCTTCTTGAACAACACCGATTCCCCCTTTTGGGACGCGTGCCGCAGCGGCCTGTTGGAAGGCGAAAAGAAGTTTGATCTCGCCGGAGCAAGCTTAACGGTGTCGTGGCAGTCGAACAATGGCACGGCCGAAGGGCAGATTGAAAAGCTACGGCAATTCGGCACGGAGTCCGACGTCGCCGCGATCGCGATTTCCGTCATCCAAGCCGACAGCGAGGCGATCGTCGCCGAGTTGCGAAAGTTACAGGACAAGGGAATCAAAATCATCACCGTCGATGGCGACGTGAACGCCAAGAAGTTTCCCGACGCGCGCGCGTACTACATCGGCACCGATAACAAAATCGGCGGCAACGTTCTCGGGCAATGCACCAAGACCTTGCTGGAAAGCCGCGGCGTAAAGTCCGGCGGCTACGTTCAATTTGCCGGCTACACCGACAACGACAACGCCCGCTCGCGGATGGACGGCGTCGCCGAAGTTCTGAGCCCGGCCTACAAACAGATTGATCGGATGCCCGACGAGACCGACCGTACCAAAGCACAACAGAACGTTCGCACGGCCATTGCGAACCATGAAAAGGACTTGGTCGCCCTGCTCGGCATTTGGTCGTACAATGCCCCGGCCATCGCCGGAGTCGTCGATCAAGAGAAACTGCACGACAAGATCGTGGTCGCCACGTTTGACGCCGAAGAGGGGGCGATCAAGCAGATGACCGAAGGCAAGATCGACGTCATGGTGGTGCAAGATCCCTTCGGGATGGGCGTGCAAACCGCGCGCGTGCTGAAAGCGATGGTCGCCAAGGACGATGGTACGCTCAAAGAATTGTTTCCTCACGCGGGCCAGCCCAACGGAAACAACCTCACCACTGGGTTGCGCGTGGTTGCGCCCGACTCCGACACGCCCCTCAAAGCCGATCAATTCGACAAGACCGTCGAATACATGTCGCTCTCAAAGTTTAAAGACTGGCTCAAGAAATACAATCTGAAAAGCTCATGAGTTCGCGGTCGGAACTATTGCGCTGGTTGCCGTTGCGCGCGAACGAGTTGATGCTACTGGCCGCGATCGCCGTGGTGGTGGTGGGCGCGAACGCCCTGGATTCCAACCACAGCTACTTCGAAAAACCCGGCGCGAGCGCCCATGAGATCGCGCGGTATGCGTCCTTGCTGGGCATCTACGCTCTCGGTGCAACCGTCGTCATCATCTCCGGCGGCATCGATCTTTCGGTCGGTTCGATGATTGCCTTCAGCGCGACGGTCTGCGGCAGCATCCTGCTCTTGCTGGCGCCCGACGAAATGACCAGCAAGATCAAATGGTATCGACTGGATGACGCGGCGATGGAACGGTTGGAAAAGATGAAAAGCCTTGAATCGTTGGTTGGTCGTCTACGCCCGCTCGTCGATCAAACGTTCACCAAACGGAGTGACTTCGAGGAAAAACTCGCGGCCACCTTGAACAAAACTGAATTCGAAGCCAGCGGCGAACAACTCACATCGCTGGCCGAGTTCACCAAGCCCATCGACACGTGGGTCATCATCGTCGCAATTGCAGGTTCACTCGCCTCCGGGGCGTTTGTCGGAACGATGCACGCCTGGCTGATCACCTCCATTCGCCTGCCGCCGTTCATCGCCACGTTGGCCACGCTGGTTGGTCTCCGCAGTTTGGCGCGGATCGTTTGCGATGGCGTGACGTCGCCGTTGAAACTGGTGCGCACGCAAATCAATATTAGTGATCCCTTTTTCAAATACCTCAACGACAACATCAAGGTGCAGGTGACGATCTTCGTCGTGCTTGCGCTCGTCACCTGGTTTATCCTCAGCCGCACCGTCCTCGGCCGTCACATTTATGCGCTGGGCGGCAATGAACAAGCGGCCCGCTTGAGCGGCATTCGCGCCGAAAACATCAAATGGTTCGCCTACGTTTTCGCGGGCGTCACCGGCAGCATCGCCGGCGTGCTATTTCTCGGCAATGAACTGGTCGCCGCGCCCGTCAATCAGGGCCGCGGATATGAGTTGAACGCGATTGCCGCCGCCGTCGTTGGGGGATGCAGCTTGCAAGGGGGCCTGGGTACGGTGATGGGCACGGTGCTGGGCTGCGTTTTCCTCCGCGTCGTTATCGACGCCGTCGCCCGAATCATCAAAAGCGGCGCCGACATGTACGAAGGCCTGATTGTCGGAGCCGTCGTCGTCGCGGCCGTCACATTTAGCCAACTCCAGCAACTTTGGACCCGCGGGCAGGAATTGTTTCCGGGCAAGCTCGGGGCCTGCGCCGTTGTGGCCATCTCGGCCATCCTATGGATGTTCGCCGCCGCCAGCTTTGGCCTGGGCATTGGCTCGGCGATTGCCGGGGGCTCTTTGCTGGTGCTGGGGACGGTCAAAGCGGCGGAGGTCCTTCGCGCGCGCCGGGCATGACGCGCGTTGCGCAAACCTGATCGCGATTGCTTGGTCCATGAATTCGACACCGCTCATCGCCGTCCGCAATATCTGCAAGTCGTTCCCCGGCGTGAAGGCGCTCGAGGACGTGTCGATCGAGGTTCAGCCGGGCGAATTGCACGCCATCTGCGGCGAAAACGGTGCCGGCAAAAGCACGCTGATGAAGATCCTGGCTGGGATCTATCCGCAGTTTGAAGGCGAATACCTCCTCCGCGGAAAGCCCGTCCGGTTCCTTACCACGCGCGACGCGCAGCAAGCGGGCATCAGCATCATCCATCAAGAACTGAACCTCGTCGAGCAGCTTTCCGCCGCCGCGAATGTCTTCCTCGGCCGCGAAAAGCGGGACTCCGTCGGCCTGCTTGACGACCGCGCGATGGCAACGGCCGCCGCCGGACTCTTCGACCAATTGGAGTGCCGCATCTCGCCCGACCAACTGGTTCGTTTGCTCCGCGTCGGCGACCAACAATTGATCGAAATCGCCAAGGCCCTCTCGCTTGAGTCGGACATTCTGATCATGGACGAGCCGACGAGCGCCCTCACCGAAGGAGAAGTCGCTCGCTTGTTTCGGATCATCGACCGGCTGCGGCAGCGCGGCGTGACGATTCTGTATATCTCGCACAAGATGGACGAAATTTTCAAGCTTGCTGATCGCATCACCGTCCTCCGCGATGGGCGGCTTGTGAAAACGGTCGATAAGAGCGCCACTTCGCCGCGCGACATCACGCACCTCATGGTCGGCCGCGAAATCGAGAATACGCATTTGGGGATGAACCGCACGCCGAGCGAAACCGTACTGGAAGTTCAAAATCTCTCGCTTCCTTGGCTGGGTCACGCCCGCGGCTGGCGACTCAAGGACATCACCTTTTCGCTCCGCCGCGGGGAGATTCTCGGCATCGCCGGGCTGATGGGCGCGGGTCGCACCGAACTGCTCGAATGCCTGTTCGGGGCGAGCCCGGAACTGCCGTCGGGCACGATCCTGCTCGACGGCCAATCCGTCCTGTTTCGGCACCCGGCCGAGGCGCACGACGCAGGCGTCGCGCTCGTGACCGAGGACCGCAAGCGGCTGGGCATCTTTGCGCAGATGAACGTCGGCCAGAATATCTCGCTCTGCACGTTGAGCGAAGTGGCCACGGCCGGCGTCGTCAACACAGGCCGCGAGCGCGCGATGGCGACCGATTCCGTCGCGCAACTCGGCGTGAAAACAGCCGGCATCGACGCCGGGATCACAACCCTCTCCGGTGGCAACCAGCAGAAAACGATCATCGGCCGCTGGCTGCTCACCAAGCCGAAGGTGCTCTTGCTCGACGATCCGACGCGCGGGATTGACGTCGGCGCGAAGGCCGAAATCTATCGCCTGATGGACCGCCTCTGCCGCGATGGGCTGGCAATCATCGTCACCTCGAGCGAACTACCTGAGCTGCTCACGGTCTGCGACCGCATTTTGGTGCTCTGCGAAGGCCGCCTGACCGGCGAATTTTCGCGTGCCGATGCAACCGAGCAAAAAATCATGGAAGCGGCGACGAAGCGAGAAAAATAAGGAAGGAAAATTCACCACGGAGCCACGGAGGACACGGAGGAAAGTCAATTTCATATCTGAGATTTCAGATTTTGAATTGTCCTCTCCGTGCCTCCGTGGTTCAATCCGCCCCCAATCCTTGAGATCGCTGGCTTCCGCCGCTAAGATACGTCTTCCAAAGAAATCCCCTTTCCTATCAGATCAGATAACAGACAAGAAACATGAGCAAGACAATGAAAATCGCCGTCATCGGCGGCGATGGCACGGGTCCGGAAGTCGCCCGCGAAGGCTTGAAGGTTTTGCAAGCCGCCGCGTCGCTCGAAAACTTCAAGTACGAACTTACCAACTTCGACTTCGGCGGCGAACGCTACCTGCGGACCGGCGAGACGCTGCCCAAGGGGGCCGTCGATGAACTCCGCAAGTTCGATGCGATCTATCTCGGCGCGGTCGGGCATCCCGACGTGCCGCCGGGCGTGTTGGAAAAGGGTCTCTTGCTGGAACTGCGGTTTCAGCTCGATCAGTACATTAACCTCCGCCCGGTGAAGTTATTCCCCGGCGTCGAAACTCCGCTCAAGGACAAGGGGCCGGACGACATCGACTTCGTCGTCGTCCGCGAAAACACGGAGGACATGTACTGCGGCGTCGGCGGCTTCTTAAAGAAGAACACGAAGGACGAAGTCGCCGAGCAGACGGCCATCTACACGCGCAAGGGCTGCGAGCGCTGCATTCGTTGGGCGTTCGAGTTCACGCGCAAACGGAACAGCCCGAAGAAAATGCTCACGCTCGTCGCGAAAACAAACGTGCTGACCTACGGGCATGACCTCTGGTGGCGGACGTTTCAGGACGTGGCCAAGGAGTACCCGGACATCAAGCCCGACTACAATCACGTTGACGCCTGCTGCATGTGGATGGTCAAGACGCCCGAATATTACGACGTGATCGTGACGACGAACATGTTCGGCGACATCATCACCGACCTAGCCGCGATCCTGCAGGGGGGCCTGGGCGTTGCCGCCGGCGGCAACATGAACCCCGACCCCGGCGGCGTCAGCATGTTCGAGCCGATGGGCGGTAGCGCGCCCAAGTACACCGGCCAGAACGTGATCAATCCCATCGCCGCAATCGCCGCGATGGGCATGTTGCTGGAACACTCCGGCCAGCCCAAGGCCGCCGCCCGCGTGATGAAAGCCATCCAGCACGTGACCGGCACGAAAATGAAAAGTCAAGCCGCCGGCAAGATGGGCTTTGGGACGAAGGAGGTTGGCGATTTGGTCGTCGCGGCGCTGTGATATTCGACCTATCTGAGTCGCGTTCATTCCTCATACCCGTTCGGATGCCCTTGGTGCCAGCGCCACGCGGTCGAGACGATCGTTTCCAAATCGGCGTAGCGCGGTTGCCAGTTGAGGACGGACTTCGCCAGTGATGGATCGGCGACCAGTTCCGGCGGGTCGCCGGCGCGGCGCGGGCCGCTGACGGCGGGGATTGCGTGTCCGGTCACGCGGCGGCACATCTCGATCACCTCGCGCACGCTGTAACCGCGGCCGATGCCCAGGTTCAGCTTCAATTGCGTGCCCTGTTGCAAATGATCGAGCGCGAGCACGTGCGCCGCGCCAAGGTCATCGACGTGGATGTAGTCGCGGATGCACGTCCCGTCGGGCGTGGGATAATCCTCGCCGAAAACCGTGATGTGCGGCCGCTGCCCGAGCGCCACTTGCAACACGAGCGGAATAAGGTGCGTCTCGGGCTTATGGTCCTCGCCGATGTCGCCGTCGGGCGACGCGCCGGACGCGTTGAAATATCGCAACGCCGCATAGCCGAAACCATACGCCGCGGCGTAATCGGCCAGGGCTTGCTCGATCACCAGCTTGCAAAAGCCGTACGGGTTGATCGGCTTCTGCGGCTCGTCCTCGGCGATCGGAATCTTCGTGGGCACGCCGTACGTCGCGGTCGTGCTGCTAAACACAATCCGTGTCACGCAGGCCGTTCGCATGGCCTCCAGCAAGCTAAGACTGGCCACAACATTATTCTGATAATATTTGCCCGGGTCGCTCACCGACTCGGGCACGATCGCAAACGCGGCAAAGTGCATGACCGCGTCGATCTTGTTCTCGATCATAGCCTCGGTCAGCTTTGCCCGATCGCCGAGTTCACCCACGATCAGGCGGTCGCCGCGAACTGCCCCGCGATGCCCCTGTGACAGGTTGTCATAGACCCAGACTTGATGCCCCGCGCGCTCAAGTAGTCGTGCGGCATGGCTGCCAATATAACCGGCACCGCCGGTGACGAGGATATTCATAATATTTGGATGCGGTGAAAGACCAATGAAAGGGAAGTAACTCCAATGCGGTACTTCTGTTCGATCAAGAGTCACATTATGTGGATGCAACTCAATGTCGCCAACTCTAACTGGGCGAATCGGCACACCGAAGGCGGTGAAATCAGGCCTTGAATGCGAATTTTGAACGGCTTCAAAATGGAAAAACAATACCGAGGTTTGATACCCCCCCCGAATAACAAAAATCTCGCGAAGGCAATGACTTCGCGTTTTGACCAGCAACGATAGCACGGCATTCCGCAAAGAATCTTCGGCGCATCGTTTGCAAATACCGGACGGCACCTTGCAAAATCGTCATTTTTGCTGAAAATGTGGGCACTTGGGGCATTGGCGAATCGCAAGGCCGCGTCGCCCGATTCACCCCAAGGAACCGATTGATGGACGCACTCTTACGGCGGTCGGGGCAAAAGCACGTTGCTGAAGTTGCCGAGGCCGCCCGCCCCGTCGCGCTGCCGCGCGTGGAGGGCAAATTCTTATCGCTCGGTGGCCGGCGGTTTTGGGCGAAGGGCGTGACCTACGGCAGTTTTCGCGCCAACGATCAGGGCGAACCGTTTCCGCCCTTTGCGCAGTTGCTCGACGACTTCGCGCAGATGCGCGACGCCGGCGTCAACACGGTCCGCATCTACTCGCCCCCCTCCGATCGCATCGCCGACGCGGCGGCCGAATACGATTTGCGACTCGTCCCCGACGTTTGTTGGGGGCCGCGCAAGTGCGAGTTGGACGATCCCGAGCGCGTGCGATTTATCTTCGACTGGACGCGGCAGCATAGCCGCCGCCTAGCCGGGCACCCAGCGATGCTGATGTATTGCATTGGCAATGAAATTCCGCCGCTGGTGGTCCGGTGGTATGGCCGCGAGCGAATCGAACGATTCCTGCGCGAGCTGACCGAGATTGTGCGCGGCGAAGCACCCGATGCGCTGGTCACGTACGTCAACCATCCGCCGACCGAGCATCTGCATTTGCCGTTCTTGGATGTCGTCTCGCACAACGTTTATCTCGAACGCGAGCACGACTTCCGTAAATATATGGCGCGGTTGCAATCGCTGGCCGGCGACCGGCCGGTGTTCCTCGCCGAACTTGGCTTGGATGCGCACGGACATGGCCAAGAGGCACAAGCGCAGTTCTTGGAATGGCAATTGCGCGCTGTGTTCGAGAAGGGACTGTGCGGCGCGGCCGTGTATAGTTGGACCGACGAATGGTCGATCTTCTCGCAGGATATCGAGGGCTGGGGTTTCGGCTTGACCGATGTCGATCGCCGGCCCAAGCCCGCGCTGCAAACGGTCGAGAAAATTTACACCTCCGACATCTATGCGTTGCGGAAGACAAAGTGGCCGAGCGTGTCGGTCGTCGTCGCGAGCTACAACGGCGGGCGGACCCTCGGGAAATGCCTGCGCTCGCTCGAAAAGCTGACGTATCCCGATTATGAGGTCATCGTCGTGGACGACGGCTCGACCGACAACACGCCGGAGATTGTCGCGCGGCACGATGTGCGCTGCATCGCGACGGAAAACGGCGGTTTGAGCCGCGCGCGGAATCTCGGCATTGAAGCGGCGACGGGCGAAATCGTCGCCTTCATCGATAGCGATGCCTATGCCGATCCCGATTGGCTGTTCCATCTGGTCACCGCGCTGGACGAGCAAAACGCGGCGGGCGTCGGCGGGCCGAATTTGTCGCCGCCCGGCGATGGTTTCACCGCGACATGCGTCGATTTCGCGCCCGGCAATCCGACGCACGTGCTGCTCGACGACGAAACGGCCGAGCATGTGCCCGGCTGCAATATGGCCTTCCGCAAAGATTTTCTGCTGTGGATCGGCGGGTTCGATCACACGCATCGCGCGGCGGGCGACGACGTAGACGTCTGCTGGAAGCTGCTTGTGCGCGACCAGACGATTGCTTTCGCGCCGGGGGCAGTGGTCTGGCATCATCGGCGACCGACCGTGCGGGCGTATCTGCGCCAACAGCGCGGCTATGGCTTTGCCGAGGCGCATTTGCGCCGCCGCTATCCCGGACGATTTAATATCTTTGGCGATCTCGTGTGGTCGGGCGGTATTTACGACGGCATGCACACCGAGCTGCGGCAACAAGGCGTACCGCGATTGTTTCCTGCGCGCGTCTATCAGGGTCAGTTTGGCAGCGCTCAGTTTCAGGCGTTGTATCAACCGTTTCAGGCCTGGTGGTTCCAAATTTTTACCACGACCGAGTGGCAGGTGTCGTCCTGGTGCGCTCTGCTGGCGGGCGTCGCGACTCTGGCCTTTGGCAGCTCGTCGTTGGCGCTGATTTCGCTCCTGGTCGCCGCGGGAATGTTGCTGGCGACGGCGAGCGCGGCAGCAATTCCCGCCATGCATGCGGTTCGGAAACAACGATCGCTGCAGAGCCGCCGCTGGAGCGCGCGCTTCCTGATTGCGTCGCTGCATATCTTGCAGCCATTGGCCCGCGCCTTTGGTCACGTGATCGGAACGTGGAAGACGCGTGGATCGCCGATGTTCCCGATCGACCAGCGAGTCAAAGGCGACCTGCCCCTGCGCGAAGTGTGGCTGAAGCGACTCCAGCAGCACGTGCGCGATTGCGGTTGGGCTTGCCGCCCGGCAAGCGACTGGGATTCGGCCGATCTCGACATCCTTGGCCCCGGCCCGTATCGGCTGCAGCTTTGTTCGGTGTACGAAGACGACGTTGAATACGGTGCACATTACGTGCGGTTCCGCGTGACGGCGCAGGCGAAGTGGTGGTTGCCGCTGCCATGGCTCGGGCTCGCGGCGTGCGCGGCGCTGCTCGTCTGCATGCCGACGCTGTTGCCGCTGGCGCTGCCGCTCGGCGTGTTGGCGCGGGCGATGGCACGGGTGAAGCGCTACATGCAATCCGCCATTTCGCAGTTGGCCGTTGAGCGCGCCGAAACGCTGGGCATGCCAAAGGTGCATTGGCCCGAGTGCCGGTAAGTCGTCCGTTCCATTTTTCAGATATTGCATCCGAGATGGGGGCAAACGAGAAATAAAATGCTTAAGCGACTGTGGCCCTATTTTCGACCATCAGCGAGGACGATCCTCAGCGGCGGATTGCTGCTGATTGTCTCGGCGGGGTTTGAACTGTTGCAGCCGTGGCCGGTCAAGTTCCTCGTCGATTCGGTGTTTCTCGGACAGCCGTCGCCGGAATGGCTCGGCGCGTTTTCCTTTGAGGCGGCCGGCGACAAGTCGCGCGCTGTGTTCATCGTCTGCGCCGCGATCTTGCTCCTGGCGGTATTGCACAAGGGAATAACGGTCGTCAGCCAGTATCTGCTGATCCTGGCGGGCAATCGGACGGTGCAGCGGCTGCGCGGCAGCATTTGCGCGCAGTTGATGCGGCTGTCGCTCAGCTATCACGATCGCCGGAAAGTCGGCGACTCGCTCTATCGCATTGCCTACGACGCACACGCGGTGCAAACGTTGTTGTCGGGCGCGATCGTGCCGATGGCGAGCGGCGTGATTTTGCTGGTCGGCATTGTGCTGGCGATGTGGCGGATCGATCCGCTGCTGACGATGGTCTCGCTGGCGACGACGCCCGTCTTTTGGCTGTTAATCAAAGGCTTCGGCCGCGCGATCGAGCGGAGTTCGAGCGGCTATCATCAGCGGGAAAGCGCGCTCGTCTCCTTCGTGCAAGAGGCCCTCTCGTCGATTCGCATGATCCAAGCCTTTACGCGCGAACGAGAGACGGCCGGACAATTCGACCGTCGTGCCGCCGAGAGCGTTGCCGCGAATTCGCGGCTGACGTTCGTGCAATTGACCTTCTCCGCGTGCGTCGGAATCGCCATGGCCCTGGGTGCGGCAGCCGTCGTTTGGTTCGGCGCGAATCGGGTGATCGACGGGCACATCACCGTGGGCGAACTGATCGTCTTCCTGGCCTATCTCGGCATGCTCTATACACCGATGAACGCCTTCAGCCACGGATCCAGCGTCGCCCAAGCGGCGGGCACGCAACTCGCGCGCGTGTTTGAAGTCCTCGATGCGGAACCGGAAATCAAAAGCCTGCCAAACGCCCTACGGTCGGCGGGCGTCGTCGGCCGCATCGAGCTCCGCGACGTTTCCTTTCAATATGACGCCGACCGGCCCGTGCTCGACGGCGTCACTATGGTCGTCGAACCGGGACGGGCGATCGCGCTCGTCGGCCGCACCGGGGCAGGAAAATCCACGCTCGCCAGCCTCTTGCTGCGGTTTTATGATCCTACGCGAGGCGCGATCCGGCTTGATAACCACGACCTGCGCGAACTGGACGTTGACTGGCTCCGCCGGCAAGTCAGCGTTGTCCTGCAAGACCCGATCATCCTCTCGGCGACGATCGCCGAAAACATCGCGTTCGGCCGGACGGGCGCCACGCGGCAGCAGATCGAAACCGCCGCGCGGCGCGCGCAACTGCACGAGTTTATCGAGTCCCTGACCGACGGCTATGAGACCGAATTGGGCGAGCGAGGCGTCAACCTTTCCGGGGGCCAGCGTCAGCGGCTGGCGATCGCGCGCGCCTTCGTCAAGGACGCGCCGATCCTCGTTCTCGACGAGCCGACTTCGTCGCTCGACAGCCAAACCGAGGAAGCCCTGCTGGAGGCACTCCGCGACCTGATGCGGGACCGCACGACGATCATCATTGCGCATCGGCTCTCGACCGTGCGCATGACCGACCGGATCTTCGTGTTGAGCGAAGGGCGGGTCGTCGAGGAAGGTCCGCATTGCGAGTTGATGGCCGCCGATACGCTGTATCGCAGTTTGTATCTGATTCAACACCAGTCAGCCGAGGGCGGACAACAAATCCCCGCCCCCAGCGCAAGCGAGCAGAGCAGTATCGTAACCCGAAGCGTCAGCGAGGAAGAACTCGCGACGATTCATGACGATTCCTCGCTTACGCTTCAGGGTACAACGCGCGAGGCGTGCGAGGAAGCGGACGAACTGCTCGCCGCCGCAACTTGCGGCACGCCCTCCGACGCTGCGCCGCATGATCGGCCCGCGCCGGCCGCTGCCCGCCGCGGCTTCACGCTCATCGAGTTGTTGGTGGTTATTGCCATCATCGGCACGCTTGTCGGGCTGCTGATCCCCGCGATTCAAATGGTCCGCGAGTCGGTGCGGAAGACCAATTGTGCGAGCAATCTCAAGCAAATCGGGCTGGCCCTGCACAATTACGAGGAAGGGCATAAGGCCTATCCCGCCGGCGCCTATTGGAGTTCCAATCCGTCCAGCCCGAAAAAGGGATCGATCCTGATTCGCCTGCTTCCCTATCTCGAAGAAAACAACGTCTACAACGGTTTCGATTGGAACGCGCCCGCCGTTGAGGACAGTTTCTTTCGCGCGACAGGCGCGCGGGTCGCGGCCACCGAGATTCCGATTTTTTTCTGCCCCAGCGACGACAGCGGAACGTTGCTGTTTGGGGACCGCGCGATCACGAACTATGCGGCCTCGCGGGGACCTACGGCGCTGGCCGTGAATCCCGATTGTCCCTGCCAGATCCCCTGGCAGAACCTGGCCCAGGCGCCCTTGGATAACGGCGGAAACTTCGCCGGCCCGTTCACGCGGCTGGGGATCGCCTGCACCGCGCGGCAGGTCACCGACGGCCTGTCGAAGACGATTTTCTTCGGCGAAGTGCGGCCGAAAATGTCGCAGCACGTACAAAACGGCTGGGCCTCGTCGAACGACGGCAACGGCTATTGCTCGACGCTCATCCCGATCAACTACGACACGAGTAACGACAACTCGCCCGACCCCTGCCGCCGCACATACAACTGGAATACGGAGGCGGGGTTCAAGTCGCCCCATTCTGCCGGTGCGAATTTTCTCTTTGGCGACGGCGCAGTGCGGTTCGTCCAAGAGACAATCGACCACCAGGCCTATCAATATCTGGGCGGCAAAAACGACGGGCAGATAGTGGATCTGGAGTTCTAAGCTTCCGGTTTCAACCGGCAGATTCAACAAAATGTTCCAGGTGCTGAATCCCGCGCGCCGATGAAGACACGGGGCAGTCTATTTTTCGCTTACGCATTGCTAGGTAGTCCTCGGCATGCCTCCGCGCCGCAAACTCGTCGTCGCCAAGAAACCCGCCGCGGCGGGCACGGCTGGACGATCGTGGAGCGAGGCGTTCCTCGTCTATATCCGCAACGAGTGCCGGCTGTCGGAGAACACGGTCGCCGCGTATAGCCGCGACTTGCGGCGGTTTCATGAATGGCTCGCCGGGCGGACTGTCGCGCGGCTGAACATTCAAGACCTGGCGGATTATGCCGGCTGGCTGCACAAGCAAAAACTCGCGCCGGCCAGCATCGCGCGGCACGTTGTTTCGCTGCGAATGTATTTTCGCTATCTGCAACTGGAAGGCGTCTTGACCGAAAATCTGGTCGAGTTGCTCGGCAGCCAAAAGCTTTGGGAGCGCGTGCCGGAAATCATGTCGCCGGAGCGGATCTCGGCCTTGTTCGAGGCCCCGGCGGCGGGCGATGTCTGCTGGCGGCGCGATCGAGCACTTTTGGAACTGTTGTACGCGACCGGCTGCCGCGCGTCGGAACTGTCGAACTTGCGCCTGCAGGACGTGCATCTGGACGAGGCTCATTGCATCTGTCGCGGCAAGGGAGACAAGCAGCGCGTCGTACCGTTGGGCCGCCGCGCCGCCGCCGCGGTGCGCGAGTACCTGGCACACGAGCGGGCGAAGATCGTGCCACTGCTTGCCAAGCAAGCAGTGCCGCCCCGCACTGCTGGGCAAGCCAGCAGTGGTACCCAGCGTGACATTTCGACCGACTTCTTGCTCCTCTCGCGTCGTGGCCGCCGCCTCAGCCGCGAGCGAATTTGGGAACTCGTCAAGCGGTACGTGCAGCGGATTGGTGGTTCGGATACGATCAGCCCGCACACACTGCGGCATTCTTTCGCGACGCACCTGTTGGCCGGCGGGGCAGACCTGCGACAGGTGCAAGAAATGCTCGGCCACGCGAGCATCGCCACGACGCAAATCTACACCCATGTCGATCCCACACGGCTGAAAAAAGTGCATCAGCAGTTTCACCCGCGGGGATAGCATCGTGCAATGCGTCGGGTCTACGTCACCAGCCCCTTGGTGACCAACATAAACACGTCCTCAAGCGTGGGGTCTTTTTCGGCGAAGGAGCGAACTTGTACGCCCTGCTGCGTCATGGTCAGGAGCAGGGCGGCGAGCTGCTGATCGGTCGATTCCAGTTCGGCGGTGACGTGGTGGTCTTCGACTTCCAGCCCGCGCAGTTCCGGCTGGCTGCGAATGATCGAGAGTCCGGCGGCCATGTCGTCGTTAAAGCGGATTTCGATGATCCGATTGCGGCGGATGCGGCGGTAGACTTCGTCGATGGGGCCGGCCATGAGGAGCTGCCCGCGCTCGATGATCCCGATCGACGTGCAGGTGTCGGCCAACTCGGTGAGGATGTGGCTGCTAATGAGGATGGTTTTGCCCATCCGCCGGAGTTCCTTGAGCAGGGCTTTGAATTCCAGCCGTGCCCGCGGGTCGAGGCCACTCGACGGCTCGTCCAGGATCAGCACGGGCGGGTCGTGCACGAGCGTTTTAGCCAGGCACAGCCGCTGTTTCATCCCGCGCGACAGCCCGTTCACGAAATCGTCCCGCTTGTGCGTCAGGTCCAAGAGTTCCAGCACGTCACCGATGACCTGCTTCCGCCGCGAACGGGGAATCTGATACGCGACCGCGAAGAAGTCCAGAAACTCCCAAACCTTCATCCCGTCGTACACGCCGAAATTGTCGGGCATATAGCCGATCGAGCGGCGGACGCCGATCGGGTCGCGCGTGACGCTGTGGCCGTTGACCGTCCCCTCGCCGCGCGAAGCTTTTAATAACGTGGCGAGAAAGCGGATTGTCGTGCTTTTGCCCGCCCCGTTGGGACCAATGAAGCCGAAAATTTCGCCAGCAGCGATTTGGAGCGAGATGGCATCGACGGCGCGAAAAGGACCATAGTCCTTGCCGAAATGTTTGAGTTCGATCATAGGGAAAGAAAAGATTTAACCACGAAGGGCACAAAGAGCACGAAGGAAATGAGCAGGGATGAATTTATGAAAGCACGTGTCCTTTGTGGTTAGGTAGTCCAAGGATTGGTTATTGGGCTATTCCGTTTTTTTTAGCAGATCATTGATGCCGTCGAGCATCGGCTTGCGTTGTGGATTGAAGTCCTCCTCGCCGGAAGATTGTTTGGGCGGCAGCGGGGGTAGGTTCGTGTCCGGGCGTGGGGCGGGCAGCCGCGCGTATTCCAAGTGGGCCACGACCAGCACCGCGCGGCGGATCTGCGACGCGGCGGGGTCGGTATGCGCGCCGGGGATTTCGTCGGCCGTCCAAGCGAACAGCCGCACGTCGCCGTTCTTAAACAGATTTTCCGCTTGCAGCACGCCGAATAATTCGCGGAGCACACGGCCTTTCGTCCACTGCTCTTCGCGCGCCAGGTCCCCCGTTCCCGCAGCGTCGGGGAAAAAAGGCCCGGAACGAAACTCGTACTTTTGGACCGTCGCCACTTGCCCGTCGGCCTGCGTTTCCTGTACCTCGCGAAATCTCCCCAGTTTCCAGGGCAAAGTTTCGAGCAACTTTTGGGATGAGCCTGCCGGCAGGTCGCCGATCCAGCCGAGTTCCACTTCTCCGTCGGGTCGCTTGCGGATCACGCCGGCGGATGTGAGGTTCAGCTTCGTGCCGTTCTCGATCTGGCCATCGACGCCGAGCGTCCCCTTAACGAGGATTGCGCCGCCGAGGTCGGCCATTTGTTCGCTATGGATCAAGCCGGTCGAGTTGGACGAGATGTCAAACCCATTCAGACTGACCTGTCCCTCTTGACGATACTCGACGTTCGAGCGGCCTTGCCCGATGAGCAGTTGAAAGTCCTTCTTTTTGGATAACGGCAGGACTTCCGCGCTCGGATCGTCGTAGGCGAATTGATAGCTGCTCGACAGCGACGTATAGAGAGCCGTGTACCGCGTGACGTGCGCGCGCGGATGACCGGCGTGCAGTTCCACCAGCGCGACTTCCCGTTCGGACCGCGTGAAGCCGATATCGAGATGGGCCATCTTGGTGACAAAGACCGTGCCCCCAATGGCCAGAATCGGGGCAGCGATCCAGGCCCATTCGACCTTGCCGATCAGGCGGAAAAAGGCCCAATTCACGGGCACCAAGACGACCAGGTACGCGGCCAGCGACCAGACGACGAAGCTGGCTTGCGGAATTTCAATGCCGGCCGCGGCAATGAGCGAACCACGGGCGGCGTTGGAGACGTCGTTGAAATCGCTCCAGCCGCCGACGCCGGGCTGGGCGGGGCTGTTGTCGAAGTCGGCCGTCGTGTCGCCGGTGTAAGGATTCACCGGTGTACGCGGCGGCGCCGCTGCTTGGGTCGGCAGTTCGCTGGCCGATGAGTCTCTGCTCAACAACCGCAACTTGGTGTTGATGGTCGAATTGAATTCGCTCAGGGCAGGTTGTCCGGCGGGCGTAGGACAATTCCAGGTAAACGATTGGTGTTCAAAGGTTCGCGACGGCCGCGCCAGCAAACAGCCGTTGAAGAAGCCATCGAAACCGCGCCAGCGGTCAACGAACTCTCGCTGGCTCAGCCGAAACGCCGACGCGACGACCCGCCCGCGCCCCACGCGCCGCTCGTAAAACAATTCGCCCGTGTGCAGTAGTTCCTTCGCTGCTGGTCGCGGCAGCAATTTGACGCCCACAAACGGTTCCACCGCGGTGAGATTCAGTCGTTTGCCTTCGGTGTCGCCTTGAAGCGACCAATACCGATTGAGTTCCGCGAGCGCCGGCTGGTCGATCTTGATCGATTCACCGGCAGTGGCGGGCAGATACGGCTCCAAAAATCCGCCCGGCTTTTGCAGCACTTCGAGCGAATCGGGGCCGCTAATCAGCAACTGCCCGCCCCAATGCAACCAGTCGATCAAGGCCGTTTTTTGCTCTTCGGACAGCACGTCGGGATTAGCGTCGTCCCACAGCACATAGGCGATGCTCGTCCAGGCGAGCAGATGAGATGGCAGCGGAACTTGTTTATCGACGATCGGCGTCGTGACCATGTATTGGTAATTATGGACGTCGTTGCTGCCCCATTCACTCGGCGGATTGATGGCGGGCGTGTGCTTGAGAATGGTGTATTTTTCGTGTTCTCGCGCCAGCACGACAAAATAATACTGATAGGCCGGCATCGCGATCAGCGGGTTGGCCGGCGCCGACAGCACCTCGCCCCCGCCGCGCGTTGTCAGCTTGGTAAAAAGGCGCGGGCTGCGGGCCTCTTCCAACGGCGGCACGAAAAACGCCGCCTCGAAGTATTTTTTCTGGCCCTTGGGCAGGATTGCCGGGCGGCGGCTGGCAAGTTGATACGGCAGCCCTTGCAGTCCGAGCGAATCGCCGTGCGAGTTCATCAGCCAGGAATCCAACTCCCCCGAGAAGTCGAAGTTGTTGGCCCGCATCTCCAGAATGGCGCTGCCCCAGTGGCCCGGCTTGATCCCCTGAACACCCGACTGCGTTATGTTTTTGGCCGAGACGTCGTTCGGCAGGATCGCCATGCGGGGCGGATCGAAGTCGGGCGGCGGCTTGGGTTTTTCTTTCTTGGCTTTGTCCTTGTCCTTCTTCTCCTTATCCTTCTTTTCCTTGTCGGTCTTTTCCTTATCTTTGTCCTTGTCCGCAGCCGCTTGCGTACTGTCGGCATCGGCGTCATCCCCGCCACAGCCGCCGCAGCCGGGCAACAGGGCCAACGAGAGAACGCCCGCCGCCAGCATCAGGCGGGAAAGCGAGGAGCGGCGTGCGGGAGTGTGCGAAAAGAGCATCCCCTGAGTGTACGACATGACGAGTATCGTGAAAAGGCAGCGGGGTGCCGCCGTTGTAAACGGAACGAAATGAACGCCGGTCGATTTTCGACTAGACGACTTCGCCCTCGATACGGTCCGTCGGTATCGTCCGACTTCGCCCCCGGCTATTTCTTTTCCTTTTTGGCAGCGGCGGCGGGGGGCGAGGTAAGAGAGGCATCCGGCTGAACGCGGAACACGAACAAAACGCGAAGCGGCTGCTGCTGCACACGCTCCTCGACCTGGGATTCGCCTGCGTCGGCTTTGGCCGGAGAATCGTCCGCGGGTGAGGTTTGCCCAGGTGCGTTGTGTGGGGGCGTGAGTGGTTTGGGCATGGAATCTTCGGCCGCTGCGGTACCGGTCGCGGGGGCCGGGCCGCTAGCTGATTGTTCAAGCGCCCGTTTTACCGCGGGTGGGGCGGACGGCGCTTGCGGCTCAGCCGGCGACGGACGCTTTGTTGCCGCTTCGGCCGTTCTGTCGCCTTCGCCCTTTTCGTTGTCGGCGGCGGGAGACGCGGCGGCTTGGGGCGCGGGGCTCGATTGGGGCGCGGCGGGTTTCAAAGGAGCGACCATGCGCTGCGTGGTTTGGCTTTCGCGTTCGTCCGACAACCGCATCCGCGTCGCCGCGCCCGGTGGACTGGGCGGCGATTTCGCCGGGGAGTCCTCGGCAAACATTCTTTTCGTGGCAAGATCCGCCGCATCGTTCTGGTCCAGGCGCGATTTGGGTCGGTCTTTGTCCGCGAGGGGTGGTTCCGCGGCGGATTTGCCACGACCGCTCCTGTCCGCTTGATTTTTGTTGCCGCCGTCCTTGGCATCGCCGGCCGAATCCCGCGTTGTTTTTTCGGCGGGTGATTTTTCGCCCATTGATTTGTCCGCAGCGTCGCGGCTTTGCTCTTTGAATTTGTCCCCCGCCGGTTGATTCGCCGCCGATTGGTTCGCCGCTGAATCGTCCGCTCTGCGCTTGTCAGTCGTTTTCTCGTCGATTTTTTTCGCATCGAGCTTTCGCTCCTCGCCCGCCGCCAATTTGCCGGCGTCGGGTTCGCCGCGTGCGGCCGCGTCGGGCAGGGCAGACCAGTTCCAACGCGTAAGTTCAGCCTGCGCCTTTGCGCCGGGCACCGGATGCACGTTCGCCGTCAAAAACACCGCCGGCTTATCGCGCAGTTCGGCCAGCACTCCCTCGATCTGCTCGCGCGTGGCCACGACGTAAACCAATTCCGCTTGTGCTTGAGTTGCGTCGAGAGCTTCGCCGAAGTCGGCGAATTCCGCCGGATGACGATCATCGTCAAAAGTTGCGGCAGATGGGGGTGCGGGAAGCGCTTTGGCAGGCGATGTTCCCTTGCGCGCGAAGTTGGCCGGCGCGTTGCCTTTCAAAGCCCGAGAAAACCCGGCGGAGGCATTCGCCTGAGCGTCGTTCCAGGCAATGTTGTGTCGTGCCAACGAGTCGCGCAAGAGCGGCTCGAAATCCCGGCCCTGCACATTGCAGTGGATCATTACCGTGCCATCCGTGGACGCGAGATGATCCTGCTCGACCGCCTCCCGTGCCTGACGTTGGGCGAAGCCGCCGACTTTGGCCTTGTCGAGTTGCCCGGTTTCCAGTCGTGGACCGGCCCCGCCCGCGCCGTCAAAGCCGAGCGACGGAGCAGCGCCACCGGCAACGGCCGGTCCCAGGGCATTGGCCTTTTCTCGGTCTTCAATTTCACGTTTGTTGTCCTCATCGCTGCTTGGCTGTTGAGCCAACTTTGCGGGCGGAGGCAGCGCGCCGGTCGCCGATTTGAATTCCTGGCCTTGGCCGCCGACTCCACCGCCGCCCATTCCGCCGCCGGGCAAAGACTCGGCATGGTCGCGGGCACCCTTGGCCATCTGCTTGGAACGCGGCAACTCGTCGCCCGTGCCATTCGTGGGTTTGCCGTCGGCAGCGCCGTGGGCTAGATCGGTAGCGTCCTGCGCCACGGCGTCCAGCGGCGGGCGATCCGAAGCGGGCGCCACAGCCGGACGCGGAGTCAGTTCCTGATCCGCGGGCTTTGCTATTGGTTGTTCCGACGGCGCCTCAAGCTGCCGCTGCGTGCGGTTCGCCTCAGGCACGATGGGCTGTGATTTGTCGGCCCGTTTGGGCGCTTGGGCGAGTTGCCCAGGGCCGGCATCGTTGCCCGGCTGCAACAACAGCAGCGTTACCGATGCGGCAATGCTCGCACCACACCAGGCAGCCACTTGCCACCAGCGTATTGGGCGTTGAATCGCACCGCTCAGCGCGACACGACGCGGCTTAGCAAGTTGGTGCTCTATCTTCTGCGCCTCCTCGTCCAATTCGATGTCCGGCTGTAACAGCAATCGTTCGGCTCGGCGGAGCACCTCGCGGCTGAGATCGGCTTTGACCCTGTAACGCGGCAACCGCCCAAGCTGCTTCCGCAACGCCCGCAATTCGTAGAACAACCGCCGCAGCGTCGCATCTTCGACGAGCGCTTGCTCGACGGCGGCCCGTTCCTCGGCGGTCACTTCGCCGTCGAGGTACGCGCTAATCAGTTCGGGCAGGGCGGTGGTCATGGTGGTTTTGGGGACATTGAATGTCAGACGGTGCCGCATTCAACAACTACGTCCTAGTAGCGCACGCGTCTCTTCAACGACAAATGGACGCACAGGAAGGTGGATAAGTTCCCTCCTGGGCGCGAAATAGACGACTTATCGGCCGAAAAGACAGGCCGCCAATGGATTTTCTGAGAAATCATGGTAGCGAGGTTGGGGGGGTGTAGCAGGTTGCCACGAAATTGCTTGCGCTGGCAGTCCTGCACGTCGCGCTGGTTATGGGTGTCCCGCCTCGGCAAATTTTTCCTTCGCGCGGCGGGCTAATTCATCCGGCGGAACGTCCTCGACGTGGGTGGAAATGACCCAAACATGTCCAAACGGATCTTCGACCATCCCGACGCGGTCCCCATAGAACTGGTCTTCGATCGCCCGCGCGACTTTGCCGCCGCCGGCGACGGCGCGCGAGTACACGGCGTCGGCGTCCTCCACATACAGCACGATGGAGATCGGCGAACCGCCCAGCGATTGCGGAGCGCGGGCCCCCATCGCCGGCATCTCGTCGGCCAGCATCACCATTGAGTCGCCGATCTTGATTTCGGCATGGGCGACGCTCTTGCCGTCGGGCGAGTTCATTCGCACGGTCTCCGTCGCGCCGAACGCCTTTTTATAATACTCGATGGCCGCCGCCGCGCCGCGCACGATCAGGTACGGGGTGACGGTATGATACCCGGCAGGAATCGGTTGAACTTTCTGGGGCATGTGATTTTCCTTTGGACAAGGAGCTTTCGTGGAGGCGGTCGGTTGAGCAAGGGGCTAAAATCGACTAGGTTAAGCGAACCGGATCATCACCTCAAGCGACTGCCGCTCGATCCGCGGCACTTACTGCAATCGATTTGGCAATCGCCCCGTGGAGCCTAATTCATGTTGTACCTCAATGTCTGGTTGACCGTAAAGGAAAAAGAGCAGGTCGCGACTGTAAAATCGCTGCTTGTAGAGCAGGCCAAGCTTTCGCGGCAGGAGCCGGGCTGCGTCCGCTTCGAGGTCTTTCATTCGACGGCGGACGAGACGAAATTCCTCCTCTCCGAACGCTGGGAGTCGCAAGCCGCACTCGACAAGCACCGGACCGCCATGGCCTACACCACGGTCTATCAGCCGAAAGTCCTGCCGCTGGTCACGCGCGAAGGGCACCCATGCACGCTGGTGGAATAAGTGACGAGGTGGGGCTCCCTCTCCCCTTGGGAGAGGGTTGGGGTGAGGGTTTAGATCAAGCTCTGACGCTAAGTCATTTGTCATCCGACTTCTGCCCGACCGCCGCTTCCAGGATCGACACGATCTCTTCGATCTGTTGCGGGTCGTTAAACACACGGCGGGCCGCGCGCAATCGTGACTGCCAATAGAGTTGAACATACTCGCGCCCGTCCTCGCCCATTTCTTCGCGCATTTTGTCAATTTCGGCCTGCTCCCATGCCGGAAGTTGAAGCTGGTTGTTCTCGTCGAGCGAGGGGGATTTTCGCTGCGGCTTCGGCGGGCGGGATTGAATCTTGAGCAGCTTCCGCCGCGCGTAGTCGAGCGCGGTCAGCCCGTTCTGGTCGATCAGATTCGGATCGGCCCCCGCCGCGAGAAACGCACGGACCGTCGCCGCGCTGGGACAAAAGCCTTTCACGTTCGCGATCAGCGCGGACCGGCCTTTGGGCGATACGGTGTTCGGGTCGATGCCCCAGGAGAGCCGCTCCGCCACCTGGTCCGCGTCGCCGCGCTGCGCCGCAAGATACAACAATTTTTCAAACTGCCGCTTGTGCTTCGGATCCCGCGCGAATTGGCTGAAGTCGTCCATGAGGCCGATTGTAGCACGCCGGAATTGCGATGCACAAACAATTATCCGCCGGCGATTGCCCCGACGATGAAAAACGGCTCGCGGCCGGAGGCGATCGCGTCGGGCAACGGGGTATCGAGCGGCTGGTGGGAAATGTCTTGCAGGCAGGCGTGAAAGCGGATCAACGGGCGGCGCTTGCCGGAGCCGTGCTCGCGGATTGTTCCGCGGAGTGTCGGGTATTTTGTTTCCAACGCGTCGAGGATCGATTTCGGCGTCGCCGTGCCCGGCACTTCAAGCTGCACCTCGCCCGCGATGTTGGCGAGCGTTCGCAGGTGATAGGGGAGAATGACGCGGATCATGGGAGTCAATTTGCCTCGTGGAGCGTGCCGAATCAAGCGGGTTCCTCATGCACAAGCGGTGGTTTGCCGAAATGCCGGCGAACGCGATTCAGTGGACGCAAAATGGATGGGCGACCGACGAGTTGTCCTACGAGTCGATGCTTGCCCGGTATGTTTACGAGCGAAATCCCGATGACAATCAGCAACAAACCCGGGCCGGGAACGCCCGGCAAGGAAAGGACAATCCCCAGTACGATCAGAACGCAGCCGAGCAAGTTTTTGGCTATTAGCCCGATCCACCGCACGACCGGGTTGGCGGAGGGCATGAAGATGTGTGAGTGTGCATCCTGAAAATAGTTCGCCGGCAATTTGACAATGACAAAAATCGTCGCCGCCACGCTCAGCGCAATCCCGAGCAGGAGCAAACTTACGCTCCAGATCACACCGGTGGATTCAAGTTCAAGATCGAACATTGGAATTCATCTATGGTAGTGCCAGGTTCGGGAGACCGTGCCACAACGCGCGATTACGTCAGCGTTTGCACCTCCACCGATAACACCGCCGGCAGGTCGCGTACGATCGCCCGCCAGTTGTCGCCGGAATCGCTCGACACATACACCTGCCCGCCGGTGGTGCCGAAGTAGACGCCGCAGGAGCCGAGCGTGTCGATCGACGTCGCGTCGCGGAGGACGTTCACGTAGCAATTTTCCTGCGGCAGGCCCTTGGTCAGCGGTTCCCACTGATCGCCGCCGGTTCGGCTGCGATAGATGCGGAGCTTGCCGTCGGGCGGATAGTGGAGCGAGTCGCTCAGGATCGGTACGACGTAGACGGTATCTGGCTCGTGCGCATGGACCTCGATCGGGAACCCAAAGTCGGTCGGCAGATTGCCGCTGATCTCCCGCCAAAGATCGCCCGCGTTGTCGGTCCGCATTACGTCCCAGTGCAACTGCATATACAGTGTGTCGGGCCGGGCACGGTGCTGCGCGATCCGATGCACGCAAAAGCCGATCTCGGCGTTCGGATCGGGGATGTAGTTCGACTTGAGGCCCTTGGTGATGACTTTCCAATTCTTGCCGCCGTCGTCCGAACGGAACGCCCCGGCGGAAGAAATCGCGACGAAGATGCGGTTGGGGTTGGTCGGGTCGAGGATGATTGTGTGCAAGCCCATCCCGCCCGCGCCGGGCGCCCATTTGCTCCCCTGCACGTCGCGGAGGCCGGCGAGTTCGTGCCAGTTTTTGCCGCCGTCAGTCGATTTGAAGAGGGCCGCGTCCTCGACGCCGGCAAAGACCGTGTCGGGCTCGGTGTGCGACGGCTCCAGGTGCCAGACCCGCTTGAACTCCCACGGGTGCTGCGTGCCGTCGTACCATTGATGCGTGGTCAGCGGCTTGCCGTTCGGCCCGGTGTCGTAGACGAACTTGTTGCTCTCGGCCTTGGGCATGCCGTCGGGCGTGGTGGTCGGTTCGCCGGCCGGCGTGCCCGGCTGCATCCACGTCTTGCCGCCGTCGTCCGAACGTTGAATGATCTGCCCGAACCAACTGCTGGTCTGCGAGGCGTAAATCCGGTTCGGATCGACGGGCGAGCCTTTCATGTGGTAAATCTCCCAGCCGGCGAAGTGCGGCCCGGTGATGTCCCACTTTTCTCGCTTTTCGTCAGACGTGAGGACAAACGCGCCTTTGCGCGTGCCCACAAGAACGCGGACGGATGGCATGTTATTTCTCCCTTTAATTTTTCACAAACGTTGCTGAATTCAAAGACCCGATGGGTGGACCGACAACCACTCTGAGAACTGTGCTCGTAATAAATTGCGCACCTCGATCGACTCCAAAATCACGTCCATTCCACCATCGTAAGGATGCAATAGCCATTTGCAATCGAGAGGGACGATCATAATATTTGCAAAGAAGTCATCCGCGACTAATCGTATTAGACCGTCGAATCGTCCGGGCGTCCAACATTGCTGACTGACGAACACATGCCAATAGTTCTTCTTTGAAAAATCGTCTTCAAATTCGTGGAAGGGAATAGATCGCCAAGGCAATGCTCCTGGGTCAAGCTCAACTAACTTGACGTTGGAACGAATTGGATTCTCTGATGACGAATAGTCTGCCGTCAGCAGAGCAACATATTCCCCATCCTTTGCGAGCTCGCCGAGGACATGATTGTGACGATCCAACACTGTGACATATTCAGCTTCGTTCTCCGCATACCGTTTGGAATCTGGCAAACTATGGAATCTTACCCACCGATCGGAAAACTTCTCTCGCATGAGAGGTGCGATCGGTTCGCAGTTTGGAAAATACTTGTCCCATAGTTCGAGCATAATGTTCTCTCAACTCGTTTCTCATCAATCCATCGATCTATCTCCGCCACGGAATCAATGCTCGCAGGCGGCTCTCGCGGAGGTAGATTCCGAGCCAGACGAGAACGCCGATGCCGATTTGGGCGAAGAACGGTTGAGGAATTCGCGCGTGGGTTGCGATGGCGCCGCCCATGTAGCCGGTCAGGAGAATCGCGCCGAGGACCGACGTCTTGGGAATCACGTAGATAACTGTGCAAGCAAGTTCCGTGATTGCGAGGCAAACCGCGGCACTCTCATTCCACCCCAACTCCTTGAACCCCTTCATGGGCTCCTCGGACTTCGATAATTTCATTGCGGCGCTAAACACAAACACGGCGACCGGCAGCGCGCTCACGATGTAACCGGCCCAGAGCATCTTTTTTGTGGTCATATTGCGATTCCTGTTTGATATGCGGTCTTACGCCTTCTTGCTTTCCACGATGGATTTCATGCTCGCCAGGCCGCGTTCAAAATCGGGGCCGACCATCTTGTCGCAGTCCATGATCAGGCTGAACAACTTGCCCATGAAGTTGTTCTTGCCGAACATGTTCCACTTCACGACGGTTTGATCTGCCTCGGGTTGGAATGTGAACTCGGTCGTGTTGGTCGCTTTGAACGGGCGGAAGAACTCCAGCTTGATGCGGATCAGGTCGTTGGGCTTGCTGTCGAGGATCGTCATCTTGCCCGCGCCGACTTTCTTGTTGCCGTCCCACCAAAAGATCGCGCCCGGCCCGGCCGACGGCCCTTCGTAACCGACTTTGCAATCGGGATCGAGCTTGGCCCAGGGGGACCATTCTTCCCACCGATGAAAGTCGTTGACCTCGGCGAACACGGCCGACGGGGGCGCGGCGATTTTGCCCATCCGCACGACGCTGAAGTCGGATGGCCGCATCGATACAAACACGACAAGCAGGAGAACGAGCCCGCCCAACACGCCGGCGACGATAAGCGCAACGGGTGGCGAGCCATCCGTGATGCGTTCCCAAGTGGACGGCGGGGCAAGATCAGCAAGCAGGCCGAGGAGGTATGCATTCATGGTTGAATTGCTCGACGTTACGAGGAGTTGGATGAAGAACTGCGATTGCCGACAAGGCAGGCATCATTCTGACACCTGCTGCGACTATTCTCGTCCGGCGATCCGATGACCGTCAAGCGGGCACAATCACCATCCAGCCGACGCCGAATTTGTCGGCGACCATGCCAAACCGCGGCGAGAAGAACGTCTTGCCGATCGGCATCCGGACCTGCCCGCCGTCCGCCAGGGCGTTGTACAAGCGGTCGGCTTCGGCGGCGTCGCGGGCGGAAATCGAGAGCGAAAAGCCGCCGAAATTCGCCTTGCCGCTGCAACCGCCGTCAGAGACCATCACGTTCGAGGCGCCGACCTTCAGCGTGCAGTGCAGGATTTTGTTGCCCGAGTTGGGCGGAAGCACGCCCGGCGGCGGTTTGTCCGGCGCTTCCTCGTTGCGCATCAGCATGACGACTTCCGCGCCGAGCGCTTTTTTGTAAAACTCGATCGCTTCCTCGGCGCGGCCTTCAAAGAATAGGTAGGGTTCGATGGGCATGGGGTTCCTTTCAAGGGATGAGATGAAAAAGAGCCTAAATAGTAGTTCAGTCGATCAGTGGCTGCGTTAGCTCGGTGCGCCACGCGGCGGGATCGGGGTTAATCGACGGATCAAGGACGTACTGCTCCCACAGTGACGCCGCAGGCTTTCGGCCCTGCGCGGCGATCCACTGCATAAACTCCTGCCACGCGCCCGGCAGTCCTTCATACGGGCCGTGATAGACGGTCCGCGCGACCGTCGCGGCGGGCAGTTGGCTGTTTTCGACGCGGCCAGTCGGCGTGATCGACTCTTTCACCGGAATGCTCAGCTCGAAGTCGAACACGTCGGACGGCTTTTTCCGATGATGCGTGAGCCAGGGTCCGGCGGGCGTGACGCCTTGCGTTTTCAAAGCGCCCATTAGCTCTTGTAAGCCCGGCATCATTACGTTGCGAATCTCGCTGACGGGCACGACGATATGGATCATGGCCGTCGGCTGTGCGGCAATTTGTAGGATTTTCGGCGGTTCGATCATGGGAGTTCCAGGTCGTAGCGGAATTCGTGAGAATTCCGGGTAGGGCGTTTTCGGGTATCAACTGAATTCTCACGAATTCAGCTACGAGATTGGCAAGCCCGACAGTTCTATCAACGGGCGGATTTCAACAGTGCCTTTCCGTGCGGCGGGAATTCGCCCGGCGATGCCAATCGCTTCATTCAGGTCCTTGGCTTCGACGAGAAAGTATCCGCCGAGTTGCTCGCGCGTCTCGGCAAACGGGCCATCGGTTACCTGCCGCTTTCCCTCGCGGACGCGGACGCTCGTCGCCGTCGCGACCGGTTGCAGCGGGCCGGCGCCGAGGTACTGCCCGCGCGAATTCAGCTCGTGCGTGAGCGCGGTGGACTCTTCGTAACAGTGGGTTCGCTCGGTGTCGGTCCAGGCGTTCTCGTCGGAATAAATTAGTAGCATGTATTTCATGATTCGGTCCTCGTGCTTCGGCGATGTATTAGTTGGGAGTCGCACTAAAAGCCCTCACCCCAACCCTCTCCCAAAGGGAGAGGGAGCTGTCCTCAGGCACGTCACACTACTTCTTCCCCGCCATCTCCGCGCGGAGGCGTTCTTCTTGCTCGCGCAGCTCGGGCGTGAACTCGGCGCCGAAATCCTCCGCTTCGAACATGGGCCGAATCTCGACATCGGAATCTTCTCCGGGCATTGGACAAGGGCAACGCTTGACCCACTCGATTGCCTCTTGCAACGATTTCACCTTCCAGATCCAAAAGCCCGCGACCAATTCCTTCGTCTCGGGAAACGGCCCGTCGATCACGGTCCGCTTGTCGCCCGAGAAACGAACACGAGCGCCCTTGGAACTGGGCTTTAATCCTTCGCCGGCCTGCATGATGCCGGCCTTAACCAATTCCTCATTGAACTTACCCATCGCGGCCAAAAGTTCCTGGCTGGGCATGACGCCGGCCTCGCTGTCTTTGCTGGCCTTCACAAATACGATGCAACGCATGATCATGTCTCCTTTGGGTTTGGGTTGAATTCGCCCGTGATAATATGGTGCGATTCGCGGCCCGAGGTTGTTGATTACACTAAATAGTCGCCCGGCGAACGCCCGATTCGACATTTGCCAAAAAAACTATTTCAATTCCTTTACTCGCCGTTCCAAAAACCGCCGTTCCGGCTCCTGCTTCGCTAATTTCAGGGCCTGCTGGTATCCGGTCCTCGCTTCGTCCGATCGTCCCAGGCGCCGGCACAGGTCGGCGCGCGCGGCATGGGCCAGGTGATAGTCGGTCAATTTTCCCTGTTCGAGGATCGCATCGATCAGTGGTAGTCCGGCCGCTGGGCCGTCGCGCATCGCCACCGCCACGGCGCGGTTCAACTCCACGACGGGCGAAGGGGCCGCACGCGACAACAGATCGTACAGCGCGACGATTTGTGCCCAGTCGGTCGCGTCCGCCGTTGCCGCCGAGGCATGCACGGCCGAGATCGCCGCTTGAATCGCATACGGGCCGATCGACCCGGAGGCGAAAGCACTCTGAACCAACTGCGTGCCTTCGGCGATTTGTTCGCGATTCCAGAGCGAGCGGTCCTGATCTTCGAGCAGAATGATATCGCCCTCGGGCGACGTGCGCGCAGGCCGCCGCGATTCGTGCAAGAGCATCAACGCCAGAATCCCGAGAGATTCCGGTTCCGGCAGCAATTCGACCAACAACCGCGCCAGCCGAATCGCCTCGCCCGTCAGATCGGGCCGCGTGAGTTGCTCGCCGGATGAGGCCGCGTACCCTTCGTTGAACACGAGATAAACCACTTGGAGCACGCTATCGAGTCGTTCGGGCAGGTCCTCGCGCGACGGAATTTGATAGGGAATCTTTGCGTCGCGGATTTTGGCTTTCGCCCGCACGATCCGCTGGGCCAGCGTGGTCGGCGTCGTGAGATAGGCCGCTGCGATAGCCTCGGTCGTCAGCCCGCACACTTCGCGGAGCGTGAGCGCGACTTGGGCATCGGACGACAACGCCGGATGGCAGCAGGTGAAGATCAGTCGCAAGCGGTCGTCCTCTACGCCGTCATTGACCTCTGCCGCATCGCGCGAATCGGCATCGAGTCGCGCGGCGATTTCGGTGAGTGAGGCATCGAATCGTGCCCGCCGCCGGATCACGTCGATCGCCTTAAACCGGCCGGTCGAGACCAGCCAGGCGCGGGGATTGTCGGGCACGCCTTCGCGCGGCCATTGCTCAACCGCCGTCGCGAAGGCGTCGTGCAAGGCTTCCTCGGCGAGCTCAAAATCGCCGAGCAATCGGACCAACGTGGCAAATACGCGCCGCGCGTCGGAACGGTACACGGCGTCCACCATTGCGCTGGCGTTCTGCGCGGCGTTATCGCTCATGGTTCACGCTCCCGCAGGCGCGCGTTCCATCAAAACAGCTCTCTTGCCTGCGGCCGCGGCCGCCGTGGTACGCCTGTCGTTTCGACAACCTACCGCATGCCGCCGGAAATGTAAAACGTCTCGCCCGTGACCCAGGCCGCGTCGCCCGAGGCGAGGAACGCCACGGCAGGGGCGATGTCCTGCGGCTGGCCGATCCGGCCCAGCGGCGTGTTCGCTTCGGTTTGCCGGCGTGCATCGCTTTCGGTGATGCCTGCGGTGTGCGTCCCCTCAGTTTCGACCATGCCCGGATTGACCGAGTTGACGCGAATCTTCCGCGGCCCGAGTTCCTTGGCCAGCGATCGCGTGACGGCATCCACCGCCGCTTTGGAGGCGCTATACACCGAAGCCTGTGGCAAACCAAGCGTCGCGACCACCGAACTGATATTCACGATGCTACCGCCCGCGGGGCCGAAATATTTTAGCGACTCTTGCGACGTAAGCAGCAACCCCAGCACGTTCAGGTCGAACGTCTTGTGAAACGATTCGGCGGTCACTTGCTCCAACGGCGCGAACTCATAAATGCCCGCGTTGTTGACCAAGATGTCCAGTTGGCCAAATGCCTTCTTCGTTTCGGCGAACAGGCGTTGAACATCGGCTGGCTGAGAAAGGTTTGCCTGCACGGCGACGGCTTTGCCTTCGGAGCGCGTGATTTCGGCGACCACGCGGTCGGCGCCTGCCTTGCTGGACGAGTAATTGACGACGACCGCCGCCCCTTCGGCGGCCAATTGTGTCGCGATGGCGGCGCCGATTCCCTTGGAGGCCCCGGTGACGACGGCGACTTTGCCCGAAAGCTTGCGTGGCATAACAGTTCTCCTATTAGTTCGAGGTGTTCATTTCGCAAGGGTTTGCAGCCCTCGCTGGCGGGTTATTTATTTCAGGCTTCGTTGGCCCAAATAACACTACCGGAAGCAGGGCGGCGTCTTACATTAATTAATTTTGAAAACCGCGGGCTTCCGCGAGCGGAAATAGGGAAAGCTGAACAAAGCGGGAATTTCCCCTCAACGTGTAAGGTTGCCGTCACACGCCTGTATTATTTTACGGCGCTCTCAGGATCGTCCCAACGGCTGGCACCCATCAAACCATCAAATTAGGTAAGGACTTATTCATCCATGCGGCCACGCGTAAACACCTCTGTCAGCCAGCGGCCCACTCGCCAGTTTGCGGTTCGCGGCGTATCATGGGGAGCGCGGTTGAGGCGAACCGCGATCAACCGATCGACGGCAGCCCAGGGCGGTTACAGGTGCAAGCATGACCGTGGACGATTCACCGCGTACCCGAGCGAGCTTGCTCGTGCAAATTCGCGACGGCAGCAACCACGCGGCCTGGCACGAGTTTATGCGGCTGTACGGCCCGCTCGTCTATGGCTTTGCGCGCAAGCGCGGCCTGCAGGACGCCGACGCGGCCGATCTGATGCAAACGGTCATGCGTTCGGTCGCCGGCGCGATTGGCCGGCTGGACTACGACCGCGAGCAGGGGACGTTCCGCGGCTGGCTGTTTACGATCACCCGCAACAAGGTCTACAGTTTTCTCGAGGCGCGGCGCATCCGGCCGCAAGGCTCCGGCGATACGGGCACGAATCGGCTGCTCGATTCGCATCCCGATTCCAGCAACGACTCCGATGTGTGGGAGTTGGACTACCAGCGCCGGCTCGCCTCGCTCGCGATGGAGCGCGTCCAGAGCGAGTTTCAGGACAACACGTGGCGCGCGTTCCAGTTGACGGCGGTCGATGGTCAACCGGCCGCCGAGGTATCGCGACAACTCGGTCTTTCGCCGGGGGCGATTTACGTGGCGAAAAGCCGCGTGCTGGCGCGACTCAAGGACGAAGTGGAAAAGCTGCAGCGGGAGGAGGAAGATTGAGATGAACACGATCGTGGCCTGCCCGCAAACCGACGAACTGCGCGAACTGCTCAGCGGCTCGCTGCCGGCCGAGCGGCAGGCAGAGTTCACGCGGCACATGGATTCTTGTTCCGGCTGTCAGGCCAAGCTGGAAGCCATCGCGACAGAGGGCACGAACCTCCCACGGGTTGTCGAAGGACTGCACGAGACGGAACCACTGGCCACGTCGGCGTACTGGCCAGCACTGCGGACGCTCGATGCCGAGATGCAGCCAGCCGCTGCAGCAGCGCCCACGGCGACCCACCCGGCGACTCGGCCGGATCGCCATACGCAGAGCGTTTCGCTGACTTTCCTCCAACCGGCGAACGACACAGCTTATCTGGGCCGGCTCGCCCAGTTCGACGTCATGCGCGTCATCGGCCGCGGTGGGATGGGGGTCGTGCTCGAAGCCTTCGATTCGCGGCTGCAGCGCAATGTTGCCCTCAAGGTGCTCGATCCCGACCTGACGAACGATCCGACCTCGCGGCAGCGATTTTGTCGCGAAGCCCGCGCGGCGGCGTCGATCTCGCATGAGAACGTGGTGGCCGTGCATCAAGTGGAGACTTCGGCCAATGAAAACGTGCCGTACCTGGTGATGCAACTGGTCGCCGGCGAATCGCTCGAACAGCGCCTGACGCGCGAAAAAACGCTGGCCCTGCGCGAGATCGTACGGATTGGCATGCAGGCAGCGCGCGGGCTCGCGGCGGCCCACGCGCAGGGCTTGATCCATCGCGACATCAAGCCCGGCAATATCCTGCTGGAACCGCCGCATGACACGGTCAAACTGACGGATTTCGGCCTGGCGCGGGCGGCAGAGGACGTAAAGCTTACGCGCACCGGATTCGTCGCCGGCACGCCGATGTACATGGCCCCAGAGCAGGCTCTGGGTAGTGAATCCGATCCGCGCTCCGACCTGTTCAGCCTGGGCGCGGTTTTGTACGAAATGTGCGCAGGCCAGCCGCCGTTCACGGGCAACTCGGCCCTCGCGATCCTCAAACAGATCACCGATACCAAGCACCGCCCCGTGGGTGAATTGAATCCCGCGATTCCCGATTGGTTCGCGGCGACGATCGATCGTCTACTGGCCAAGAAGCCGGACGATCGCATTCAGACAGCGGCTCACCTGGCCGAGTTGCTGGAATTCCAATGGGCGTTGATGAAGACGTCGTCGGAAGACCTGCCGACCGTTTGCCAGATCGAAGAGCAGAAGCGCACGAGGCGCAATCGGTTGATCGCTGCCGGCGTTGGGGCGACGTTTTTAACGCTTGGCTTGGTCGGCGGCTGGCTCTTGTCCGGTCGCGGGGAGCCTGCCGCACCGGCGCCCACGGCGGTTGAATCCTCGGCCAAGCCGGATAGCGTACTCAGCGCCAATTCCGGCGCGGTCTGGTCGGTGGCCTTTAACCCGGCGGGCGACACGCTGGCGATGACGGTCGAAGACGGCTCGGTGCGGCTGTGGGATTTGCCGACGAAAAGCGTTCGCTCGACGATCAATGCGCATCGCGGCACGATCTGGTCGGCGCGGTTCACGCGGGGTGGCGAGGTGCTCGCCACCGCCGGCGATGACGGACTCATCAAACTTTGGAACCTTTCACAACCCGAGCCGTTCAAGACCTTTAAGCATTCCAATGCGGTTCGCGGCATGACGCTCTCGCACGATGGCGAAACACTGTTTGCGGGCGATCGCGAGGGGGGACTGCGCGTCTGGCCGCTCGACGCCAATCAGCCCATTGCCGAAGCGCAGCAGCCGGGCACCGTGTATGCCGTTGCCCTTTCGCCCGACGACGAAACGCTCGCGACGGCGGGCAGCGACAAGATCGTGCGGCTGTGGAACTCCAAAACGCTCACGCAAAAACTTCCCCTTTCCAGCACATTGGGATCCTAAGCTTAGAATTCCACGTGGACAAGTTGTCGC
>JADMIO010603884.1_pt1 | contig 87560 bp, 85 predicted proteins | sample 8958161 | NCBI WGS metagenome assembly JADMIO01 (sample SAMN16585339, study PRJNA669376) | soil metagenome | isolation source: Crop rotation soil | place: USA: Cullars Rotation, Alabama | collected 2011 | reverse complement strand
GCCGCGACTTCAAGTCACGTGAATTCCAAGCTTCGGATCCCACTGTGCTGGAAAGATTGATTAAGCCGAGCACGATGCTCGTTTCTATCGCGCCGAGCGTCATCGCTTGCGGCAAAATCGAGTTGTCGATATTTTGCCACTGGCGCGTTTTCTTTTCTTCCGTCTTCGGTTTTTCTTCCGCTTCTTCCTCCTTGATTTCGGTCACGCTGACGATGCTCGGCGTTTTCATTTCCTCGTTCGGCTCAAAGATAGCTTCCTTTGCCTGACCGACGAAATTCTCCGTCAAAGCGCCGCGCAGATAACCGGCGATAAACCAGGACAGACCGCCGATTATAAAAGCGTGCGAGAAAAAAACATCGAAATCGATGTTCAAAGTTCGCTGCACAATGCCTTCAAACGCCGCGTCAGCCGCCACAAAAAGCGCGCCGAAAACGAACAAAATCGGCGCGGCGATGACCAGCCCGCGCACGACTGCAAACAAATGTTTCGACCAGCCCGAAGAGGAAAAGCTTTTCCACTTGATGTCGTCGAAAATCAGAAAAAACGGCGCGATAAAGCCGGTTATTCCCGACCACAAAAATCCGACGGCGTAATGAAAAACGCCCGCCAGATGCGTTTTGATTTTAAGCGCGGGCAGCATCAAAATCGCCAGAATCGTGAATATCGCCATCGTGTCGAAAACTCTTAATTGTATCGAGTCGCGCCAGACGAACATCGCCGCGAAAAAAATGAGCGCGCCGTTTAAGGCGAGAAACTGCTTGTTCCAAAATTCCCCTTTCCGCCGCCGGACGAGCATCAAAAACGCCGCCGCCAGCGCGCCGACAAACAGCAAAGCGTTCAAGCCCCAAGGCGTTCTACGCAGCAAAACATCCGCCAAAATGCCGAGCAAAATTGCCGCCTGCAAAATCTCCAAACCTTTTTTCGTTCTTTCGTTCATAACTTTATTTTTACTCAAATAATCTCAGCCCGACGCTCCAAATTTCGAACTTCGACATCGGGAAACGAGCCGCGTCCGAAAAAGACGTGCGCGGCAAATTTTGCGCCGATTTTCCCGCGCAGGAAAGCAAAACCGAATTCCAAAAGCCTTTGATTGGTAAAGGTTTTGATAATTCGCCGCATCCAAAGCCGCGAGACGAACCGCGCGCGAAAAAGCTCGCCCGAATAATTTAATAAAACTTCTGGATTGCCGTTCAAAAGTCTCTCCCAAATAATCTCCGCCGCAAATTTTGAGAGCCGCAGACAAGGGTCAAGACCGCCCGCCGTGAGCGGCGAAACCGCGCCCGCCGCGTCGCCGATTAAAAGACCGTTTTCGTTGGCGATTCGGCGCAAAACTCCGCCGACCGGAATTCGTCCGCCGCGCGTTTCGATTAATTTTTCCGCCCGCAAATCGACAATGCCCGAAACTTTCTCCTTGAATATTTTTAACGCTTCGCGCGGGTTAAAACTAGCGGAATAGCCACCGACGCCGATGTGGATTTCCTCAGTGTCGTCGGCAATCCACGCCAGGTATCCGGGCGCAAGCTCGGCGTCCAGAAAGCAATGCAGACGCGGCTCGCCGTTTGAATTCGAAGAGTGAAAAACTTCCTCGTAGCCGACAATCCATTCCTTGTTTTCTTCCAATTTCAAATCTTTCGCGACGCGCGAACTTGCGCCGTCCGCGCCGACCAGAACTTTTGTTTTTACTTCAAAACGCTTGCCGTTTTTTTCGAATTTAACGATTGTGTCAGAACCGCTTCCGGTAGCGAGCGGGTTTTCTTTAGCGTCTGAATTGTTTGCGTTTAGCCCATCCGCTGCCGCAGATGGTTCTGACAAGACGTAGCGCGTTCCGCCGCAGAATTCGACGCCGTTTTCCGTGCAGTCGCGCAAAAACGATTCGTATAATTTGCCCATTTTGCCGACCTGGAATTCGTCTTTTTCGCTTTCCAGATTGAGCGCGCGCAGGCGCGGCGAATAGAGCGTGACTTTTTTGACGGCTTTGCCCAAAGTTCCAGCCGGAAATTCGAAATCTTCGAGCGTTTTGCGCACGAAAATTCCGGTCGTGTGCACGCCTTTCGTCAAATCGTTTTTGCGGTCGACGAGCAAAATTTTTGCGCCTCGCCGCGAAAGCAGCTTGGCGCATTGCAGTCCGGCGAGTCCCGCGCCGACGATGACGACATCAAATGTTTTCATAAATTTTAGTCCATAAACCGGCGAAATTTTGTTTCTATGTCGACGCCCGTCAGCGTTTTATAAGCTTCGGCAATCGCTTGTTTTTCCTCGTCGCCTTTTTCGTATTTGTATCGATTAACCAACCCGTCCGTATTGATCAGCGGCACGACATATTTCAGGTTTTGCGCTTCGTATCGAATCGTCTGGGCGTTGCCTTTCGTCAAACGATTCATCGCGCGTTTAATCCGAACATTGGCAACCGCCGGAATAACGACGCTCAAAATCGCGGTCAAAGCCAATGAATGAATTAGAACTTTTCCATCTAGAAAAGGCTTGGCGGCGGCGCACGCGCGATACGAATTTCGCAGATAAACGAACGCCGAAAATAAAGGCGTAAAGCCTAAAATTCCGATAAGCATTCTCAAACCGAACACGCTGAACGGAAATAAAACGACGCCGACGCCGAGCGAGACAAATCCGCCGACGAGAAAAAGTCCGGCTAAAAACGCGTTCATCCATTGCAACTTTTTGCCGAAAAGAAGCCACGCCATCATCGCCATTATCGAAACAAAGCTCAAAAGATAGGCAAACGGTTTGAAATTTCCAAGCAAAGGATTGCTGGCGCTTTTGAAAACTATCGGGTCGCAAACGACGCACAAAACCGGCAAAATCACGCCGAAAGTCCAATCGAATTTTCTTTGCGAAGCGGTCGCTTCCGTCTGAAACTGTCGTCGCCAGAAAGATTTCGGCGGCTCTGCGTGTTCTTCGTTCAAGTTAAGTTTTTGCATAATTTTATTTAACGCTCGCGGTCTGCGCTTGTTCCTCCAATTTGAAAAGTGTTCGTTTGTGCAAAATGCTGTCTTCGTCGCCGATTAAAACCGATTCGATTGCTTTGTCGATGCCGATGCCTTCGGCAACGTCGAGACGCGGATTTTTGACATTGGTCGGCAAATCAAAAACGACTTCTCTTTCGAAATTTCCGCCCGCCGGAATCTTTTGGTCAAACGGCGGCTCAGGGTTTTCCGCGTCTTCAAAACGCGTGTAAACTTTACCGTCTGCGTCAACTACGTAAAGCTTCGGCGCGAGCAAACCCAAATCGACGCGTTTTGCGTCGCTGAAAATTTTGACTTTGACGATATAAAATTCGCCTTGCGCCGTTTTGTCGCTGATTGTTTTCGTACGCCTCACGCCGGAAACGCTGGCGTGCATGTGACAGTCGAGATAAAACCCGCAAAACTCTTTCGGCTCGTTTAAGCCGAGCGTTTTTTCTTCACTAAGAAGTGAACTGCCAAAGAGTAAAATCGCATACAGCGCAAACCAAATCGCGACTCCGCCAAACACGAATTTCTTCAGCCAGCCGATTTTTTTCCAAACCGCGACAACCAGCAAAATCGCCGCAAACAGCAAACCGCCGATGGTCATTAGCATTAAAATTACGCCCATATTTCCTCCTATATTTTTTTCATCGCTTTTATCAGCGTTTCCATATGATTTAGATAACGATTGAGCGCTTCGCGCCCGTCGCTCGTGATTCGATATTCGGTCAAAGGCACGCGACCTTTGAACGATTTTTCGCAGGTTAAATATCCGGCTTCTTCCAATTTTCGCGCGTGAACGCTGATGTTGCCGTCGGTCGTGTTGAGCAGATTTTTCAAATCCGTAAACGACAAAGCTTCGTTCGCCGCGAGCGCGCTGATAATGCCGAGTCGCATTCGCTCGTGAATGACTTTATCGAGCTCGCCCGAAACCGTTTCCGCCGCTTTTTCAATCTTCAAAGCCCGCGGGCGCGACGTGTCTTTCGCCTGATTTTCTCCTGTTATTGCCAAATTTTTTCTTGCCATAATCTTTGATTTACCCGCCGAATTTCCGCGCAATGATGAGACCGAAAACGATGTGCAAAACGCCGAAGCTCGCCGCCATCAACATATTTCCGTAATTTGCCGGAAGAAAAAACGCCGTCGTGCCGAGCGCGATAAAACACCAGCCCATAATCGGAACGGCTCTGACGGAAAACGCGCCGCCCGACGCCACCGCCGCGCCGTAAAGCGAAATCCAAACCGGAATCATCATTTCAAAATGTCCGAATCGCCAAAGCCCGAGCGTGATGATGACGCCGCAAATCAAAGGCGGCAAAAAGCTCATCGCAAATTTTTTCGCCGGCGCGCTCGTCAATGCCACGCCCGCCACTTTCGATTTCTGCCACATCGCAAAAAGCCCGATGGCAAAAGCCAAAAACCCTTCGACGAGCCAGACGGTCGCCCAATCTTTTATTAAACCCTGATTGTTGGCGATAACCGCCGCCGCAATCGCCGTCAAGCCCATAAAAACGCCGCCGTAACCCGGAACCGCCGTAAACGAAGTCGAGCGTTCCATCGTCTCGCGAATAAACTGCAAATTGTCCATCGCCCGCCCGTGCAGGCTCGGCACGTTTTCTTTCACTTCTTTTCGAATCGCTTGAGTTTTTGCCATATCGTTTTTGAAATTTACATCAAGTTGTATTATTTGTCAAGAACTTTATGATATAAAGTTAAAAATCAAACATCGGACGTCGAAGTTCGAAAGAATATTCTTATTTCGACTTTTGACCTTCGACTTTCGACTTTTCTTTGGCGTTGACGATTTCGCCCATATTTTGGACGGGCGGCGCGGTTTGGTCTTCGACGGAAAAAGTCAGGCGTTTGCCTTGCAGGAGAAAATCTTTGCCGTTCCATTTGTAGCGCGTGCGCGAAAAAAATATCGGGCAGCAAAGCTGTTCTTCGTCGCCGGTGATTTTCGAGGTTTCGATTTCGCCGAGGATAAAACGGTCTTGCCCGAAAAGCTCGACGACGACTTCTCCGTTTTCCGTGTAGACGTTTTTCAAGCCGCCGTCGGCGCGGTCGCCGGTGCGAAAATGCCAGATTAATTCGGGTTTTTCGTCTTTCAATGCAAAAACATAGACGACTTGCGGAATTGCCGAGCCGGCAGTTTCGATTTTCAAAATGACAAACGCTTCGTCAACGCCGTCGCCGGTCGCGTCGCCGAATTTGGCGGCAACATAGGACAGACCGATTTTTTCCTCGCTTCGACGCCGCAGACCGTTTTCCAAAACGGCTTCCTGCGCGTCCGGGTCTTGCCAGCCGCGCGGTAAAGGATAGGTGTAGTTTTTGAAATCGAATTTGGCGAGCGGCGAATTGGTCGATTTATCGTCTTTGGCGAGCAGCTCGGCTTGCAGATTCGGAATTTTCGCTGTCGGCGAAGGCGCGGGCGTAGGATTTGCGCCGCCCGAAACAGCCGGAGAAAGGTTTGTTTCGCTTTGCGCCATTTCAACTTTCTTCCCGCAGGCGGAAAGAAAAATTAAAAGCAAATAAATTGCCGTTATTAGCGCAAAATTCTTCATTAAAAACTGTTGCTGTCTGAATTATGAAATCGGCGTGCAGACTTAATAATAACGAAAAGTAGCAAAAAAAGAAAAGGAAAAGCGGAATCGGAAATTTTGGAAGATTTTTCACCGCCGAGGCGCAGAGTTTACGCAGAGGAACGCTGAGAAAATCTCTGCGCCTCGGCGGTGAATATTACGCTCGCGTCAGGCTTCGATACTTGATGCGGTGCGGCTGGTCGGCGTCGACGCCCAAACGTCGCTTTTTATCTTCCTCGTATTCGCTGTAATTTCCGTCGAAAAACTCGACGTGCGAATCGCCTTCAAAGGCTAAAATGTGCGTGGCGATTCTGTCCAGAAACCATCGGTCGTGGCTGATGACGACGGCGCATCCGGCAAAATTTTCCAAAGCTTCTTCCAAAGCGCGCATCGTGTTGACGTCCAAATCGTTGGTCGGTTCATCCAAAAGAATGACATTCGCGCCCGACTTTAACATCTTTGCCAGATGGACGCGGTTTCGCTCGCCGCCGGAAAGCTGTCCGACGCGTTTTTGCTGGTCTGAGCCGGAAAAATTGAATCGCGAAACATACGCGCGCGAGTTCATCTCGCGTTTCCCGAGCTGGACGATGTCCAGACCGTCCGCGATTTCTTCCCAGATTGTCTTGTCGCCGTTCAAGCTGTCGCGCGATTGGTCGACGTAGCCGAGCTTGACGGTTTCGCCGACTTTGAAGCTGCCCGAATCCGGTGTTTCCTGTTCGGTAATCAACCGAAAAAGCGTCGTTTTGCCCGCGCCGTTCGGACCGATAACGCCGACAATTCCGCCCGGCGGCAGGGAAAATTCCAAATTTTCGAAAAGCAGTTTGTCGCCGTAAGATTTTGAAACGTCGTGCGCTTCGATGACGACATGTCCTAATCTTTCGCCCGGCGGAATATAAATTTCCAAATCTTCGGCGCGTTTTTCCGATTCCTGCGAAACCATCTTTTCATAATCGTTGATGCGCGCTTTCGATTTGGCGTGGCGACCTTTCGGCGACATTCGAATCCATTCCAACTCGCGCTCCAAAGTTTTCTGCCGCTTGTCTTCGGTCTTCTGTTCCTGCGATAAACGCTGCTGTTTTTGTTCGAGCCACGACGAATAATTTCCCTTCCAGGGAATCCCTTCGCCTCTGTCCAATTCCAAAATCCAGCCCGCTACATTGTCCAGAAAATACCGGTCGTGCGTGACGGCGATGACCGTTCCTTCGTATTTCTGCAAATGCTGTTCGAGCCACGCGACGGTTTCCGCGTCGAGATGATTGGTCGGCTCGTCCAAGAGTAAAATGTCCGGTTTTTGCAGCAGCAGACGGCACAAAGCGACGCGACGTTTTTCGCCGCCGCTCAAAGTTTTGACCAAAGTTTCCGGCGGCGGACAGCGCAAAGCGTCCATCGCCATTTCGAGCCGCGAATCCAAATCCCATGCGTCCGCGTGGTCGAGTTTTTCCTGAACTTCGCCCTGCCGCTCGATGAGCGCGTTCATCTGGTCATCGTCCATCGGCTCGGCAAATTTCATATTGATTTCTTCAAATTCTTTCAATAAATCGACGGTTTCCTGCACCGCTTCTTCGACCGTTTCGCGGACGGTTTTTGATTCGTCGAGCTTCGGTTCCTGTTCGAGATAGCCGACCGAATAGCCTTTTGAAAAAACGACTTCGCCGTTAAAATCCTTATCCGTTCCGGCGATAATCCGCAAAAGCGAAGATTTCCCCGCGCCGTTCAAGCCCAAAACGCCGATTTTCGCGCCGTAAAAAAAAGAAAGGTAGATGTCTTTCAGCACCGCTTTTTTGTCGTAAAACTTGCTGACTCTGACCATCGAAAAAATAATTTTGTTAGGTTCGTGATTGCTCATAATTTTTTGTTTTTGACCGCTAAATACGCGAAAAACACGAAAATATTTTTTTCCTTTTCGCGCTTTTCGCGTATTTAGCGGTCGATATTTTTATCTTATCTCAATTTTCCTGACTGTAAGTTTATCAATTCTCTCGCGCTTGACGTCAAAGCCGATTCCCGACTTTTCGGGCGCGACGATTGTGCCGTCGGGCAAAACTTCGACTTCGGGCTCGATGATGTCTTCGTGCCAGTATCTTTTGCTCGCCGAAACGTCGCCGGGAAGCGTGAAGCCTTCGAGCGTTGACATGGCGATATTGTGCGCGCGCCCGATTCCCGATTCCAACATTCCGCCGCACCAAACGGGAATATTATTTGTGCGGCAGATTTCTTCAACGAGTCGCGCTTGCGCGTGCCCGCCGACGCGTCCGAGCTTGACGTTGATGATTTTGCCGCTTTTGAGTTCGATGGCTTTGCGCGCGTCTTCGGGCGAGCGAATCGATTCGTCGAGACAAATCGGCGTGCGGATTTCCCTTTGCAGCTTCGCGTGGTCGAGCATATCGTCGTGCGCCAGCGGCTGTTCGAACATCATCAAATCGAATTCGTCCATTTGCCGGAAAAGCTCGATGTCGTCGAGCGTGTAAGCCGAGTTGGCGTCGCCCATCAATTGAATATCGCCGAATTTTTCGCGCACTTTTTCGATAACGTCGTAATCCCAGTGCGGCGCGATTTTGATTTTGATGCGTTGATAGCCCGCGCCGAGCTCGGTTTCGATTTTCTCAAAAAGCTGCTCGACCGAATCCTGAATCCCGATGGAAACGCCGCACGCAATCGTGTCGCGCGTTCCGCCCAAAAGCTGCCAGAGCGGAACGTCCAATTTTTTCGCTTCCAAATCCCAGACGGCGGTTTCAATCGAGGCTTTCGCCATTCGATGCCCGCGCGCCTTTTTCATCAAATTCCAAATCTGCGCCGCGTTTTCGACTTCTTTTCCGAGCACAAGCGGCGCGAGAATTTTTTCCAGCGTCACCCAGGCCGCGTCCGTCCATTCTTCCGAATACGAAGGCGTTTCGCCGCAGGTCACCTCGCCCCAGCCTTCCGCGCCGGTTTCGTCCGTCAAGCGCGTTAAAATTATCCGCCGCTCGTAAGTTCTGCCAAAGCTCGTTTCAAAAAAATGTACTAACGGCAGATTTATTTCGATAAGCTCGATTTTTGAAATCTTCATTGAAAAAAAGTTACGACAAAACGCGTTTGTTTTCCAATCGCGTTCGTGCAAAAATATTTTCGCAATTCTAAATTCCTACCCTTTTGGAGACAAACAAAAAATGAATTACCCGATTGATTTATCATTCAAGCTGTTAGCTTTGGCGAGCCAGATTCGCATCACCGACTCGACCGGACAGATGCTCGGCTATGTCAAACAGAAGCTTTTCAAATTAAAAGAAGATATTCAGGTTTTCACCGACGAAGCGCAGACGACGCAAATTTTCGGAATCAAAGCCGACCGCATCATCGATTTTTCCGCCAAATACAATTTTACCGACCGCAACGGCACGACGCTCGGCTCGATTCGGCGCAAAGGAATGCGTTCGATTTGGAAGGCGCACTACGAAATTTACGACGAGCGCGAAAATTTGATAATGGAAATTCACGAGGAAAGCGCGTGGGTCAAAGTTTTTGACGCGCTGCTCGGCGAGCTTCCGATTATCGGCGCGTTTACCGGATATTTTTTCCATCCGGCTTATCTCGTCACCAAAACCGGCGGCACGGTCGTCGCGCGTCTGCAAAAACAGCCCGCGTTTTTTGAAGGAAAATTTCAACTGACGCAGCAGGGACAGATGAATCAAATCGAGGAAACACAGGTGCTTTTGAGCGTTTTGACGATGACTCTGCTCGAACGTGCGCGCGGCTAAAAAAGTTCAAGGTTCAAAGTTCAAAGCGACCGGCTTTAGCTTGCCGCTTTGGAATTTATTTTTACCGAATCTTGATTGATTCGCTGGTTGAGGCTGTGCGCAATCATCCGGGCGCGCAGCTTGGCGTTTTCCGCTTGTTCGCCCGCAAAATTTTCGTCGACGGTAGCGATAAAAATCTCGACCCAGCGCCGGAAATGTTCCAATTTCAAAGGCGATTTTTCGTGCAGTTTTTGATGAACGGGCAAAGGATTGCCGAAATAAATCGGTTTTCCGAACAGGATTTTTTCCCAGAAATCGACGATGACCGGCAGATGCGTTTCCAAATCCAAATCGTCGAAATGATGCCCGATTTCGGCGTCGGTCAGGGCAATTTTATAAAATTCGGTGAGAAGATTTTCCAAATCTTCGCGCGTTTCGATGTCTTTCATTTTATTACTCGGTCGAAACTTCCGTCTCGTTGTTGAGCGCGGCGTGAAGCGTGTGCCAGCTCAAAGACGCGCATTTGACGCGCGCCGGAAATTCCAAAACTCCCGCAAAAATTTTTAACTTTCCGAGCTTGTTTTCGTCTTCTTCAACGTCGAGCCTGCCCGTCACCATTCGATGAAACTCGTCAAACAAAACTTCGGCTTCCTCGCGCGTTTTTCCCTTGACGACCTGCGTCATCATCGAAGCCGAAGCCTTCGAAATCGCGCAGCCCGAACCTTTAAAAGCGACATCTTTGAGCGTGTCGTTTTCCATCGAAACGTAAAGACTGAGCTGGTCGCCGCACAGCGGATTATGTCCTTCGGCAACCTTGTCGGCGTTTTCAATCTCGCGGAAATTTCGCGGATTTTTGTTGTGTTCTAAAATTACTTCCTGATATAAATCGCTTAATTCTGACATATTTTATTTTCGATTTTAGATTTGCGATTGGCGATTGCTTTAAATTTTATCGCCTATTGGCGCGGTGAAATTTTCGTCTTCAACGTTTCCCGTATTTTTGACACCTTTCGGCTCGAACAATAAAATTTCAACTTCTTCGTCCGCCACCGGTCGATGCTCGACGCCGCGCGGCACAATGACGAATTCGCCTTTGTCGAGCGTCACCGTTTTATCACGAAATTCAAGGCGAAAGCTTCCCGAAACGGCGAGAAACATTTCGTCTTCCGCTTCGTGTTGATGCCACGGAAACTCGCCTTTGATTTTGACGAGCTTGATTTCCTGACCGTTTAGCTCGCCAACGACTTTCGGTCGCCAATGCTCATTTATCAAAGCAAATTTTTCAGCTATATTAACTTTTTCCATTAAATTATATTTCTATTGCAATATGTCGCTTTTTCAAATTCCCGCTGCCGAACGAATTTGTAAAACATTTTCCGAGCAATCAACGACAAAATGCGGCATAGCGTAAATTTTCAATTTTAACCGAAAACCTCAATCACTTTATGAACGGCGGCGGCAAGCGCGTCGGCTTCGGCAAAAGTGTTGTAAAAAGCAAACGAAGCGCGCGCCGTTGCCGGAACTTCGAAAAATTTCATAACGGGCTGCGCGCAATGATGTCCGGCGCGAACGGCGATGCCCGATTGGTCTAAAATCGTGCCGATGTCGTGCGGGTGAACGCCTTCGATGGTAAAGGACAAAACGGACGCTTTTTCTTTGGCTGTTCCGATAATTTTGACGCCTTCGATGGCGGAAATTTTTTCGGTCGCATATTGCAAAAGCTCGTGTTCGTGCGCGAAAGCGGCGTCCAAATCAATCGAGTTTAGATAATCAATCGCCGCGCCGAGTCCGATGCTCGAAGCAATCGCGGGCGTTCCCGCTTCGAATTTTTCGGGAATTCCGGCGTAAGTTGTTTTTTCGAAAGACACGGTTCGAATCATCGAGCCGCCGCCTTGAAACGGGTTCATTTTATCCAGAAATTCCTTTTTGCCGTAAAGCACGCCGCTGCCGGTCGGCGCAAACATTTTGTGACCGGAAAACGTGTAAAAATCGGCGTCCAAATCCTGCACGTCAACCCTGAAATGCGGAACTGCCTGCGCGCCGTCAATCAAAACCGGCACGCCGAATTTATGCGCCGTCGCAATCATTTCCTTAACCGGCACGACCGTTCCGATTGAATTTGCCACGTGCGTGATGGCGACAAATTTTGTTCGCTCATTAAACAAATTGTCGTATTCGTCGAGAATTAATTCGCCCTTTTCATTAAGCGGAATCACGCGCAATTTCGCGCCTTTTTCCTCGCAGAGCATCTGCCACGGCACGATATTCGAATGATGTTCCATTCCGCTGATAATAATTTCGTCGCCTTCGCCGATAAATTTTCTGCCGTAGCCGTGCATCACCAGATTGACGCCTTCCGTACAGCCGCGCACAAAAATACATTCGCGCACGTCCGGCGCGTTGATAAAGCGTTTCACCTTTTCGCGCGCGCCTTCGTAAGCCGTCGTCGCAAACTGCGAAAGATAATGCACGCCGCGATGCACGTTCGAATGTTCTTCCTGCAAATATTTCGCGCCGCGCTCGATAACCAAATTCGGCACCTGCGACGAAGCCGCATTATCAAGATACGCCAAAGGTTTCCCGTTCACCGTCTGCGATAAAACGGGAAAATCCTCACGAATTTTTTCAACGTCAAAATTGCTCATTTCTTTTACTGCCGTCATAAATTTTTAATGTCCGCCGCCTGCGTAATAAGCTGCACTCCAAAGCAAAAAGAGAACAAATAAAATCAAACCGCCATAAACTACAAATCTCAACAAGCTGACCGATGCGCCTTTGTAATCTTTTCTCGCAAACTTTGAAACAAAAAAATATAAAGCGACGAGCAAAATAATTAGCGGCGGAATGATAAAAATGTACGAAACTCCGTAAATCATTTTACGTTTCTAAACTCGCATTCAAACGATTTAAAACCGCTTCGTCTAATTGCCGTTTGATTGATTCAATTTCGATTTTATTGACGATTTCTTCCGCAAAACCGTAAGTCAAAAGATTTCGCGCCAGCGATTCGTTTAAGCCGCGACTCAAAAGATAAAACAATTCTTCTTCTTCCAATTGCCCGACGGTTGCGCCGTGTGCGCATTTTACGTCGTCGTTGAAAATCTCCAATTGCGGCTTGGTGTCGACGCGCGCATCGTTTGATAAAAGTAAATTTTTGTTTGACTGCTGCGCGTCGGTTCCCGAAGCGTTTTCGCGGACGAAGACTTTGCCGTTGAAGACGGCGCGCGCGCGCCCGTCGACGATGCCTTTGTAGGTTTGGTGCGACGCGCAGTTCGGCAGTTTGTGGTCGATGACCGAATGCGTGTCGGCGTGCTGCTCCGCGCCAATCATATAAAGCCCGTCGACAAACGCTTCGCCGCCTTCGGTTTCAAATTTTACCGAAACGTCGTGACGCGAAAGACGCGCGCCGAGCGTGATATTGGTCGCGTCGTAAACAGAGCCGCGTCTAATCTGTGCGGCGCTCGTTCCGATGTGAAAGGCGCTATGACTTTCGCGCTGGACGCGGTAATGATTCAGCTTCGCTTCGTCGGCGAGCGAGATTTCCACGACGGCGTCGGTCAAATATTTTGTTTCTGCGGCGCGAACGTAAGTTTCGATAATCGTCGTTTCGCTAAAATTTTCGGCGACGATTAAAACGCGCGGAAACGAGATTTTGCCTTCGTCCGTTAAATACAAAAATTGAATCGGAGCTTCGATGTTTGTGTCTTTCGGCACAAACAAAAACGCGCCTTCGCCGATAAAAGCCGTGTTCAAAGCCGTGAAGCCGTTTTTCTCGAAATCGACGAGGCTCGCCAATTTCGCGCGAAAAATGTCTGCAAATTTTTCGTCGCCTGCCGCTTCGGAAAAGCTTAAAATCGTCGCGTCTTTTATCGCTTCGAGATTCGATAAGTTTTTGTCAAAACTGCCGTTGGTAAAAACAAGAACGCTTTTTTTCGATTCGTCAAAAACAAAGTCAGAAACATCGTTTCCCTGAATTCCGTCGCTGACTGCTGATAGCTGACTGCTGACCACTTCTTTAACGTTCGTGTATTTCCATTCCTCGTTGTTCGGCGTCGGAAAACCGTTTTCGGTGAAAACCTGAAAAGCTTCTTCGCGCAGTTTTTTCAGCCATTCGGGCTGATGTTTGCTTTCCAGATGGCGGCGAAACTCGGCGTTGAAAATTGTCTCTTTTGATGTTTGAGTCATTTCTTTTTTACTTTGCATTTGCCGATTTCACCCAATCGTAGCCTTTTTCTTCGAGCTCCAAAGCCAATTCTTTGCCGCCTTCCTTGACGATTTTGCCGCCAGCTAAAACGTGCACGAAATCCGGCTCGATGTAATTCAAAAGACGTTGATAATGCGTCACCAGAATTATCGCTTTATCCGCGCTGCGCAGTTTGTTGACGCCGCCCGCGACGATGCGCAGAGCGTCGATGTCAAGACCGGAATCGGTTTCGTCCAGAATCGCCAATTTCGGTTCGAGCACCGCCATCTGCAAAATTTCGTTGCGCTTTTTCTCGCCGCCGGAAAAGCCTTCGTTGACCGAGCGTTTGAAAAAATCCGAGCTCATTTCGACGACTTTCGCTTTTTCCTTCAAGTAATCGTTAAATTCGAGCGGGTCTAATTCTTCCTCACCGAGATGTTTCATTTTCTCGTTGTAGGCGAGCCGCAAAAACTGCGAATTGGAAACGCCCGGAACTTCGACCGGGTATTGAAACGCGAGAAAAACGCCTTCGCGCGCGCGTTCGTCAGGCTCTAAATCGAACAGATTTTTTCCTTCGAAAAGAACTTCGCCCTGCAAAACTTCATAACTCGGATGACCTGCCAGAACTTTTGCCAGAGTCGATTTGCCCGAGCCGTTCGGCCCCATAATCGCGTGAACTTCGCCGCGTTCGACCTGCAAATTCAAGCCTTTTAAAATCTCTTTGCCTTCGATTCCGGCGTGTAAATTTTTGATTTCAAGTAACATATTTTTTAATTAACTTTCTTAAATATTTCGGGAATTTGTCTCAGCTTTTCTTCGCTCTGCACGTAAAATTCGAGATAGCCGCAGCGCGCGCAGACGTACATTTCAAGCAAGGTTTTCGACGTGACCGAAACGGGAATTTCCAAACCGTAAAAGCCGTCGCGCCGCGTGTAAACCTCGCGTTCGCCGCATTTTGCGCAAATTCCGTTTTTCATAAATTCTATACTTCAGCCGTCTGAATTTTCGGCGCGTAAAGCCGCGTCAAATTTTCCGCGTCGGCGAAAAACAAGCCTTCGCCGACCGGCTGAATCGATTTCAAAACCAGCTCGCGCCAATCTTTTCCCGCTAGATTTTCAATCACCCAGCCGATTAGATATTGCTGCGCCAGACAGCCGCCCGCCGTCGCAATTTTGTCGTGCGCGACAAACGGTTTTTCGATGACTTCGACGCCGAAATTTTCCAGCGCGGCTTTCGTCGTCGGATAAGTCGTCGCCGTTTTGTTTTCCAGCAAGCCGAGCGCGGCTAAGAGCAAGCTGCCCGAACAAATCGAGCCGATAAACTGTTTTTCGGGATTGAGTTGAAAGCGCGAAAGCCATTCTTTATCAATCATTTTCGCGCGCGTGCCTTGCCCGCTAACGAACAAAACCGCGTCCGCGTCGTTTGCTTCTTCGATCCGCCCGTGTGTTTGAACGGAAATTCCGGTCGCCGAAACGTGATTCGCGTTTTCGCCCAAAATCTTTACTTCCCAATCGGCGACGCGCACGCGATTGAGCAAATCCCACATCAAAAACAAATCGATGTCGGTAAATTTATCAAAAATAATAATCGCAATTTTCATTCCTTCACCGCCGCAATAGCCTGAATTTCAATCTTCGTATCAAAATGCAAATCCTTGACCGGCACAATCGCCCGCGCCGGTTTGTGCTCGCCCAAAATTCTTTTATAAACTTCGTTGACCGCGTCCCAAAGCTCCATATCGGAAACGTAAATCGTAAACTGCAAAACGTGATTCAAATCGCTTCCGGCGGCGTGCAAAATCTGTTCGACATTTCTCAAAGCAAGCTCGGTCTGCGCTTCGATTGCGCCGGTTTCGACTCTGCCCGTGACGGCATCGCGCGGCAGTTGTCCCGACACAAAAATTAAGCCGTTATGCACAACGGCTGAAGAATAATGCCCTTTCGGTTCGGGCGCGTTCGGCAATTTGATTTTTTTCATTTTGATTTTCGGCTTTCTTCCTTAAGCCGATAGCCCCAATAAAACGCACGATGTAGCGGAGCTAAATTGTTAGAAAAATCTTTTACTTCCCAACCGTAATTAAAATCAACATAAATCGAACGACTGTTGAAAAGATGCTCTTTGAAAACTCCAAATAAAACTGATTTGCCCGACGGCAAAGTTGAAATATTTGCTGTATCGCCTCCGTAAGAAACTTGTTTTCGGTCTAGTTCTTCAACGCTATATTGAACATTTGCTAACGCGCCGTCTTCTAAAATACCGAAGACAATTTTATCCTTTCCATCAACTTTTGCCTTCGATATATACAAACTGTCTGTTCTAAATTTTATGTTCCAGCAACTGTTGTTATGCAGCCTAAGCCAAATATCATCGCCTTTTTTAATCTTAGATTTATCGCTCCATTCTCCGAGTTTTGCCTGTGTCCAATCGGTCGCTTTACCAAATTGTTCAAAGGTCAAATAAACGCTTGGCATCTCTTTATCAATTAAGAAATTAGTAGTTTCATCACAAACGTTCTTTTGCTGCGAATAAGCCGCGAGATTGAGAACAAACATTAAACCCACAATCAAAAATTGCTTCACCATCTTTACCTTAACCGACGCTTCCTTCGAGTTTTAATCCAAGAAGTTTCTGCGCTTCGACGGCGTATTCCATCGGAAGCTCGCGGAAAACTTCTTTGCAGAAACCGTTGATGATTAGAGAAACCGCGTCTTCCTGCGAGATGCCGCGCTGTTGGAGATAAAACAATTGCTCCTCGCTGATTTTCGAAGTCGTCGCCTCATGTTCGACGCGCGCGGTCGCGTTCATCACTTCGATATACGGAAAAGTATTTGCTTCCGAACGTCCGCCGATAAGCATCGAATCGCACTGCGTGTAATTGCGCGCGCCTTCGGCTTTCGGCATTACTTTGACCAAGCCGCGATACGAATTGTTCGAACGCCCGGCGGAAATTCCTTTTGAAATAATCGTCGATTTCGTATTTTTGCCGATGTGAATCATCTTCGTGCCCGTGTCGGCAATCTGCGCGTTGTTGGTCAAGGCGACCGAATAAAATTCGCCGATGGAATTTTCGCCCTGCAAAATAACGCTCGGATATTTCCAGGTAATCGCGCTTCCGGTTTCAACCTGCGTCCAGGAGATTTTTGAATTTCGCCCGCGACACGCGCCGCGTTTCGTCACGAAATTGTAAATTCCGCCTTTGCCCGATTCGTCGCCCGCGTACCAATTCTGCACGGTCGAATATTTGATTTCGGCGTCGTCCAAAGCGACCAGCTCGACGACCGCGGCGTGAAGCTGATTGGTGTCAAACTGCGGCGCGGTGCAGCCTTCGTTGTATGCTACATAGCCGCCTTCTTCCGCCACAATCAGAGTGCGTTCGAATTGTCCCGATTCCTGCGTGTTGATGCGGAAATACGTCGAAAGTTCCATCGGGCAGCGCACGCCTTTCGGGATAAAAACGAACGAGCCGTCGGAGAAAACCGCCGAATTGAGAGCCGCGTAATAATTGTCGCCGACCGGCACGACCGAGCCGAGATATTTTTTGATTAAGTCGGGATATTCTTCGACCGCCTCGGTAAACGAGCAGAAAATGACGCCCGCTTTTTTGAGTTTTTCCTTATACGTCGTCGCCACCGAAACCGAGTCGAAAACCGCGTCAACCGCGACGTTTGCCAGCATTTTCTGCTCGGTCAAAGGAATGCCGAGCTTTTCGAAAGTTTTCAAAAGCTCCGGGTCAACTTCGTCCAGAGATTGCTTTTTCGCCTTTTGTTTCGGCGCGCTGTAATAGCTGATGTTTTGAAAATCGATGCGCGGATAATCAAAATTCGCCCAGTAATTCGGCTCTTTCATTTTCAGCCACTGGCGAAACGCTTTGAGACGAAATTCGAGCATCCATTCCGGCTCGTTTTTCTTCGACGAAATGAGGCGAATCGTGTCTTCGGTCAAACCTTTGGCGATGGTTTCCGTCTCGATGTCCGTGACGAAACCGTATTTATATTCCCTGTTTGCTAATAATTCCGTTGCTGTACTCATTTTAATTTTGTCTGCCTTTAAACCCTTTGAGGTTCGATTGTCCGGTGAATTCCCTGTATTTGATGAAACGTCGCGTCGACCGAGCTTTCAGTTCCGACAAGCTGCGCCAGAGTAATCTGCGAGAGCGCGTTTTCGACGATTTCGTGAAGCCCGACGATGACCGGACGAATGCCGCAGTCGCCTTTGTGAACGCACGAATCGAGCACGCCGGTGTAACTTTCGCAATGCTTATTTAAAACGTCCGCGTCCAAAACTTTTATCACTTCGCTGAGGCGAATCTCGCCCGCCGGTCGCGCCAAACTGTAGCCGCCTTTTGTGCCGCGCGTCGCCAAAACAAATCCGGCTTTGTTCAAAAGCCACATCAATTTACCCGCATTGGCAACCGAAATCCCTTCACGCTCGGCAATCTGCGGCAAAGTCAAGCTCTCGTTTCCCTGCAAGCCCGCAAGCTGCAACAAACAACGTAACCCGTATTCTTCCTGCGCCGATATTTTCATTTTCTCACCCGGTTAAAATCTTGTATTTTGTAACAAATAACAGATTATCAAATCATTACTTTTTTATCAAGATTACAAAGATAAGTCTCTAAATGTAATTGTGATTTAGTGTGTTAGTTAGCGCATAAAATGAAAATGACAGTCTGAATTAATGAACGGAACAGAGATGCTACACAAATTAGGAGAATAATTCATAATGGGATATGCCAACTGAACGTGCGTAACGCAAGAGCGTCGGTAAAGATGGCTCACGAGTTCCTAGTTCGTACCCGCTAATTCTGCTTTGCGTTATTTCGTTTTCTAAACCTAAATGACGTATTAGCTCATTTTGAGAAAGACCTAATTTCTTTCGGATTTGTAATAATTAAGTCATTCCGAGAAAAGTCCGAAATTGTCCCCTGAATGTCATTGCAGACATTCAATTATCGTTTTATGTTTAAAAAGGGCAATTGTATGAATCCAAAAGTCATCGGTTTTCTCGGTTACGAAGGAGTGCAGGGCATTGATTTGGTGGGACCGCTTGAGGCGTTTATGGCGGCAGCGGTTGATTCGGACGACACACCTTCAAACCGTTATAAAACCTGTATTTTGGGTCTGGAAAACAAACCGTTCGTTTCGGAAACCGGCATCGTTTTTCAGCCGCATATGGCACTTGAAGACGCTCCGCAATTGGACACGCTGATTATTCCCGGCGGGCGTAGTCTGCGGTTTGGCGAACCGAGCGGCAAAATTGCCGATTGGCTTGTGAAAAATGCCCATCGCATCCGGCGGATAGTGAGCGTTTGCACCGGGATTTACGCTCTTGCGCCGACGGGTTTTCTTGACGGAAAGCGGGTCACGACCCATTGGAACTTTGCAGGTGAATTAGCGAAAAAATTTCCTAAATTGAAGGTCGAGGCGGATGCTATTTTTATCAAAGACGGTAAATTTTATACCTCGGCGGGAACTATTGCCGGAATTGATCTTTCATTGGCATTGATCGAAGAGGATTTCGGTTCACGGGTAGCTCTGGCAGTGGCGCGTAACTTGGTAATTTATATGAAACGTCCCGGCGGGCAGGAACAGTTTTCCGAACCGCTCCGGTTTCAATCTCAATCAATCAATCAATTTACAGAGTTGGTCGTCTGGATGCGGAATCATTTGCGGCAAAATCTGACGGTCGAATCTCTGGCTGAAAGAGCGAATCTCTGCCCTCGGCATTTCAGCCGCCGGTTCAAAGAAGTTTTCGGCACTTCACCGGCGGTTTTCGTCGAAACGCTGCGACTGGACGAATCGCGTTTACGGCTCACGAGCGGCGACAACTCGATTGAAGAAATCGGTTCTTCGGTCGGTTTCAAAAGCGCGAGAGCGTTTCGGCGCGTGTTTGCCCGCCGGTTCGGCATTTCCCCGGATAATTACCGCCGCCGTTTTGCGGTCGGAGCAGAATGATTCGGAAATTTGAATAGAAAAATTGAAACAAAAAAAATAAATGAAAAGCGAAGAAACATTAGACCCGCAGGATTGGAGCGAAATCCGTCAACTCGGACACCGGATGATTGATGATATGTTTGATTATTTCGAGAATTTACGCGATCAACCCGTTTGGCAGCCGATTCCCGATGAAGTCAAACAACGCTTGGAAAATCAGCCTTTGCCGCGCGAAAAACAAAATATTGAGAGAATTTACGAAGACTTTTTGCGGGATGTCCGCCCGTATCCGAAAGGAAGCCGTCATCCGCGTTATTGGGGCTGGGTGGAAGGAAACGGAACGCCTTTCGGAATGCTTGCCGATTTGCTGGCTTCGGGTCTAAATGCAAATGTCAGTTTTGGCGAACAATCACCCGTTTATGTTGAACTGCAAGTAATAGATTGGTGCAAGGAAATGCTCGGTTTTCCCAAAGAGGCAAGCGGAATTCTGGTCAGCGGCGGTTCGATGGCAAATTTGACTGGTTTGGCTGTTGCCCGAAACGCCAAAGCCGGTTTTGATATTCAGGAAAAAGGTTTGCATTCGGTTTCCGGGCAAATGGTTTTATACGGCTCTGTCGAAACTCATAGTTCGGTGCAAAAGGCGATTGAATTATTCGGACTCGGGAACGAATCCTTCCGGCGGATTGCGGTTGATAAAAATTTTGAGATTAAGGTCGAGGAATTAACGAAAGCGATTGCCAAAGATAAAGCCGACGGATTAAAGCCGTTCTGCGTTATCGGAAATGCGGGAACGGTCAACACCGGCGCGACCGATGATTTGGAAAAACTGGCGGACGTTTGCGAGGCGGAAAATCTCTGGTTTCACGTTGACGGAGCGTTTGGCGCGCTGGCCTATCTGTCCGAAAAATTTCGTCCCAAATTAAAAGGAATGGAACGCGCCGACTCGCTCGCTTTCGATTTACACAAATGGATGTATGCCAATTACGAAATAGGCTGTGTGCTGATTCGTGACAAGGAAAAACATCATCGAACCTTTTCGCCGTCGGCTAGATATTTGGCGCATTTTCCCAAGGGGCTGGCTTCGGGAACTTGGCTCAACGAATACGGTTTGGAACTTTCGCGCAGCTTTCGCGCCTTAAAGATTTGGATGTCCTTCCGCGAACACGGACTGGACAAATACCGCCGTTTGATCGAGCAAAACATCGAGCAGGCAAAATACCTGGCTGATTTGGTAGAAAAATCGCCCGACTTGGAACTTCTTGCACCCGTGCCGATGAATATCGTTTGTTTCAGATTTGTTAAAGAAAATTGCAGTGATGAACGACTTAACGAACTTAACCGCGAAATTTTGATGCAGATTCACGAAAGCGGCGTGGCGGTTCCGTCTTACACCACGCTTGACGGTAAATTCGGACTCCGATGCGCTATTACGAATCACCGGAGTCGTTTGGAAGATTTTGATTTGCTGATTGAAACAGTATTGCAGATCGGGCATCAATTAAAAGTTGAAGCCGCTGCCTAACCGCAGCGGGGAGCTGCTCTTCGCGTTTCAAGTCGGTAATAAAAGAGGATGAAAGAAAGTTTATGAAAACGTGGCGTATAATAATGTTGGTGGTTTTGCTGGCTGGCTTGTGTAGTCAAGGCGTTGTCGCGCAGAAAACTAAAGAAACAGTAGCGAGCAATTCGTTGCATCTGGATGTTTATGTTTCGCAGGACGGACGCTGGAATGTCACCTCGACACTCATCTACGGCAGGAAAGAGTCTATCCTAATTGATGCTCAATACTTAAAGAGTGACGCTGTCAGGCTGGCGGATCGAGTAGCCGGTACGAACACCAAACTGAAGGCGATTATCATTACCCACCCGCATGAGGACCATTATCTTGGTTTGGAAACTCTCCACCAGCGATTTCCAGACACTCCCATCTACATCAATGCTCCCGGTCTGGAAGTATTCAAGCGCTGGTCCGAGGGGGAAATAGATGCGATCAAGAAGAAGTATCCGACCGAAGCACCGGAATCTTTACCCACTCCCGAAGTTCTTCCAGCGACGCCATTCACGGTTGACGGGGAAAGAATCGAAATATATCAAGGTCAAGGAGACGAACCGGGAGCAACTAATAGCTATCTGTGGATACCTTCGCTACGGGCACTGATTACCGGAGACATTGTTTTTAACGATGTGCATCCATGGCTGGGAAGCTCAACTGAACAGAGTAGGGCGGACTGGTTAAAGTCTCTTGAAGTGCTCGCCGGTTTACGACCCAAAATTGTAATCGGCGGTCATAAGAAAACCGGCGTTCAGGATTCGGCGCAGGCAATTCGTTTCACTGCCGGTTACATTCGTGATCACGAGTCCGCGCGAAAGACGGCAACAAACGCTGACGAGTTCATAGCAAAGATGAAATCAAAACATCCGGACACGGCGCAGGATTGGATATTGGAACTCACGGCGAAATGGGTGTTCTCTAAACCGAAGACTAAAAAAACAGTAGCGGGCGAACTAGGAAGCAAACTTGACGCATATCTGATGAGCGCCGCAGATAAAGGCTTCTCCGGCGCGGTGCTGATCGTCAAAGACGGGCAGGTAATATTGTCAAAAGGCTACGGTTTGGCGAACCGCGAGCGCAAAATTCCCGTCACGCCTGATACGGTTTTTGACATCGGCTCGCTCGTCAAGCAGTTTACCGCCGCCGCGATTCTGAAACTCGAGATGAAGGGCAAGCTCCGCGTAACCGACCCTATTAACAAGTATTTCAAGAAGGTGCCGCCGGATAAAGCCTCGATGACGATTCATCATTTGTTGACTCATACAGCCGGATTCGATGCCGCGATTGGTAATGATTACGATGTAATTTCGCGTGATGAGTATATTAAACGCGCGCTCAACACGAAGCTCCTTTCCGCGCCGGGCGAGAAATACAAATACTCTAATGTCGGTTACAGCTTGCTTGGGGCGATTGTGGAGATGCGCTCAGGACTGGATTACGAGCATTATGTCTATAAAAATTTGCTTGAGCCTGCCGGCATAACGCTGATCGGCTATCGAATCCCGAAGTGGGATTCCGATGCTATCGCGCATAATTATACAGCCGACACCGATTGGGGAACAGGCTTATCGAAGACTTGGGCAGCCGACGGACCTTACTGGAATCTCCGCGCCAATGGCGGAATGTTATTTACTGTCGGCGAGATGTATAAATGGATGCAGGCTCTGGCTGGCGAAAAAATACTGCCTAAAGAGGTGAAAGAAAAATATTTTACTCCATACGTTAAAACGCCCGGTCTGCCCGGCATGGATTGGTTTTACGGTTACGGCTGGCGCATCGAAAAGACGCCGCGAAATACAAAAGTTATTTGGCACGGCGGCGACGGCGCAGCCTTTCACTCTGACGCTCGCTGGTTCGTAGATGAAGATACCATAATTATTATGGCAACCAATGTCGCCGAATACAAAGCTAGTCTTGTGAGTCGGCAACTCGGCGACATTATTTTTAATAAGCCTTGATATTTCAAAAGTTGACGCGCTGTCCGGCGGTTTCGCCCCGCGTCATTTCAATAGCCGGATTGTCGGGAAGGAGATTGTATGAAATTAACCGGACTTGCCTTCAGAGCTGTGGCAAACTCAAAGAACGGGAACATAAATGCTGAGACGATTATGCGCTTCACTGCGGACGATCCGGTAATCGTCGGAAACTACAGTGGCGGAACGGTCGTTGCAGGACACGTTCTGGCAAAGCGGCTCGACGAGTCTGAGATCGAAATGCTGTACCAAGGCGCAACCACCGACGGTCAGGTGCAAGCCGGCAAGGCGCGCGCGCAATTTCGACCCAATTCCGATGGTCGAATGTCGATGTACTTGGAATGGCAGTGGCTAACCGGCGACCGTTCATTTGGACAGTCCGAATGGGTGCTTGTTTGAAGGCGCAACCTAACCCTTTACTTCACCCGACCTGCTACGGTTGGCTTCGTTAGCCGACGCAGGCGGGCGAGTTCAAATGTTAGGCGTCCACCTCGCTCTGACGAGCGAATACAGTTAAAGAAACCATGGAACACTATATTTTGCTCGGAACAATGACTTGTCGTTAAAAAAAATGAAGAACGATATATACATCATCGGCACCGGGGCGGTCGGAAAACCGCTGGCTGTTTTTCTCAAGCTCGCAAACAAAAATGTCTTTCTCGTTCGCGGCAGCGTTGACGGCGAATCGAGCCGCGTCGAAAAAATCCAAATCGTCATCGACGACGAAACGGAAGTAGAGGCGGAAATCGAAGTCCGCACTCTGAGCAGTTTTTCCCGGCTCGACGGCATCGTAGTTTTAACCAACAAATCATTCGGCAACCGGAATTTGTCGCAGTCGTTGAAAGATAAAACGGGCGACTCGCCAATCGTTTTTTTGCAGAACGGTTTGGGAATTGAACAACCGTTTATTGACCAAAATTTCACGGAAATTTACAGATGTGTTCTCTTTGTGACCAGCCAAATCGTTTCCGAAAACAGAATCAGCTTTAAACCGGTTTCGGTTTCTCCGGTCGGTATCATCAAAGGCAATCAATCTAATTTAACCCGTGTCGTGGGAAATTTGAACAATTCCGCGTTTCCATTCAAAGCCGAAATTGACATTCAAACCGTCATCTGGAAAAAAGCCATTATTAACTGCGTTTTCAATTCGATTTGCCCGCTTTTGGAAGTTGATAACGGCGTTTTTCACCGCGAAGAAAAAGCTCTTGAAATCGCCAAAAGAGTAATCGAAGAATGCGTAATGATAGCAAGGGAAAAGGGAATTTTCCTGGAAAACGACGACGTTGTAGAAAGACTTTTACTGATTAGCAAATCCTCGGACGGACAATTGATTTCGACCTTTCAAGACATCATTAATAAGCGGCAAACTGAAATAGAAACGCTAAATTTTGCGATTGCTGATATTGCAGAAAAATTGAACAGAGAAAATCTGGTGAAAGAAACTAAATTACTCGGAGAACTGACTAAGTTGAAATCGGAATTAAACAATAAAAAATGAAAATCGAGTTCCTAAAGGAGCTTTTGTCCGTTTGTCTAAAAAGCCGCCTAACAATTCAATGGACGTGAGGCGGAAACAGCTATCTGTTGCTCGTGGAAAATCGCGTATGATCGCCTAATCAAATATGAATGTATCTGTTGCTTTAATTGGAGAATTCACGCCGACATTTCAACCGCATCTTTCAACGATGCAGGCAATCAAGCATTCCCGCTCGCAGCTCGAATCTGAAATCGAGGCAGAATGGGTTTCCACCGAAGACATTGACGAACGATTATTTGACAAATTTCGCGCCGTTTGGATTGCGCCCGGAAGCCCATACAAAAATATGGAGAAAACTCTTTGGGCAATCGGTTATGCGCGTGAAAATCAAATTCCTTGCTTTGGAACTTGCGGCGGTTTTCAACACATTGTGATTGAATACGCTCGAAACGTCCTGGGCTTCAAAGACGCGCGACACGCCGAATACGACCCGTATTCGTCCGAGTTGTTTATTTCGCGGCTTGCCTGTTCGTTAGCCGGACGCGAACTGCCTTTGACTTTTGTTCCGAATTCCAGAGTCGCTCAAATCTACGATTCCGTTTCCGCGACCGAGCAATACTATTGCGACTTTGGAGTAAATCCGAAGGTTGTGCCGCTGCTGAAAAGCGGAGAGTTAAAAATTACGGGTTCGGATGACGAGGGAGAAATCCGAGTTGTTGAACTGCCCGGTCACCCTTTTTTCATCGGAACACTGTTTGTGCCGCAAATTCGCTCGAAAAGCGGGAATCCGCATCCGCTTGTAACGGAAATTTTAAGAGCGGCAATCAGCGGCGCAACGTAACGATTCAATGGACGTCGGGGGCGAAACGGTCGCTTTCTTATCGCGTTGTCTTTTTACACTTTGCTTAAATGAGAATTGGAACAAAAGTAATTCACGCCGGTCTCGCGCCGCCCGCGCAAGGCGAACCCTTTTCTGCCGGAGTAACTTTTGCCGGAACTTATCACGCTGCCGGCGAAACATCCGCCAGTCCTTATACCTACGGACGTTATCACAATCCGACGTGGACGCAATTTGAACTCGCTCTGAGCGAGTTGGAAGGCGGCATCGCGCTGGCTTTCGCTTCGGGGATGGCGGCGGTGGCGGCGGTCTTCGGGGCCGTTTTACGAGCCGGAGACGTGCTGGTCATACCGTCTGACTGTTATTACACCACGCGGCTTCTGGCTGATGGATTTTTTGCGGAAATCGGCGTTCAGACGCGAAAGGCTCCGACGGCTGGCGAAACGTTAAGTCAACTTTTGGACGGCGCGAAACTGCTGTGGCTGGAAACTCCGGCTAATCCGGGTTTAGATGTCTGCGACATTGCCGCGCTGGCTAATACGGCGCGCGAGAAAAACGTGCTGGTGGCGGTGGATAACACGACGGCGACGGTGCTTGGTCAATGTCCGCTCGACTTGGGCGCGGATTTCTCGGTCGCGTCGGATACGAAAGGACTGACCGGACACTCCGATTTGATTCTCGGTCACGTCGCCGCACGTGATTCGACTTTGGCGGAAAAGCTCGCCGCTTGGCGCGCGCAATTCGGAGCAGTTCCTGGACCGATGGAAACTTGGCTGGCACATCGTTCTCTCGCCACTTTGGAAATGCGCCTTGAAAGACAATGCCGTAACGCATTGGCGATTGCCGAATATCTGGCGACCCGTTCCGATGTCAGCGGACTGCGCTATCCGGGTCTGCCGACAGATCCGTCGCACGAAACGGCTGCTCGACAAATGCGGTATTACGGTTCGGTCATCAGCTTCACGCTTGCCAACCGCGCGCGCGCCGAACAGTTCTTGAAGTCTTGCAGGTTAATAATTGAAGCAACCAGTTTCGGCAGTGTGCATACCACCGCCGAGCGACGCGCGCGCTGGGGCGGCGACCGAATACCGGAAGGCTTTATTCGTCTCAGCGTCGGCTGCGAAAACGTTCAAGATTTATTAGACGACATTGCTCACGCATTATGTGTTTAGTTTCAGTAAAAAGATTCTTTGAATAAATTGAGCGCGCCGATGATGCCTATTTGCAGCGACTTTACCTTGTTCTTTGCCGTTATTACGTCTCGTCGCGCCGTGTTTATTCGGTCGTTAGGCATCTTGAAAGTAATTTCTACAATAAGGAGAATTGAATCATGAATATCATCGAAGAACTTGAAAGCACGAGGATTGAAACTCTGACCTGCTTTGAGCTATCACAAGATAAAATTGATAAGAACTACGGCTCAGGCAAATGGACCGTCAGGTATATTCTGCATCACCTCGCTGATGCGGAAACAGTTCTTTATGAACGGATAAGACGGGTCATTAGCGAGCCGAGGCAGGTTCTATGGTCATTCGATCAAGCGGCTTGGGCGAATAAACTCAACTATGACGAAGTGCCGCTGGACATTTCGAGGCACATCTATGCGGCAGTGCGGGAGGGAATAATCCATTACGCACGGGTTCATTACAACGAGAGCAGTCGGCTGGAGTATGTGCATAGCGAGACAGGTGTGCGAACGTTAAAAGAAGAATTCGATAAAGTTGTATGGCACAATCGGAAGCATCTTGAGCAGATCCGGAAAGCGGTAGGCAAGCTAAGGGACTAATTAACATTCAAAGTTTTGACAGCATCTTGATAAGACTGCTCGACATTTTTCAGCGACAGGTGCTGATAAATTTCCAAACTCTTTTTGCTTTCGTGCCCTGAAATCAGTTGAATCCGGCTATCGGATAATCCCTGCGATAGAGAAGATATTTTCATTTTATGCGCTAAAAATGGTAGAAATTTTCACATTATGCGCTACACTTTTTTTACTTTATCCAACAAGCATCAAATCTAGTCGCAAATCTTGTCATTTTCTTGTAAAATTCACACATCTTGACAAAGTAATAACTGTAAACCAATTAATTTTTCATCCTGTGTCAAAGCCGGAAGCATTAACGGAATGGACGACTCGTTTTTGCCGATAAAAATAAAACGTCAGCTACTTGCCAGCCTATCTCGACATGTCTTTAAAATCGTCATTTTCCTTTTCCTGTTTTCTCAGACAATTTACTCGCAATATCGGTTTGACAGCTGGAATACCGAAGACGGTTTGCCGCAAAACACTATCTACGCGATAACGCAGACGCGCGACGGCTATTTGTGGTTCACGACATTCGACGGATTGGTGCGTTTTGACGGCGTGCGCTTTACCGTTTTCGATAAAAGCAACACGCCCGGCATCAAAAGCAATCGATTCACTTCTATCTACGAAGACACCGGCGGAACGCTCTGGATTGGCACGGAATACGGCGGATTGGTGCGTTACGCGAGCGGCGAGTTCAAAACATTAAGCGACGGTTTGCCGAGTAATATTGTGCGGCAAATTCAACAGGACGAAAAAGGCAATCTGGTTGTCGCTACCGACGGCGGAATAGTTTGTCTGCAGCCCGACGACCGATTTGAGTCTTGTGTCTCCAGCGCATCGCCGCGAGATTTCAGGGTGTATTGGAGCAAATCCGGCGCGCGGTGGACTTTTGACAAGAACGGCTTGGACAAAATCAAAAATGGGAACTCTATCCATTACCCGATTCAATGGGCTGAAAACGCCGTTGACGCAATGGAGTTTTTTGAAGACGGTCAGGGAGATTTGTGGTTCGGAGCAAATGAAATGGTTCTCTATCGAATCACGGACGATGGGATAATTCGTTATTCGCGCGATGGCGCGCGCGTGGAAAAAGGCGCAGTGACGATTGATTCGGTCGGAGTCGTCACCGGCGGAGACTCGGACGGCAACATCTGGTTCAGCCAGCGCGGCGACCGCGGCGTTGTCGTCTTCAATCCGCAAACAAACAATTTCAAACAATTCACAACCGCCGACGGTCTTTCGAGCAATGCCGTCAGATTATTCTTCCGAGACCGCGAAGGAATCCTCTGGATCGGCACTAATAATCGTGGAATCAATCGAGTTACAAAACAATTTATCCGCACCTTTTCGGACAAAGACGGACTCAAAAGCAACAACGTCTATCCGGTTCTCGAAGACGGCGCGGGCAATGTCTGGGTCGGAGAAGACAAGGCTCTGAACAAGATTAAAGACGGCGTCGTTACCAACTACGAAGAACTCGGCTCGGCACAATCGCTTTACGAAGACCGTGAAGGCAGGCTCTGGGTTGGATTGATAGATAGGATTGGCTACTTCAAAGACGGCAATTTCACAGAAATCACGGCTCGCGTCGGCAAATATCCTTACGTGGCGATATTTCAAGACCGGACAGGCTGCATCTGGTTTGGTACTGATTACGGTTTGATTCGCTTTGAAAATGAAAAAATCACACGCTACACGGTCAAAGAAGGGCTGCCGAATGACGCGATAAAAGTTATTCACGAAGACCGGAACGGCACGCTCTGGATTGGAACTTACGGCGGTTTGGTGCAAATCAAAGACGGCAAATTCATCACCTTTACCGAAGCGGACGGACTTGTCAGTAATCGTGTCAGAACTATTACCGAAGATGCTGACGGAACATTTTGGATTGGCACTTATGACGGCGGTATTTCGCGATTTCGTGATGGAAAGTTTTTTAATTACACGACTGCCAACGGACTTTTTAATAACGGCGCATTTAGCATTCTCGAAGATTCGCGCGGCAATTTCTGGATTAGCTCGAATCGCGGTATTTATCGAGTCTCGAAACAACAACTAAACGATTTTGCCGACGGGAAAATCCCTGCCGTCACTTCAATCGCTTACGGGACGCAGGACGGAATGCTCAACACCGAATGCAATGGTGGACGACAGCCTGCCGGTGTAAAAACACGCGACGGACGACTTTGGTTTCCGACGCAGCAAGGTGTTGTTGTAGTTAATCCGGAAGCAGTTCCTTTTAACCCGACTGCACCGCCCGTCGTGATTGAATCAGTCAAAATTGATAATAAAGATGTTTCGGTTAACGATTCCACAATCGAAATGCAGCCGGGACAAGCAAATCTGGAAATCGTCTATACGGGACTGAGTTTGATAAAGTCCGACCAGGTGCGCTTCAAATACAAACTCGCCGGGCTTGACGACGAATGGATTGATGCGGGAACGCGGCGAACGGCTTATTATTCATACTTGCCGCCGGGAAGTTACACTTTCACGGTCATCGCCGCCAACAGCGACGGCGTTTGGAACACGGAAGGCAAACAAGTTCGCGTCCGTGTCGTTCCGCCTTTTTACCGAACCTGGTGGTTTATCTCATTATTGGCTTTCAGCATCATTGCGCTGGCGCTGACTGGTTACAAGATGCGTACCTCGCAGCTTAAACAGGAAAAGAAAAGACAAGAGGCTTTCTCCCGGCGTTTGATAGATTTGCAGGAAGCCGAACGCAAACGCATCGCCGGCGAGCTTCACGATTCTTTAAGCCAAAATCTCGTTGTGATTAAAAACCGCGCCTGGATGAGCCTGCAGGAACCTGACAATCAAAGACATGCCATGGAGCAGATGGAAGAAATAGCGGATGCCGCCGAACAGTCGCTTTTTGAAGTGCGCGAGATTTCCTACAACCTGCGCCCGTTTCAGATTGACCGTCTAGGTTTGACTGCCGCCATCGAAGCTCTGACAAAAAAAGCGGACACGCAGGAGCTGCGCATCAGGTCTCGACTGGACAATATTGACGGGCTTTTGTCGCCCGAAATGGAAATTAATCTTTACCGTATTATTCAGGAATGCATCAACAATATTATTAAACATTCGGCGGCTGCCGAAGCCGTTATCAAAATAGAACGCAGCGAAGGCGACATTGAGATAACAATTCAGGACGACGGCAAAGGCTTCGACGCGGCTGCAAAACGCGCGGGCGAATCAAACAACGGCAGCGGTTTCGGTCTGATTGGCATTACCGAACGCGCACGCATTTTGGGCTGCGTTCCGGTAATTGAATCAGCCGCAGGACGAGGGACGAAAATTTTCTTGAAAATTGGCAGGAATTAAAAGATGAGTGAGCAAATTCATGTAATTATCGCCGACGACCATCCGATAGTCCGGCAGGGCTTGCGGCAGGTTATCGAGCGCGAAAACGACTTGAAAGTTTTAGCCGAATCCGACGACGGCACAGCCGCGCTGGAAAGCATCTATGCGTTAAAGCCGGACGTTGCCGTTCTCGACGTGGATATGCCGAAAATGGACGGCTTTGAAGTGCTGTGCCGCCTGCGAGAGCAAAAAATAACTATCGCCGTCATCATCTTAACGGTTCATTATGAAGAAGCGTTTTTCAAAAAGGCTCTGGAACTCGGAGCACAAGGGTATTTGTTAAAAGACAGCGCTATCGCAGACATTGTGAAAGGTATTCGCGCCGTCGCCGCCGGTCGAAATTATGTTAGTCCGCTTTTGTCCTCGTATCTCTTTAAACAAAAACGACCCGAATCGAAAACAAGTCGTTCGGCTCTTGAAACTCTGACCAATAGCGAAAGACAAATTCTTAAACTCATTGCCGAATATAAAACCAACTATCAAATTGCGGAGGAACTCTGCGTCAGTCCTTTGACGGTCAAAACACACCGCCGAAACATCAGCGTCAAGCTCAATCTCGAAGGCAAACACTCGCTGATGAAATTTGCTTTAGACAACAAAGACGAGCTTTAACATTTTTCATTTTTCATTGCTTGCCGCCCGCCTGATTTTTTTTCAAATTCAAATAAAAATACTCCCAAAGGAGTAGCCAAAATACTCCTGAAAGACGATTCTCAAGCCTCTTTTTATATCTCATACTAGCCTCGTTATTGAGCGAGGTAAACCGATGAACATTTTAATAGTTGAAGACAGCCAGCGAGTGCGTCGCATGATTCGCAGTCTTGTTGCGCCTTTCGCAGCAGAGATTTACGAGTGCGCCGACGGCGGCGCCGCTCTCTCGGTTTATCGAAAACATCATCCTGATTGGGTTTTGATGGACATCAGGTTCAAACATAGCGACGGCATCGCAGCGACCGGACAAATTTGCGCCGCCGACCCGAAGGCGAGAGTCGTGATTGTTACCGGCTATGACGACGCGAAACTGCGTGAGGCGGCGGCAAAAGCCGGAGCGTGCGCTTACATTTTGAAAGACGATTTATACACGCTGCCCGTGTTCTTAAGCGAACAGTCAGAGCGTGGAGCCAATTTATTTAACAGTTTCAATTCAAGAGGAGGTCAAAAATGAAACAGTATTTCTATCAATTATTTCGAGGAGTTTTAAGAATAAATTTAACCAGCGAGAATTTCGTTCGCGGAAATAAAACGCAAATCATCGGGCGCGTTTCACGACACGGCTTTGCCTACGTCTTTGTTTTGCTGGCAATCTGCTGGACGCTCGTCCAAAGCGCGCGCGCCGAATACAGCATCGGCAATATCGGAACGGGAGCAAATCTGCAAGCGATTGCAGTTAATCCCGTGACAAATAAAATCTATGTCGCCGACGGCGGCAACAATATCGTGGCAGTCATTGATGGAACGAGCAACGCGATTACAAATGTTCCGGTCGGAGCAAATCCCTTTTCCATAGCTGTAAATACATCAACCAACAAAATTTATGTCGCCTGTAGCGGAAGTAACTCCGTCACTGTGATTGACGGAAATGACAATTCAACGCAATCGGTCGCGGTTGGAGTAAATCCGGCTGCAATCGCGGTTAATACCGTGACAAACAAAATCTATGTCGTTAATAACGAAAGCAACGACGTCACCGTGATTGACGGCAGCGACAATTCTACGCAGACCGTTACGACAGGTGCAGATCCGGTCGCCATTGCCGTCAACACCGTAACGAATAAGATTTATGTTGCCAACAAGGGAGGCAGCAGTGTGACGATAATTGACGGGACGAACAACACGACCACAAGCGTTGGAACGGGAATAGCGCCTAATTCTATAGCGGTTAATACGGTAAAGAACGAAATCTATGTCGCTAACTCTGGCAGCAATAGCGTCACTGTGATTCACGGCAACAACAATAATTCAACGCAATCAATCACGGTTGGACTACGCCCAACGGCGGTGGCGTTGAATTCGGCAACAAACAGAATCTATGTTGCCAACAACGGGGACGGCAGTACCACCATAATTGATGGCAACAACAACTCTACACAACTTATCGGAGCCGGAACGAGTCCTTCCGCCGTCGCCGTTAATCAGGTGACGAACAAAATCTATGTCACCAACCAGGGAAGCAATAATGTAACCGTGATTAACGGCATCAATAATTCGACGCAAACCGTTCCGGTCGGCATACTGCCTGCCGCCGTCGCCGTCAACACCACGACAAACAGGATTTATGTTCCCAGTCTTGGAGGAGCTAACATGATAACGGCGATTGACGGCAGCAACAATTCAACCGCGACCATCACAATCGGCGAGACAAGACTTCCCCACGCACTCGCCATCAATCCGATAACCAACAAGATTTACGTCGCCAACAACGGCATGGACAGCGTGACGGTCATTGACGGGACGAACAACGCGACGACAAGCGTCATAGTCGGCTTAAATCCTATCGCGCTCGCGGTCAATACGGTGACGAACAAAATCTATGTCGCCAACAACGGAAGCGGCAGCGTTACGGTGATTAACGGCAGCGATAATTCAACCCAAACCGTCGCCGCCGGAACAAATCCGAGCGCGGTTGCGGTCAACCCGATTACCAACAAAATCTACGTTACCAATCGCGGCAGCAACAACGTGACGGTGATTGACGGCAGCGACAATTCAACTCAGACCGTTGCGGTCAGCAATCAGCCGATTGCGGTCGCGGTTAATCCGGTGACGAACAAAATCTATGTTGCCAATTTTACAAGCCTCAACGGCGTGACGGTGATTGACGGCAGCAACAATTCAACCGCGAACATCGCCGGCGGAGGCAATCCTATTGCAATTGCAGTCAACCCGGTAACAAACAAAATCTATGTCGCCCGTGCCGGTGCTCTTACCGCGCTCGTTATTGACGGCACGAACAACTCGCCACAAAATCTCAGTACTGGTGAGGGAACAATTTCCGTCGCAGTCAATCCGGCTACGAACAAGATTTATTTTGCCAGTCTTTTAAATAATTTACTGGTAGTAAATGGAACGAATAATTCAGTCCAAGAGATACCCGTCGGGACAGACCCTAATGCTGTTGCCGTCAATCCGATAACAAACAGAATCTACGTTGCCAATAGAACCAGCGGCAATGTGACGGCGGTCAACGGCGCGGACAATTCGACTAATACCTTTAATGATGTCGTCACGGGCGCGGACGCATATGCGGTTGCAATCAATCCGATAACCAACAAAATCTATGTCGCCAATCGCGGCAGCAACACCATTACGGTGATAAACGGAGAGATTCAACAACCTCTCCCAAACTACATAACCAAGATTACGGTCGGCACGAACCCGGGCAGCCCTGTCATCAATCCAATCACAAACAAAATTTACGTTCCCAACGCGGACAGCAACGATGTAACCGTAATTGACGGCGTAACCAACACGCCGACAAACATTCCCGTCGGCAGCAACCCGCAGGCAATTGCGGTCAACGAGATTACAAACAAAATCTATATCGCCAACACGGGCGGCGACAGCGTGACGGTGATGAACGGCGCGGACAATTCGATAGCGGCAACGGTTTTCGTCGGCGACTCGCCGGTTTCGCTCGCCGTCAATCAGGTGACAAATAAAATCTATGTCGCCAATAATCTAAGCGGCAATGTGACGGTGATAAACGGCGCGGATAATTCGACCGCGACCGTTCAGGCTGGCATAAATCCGTTTGATATCGCGGTCAATCCGGCAACGAATATGATTTACGTTGCCAATCGCGGCAGCAACAACGCCACCAAAATTGACGGCTCAAGCAACGGAACCCAAACCGTTGCGGTCGGCACTGAGCCGTATGCAATCGCCGTTAATCCCGTCACCAACAAAATCTATGTCGCTAACTACGGAAGTAACAACGCCACAGTGATTAACGGTGCGGATAATTCGACCGCAACCGTTCAGGCTGGCGCAAACCCGATTGATGTCGCGGTCAATCCGGTGACTAACAAAATTTACGTCGCCAACTCTGGCGGCGGCAACGGCAGCGTGACGATAATTGACGGCACAAACAACTCAACCACAAGCGTTGGAAATTCGTCTGTTTCTGCTGTCGCTGTTAATCCGGCGGTAAATAAAATTTACTATGCGAACAATGGCAACTTAAATATAATTGACGGCACAAATAATTCGACCAAAAGGGCTGACAACATAGGAGTTCCCACCGGGGTCGCCGTCAATCCCATCACCGGCAAAATTTACGCTAACGATTTAAGCTCTAACAAAATAACGCTGATAACGCCCGCGCCGAGCGCGAGTATTCCGCTCAATACGACAATCACGCCGCCCGCGAACAATACCGTCAACACGGCGACGCCTACTTTCGCGCTGACGGCGACGAGCACTTACTCGCCGAACGCGCCCGCGCCGCAGAATATCTACTTTCAAGTCGATTCGACGGCAGGAACGTGGACACGCGCCACGCCGACCGGCTCGACCGCCAACACGCTCACCGCGACGGCAACCACGCCCGCGCTGACGAAAGGGATGCACACGATTTATTACTTTGCCACGGACGGCTCAGACGCGACCAGCATCAATCCGTTTGCGCCGCCGAGTGAGGAAAAGCCGAGCGCTAAATTCTTTGAAGAAAGTATTGTGCCCGAACTCAGTCCGGTGACAGGCGGAATCGGTGCGATGCACTTTCTTGTCGGCAATGCATTGCCGCCGACATCCGCAACGGCGATGGTTGCCGGAAGAATAATGACATCAGAGGGCACAGGTTTGGCAAAAGCAAGCGTGATTTTAACCGATTCAAGCGGAAGCTCGCGGACAGCAATTTCAAGTTCGTTCGGTTATTACCGATTTGACGATGTCCCGGTCGGAGAAACTTATGTTTTGAGTGTTGTTTCAAAACGTTATCAGTTCCAAGCACACATCGTAACGGTGCTGGAAGACATTGAGAATCTGGATTTCTTGGCTGTTCCGTGACACAAAAGAGGGCAAGGTTTTTGCCTTGCCCTCTCATATCATCTCGGCTTTGCACAAATATTCATTTAAAGTGAATAAACCCGAAAATTTATGCAATCACGGTTGAATATTTGTGCAAAGCCGGTTTGTTCAGAAAATCCATCGTCGAGGATGGTGACCTCGGTGCCCTTCGCGTCTCACCTCAGGGATGAAGAGGCATGAGCCCCCTTCCAGATTACGGCAGCGTCATAGCCATGAATCGTCCGGACTACGTCGGGGTTCCAGCCTTCAAGCCCACGCATAGCCAGTGGGCGCAGGGCGCGAAGGTCAATCACTTCATGACCAGTGGCATTGCCGTTTGAAAGCACTCGCGTGAGGCGCCCGTCACCGGCTCGGAATTCGTCAAACTCATCGCTTGAGACGGAGCCGAAGCTGAATTTTGGACCGGGAACAGCCTGACGAGAACCGGAACCAGGGAGGACGAGAATATGAAAAGCTTGCTCGCCCGTAAGAGCAGCTACCTCGTCCGCCATTGCGCCGATATCGAAGACATTGAAATAATTGGCGCCCCGGATCATGTGGCTGTAGCCAAATTTCATCATAATCTTCGGGGGCGCTTTGCGTCCCTGTTCATCCCTTAACAGCGCGGCTAGATTATCCCGGTTCCATTTCGTGCGGCGCTGCATGTAAGGGAACACCCCTCCGGACCGTTCCGCAGTTTCGATGGCAAGTGATTCCTCCAGCGTGCGCATAATGGCGTCACTCTCACTGTCCGGGTTCGGCCAGGCGACCCGCAATGCCGACACCAAGGCGGGGTCTTCCGACAGGATGAACATATCATCCGGGTTCTGGGTTTGCTCATACCGCGCCCAGGCGTTGGTTGATGCCTCCTTCAAACGCGTAAAAGCCTCGCGTGCGCGCCTCGGTACTTTAGCTTCGAGTCTGGAAATCAAATAGCGATCGCTGAAGATTTCACGGTCTAGTCCCCATAGAACCCGCTCATTTCCTGGCGCATTCTTGATGGCATCCGCGAGGAACTGAGCTTCCTCCCGCAGGTTATAAAAGGTAAAAGTGCTGGGGGCAGTCAGGAAATCCACAATTCCCTGGAAGCCATTGCGCCTCGCGGCCGCCTCAATGTCTTGCGCTATGACCGGCGAAAGCTCAACTGCCATTCGGCTGTAACCGGATGCGCGAAGCGCATTGAAGAGGTGCGCTGAGAACTGCGCTGTTTCCGCGACCCCATGCTCTTCGCCGATTAATGTGAACCGGGCAATCCGCGCTTCCCGGACGAGCCAATCCCAGCCGCGACCCGTGGGACCGTCGCTTATTGTAAGGGGAAGCCTGTTTCCTCGAAGAGCGTCGAGAAGGCGCGCTGCCGGACTCTGAGAAGTCTGGGGTTGCCCCTGCCCGAAAGAGCGTGTGCCCGCCAGCAAGGACAACCCGCTCGCGAAGAGTAAATCGCGTCTATTTATCTTCATACCCAATATCCTCCTACAGCTTTACAAAATTAGTTCGCATCAGTATCTGCCTTTGCCGGTGCCGCATTTCCCGGGTGACTTTGTAAACGGTCGGAAGGAATCCTTGAAGCATTGGCACTAGGAAGGCAAAGCATAATCTACTCACAGGAACACCTCATACAAAAGTTGTTCTATCGCTATTTAAAACACCACGGAGTAAGGTTTAGTGACAAAAAGATTTAGGCGAGTCATAAGCCGCCTAACGCTGCGCTTCAGCGGTTCGCCGAAGCTCAACTCATCAAAAATGTCCGCTTACGACGAGTCCATTTATGAGCAGTTCGGCATTGAGAATTCGACTGTTCGAGACGCATATTACAAGGACGGAATAAACGTCTTTCGGAGAAAAGTTGTTGAAATACTTGAAGCTACCGGTGACAAGACCTGGCATTTTTACTATGCAAAAACTGAATTACACGCTCAATTGGGCGATAAAGATAAAGCTTTAAAAGCCCTGAACAAAGCCTTTGAAGAGCACGACCATCGAATGGCGCAGCTCAAAGTCAATCCCCAATTAGACAATTTACGCAGCGACCCGCGTTTTCAGGAATTAATAAGACGACTAAAGTTGAATTAGGTCCGGGTAAGAAGAAATTTTCATTATATGCGCGAATAATTTTTCTAAGTCGTTGATTTTATAAAAAAGCGATTTTGTTTATTCCAAAATGGTTACTCGCAGTATTTGGCTGTTATTTGTCGAAAATGGTAGCCCATCGCGGCAAGCGTGATGCCGTGGGCGAATTCGCGCGGATAAAATCTGATGATGCGAAACAGATAATTCCAGAACTGAACCCGCTCACTGTCGCGGACTCCGAGTGTAAGGATAATTCTCACGAGGGATTTGAAATCATTAAGCAGACTGCCCTGGCGCGGTTCTAATTTATCTTGTTTGAAACGCGACAGGCAATTCAGCGCGCGCGCATAATATTCTCGCGAACTGTAAATGTTTCTCAAGATATTTTTGTAGCCTTCAACGAGGCGGGCTTTGTTCATCTTGGGAATGAAGTTTAATGAACAATCCGTGTTATTTCCGCTGCTTTCGTTAAGCAGCCTGCCTTCTTTTTCCAACCTGCGCCAAAGCTGCGTGTCCGGCAGCGCCGTTAAAAGTCCGACCATTGCCAGCGGAATCGCGCTTTCACGAATAAATTGGATTTGACGCTCGAAAATATCTTCCGGGTCGTTGTCGAACCCGACGATAAAGCCAGCCATTACTTCCATCCCGTAGCTTTGAATCTTTTTCACCGAATCGAGCAAATCACGCCGCGTGTTTTGTCCCTTTTGCGCTTCTTTCAGACTTTCTTCAACCGGCGTTTCGATACCGAGAAAGACGCGCCGAAAGCCCGCGTCCTGCATCATTTGCAGCAAAGCCTCGTCTTCCGCCAGATTTACGCTCGCTTCGGTAATAAACGAAAACGGAAACTCGTTGCGCTCAGACCACTCGACGAGTTCGGGCAGAAATTTTCTGACGTTGCGCTTATTGCCGATAAAATTGTCGTCGACGATAAAGACCAGCCCGCGCCAGCCCGCAACGTTGAGCGCGTCGAGTTCGGCGAGCATCTGCTCGTTCGACTTGGTACGCGGCACGCGTCCGTAAATCTCGATAATGTCGCAAAACTCGCACTGAAACGGGCAGCCGCGCGAATACTGCACATTCATCGCGCTATAGTGGCTCAAATCGATTAATCCAAAATCCGGTACGGGCGTGTCCGAAAGCGCCGGTCGCTCGTCGGCTTTGTAGATATGTTTGGCACAGCCGAGCTTTAAATCCACGATAAATTCCGGCAAAGTCGTTTCGGCTTCACCGACAAAAATATAGTCCGCCTCCGGCAAATGTTCTGCGCTGGTCGAGACATACGGACCGCCGACGGCAACTTTTTTGCCTTTCGCTTTACATAATTTAACAACTTCTTCGAGAGATTCTTTTTGAACAATCATCGCGCTGACAAACACCATATCAGCCCATTCAATATCGGCTGCGGTCAGCGGCTCGACGTTCATATCCACAAGTCGTCTTTCCCAATTTTCGGGCAACATTGCCGAAACGGTTAAAAGTCCGAGAGGAGGAAAGGCGGCTTGCTTACCCTCAAACGTTAATGCGTGGCGGAAACTCCAATAAGTATCCGGAAAAAACGGATAAACAAGCAATACTTTCATAAAATGGCACTCCTGCTCGACAAAATTTTATCGCACTGTATTTATCAGTATACAACAAAGCCGACACAGTATTTTCCTGTTTTTCTATCCTGACATAAGTATTACAATCGCACTTTCATTAATTGCCGTCTCTGGTTTGAAAATGAACGCATTGGTTTGTTTCCGAGTCGATAATTTCAACCTGGGCAAAGGATTTCAATAATTTATTAGCTTTTTGTTTTGCCTTTTCAAAATCCTGCGACTGAGCTTTCAGTTCGAGCGGTTTTGAGTCCTTTTTTTCCACATCGCCTGCTTTTATTAAAAACATTTATTTAACTGGTTATGAGCATGTGTTCCGAGACGGCTTTTAATGCTTCCTCTTTATTTCTGCATTCGGCTATCAGATTTCGACCGTAATAGACAATGACCAGCGATTTGGTGCGATGAACAAAGGTGATTTTAATTCCTTCCGGTGTGAGCGCGCTTTCAGATTGCCCCATTTGCGACCTTTTGAAAATCAATTCCATATTATTGCCCTACAACCTTTTCCCATCCTGTTCCGCCACAGTTATAACAAGGGTTTACGCTATTGCTCTTACCGCTGCCGAGACATTGCCGGCATTTAGAAGCCTGTCCGGTTACGGAAACTTGTCCCTTTCCGCCGCAGACAATACACGAAGCGTTATTTCCGGGAGCGACGTTCCATTTGCCTGTTCCGACGCACCACACGCATCTTACCTGCGTGGCGTTATTTGATGTTTTTGTTTCCATCCGTATTTTCTCTTACTCTGCTGAGCGTTCTGATTCTTTCATTTCGGCTGTGACTTTTCCAAAGATACTTTGCGTAATTTGAATAAATCGGGTGTTCGGGAAGCCCGCAGTCGTCATCTTCGGCTTCTTTATGGTCAGGCGCCGGAATTAATAAATCGGTTGATTTATTAGTATTTATATTATATAGCTGCTTCATATACTTTCCCTTTACTGCAAGCTACTCGCATAAATCGCTTTAACGGAAGAGTTATCGAAACTCTTAATCGCCTCCGCCTCGTTTTCATAAACATCGAAAACGGTCAGAAGTTTTGTTATCACCATCAACTCGTTAACCCGTTTGGTTAAATGAAGCAGCTTTAACGAGCCGCCGATTTTTTGCAGTTTGGCAAAACCCGCAACTAATTCTCCCAGTCCGCTCGAATCCATATAAGAGACGTCCGCAAGATTAAGCAGAATTTTCTTTTCGCCTTTTTCAACTAAAACGCGAAGTGCCTCGTGAAATTCGACATTGCCTTCGCCGATTCTGATATTGCCCTTTAAATCCAGAATCGTAACCGATTCGCTGTGGCGTTCCGTGATATTTAGATTTGTCATAAAATTTTCCCTTTAGTTTTTTTCTAATAGCTCGCGAAGCGCGATTTTTAAACGCATTTCGTGGTTTTTGCAAATGGATATAGTCGAGCTGGGCGCGCTCAGACTAACATTCAATTTGCCGTCAAAATAATGCAAACCCGTCGGAATCGTCACAACTCTTGAAGTTGAGAACCTGCATCGGGCTTTGAAGCCGTTTATCAAAACTATGCTTCCGCATTGATGTCGATTTATGTTTTCCGCAAAAATCAATTCCATATCTCTGTGTTAATCAAGCTATTTTCAAAGCGGTTATGAATAGTCCGTTTCTTCCGTTTGCCGGTATGGTATGCCCAACCTGTGCAAAGTGTTTTCAAGCCTACGGGCTGCCTGTAAATCTCTACTGTCAAAATTAACGCCGCGTGGATTTAGATTGTAAATAGCGGCGTAAGCGCTCCGCTTTGCGCTGTCGCTAATTTCCAGCGCCTCTAACTCTTTTTTAACAAGCACCTTATCTAACCTGTTGTTTTCAGGAATGTAAGGAATATTAATATAAACCATAAATATTTTCTCTCTTTTACGAACAATTTAAGTTTAAACGATTAGAAGGCAGCTGTCGGTGCGTTATCGCGCTTATAGAAGCTTTATAGAGGGAAGCTTTTCTCTTCACTCAAGTTTGGAAAACAAGCGCACGTATTCTCCGGTTGGCAAGGCGGTGAGTAAACGGTTGGAAATTGGAGCATTTAATTTTTTAGTTTTAGGCATTAAAAGTTTCTCTTCGGCAGACCGCCTTCATTTTCCCATCGGTCAGTCACTCTTTCTTCATCACTCATTGCTGTTAAAAAGAGAATAAGACGACGCCAAACGCTTGCGGTGCGTCCTCGCACATAGGGCGGATATTTTTTAATTTAAGAATCGGCGGGTTGTTTGTTTGATTAGCGGTTTTTTGAAACGTATTTGCCGAGCAGACGGTCGTATTCGTCTTTGACGACCTTGTAACATTCGCAGGCGGCGGCTTCTAAGCCTTGGCGGTCGAGCATCGTAATCGTGCCGCGCACGTATTTAATCAATCCTTGTTTCTGCAAGTGTCCAGCGGCTATCGAGACGCCTTCGCGGCGCACGCCGAGCATATTGGCGATGAGGTCGTGCGTCATAATCAATTTATTCGTTTGCAGAAGGTCGTGGTTGGTGAGCAGCCATCGGCAAAGCTGCTGCTCGACCGAATGGAGACGGTTGCAGACGGCGATTTGCGAAATCTGCGTCATTAAAGACTGCGTGTAGCGCAAGAGTATTTTTTGAAACACGCCGCCGAAACCAAACGCCGTTTGCAACGTCTTTGAACGTAATCTAAACGCGTTGCCCGCGCTCTGTACAACCGCGCGGCTCGGCGTCGTGCTGCCGCCCATAAAAAGCGCCACGCCGACTAATCCGTCATTTCCCGCCATACCGATTTCGGCTGTCGAGCCGTTTTCCATAATGTAAAGCAGAGAGATAATCGCGGTTGTCGGGAAATAGATGTAGTCAAGCTGCTCGCCCGATTCGTAGATGACTTTGCCGAGCGGCAGCGAAACCGGCTCTAAATCAGGCTTTAAGCGGGCGAATTCGTCATCCGGCAGCGCGGCGAGCAGATGATTCATCAGCGCATTATCGGTATGCTTGGTTGCTGGCATAATTCTTTCCCTTTTTCGGAAAGTAAAATCGTTATGACTTTGAATCCGTATAGAAAGATTATCACAGCAAGGCGAATTGTGTGCGGCGGCGCACAGATGTAAATAAAAGATTTTATATGCGTGTCAGCGCACAGACTATTGTTTTTCAATAGGTTAAGTTTACTTTATGCCCGCGTCGTCTGGAAGAAAATTGAATTTCTTTCTAATTTAATCAGTGAGCAAATTTATGTTTACCGATTCTAATGACAAAGCGAGGGAATAATAGGAAAAATACAATGAAAATAAATATATTAAAAAGAACGATGGCAGCGCTTGTCCTTAGTCTGATGGTTTTACTTGGAACGAGCGAAATTGCCAATGCTCAAATTAGAGCAAAAAAACAATCCGGTCAGCAAAAAGTTACAAAACAGGAACGGGAAGCTCAGAAAAGTCTGGTTAAAATGGAAGATACGAAGATAAAGCTAGCTCAGAATCAGGAACAAATCCGTTTTCGAAATATGCCCGCACAAAGCGCAATTTCCGAAAATAATAAATACCGCGTTTTACGCGACGGCAGCTATTACGAAACGGACAGTCGCGGCGCCGATTTTCTCAAACACGCGGTTAATTTAGGTTATCAGGAAGGTTATCGTGCCGGTAGAAATGACCGCTTTAACCAGATGGTGGGCGGCTACAGCAACTCCAAAGTTTATATGAAAGGAAGCTACGGCTATCAAAATTATGTTGATTCCAAACAATATAAATATTACTTCAGACAAGGTTTCGGGCGCGGTTATGACGACGGATTTAAAAACAGCTACGAAAACGGAACTAACGACAATGGTTCGGTAAATATCCTAGAGACGATTTTACAGACCATTCTGCCCTTCGAGAAGCTCTAATTTTCAACAATTCAGAACGTCAAGTATCCGGTTTTCAATTATTAAAACCGGATGCTTTGCAAATAAAAAAAACATTTATATGTATGCCGGCGCACATGCAAATGTTTTTCACACGGTTAAATTTAATGTAAGCCGAAGTCATCGAACCACAATTGAATGCCTTTCCAAACTCGCATTCAGATTAACGCGCTTGCGTTAGATAAATTCTATCGACAAAGGTTTATTTGGACAGTGGTCGCTCCCTGTCTTGAGCAGCCAAAATGTTATCGATAGCAAAAGCTATATTTGAAGGATGGCTTTCGGTCATGAAAGCCATCCTTACTTTATACGTCAATTCAGTCGCCGTTCGCTAAAGCATCAATTTTACATTCAAACCTTTGAGCACTTCGCTTATCGGATTTGCCACGCCGAAGCTTTGTATTTTCTCGGTGGTAATTTGCGCCAGAAGACTTTCGGCGTCGATGCCGGGCAGATTCGCGGCGCCGAGCTTGCTCGAATTTGCTCCGGCAAAAATCAAACCGATGGCTTTTCTCTGTTCGTCGGCGACGAGCGAGCCGCTGTCGCCGCCTTTGACGAAATCGTTGTGCCCTTCCGCAGGAACAATCAAAAACTGCTCTTTAAAAAACGATTCCTGCCCGGTCGCCGCGTATCTTATCCAGATGCTCAGGTGAATCGAAAAAATTTCGCCTTCCGTGTAGCCGGTCGTGCGCCCGAATTTGCGGCATTTTTGCCGGACGGCAAGTTTTTCCTTCGGCAGATAATCGTCGATTTTGCCGATGACCGGAATCTTCAATTCGTGTTGTTTGCCCTGCATCATCCGCGCAATCGCCGCGTCGATATAATTCGGATTTTCCGTGTCGTTATCAAATTTAATCGGCACGTAATTTTCCAGACAGGCGATAAAATTATGTTTTTTGTTCTCGCCCGGACTCGGCTGTTGAATCAAATCGTTGGCGTCTTGCTGCGTTTTGCTCAAATCGGCAAAGACGTGCGAGTTGCTCAAAAGATAAACTTCCTTGCGAAATTTTCTAATCGGTTTGAGAATCGTCGGCGCGCAAAAATAGCCGATTGTGCCGTATTCATTGGCTAAATTCGTGTTCGCGCCGCTGATGCCGCCGATAATCGTCTCGTGCGGCTCTTTGGCCCGGCTGCCGTAATCGTCGCCGTTTAAGCTCAAAAATTCGGCGCGCGGCATTTCGTAAATGACAATCGGAAACTTTCTGAATTTCTCGGGCAGAAGATGAATCGGCGGATTGTCCGGCATTTCGCCGTTGGCGTTTTCGACAAAAAGCTGGATGCAGTAATTGTTTGTGCCGCCGATTTTCCCGACGCCGATGGCGTGTAGATTTTGGTTTTTTCGCCGCCTCAGCCATTTGTGCGACAGCTGCTCCTTGACGCCGTAAGCCATTTTCAGCGCGGCGAGATTGTTCGCTGCATTTTCGCCGTATTTCCACTTATCGAAAAGTCTTTTGCCGCCGAGCGAGCCGAGCACGACAGCGACAATCAAAAACGGAAGCGGCGCGAGATATTTCAAATTATCGATATTTAAAACTTCCGGCGTCTGATTTTCCGCAAGGTTCGCAACCGCGCGCGGCGTAGCGTCCGCTTCGGGCGTCGGCGTCGGCGACACGATTAAAGGCGACACGACCAGCGGCGTTGCCGTCGGCGAAGGCGTCGGAGTCGGAGTCGGTGTTATTCTCTCCGGCGTCGGCGTGACGGGCGTCGGCGTAGTTGGTGTCGGCGTAGTTGGTGTCGGCGTGGTCGGCGTTGGCGTGGTCGGCGTCGGCGTCGCCAAGACGTTCATTTGAATAGATTTTACCGTGTTGTGCTGGTTGCACGACGCCTTGCAGTCAATGCATACGACAACGAATTGGTCGGTGTAAATTCTTGGCTCTAATCCCGTCGCGTAGAATTTCATCCCGATGGCTCTGGTCGTCAACGCGCCGACTAGAATTCCGTTGGTTGATTCGGCAAAACGAAGATATTTAATTTGACTGTCAATCCTGAAAAGATGCGGGTGAGGACATTTATTTTCAATCCGAAGATTGGTCATCGTCTCGCCGCCCGGTTTGATTTTAAACGCCCAATCCTGCGCCGACAGGATGGATGTAAAAATCAAAAGGCTTAGAGCGATAAAGCTAAAAACAGGTAATCGTCGCTGGTTTCGAATTTGTCGTGACGCTCGCATCGTTTTTATCTCCTCGTCTGAGATTACTGGCACGGATTCGGATTGCTGGTCAAAAACGCATCGACGCACGGCTGGTCTGACCAGACGATGTGACAGAAATCGTCGCCGGTCGTCGAATCGCCCGACGCTTGCTCGTCGGCGTCGTTGCTGACGTTGTTCAAATCAAACTCCACGCCGCTTTCGTCCTTCAAGAAACGATAATAATCGGGCATATCGCTGATGACGCCCTGCGGGTTCAAATCCATATTGATGACCTCGATTTTGACAGGGCTGCCGATGATGCGCGGGAAAACGTGCGTGTGTTCTTCGACGCCGATTTTCAAACGAATCCGGACAAATTCGGACTCGATTTTCGCTCCGACGGTTTCGGCGATAAATCCGAAATCTTCGCGCCCGACTTCTTTTCCCGAGGCATCTTTTTTGATTTTTTCAAAGAAAAACTTTTCGTTGATTTCGTTGGTGTAAAACAAAGCGTTGCTGACGAAAAGCTTGCTCACCTGAATTTGATTGCGTGCGGCTAAATTGTCGTTTCTGACCAGCGCGCCGCCGTGAAGCTCGTCGCTTTCCATTTTGACAATCCAGCGGAAATCGTTCGGGTCGTTTTCTTCGCCGTTCAAGCGGTTGAATTTTTCGCCCGTAAAAATTTCGTAGCCGTTGACGGTCGAATTTCCCTCGCCGCTGATTTCGATTGAAGTGCTCATCGGGTCGAGCGATTCGTAAGTCACAATATCGTCGTAACTTACCGTGTCGCTCTGGGCTTCTTCGACAAAAGCGGGTTTGGAAATTCTGACCGACAAAGTGTGTCGTCCGTCGCGAAGCAAAGCGACTTCGCCGCGATTTTTAAATTGGTTAAAACAGACGATTCCGAGACCTCGGACTCTGACAAGCGCTGTTGCTGAATTTTCTCTGACCGGCATAAAATTTTTCTCCTTAAAAGTGAAATTTGAAACTGCTTGACTGTATGTGACTTTTTCGCGGAAAACGTAACAAAAAATTTTAATAACTGGCGCTCGCGCCGATAACCGAAAACGCCGACCAAAAATACGGCTGGCGAAAATTTTCGTCCGCGCCGCGCAGCATTTCGATTTGCGCCGCGCGCAGGGCTTCGACGCTCGAAAGATTTTTTTCCTTCCGGTTGCGATGAAAGGCAATCATCAAATCTCCGGTCGCGGCGGAATCGACTTTCCAGCGACTGGCGACGACGACCGGCGCGCCGATGGCGAGAAACGTGCGCGCGATTCCGATGGCGCCTTCGCCTTTGTAAAATTTTTCGATGCCCGTCTGGCAAGCCGAAAGGACGACTAATTTCGCGTTTGGAAGACGCGCCGACGCCAACTCGAACGAGCGCAAATCGCCGCCGGAAAAAAGCAGTTTGGAAAACTGAGGCGACTGGGCGGCGACGTAATGACCGGCAAAATGGATGATTTCCGCCGACTGCATTTCGTTTAGAAAAACGTTTTTGGTCGCGTCCGCGCCAACGAACTGTTTGGCGTTCGGGTAAATTTGCGCAATCGTCCGCGCTTCTTCTTCCGCCGCGGGCAGAGCGTCCAATCCGGCATTTTCCTCTTTATCAAACGCCGGATTTCCGACGCTCAAAAGCCGCTCGTTCGTAATTTTTTCCAGCTCGCGCGCCCTTTCGGTCACGGCGACAAAAACCGACGCGCTCGGCGCGTTGAAGATTTTAAAATCTTCGAGCAGAAAGCGCCCGTCGCCGGAAATCAAAGCCGCGAAAGGCATCTGGTGCAAAACTTTGTCGGCGATAATGCAGATTTCTTTGGACGAATCCAAACGGCTCAAAATCGGTTTGACGAGCAGCGCGTAAAGCTCTTTTCCCGCCGTTTCGATTTCCGTTCGAGGCGCTTTTCCGGTGACGAGCCGCAAAAAATCGGAAACTTTTTTTTCCAAATCTTCCGACGAAATTTTGATTTCGAAATCTTCGAATTCGCCGCGCGTCAAAGTCCAGACAATCGTCTTTTGCGGCAAAACGGCGAACTGCAGAATTTGCACATTTTCGGGCATTCGCGTTTGAATTTCCGCGAGCGAAAGCGGCTTGGAAACTTGGGAAAATTGTTCTTCAAGGTTGGCGACGGAGTTTTTTCCCGCCACAAAATCGAGCAGCGAACGTGCTTTCGAGCTTTCCGCGAGTTCGAACGCTTTCGCCGCGTCGCCTTTCGAAATACTGTTTTGAATCGCCGCGTCGTAGACGATTTGCTCGTTGTCGAAAAACGCCTGCCGCTCGGCGTCGGTCAGAATGTCTTCGCGATATTTTTCGGACAAATTCAAAACGATTTCAAGCTCCGCCCGCAACTCTTCCGTGCGGTTCAAAGTCTGAAAACAAAGCAGTTTCCCCTTGTGAGTTTCATAGACATTGACCTTTGTTTCTTTGATTTGCGAATAAATTTCGAGCGCGCTTTCGTAATCGTTCAAAGCCGACGCGCAATCTTCCATTTCGCGCTTCAAATCGGCAATTTCGAGCGCCGAATTGGCAACGCGGCTTTGTTTGAAAACTCCTTCCGACAGATTTTGCGAGAGATTTTTCGCGTCGCCCGCAAAACGCAAAGCTTCGTCGAAATCCTTTTTGTGACCGTAGATATTCGCCAGCGAATTGAGCATCGAAAGCTTTAAATCCGAATCGCTTTCGAGCGCGTAATGCAGGCCTTCCCTGATAAATCCGGCAGCCGTCGCGGGCATTTCGCGGCGGTTGAAAAATCTCGACAGGTGAAGATAATTGCGGAGAATTTCATAACGGCTCTCGTAATACAAATCGTCGATGGCAAAGTTTTTGGAAAGATAGACTTTCGATTGGTTCAGCTCGCCCAATTTGTTGTAAGTATTTGCCAGACAGCCCAAACTTTTTCGCGTCGCGTAAGTGTCGGAAATTTCCTGCGAGATTTTCAAAACTTCTTTACACTGCTCGATGTTTTTGGAAAATTCATTTTGCGAAAAGGCGTTGTTGGAAAGCCATAAAAGAATTTGACCGTAAAACCAGCGATAGTTTTTTCTCCGGCAAAAATCGGAAATCGGCGACAAAATTGCTTCGCTTTCGGCGATTTGACGATTGCGGCTTTCGCATTGCGCGAGCCAAAAATCGGCGTTTTTTTCTTCCAGCTCGTTTCCGGTTTGCGCAAATAATCGTTTGGCTTCGCCAAAAATCAAAACCGCCTTGTCGTAATTTATTTTATCGACCGTTTCGTAACCGGCGCGCATCGAATCTTTGGCTTTGAGCAGAATTTCGACTTGCGATTGGCTAATTTTCGAGTAATATTCGGCTAAATCGGCGACAAAAAAATCGGCATTTCTATCCTTTTCAAGATTGCCGATAAACTTCAAAGCCTCGATTGCTTCGCGCGTCCTGCCGTCGTCGTGGTCGATTTGCGCTTCCAAAACGCGGCGCGAAAGCTGGTCGGGCAGCCAGACGCCAAAAAATATCTCTTTGGTCTGGCAGTTAATTTTCCACGCCAGCTCCGGATTTCCCGCGCGGAAAGCTTCGAGAAAATCCTGCAAAACCTGCTCTTTCGTTTTCGTGCTCGGCGGCGAATTTTCGAGAGCTTGCAGATTTCTCCGCGCTTCGTCAGCCCAGCCCGAAGTCGAATCTTTTTCGAGATATTTCCGCCACGCGTCCTTCGCCTCGTTGGAAAGTCCTAATTCCTGCTGGCAGAGCGCTTTGTTAAATAAAGCTTCGAGCAAATTTGGATTAAGCTCGGCGGCGCGGCTGAAATTTTCGTAGGCTTTGGGCAACATCTCGAAACGCTTTTCTTTCGGCTCGCTGCGCGCCGATTCGAAATAAGCCGAGCCTAAATCGTTGGCAATTTCCGCGTTTTTATGGTCGAGCGCGGCGGCTTTTTCCAGCTCTCGAATCGCGTCGGAAAATTTTTTCTGCGTCAAATAAAAAACGCCGAGATTGCGCCGGTTTTCCGCCGAATCGTTTTGCCCGACCGCATCGAGCAAAGCGTTTTCGATGCGCCGGATTTTGTTGATGTTTTCCTGATTTTCGTCCGCGCCGCGAGTTGTTCCGAGCGGCGCGTATTTGAATTCGGAAATGCGCGGCTGAACGGTTCGCTCTTTTCCGTAAATCGTTTGCAGCTCGGCTAATTCCGGCGATTCTTTGCCGCGCAAAAGATAAACGGAAAAGCCAATCGCGGCGACGAGCAAAACGGCAAACGCGAAGGCGGCGGCGGGCTGGCGGAAAAAGCTTTTCAGCGCGTCGAAAAAGCTCGCCTTTTCATCTTGCTTTAGGTCGTCGGCTTTGGCTTTCAAGCCTCGCGTCAGCTTGAGCTTAAATTGTCTTTCCGAAGTTTTGAAAAAGAAGTTTTCCGCGCTCGTCGCGTCTTCAGCCGATAAATTTCCGAGCACGTAATCGTTTATTATTTCGTCTTCGGCAAGCTCGGCTTCCGAGGCAAATTCCCCATCGAAAAACAAAGATTCTTCTATCGCGGCGAGCTTTTCCTCGTCGGAAACTCTGCCGAGCAGATAGGCTTTGATAGTTTCTTTGTCGAATTTGTTCATTGTCTAAGGCTTCTATTTTTAAGTGACGTTTTTCGCCGAAACATAACGCGAAACTTTATTTCATACAATCTTTGACGCATACGGAAAGCTGTTGTTTGACGCGCATCACGCGCATTCGCAAAGCAGTTTGGCTAATCTGCATCTTGCCCGAAGTTTTTTTGTGCAAGGCGATTTTGCTCGATTTTTCTTCGGAAAAATAATCGAGGATAAGCTCGCGTCTCTCGCGCGGAAGCTTTTGCAGACATTTTTCCAGACATTCGTTTGAAAAATCCGTTTGCGGCTCATCTTTTGCCGCGAGGCTTAAATCGTCGACGTTAACGTACGTTTTTTCCTTTCTTAAAGATTCGAGATAGACGTTTCGCGCCACGCCGTAAACGTAGCCGAGCTTGTTTTCGATAACTTCACGCCCGACGAGCACGACGATGCGATTAATCACTTCGTCCGCCAATTCTTCGGCGTAAAGACAGCGACGCGAGGCGAAAAACGTTATTAATCGAAAACGAAGCCGCTCGTATTCTTCGCCCTGTTTTTCCTGTTCGGGAGAAAGCCATCCGAGAAAAATCTTAAAACTTTCCCACGTAACTTCTTTCGTTTCGGTCATCACAGAAAAGATACAGAAAAGCCTGTGTCGAAAAGTTGTAATTTAGAGACAACGCTAAAATAGCGCAGTTTAGAAAATCAAACAAGCAAAATTTGTTATTTTTCCAAAGAAAAATCCCGAGTCTGCCGAAGACCCGGAATTTTAATAAAATTTTTAGAGATAATTTGCGGCTCAATTCTTTAAAGGATTCAAATCATCGAGCGGCGCGATTTTCAACGCCTCGGAAAAAACCGCCGCGCCTTGCTGGCAGCAGCCGTTTTCCCTGAAGACGTCCTGCGCGCCGCCAGCCTGCAAAGTCGCTTTCAGCGCAAAACCGGTCAAGCTGCCTTCGTTGTTGACTCTGACGCGAATGCAGTTTTTTCCGAGCTTCAATCCGTTCTTGCCCGTGTATTGAAATGTAACGGCAGGTTTGGAAGTATTAAACGTGTCGTTAGTTAAAGCCTGCATTATCGGGTTGGCGAAATAACTGTTTAAGAACAAATTTGCCTTGTTATCGGCTCGCATCGTCAAGCTAAGCGTCGCGCCCGCAAGGTCTGTTATGCAAAAACATCTTTCGTATTCGGAAGTTCCGGAAGCGTCCGTGTTGGCATAAATGGGAAGCGTTCCGGCAATCGAATTCCACGCGCCGGACGCTCTTATCCACGACTTCGTGTTTGGCGCGGCAACGCCCGACGGCGTCGAGCGGACAAACCAGTAATCGTCGCGCGTTCCGGCGGTTGTCGGGTAAAGCGGATTTCCTGCGGCGCCGACGTTGACGCCCGTGCTGAGGTCAATCGTCACCGACGCGAAAACGCCGTTCGTCAAAGCTAAGAACGTGAAAACAGCTAAAAGTAAATTGATTTTTCGTAACATTATCTTTTCTCCTTCAAATTTTTAATTTTTCAGCCGCAAATTCCGGCTTTCATCAGAGAAGTGATTTTTTTGTCGGAAACGTAACGAAAAAAAATAAATTTTATTGACTTTCGGCGGCGAAGTGCAGTATAAACAGTTGCATACCAAACAGATATGAAACTTTTAAAATTTCGTTCTATCTTTTGCGCCCTTCTTTTGAGCGCGCTTTCTATTTTCACTTTATCCTGCGAAAAAACGTCGCCGCCCGCGAATCAGGCGAACAAACCGCCCGAACAAGTTGTCGAAGCCAACGTCACATTTCTCGCCGTCGGCGATATGATGATTTCGCGCGGCGTCGCCAGCCGCATCGCGCGGGCGGGCGACCCGCTTCTTCCCTTTCGCAAAATGGAAAGTATTTTTCGCTCGACCGATTTTAATTTCGGCAATCTCGAAGTCCCGATTTCCGGCAGAAACAACGTCGTCGGCAAAGGTTTGGTTTTTAATATGAACACCCGCGACATCGCCGGTCTCAAGGCTTACAACTTTAAGGTTTTGAATCTCGCCAACAATCACGCGATGGATATGGGCGCAAACGGCGCGCGCGAAACGCGTCGGTATTTAGCCGAAAACGATTTTACTTTTATGGGCACGGGCGAGAATTTGGACGAAGCCTGGCAGCCGAAAATCATCACGGTCAAAGGCGTCAAAATCGGTTTTGTCGGCGCGTCTTACGCTTCGGTCAACGACGGCGGCGTGGCGCGCAACGATTATGTCGCGCGCATCGAAGACAGAGACCGTTTGAAAAAAGCGATTGAAAAATTAAAAGCCGACGGCGCGGATTTTATCATCACGACGATGCACGCCGGAGTCGAATACACTCGGCGACCGCACCAGCCGCAAATCGATTTTGCGCGCGCGTCGATTGATTTCGGCGCGGATATGGTTATCGGCGCGCACCCGCATTGGATTCAGATTTTCGAAGAGTACAAGGGCAAATATATTTTTTATTCTTTGGGGAATTTTATCTTCGACCAGGAATGGAGCCGCGACACGAAAGAAGGTCTGGCGCTGAAAATAACTTTGCACAGCCGCAAATCTTCGGCTTCGCAGACGCGCGTCGAGCAAATCGAATTGATTCCCGTCATCGTCGAAAATTACAGCACGCCGCGACCGGCGAACGAGCAGGAAGCACAGCAGATTTTCAAAAAAATCGGCGCGACCGAAAAAATCATCAAACCGCAAAGCTAAACGGACGTATCTAAAAATATATGCCGGTGAACTTTTTCGACATTTTGCTTTTTCTCGTCGTCGCGCTCAACGTCTGGGGCGGATTCAGGCGCGGTTTTATTCTCGGCTTGCTCGATTTGATTCGCTGGATTGCCAGCTTTGCCGCCGCGCTCTGTTTTTATCCGAAAATCGCCGGTTGGCTGGCGCTCGCAACCGACTGGACTGACGCGTGGACGCATCTCGCCGCGTTTTTTCTCATCTTAATCGTCGTCGGTTTAATCGTTCAGATTCTCGGCAACGCACTTCTCAGGCGTTTGCCGAAAGAAGTTCACAAACATCGCGTCAATCATATTTTAGGAACTTTGCCCGGACTTTTTAACGGCTTGATAACGGCGGCGATTATTTCCGCTTTGCTCTTTAGCCTGCCGCTTTCCGACAATTTTCAGGAAAGCTTGCGCGAAAGCCGCGCGGCAAATACGCTTGCCGGTTACACCGAAACCTTTGAAAGCGCGCTGCGCCCGATTTTTGAAGAACCGCTCCGGCAGACGCTCAACCGGCGCACGATAATCAACCCCGACGAGCGCGTCGATTTGCCTTTCAAAGTGGAAAATTCGCGCCCGCGTCCAGACCTCGAAGCCGAAATGCTCGAGCTCGTCAACCGCGAGCGCGCCAAAGCCGGACTCGCGCCGCTTGCGCCCGACCCGGAATTGACGGCAGTCGCGCGAAAACATTCCGCCGATATGTTTGCCCGCAGCTATTTTTCGCACAATTCGCCGGAGGGCAAAACGCCTTTTGACCGGATGAAAGAAGCAAATATAAATTTTCTCGCCGCCGGAGAAAATCTCGCGCTCGCGCCGACCGTCGAAATCGCGCACACCGGATTGATGAATTCGCCCGGACATCGCGCCAATATTCTCAACACAAAATTCGGACGCGTCGGCATCGGCATAATGGACGGCGGCAGACGCGGATTGATGGTTTCGCAGGAATTCAGGAATTAGGTTTTTGGCTTTTGGCTTTGGGTTTTGGCAAAAACCGAAAACCAAAAACCCAATCTTTTACTTACCAAACTTTGTTCTAATCTTCACCGCGCGTTCGAGCGCATCGACGTTTTCCAGAATTTTCAGACGCAAATCTTTGTCGAGGTTCGGATTGTCGGCTAAAAATTTGTTGACGATTTGCAGAGCTTTTTCGTCTTTTTGCCCGCCGATAAAGGCGGCGAGCCAGCCGTTGACGAAAAAGATTTTGCGGTTGCGTTTCAAATTCGGCAGTTCCGCCAGAGCTTTTTCCAGATACGGCAAAGTCAAATCCGAATGGCGAACCGAGTTAAACGGCACAAACGCCGATTCAATCCAGCTTTCCGAAATTTCCTTGTTATTCAAAAAATCTTCGAAATATTTTTCCTTTGCCTCTTTCGACGGAAACGCCGCGCCGACGGCGTATGCATAGCGTTTGGCGTCGTCGGAAGTTTCCGTTTTTTGCAAACCGGCGAGAAGCTGCGGCGCGTCCGCGTCGTCTAAAACGGCCAGGCGCGTGGCGATGTCGAATTTGTCTTTGGTCTTTAATTTGAAATCTTTGATTTCGGATTTGCCCGACAAAATATCTTTCAAAACCGTTCGCGCGCTCGCGCTCGAAGAAACATTTAGAAACGAGCGGTAAAATGTAATTCTCATTCCGAGCGTCGGCGCGCTTTGCATTTTTTCAACCAAAAGTTTTTCAAGCGGCGGCGCAAGCCGTGCGCGTTCGGCGTCCGAAAGATAATAATTCATCGCGGTCGAAACGCGCGAAAGAATCGTGCTGATAGTCAGCTCGTCGGTTTCGACCGAAATATTTTTTATCGCCAGTTCGACGTAATCCTTCGGATTTAATTCGCCTTCGCGCACCGAATCCCAGAGCGTTCCCCACATCATCGAGCGCAGAAATTCGTCCTTTTCGTTCTGAATATTTTGAAGAATATAAGCGCGGCTTTTTTCGTCGAGAAGAAAGATGCCGTAGCCGTAATCTTGGTAGTTTGGGAAAATAAAAACAGGCTTTTCATTTCCGCGCGGATAAATTGGTTTTAGTTCTTGAGATGCGCTATTGTCGAAGAAATCTTCATCGACAATATCAAAAGGTTCTCGTCTTCCGTCCGTATATCCAAAAAGCGTTTTAAATTTTTGAGCGTGAAGATTGGTTCGTCTGCTTAGAAAAGCAAGCTTGCCTTTTTCCGTCGAAGGACGAACAAAGAAAACTTCCACGCCCGGTTTTTTTACCCAATCATTCGCCCAATTTCTTATTCTTTGCCTGTAAATCGATTCCATCGACTTTTTATCTTTCTCGTCCAAAGCACGAAACATCATATCGTTTTCATTCAGCCAAGCAACATCTTCAAATTCCTTGACTAAATCAGTCCATTCCGCATTTGCAAATTGATGTTTCTTCAAAAACGCGCGAACCGCCTTTTGAAATTTGTCTGCGCCCAGATAAAATTCCGCCTGCCGCAAAAACGAAGGCGCTTTGCGATAGACGATATTGCCGTAGGCGGATTTTGCCGCGCTCAAATTCGGGATTTCCTGGTAAATCGGCGTCGTTCCGCGCGTCGAATCGGTCAGATAAGCGAGCGGTTTGTTGCGCTCGTAGAAGATTTTCCACGCGTTGTATTCGGGTAAAACCTTTTCCAGAGTTTTATACGCCATAAATTCGGCGAAGCCTTCCTTGAGCCACAAATCGTCAAACCATTTCATCGTCACCGTGTCGCCGAACCATTGATGCGCGGCTTCGTGAAAGATGACGTTGGCGCGCGAGACGAAATCGTTTTTCGTCGGCTCGGACGGGAAAATCACGGAGCTTTCACGGATAAAAGTCGCACCCGCGTGCTCCATTCCGTTAAACGGAAATTCGGGAATCAAAACTAAATCGTATTTCGGAAACGGGAATTTGAAATCGAAATAGCTTTCCAGAAATTTGACGGCTTCGCGGTTGAGCCGAAAAGTTTCGGCGGCGTGAGCTTTAAATTTTTCGGCTTGCGATTTGCGAACGTAAATATTTCGCGTAGCGTTCCATTCTTCTTCACGAAAATTACTGCCGTAAAAAGTTTCAAATTCGCCCGCCGCAAACGCGAAAACATACGTGCTGATTGGCTTGGTTTCGCTAAAACCCGAATACCACAGTCCTTCTTTATAAGGAAGCTCCGTGGTTTCTCCGGTTTGTCGGTTTATTAAATATTTTGCAGCGGGAAACGTGAGCGAAGCTTCATTGGAAACGACCTTCCAATTATTGGGAGCAAGAATTCCCAACTTAAATTTCGCCTTCAAATCCGGCTGGTCGAACACGGGAAACGCCGTGCTCGCGTCCGACGGAACAAACAAGGAATAGACGTATTCCGCGCCGTCTTCGCGGTCGATGTAGCGCGTCACAGCCGCGCCCGATTTTTTTATCGGCGAGGCAAACTGAATTTTGAGGACGTTTTCGCCCGGCTTCAAAAATCTTTTAAAAACGACCAGATGTTCGTTATAGATAGAATGAGTCGGCGCATCCACACTGCCCAGAGGCATACCGTCAAACACTTTGCCGTTAGCCTCGCTCAGATACGCAAAAGGCTTGTCTTTATCATTGGCAAAAGCGGTCGTGCGCCAATCGAGAACCAAATCGCTTTTCGCGCCTTCCACGTCGATATTGACGCGAATTTCAATCTCGCCTTTCATCAGCGGCGCCCCTCTTTCAAGCGTGATGTTCAATTTATAACGCACGTCCGAATAATGCGCCGCGCGCCAGCGCGCCAGGGTTTGCGACACGCCCGCTTCGACCGGCGGCGTTTGAGCCGAAATCATATTCGTCGTCATAAGCATCAAAAAAATCAAAAAGGCGAACGTCTTCATATTTTATTTATCTTACCGCAATTCGCGCTTTCTTTTCTCATCGCGAACGGCTTGCTAAAATGAATTTAGAGATATGGACATTTTTTGGGAAGAATTAACTTACGGCTTTCCCGACTGGCAAAAATTCGCGCACGTCGTCATTCGTCTGGTTGCCGCCGCTTTGCTCGGCGCGGCTATCGGGTTTCAGCGCGAATTGGCGGGCAAGCCGGCGGGTTTGAGGACTCATATGCTTGTCACGCTCGGCACGTGCGTTTTCGTTCTGGCGTGTTCCGGCTATGGGATGAGTTCCGACGGCTTATCGCGCGTCATTCAAGGCGTCACGACCGGCATCGGTTTTATCGGCGCAGGCTCGATTCTTAAAATAAACGAGCAAAGAGACGTTAAGGGTTTAACCACCGCCGCCAGCATCTGGATAACGGCAGCCGTCGGCGTCGCAGTCGGCTTGGGCGGTTTAGGCTTGGCTGTGCTCGCCACGCTCCTGACGTTAATCGTCCTCACGCTGCTCGGCTCAATCGAAATTAAAATCGACAAACGCCGCAAAAAAACTGATAAGTGAAAACTGATAGCTGAAAGTCAAAGAAAGGGTGAGGATTAAATTAATCTCTCACCTTTTCAGTTTTTAACTATCAGTTTTCAGTTATCAGTTTTCACTTATTTTGTCTTCTCGTCTTCAATCTCCGAATCGTCCGGCGTCACGGTCAACGCTTCCGCGCCGTCCATTTGATAGAGCGGTTTGGCGTCCGAATCGGCTAAATCGCTGCGCACCAGCAGACGCAAATCGACGCCCGGGCGAAGCGGATATGTGCCGACGTATTTGTAATGCGAGGCGTATCGCTCGATAACTTCGGCGTCCTGGTCGGTTTTTTTCGAGACAATCATTTCGGACGTGTTGGCGTCGACCAGATGACCGTGAAAATTGGCGTGCGTGTAATCGTTGAGATACCAGGGCATCGACCAGTAATCTTCGGAAACGATTTCGATGGTCACGTCTTTGCCCTTGCCGCTTTTTTCGGCGTAATGCTCGATTTGCCTGATTAAATCGTGAAAGCCGCGCTTGGTGTGCGCGTAAACGTAAACCCAGTCTTCGTTGTCATAGTAAACGAAATTTAAATAGTAAGTTTGAAAGCTCAAAATCAAAACCGCCATTCCCGCCATCAGCCCGCCCAAAAGTTTCAAGACGATGTCGCGCGCGCGCAGCATTTCGCCGACGCCGTAACCGGCGACGATACACATCGGCAGCAGAAACGAAAGCGCCAGCCAGGGCGTTTTATACGGAATAATCGTGTAGGCGGCAAACAGTCCGAAAGCCCAGAATCCGGTGAAAATCGCAAAGCGATGCCGCGCTTTTAAGAGCGCCATCAAAGTCCCGATTAACGCAAGAATCATAATCGGCGATTCGATCCATCCCCATTTTGTAAGATAGGCTAAAAAGCCGTTTTGCGTGTGGTCTTTGTTGCCGGTTTTTGTCCAGAAAGCGTAGGCGCGAAACGCGTCGAGCACGCCTTCGGGATTGGTGAAAAACGACGAGAAAAACAAAACCCCGACGTATATAAAAATGACCGCGGCGGCGACAATCATCAAAAGCAAATCGGTTTTGTCGCCCAGACGCGCGCGAAAATTCGTCCACGTCAGCTCCGCCGCCTCAAGGTCGTTTTCGCCCGGATTGCCGACGATTGCATTGTAAATTTTGCGCCAGAGCCAAACGCAGACGCACGCAATCAACATCGTTCCGACCGTAATAAAAGCCGTCTCTTTGGTGGCAAAAAGCAAAACGGTCGAGGCTGACGCGAGCAGCAGATAAATCGGTCTGCCGTCGTCCCAGCTCAAAAGCATCCGCATCACAAAAAACACCAGCAGGGCTTCGATAAGAAAAAATCCGACCAGGATAAACAATTTGACGGTTTGATTTTCGATGCCGAACACATTCGACAAATTAAAAACCGAAGGCGAAAAACAGATGAGCAGAAGCATCGACATCGAGACAATGGCAAAAATTCCCGCCTTGCGTCCTTCGATAAAATACAAAACGGCGACGACGATGCCGAAACTGAAAAAGACAAACAAAATCTCGTGGATAAAATAGCGCGAGATATAAACCATTCCGGGCGAAAGCGCGAGAAAAAGCGCGGCGGCGAGACTTCCGATTTTGCCGATGTATCGTTTTAAAAAGAAAGCCAAAACAACGGTAAAAACTCCGAAAATCGCCACGCTCGCGCGAATGCTGACGGTTTGCAGACCGAAGACTTTGGAAAAGGCGAGCGAAAGATAATAAAGGTCTGGACCGTGATAATTCGAAGGGTCGTATTTATATTCGCCGTTGCGAAAAAGATTGGTCAAAAAATAACCGTTGACGCCTTCGTCGTGATGCAGCGGCTTTAATTCAAGCCAGTAAAAGCGCAAAAACATGGCAACGGCTGTGATGAGCGTGCAGTTCAAAAGCCACAAATAGTCCGTTGTCCGCTGTCCGTCGTCCGTCGTTTCTTTTGTTTGATATTCAAGTTCTTCTGTCATTGATAAGTGATAGGTGAGAAGCGAGAAGTGAGAAGTGAGAATCATTTTTCATTTCTCACTTTTCACCTCGCATTTCTCACTTAATTTTATAAACCTTAAACTCGCCGCTTTCGGCAATTACCGGATATTTTTGAAAAAATTCTTCGTCGAGCGCGAGTCCAATCTGTTCGAAATAAGCGCGTTCTTCCGGCGATATTATGACATACTCAATGCCGTGTTTTTTCAGAAAAAGCTCGGCGGTCGCGTCGCCTTGATAGATGCGTTTCAAATCGTTTTCGCGCGGCTCGAAATCGATTCCGTGCGACGAAAGATGCCCGACGTAGCGCATCAAAGAGCGTCTGCCCGACAGAACAACCGCCGAATTATACGTCGGCGCGTTCAAAAAAAGCGCGTTCGGCTCGGTTTTTCGCTTGATTTGCTCGGCAATTTTTATCGCGTCCGGCTCGAAAACTTTGTAATTTATCTGCTTTGAAACGACGCGCCAAACGTCCGCCGCGCCAGCCGCCGTCAAGACAATTAAAAATGCGGCGGCAGCGATTTTGAACAATTTATTTTGATTATAAATCCAGGCCAGAGCAAACGCGACAAACGGAATCGAGCCGACAAACCAGTAAATTAAAACCTTGATATTGTCCCATTCCCACGGTGCGAGCTTCATCGAATTTGAGACAACGAAGCAGAAGAAAAAAGGCAGATAGAAAAGCAAACGGTCTTTGGTCTTTGGTCTTTGGTCTTCGGTTTTGCCTTTTTCCTTTTGCCCTTTGCCTTGCGTCTCTGCGCCTTTGCGCCTTTGCGTTAAAAAAATCCCAAAAAGCAGAAGCGGAATAAACGCGCCCGTGTTTTTTATCCAGAACCAGACGAAATTGGTTTTGCCCGCGTCCCAGCCGAAATGCCATTCGATAAACTCGCTCGTTTTCGTCGCGCTTCCGCTCAGCGCAAAAAAGAGTTCGGGCACGGCGATAATCGCCACGCCGATGCCGAAAGCAATCCATTCGCGCCATTTTTCAAAGCCCAAAGCGAACAAAAACGAGCAGACGATAAACAAAACAATCAAGCTGTGCGTGTGAACGAGCGGCAGCATTCCGGCGAGCAAACCAACGAGAAAAATCGGGAACGGAAAACGGTCTTCGGTCTTCGGCTTTTGGTCTTCGGCTTTTTTCTGACCGCTGACCGCTGACCGCTGACCGCTAAATAATTCCCAGATTTTTTGCAGCACAATCACCGTCAGAGGCATTCCGAGCAGAAGACTTCTCTGCGTGATAAAAAGCGTTATCATGGAATTTCCCCAGCGAAATTTGTCTTCGCGAATCGTCGCGTCGTATGGCAAATTCCATAAAAAATCAAAAAAATTATGCGCGCCGAGCCAGTAATCCCGCGCCAGCCACAAAAAGCCCAAGCCGCCGCTGAAAAACAAAAGAGCGGGCGCGATTTTCCCCGCCAAACGATTGTTTGTAAATTTAAAAACAAATCTTTCCAGCACGACCAAAAGCGAAAACGCCCACGAAACGTTTTGCGCGAGCATCGCCGTTTTGACATCGACGCCGATTTTAACGAAACACGCCGTCAGAAAATCGGCGATAAACGGGTAAGAAAACCGCGCGCCCGCAAACGAAGGATTTTCCGGCGGAAAATTTTGCCCTTCGGTAAATCCGAAAATCGCGCCGAGATGAAACGGCAAATCTCCGAGATTGTTCGAGCCGCCCGTAAAAATTCCCTCGCGCGTTTCAAACATCGCCCGCTCAAAGAAAAACCAGAACAAAAGAAAAAAGAAAATATAAAAAGCAAAGCGCAGAAGCTTTTTGAAATTTGCGCCCTGCAATTTCCCTTTCGCCCTGTCCCAATCGCGCCCGAAACGTTTTTGAATGTCTTTTTTGAGAAACAAAACGAGCGGCGCGAGCGTGATGAAAAGCGCGGCTAAAACGGTCGAAACGTGAAGCCCGAAAACGTTTGCAAGCACGAATCCGACCAGCCCGAAAACGCACGCGCCGGCAATATTGCCCGCCGAAAACCGCCACAAAAACGTTTCGTCTTCGGCAAAAAGATACGTCATAGCGAAGCCGCTGAAGGCGACGAGCAAAATTAAAATTAAGGACAGAAACATATTTTTCGGGTGCGCGGCAAATCCGGCGAGTTTGCCACATATAAATTACCTTAATTTGCGTCGAAGACAAAGTTTATGCGCCTTCTAAAAACATAGAAAAAGCAATTTGAATGAGCTATAATTTTGAAATGAAAAACGCCGTTTCCCTTTTGTCGCTGCTCGTTTTGTCTCTCGGCTTTTTTATTTTGCCCGCCGATGCGCAAAAATCGGAAGACAATCCTTTTCGCAGGCTGGAAATATTTATCGGTCTTCAGCAACCGCCGAAAATTACATATCCCGCGCCCGATTCAAACATCAAAAACATACAAGTTTTCGGCAAAAGCAGCGGCATCGCCTACACGCGCGACACGCTTTTTCGCACCGACGACAACGGCGAAAGCTGGTATAAAGTAAAGTTTCCGCAAGGCTTTTACGAAATTATCGGCGCGGTCAGATTCTTCGACGAAAGCTTCGGCTTGGCAATTTTAGCCGACGAGCAAAACTTGTCTTTACAACTTCTTCAAACGCGCGACGGCGGAAAATACTGGACAAAAACGCCTGTCAACGCATCACCCGAAATTTTACAGGAAGCCGGTTTGAACGACATCGATTTATATTATTCGGAAGAAAAAAACCAAATCGGTTTTAGATTAAAGCTCGCTTCAAGCTCAAATTTCGAGCGCGAAATTTATTTCAACACAATCGACGGCGGGCAAAATTGGACGCACGGCGACGATTTGACGCGACCGAAAACTTACGAAAGAAGCTTTATCACGCTCAAACAATTCGGCGATATTTTTAGAAGCCTACCGCGCGTTAAAGTCGAAAACTTCGATTCAGCTTCCGAAAGCATCGTCCTTAATACCGCACCGGCTCACTTCGACGAAGATAATAAAAGACATTCGGATTGGCTTTTGACAAGCGAAGGAAATTGCGCGGAAAACAAAATCGCCTGCACGCAGACGAGCCGTATTTACAAAGTGATTGGCGAATTCGAAGACGAAAAATCTTTTCTTTCAATCAAGGAAATCACGCCGCCCGAAATCAAGGAATTATCCGCACGCGAAAAGGAAAACGCCAAACCGGCAGCAAACAAATCAATTTTTGCCGCGCCCGGCGGCTCGACGCATCTGAGTCTTAATCGAGGCTTTGACAAATGCACCGCCGCAACCGCCGCGCAAATGCAGACGTGGTGGAATAATTCGCCGTTTTACGACGCGAATATTTACATTTCGGGCAGAAATCGCGGATGCAGCCAGCCGCAATTGACGGCGGCTTGGGTTAATCAGGTTTCGTCGATGGGTTGGGGCTTGATTCCGACCGTCGTCGGCTACCAAGCGCCTTGCTCCGCCTGCGCAAGCTGTCAAAAACACAGCTCCGACGCGGCAACCGCCGAACAGCAGGGACGCGGCGAAGCCGACATCGCCGTCGCCGATGCCGTCAATCTCGGTTTCGCGCCGGGCACGATTCTTTATTACGATATGGAACGCTACGACGATTTGAGCGGCACGGGCGCGTGCTCGACGCCGGTCAAATCGTTTCTCAAAGGCTGGACAGACCGCCTGAAAGAACAAGGCTACGTTTCGGGCGTTTACGGCTCGCCGACCAACGCCAACGGCGATTGGATAAATATTCCCGCGCCGAGCCAAATGGATGTCGTCTGGATGGCGCGCTGGAACAACGTGATGAGCGTCTGGGGCGTCGCGCCTTTAGTCGACAACGTTTGGATAAATCACCAGCGAATCCACCAATGGCTCGGACCGCGCGACGAAACCTGGGGAGGCGTGACTTTCAACATCGACAACAATATTTCCGACGCGCCGGTTGCCGCCCTGACAATCGCCAAAAACAAAACCGCAGATTTCGACGGCGACGGCAAAACGGACGTTTCCGTCTGGCGACCGGACACGGGCGTCTGGTATATCGCCAACAGCTCAAACGCAAGCTACACGATTCAAGGCTTCGGTCTTTCAACCGACCTGCTCGCGCCCGCCGATTTTGACGGCGACGGCAAAACCGATTTAGCCGTCTTTCGTCCGACCGACGGCGTCTGGCACATCTATTCGCGCTCAATCTATCGCTCGTTTCAATGGGGCGCAACCGGCGACATTCCCGTCCCCGCCGACTACAACGGCGACGGCTACGCCGACCTTGCCGTTTTCCGTCCATCAAACGGCGTCTGGTACATCTGGAATAGTTCCGGTAGCCCGAATCCTTTTCGCATCGAGCAATTCGGTCTCGGCGGCGATAAGCCCGTTCAAGGCGATTACGACGGCGACGGGAAAGCCGATTTAGCCGTTTTCCGCCCGACCGACGGAAATTGGTATCTGCTCAGAAGCTCAAACGGATTTACCTCGATAAATTTCGGCTTAAACGGCGACAAACCCGCGCCAGCCGACTACGACGGCGACGGCAAAACCGACCTCGGCATTTTCCGCGACGGCACATGGTATCTTTCGCAAAGCGCGGCTGGAAATTCCGCCACACAATTCGGTCTGACAGGCGATTTGCCCGCGACCGGCGATTTCGACGGCGACAACAAATCCGACATCGCCGTCTTCCGCCCGTCAAACGGCGTCTGGTACATACAGCAAACCACCAACGGTTTCACCGCCGTCCTATTCGGCGTGGGCGGCGACAAACCGATTCCAAACGCGTATCTGCCGCAATAAAAAAGTGATAAGCGATAAGCGAAAGGTGAAAAGTGGAAGAAAGAAATTTCCCCAAACTTTTCACTTTTTACTTTTCACTTTTTTAAAGGTTACAATATCCGTTTTGGTTTCACTTTGAACTTTGAACCTAGAACTTTGAGCTAATTTTATGTTACAAGCAGGAATCGTTGGCTTGCCCAACGTCGGAAAATCTACACTTTTTAATGCTTTGACGGCGCAGGAAGCAGCGTTGGCGGCGAATTATCCTTTTGCGACGATTGAGCCGAACGTCGGCGTCGTCGCCGTTCCCGACGAGAGGCTTGAGCCGCTGGCGAAGATTGTCAAAACATCTACGATTGTTCCGGCGACGGTCGAATTTGTCGATATTGCGGGACTCGTGCGCGGCGCATCGAAGGGCGAAGGTTTGGGCAACCAGTTTTTGGCAAATATCCGCGAAACCGACGCCGTCATTCAGGTCGTGCGTTGTTTTGAGGACGAAAATATCATCCACGTCGAAGGCTCGGTCAATCCGGTGCGCGATATTGAAACGATTCAGATTGAATTGGCTCTGGCAGACCTTGCGAGCGTCGAAAAGCGGCGCGAAAAGGCGCAGAGAACGGCGAAATCGGGCGATAAGGACGCGAAACGCGAGCTGGAAATTATTGAAAAAATATTGCCCGCGCTCGAAGAAGCGCGTCCGGTGCGAAGCGTCGATTTGACGGACGACGAACGCGCAATTATCAAAAATTGGTTTCTGCTTTCGACCAAACCGACGATTTATGCGGCGAACGTCGATGAGGAAACTTTATTAAATCCCGACGAAAATCCGCACGTAAACGCCGTTCGCGAACAGGCGAAGTCGGAAAATGCCGAAGTCGTTTTAATCTGCGCGAAATTGGAAGCCGAGCTGGTCGCGCTCGAAGCGGACGAACGCAAGGAATATCTTTCGGATTTGGGTTTGGAGTCGAGCGGCGTCGACAATCTCATCAAAGCGGCGTATAAAATGCTCGGGCTGATGAGCTTTTTGACCGCCGGAGAAAAGGAAGTTCGCGCGTGGACGATTCCGGTCGAGACCAAAGCGCCGAAGGCTGCGGGCGAGATTCATTCGGACATCGAGCGCGGTTTTATTCGCGCCGAAATCGTTTCCTACGCCGATTTAATCAATGCCGGAAGCTACGCCGTCGCGCGCGAAAAAGGCTTGCTGCGGCTCGAAGGCAAAGAATACGTCATGCAGGAAGGCGACATCGTCAATTTCCGGTTTAATGTGTGAAAAGGGTCAAAAGTAGAAAGTCAAAAGTCTAAGGTCAATTAGAATTTCGACCTTAGACTTTTGACCTTTGACCATTCTTGGATTATTTTAATCTTGGATGAAAAGTCTTTCGGCAAAATCTTTGACCAAAACAATCGCCGCCTTTATGGTTTTTTGGCTGAGCGGTGTTTTGTTTTTGTTCTGCTGCGGCACGATGCAGGCGCAGAACAAGGAATTTTGCCCGCTTGCCGCCAAGGGTCAAAGCCATTGCGACAAGGCGAAAGGGACGAGCGCCGCGCCGGTGGTTTCAAAGCAGACGGGCGATCAAAATTTAGATTGCTGTGGCTTTCTCCCGGCGGTTTTCGACAAAACTCGAAAGATTGAAAAAACCGAGCAAACCGCGCCGCCCGTCGCTAAGATAAAAGTCGATGCGCCCAGGTTTTTACCGGTCGAAAACAATTTTGAAGCTGCGACAAATTATCGAGCGGCAATCTTAAATCAAAATAAAATCTTCATCAAAAACTGCGTGTTCAGAATTTAGAAATTTGTCTTCTTTGAGGCGTAAAAGTCAAAAGTCGAAGGTCGAAATTCAAATTGACTTTCGACATTTTGTATAGTTCAAATTTCTAAATTGTGAGGAATAAAAAAATGAAAAAGAAAATCTTGATGGCAATTTCCGTTTTGCTCGTCCTCGGACTCGGCATCGTGGCTTTTGCCTTCAAATCGACAAATAATTCGTCGCACCGAGCGGCGATGGAATGTTGCTGCAAAAACGGTTCTTGCCCGATGAAAAACAAAACGGCGGCGACAACCGGCGAGCAGACGACTTCGTGCTGCGACAATCCCGATTGCTGCTGCAAAGGCGGCGATTCGTGTCCGATGAAAGCGAAGTCGGAAGCGGCGCAAACGACCGACGTTGATATGAAAAACGTCAGCGTCGTGACCAGCGAAGAAAGCTGCGACAAACCGTGCTGCAAGCACAAAAAACAAAGCTAAAAATTTCTTTTAGCTGAAGTTTTAAAAGGAAAGTGAAAACTGAAAACTGAAAAATAAAAACAGTTCTCAGTTTTCACTTTTTATTTTTTAGTTATTCTTGTAAAGCCAGACGCCGGTTTTGCCTTCTTCTTCCCTGACAAACGCGACGAATAATTTTTCTCCGACGAATGTTGCCGACGGCAATTGCGCGTTGTCGATTGTGTTTCGAACGGCGAAATTATTTGCCGCGTTTTCGCCGATTTTAATTTGATTGCCTGCCGCAAAAATTATTCGGGAGTTTTCGCCCGCTTCGCTTAAAACGGTCGAAGTTCCGGCGACGGTTTCCGCCGCGATTAAAGCGCGCGGGCTGAAAGTTTTGCCGCCGTCTTTTGATTCCGAATAATAAAGCCCGTGCTTTCCGGCTTCGCCCGCCGTGTACCAGACGATTTTCAAAGAATTTTCCTTGCCGATTGCCATCGACGCGCCGGAGACAGGACAAGCGTTGATTTGCCATTTGTCATCGCTGACGATGACCGGTTTTTCAAAAGTTTCGCCGCCGTTTGCCGAAGAAGCGACCGCGATATGCCGGAAATCGCCCGTCAAAACTTGCCGCCAGCTCACGTAAATTTTGCCGTCGGGCGCGGTCGCAACGGAAGTTTTGCAGCACGGGCAAACTTCGCTCGAGAGCTTTTTGTTTGCCGAAAAAGTCTTGCCGCCGTCGCCGGAAACTGCGAAAAACACTTCGCTGTTCGGCTCGGCTTCTTCGTCTTTCATCTCGTTTTTATCGCTCTTCGATTTTTCGTTTTGATTTGAATTGTGATGAATTTTGATGATTTGAAAGCCGGAAAATTGCTCGCTTTTTTGATTGAAAGCGGTTTTTTCATTTTTCAAATTTCGCTCGTCGAGCCAAGCCATAAAAACGCGTCCGTCCGCGCCGATTGCCAGCGAATGCATTCCGTGCGAAGTGGGCGCGGCATCGTCGTTGACCTTGACGGGCGCGGCGAATGTTTTCCCGCCGTCGCTCGAAACTGAAAGATTCAAAACGTTCGCGCTCGGTTTCGGCGCGCCTTCAACCTTTGCCGTCCAGCCGATATAAATTCGATTGTCGTTGGAAATTTTTATCGTCGGCGCGTCGCCAAACCACGATTTTGCCTGTCCTTTTTCCGGATTGACGCGCGTTCTTTCGCCGACGGATTTGCCTGCGGCGTCAAATTTCTGCACATAAACGTCGGCTGATTTGTCCGCGCCGTGTTCGACGTAAACGACGTAAACGTTTCCGCTCACGTCCGACGCAACGGAAGGCTCGGCGGCGTTTGCGTTTTCGGCGGAAACGCGCGTCGGCGAATTGTTTTCCGTTTTTGATTCGACCGGCAAATTGTTTGTATTTTCCTGTCGCGGCTGGCAGGCAAGCGAAAAAATCATCAACGAAAAAACGGCGAATATTTCTAGTTTATTTTTAAGCCTCACGCTTTTAATTTAGCCCAAATCGCCGACATTTTGAAATGAGTCGGAGATTTAATGTAAAATCTATCAGATTTAAATCTTCCACTGAAAATTTCCGGTTGTAAAATGTCATATAGCTTTACCAAAATTTTTCTGCTTTCGGTTTTTCTTTTGTGCTTCGCCGCGAGCGTTTTTCCCAATTATCAAAACCGAAATTTTATCGCGCCGCACCGCGCGCGCGTCGGCGAGCTTTTGGCAAACAGCGCGAGCGCGGACTTTAACGGCGACGGAAAAATCGACACGGCGGTGATAGATTCTTACCGCTCGATGTTTTCCGTTTTGCTCGGCGACGGCGCGGGAAATCTCGCGTTTTTGGCGGAATATCCGACCGGACTGACGCCGCAGGACATCAAAACCGGAAAATTTAACGCCGATAATTTCGAAGATTTAATCGTCGCCAACGCGGGCGAAAACAATTTGACGGTTTTTTACGGAAACGGCGACGGAACTTTCGGAAACGCGCAAACGGTCGCGGTCGGCAGCGCACCGACGGCAATTTCGCTTCAGGATTTTAACCGCGACGATAAATTGGATTTAGCCGTGACGAATTCGGGCGCGGGAACGGTTTCGATTCTTTACGGAAACTTTGCGGGCGGCTTTGATTTGCAGCAGACAATTTCGGTCGGGATGAATCCGCAGGACGTTGTAAGCGGTAATTTCAACCGCCTGCGCGGGCTTGATTTGGCCGTCGTCAACGCCGATTCAAACACGATTTCGATTCTCGCCAACAACGGCTGGGGAACTTTCTATCTGCAAAACGAATACGCCGCGGAAATGTCGCCGCACGCGATTGCGACGGGCGATTTTAATTTCGACGGTCACGCCGATTTGGCGGTCGTCAACAAAGATTCGGACAGCGTTTCGATTTTTTCGGGCAATTTTTTCGGCGAGTTTCACCACGAAAAAACTCTGCCCGCCGGCGACAGCCCGCGCGCCGTTTTGATTAATGATTTTAACCGCGACTCGAAAACCGATTTGCTCGTTTTGAGCTACGCCACGCAGGAAGTTTCCGTCTTTTACGGCAACGGCACGATGAATTTCCCCGACGCGGTTTCGTTTGATGCCGGTCCCGGCTCGGTCGAATTTGAAGCGAAGGATTTCGACAATGACGGCTGGCTCGATTTGAGCGTCGTCAATCAGGCTTCGCGCACGATTTCCGTTATTTTGAACGACAAAAACGGCGCGCTCGAAACGGTCAAAAATTTCGATGTCGAGCACAACGCCGTCACTTTGGTCAAAGCCGATTTCGACGCCGACGGTAAAACGGACATCATCGCCGTGACCAACCAGCACGAAGACAGAACGGCGGCGCGCGTCGCCTCTCCGACGCACGACTCAACCGGCTCGATTCTTGTTTTAAAGGGAAACGGCGCGGGCAATTTCACCGAAATCGGCGATTACGAATGCGGCGTCAGCCCGACCGCCGCCGCCGTCGGCGATTTTAACAACGACAATCGAGCGGACATCGCCGTCACCGAAATCGGGCACAGCCGCATTTTGATTTTCCAAAACAACGGCAACGGAACTTTTCCCGCTCCGATTAGAATCGACTTGCCCGGCGCGCTTCCGAAATCAATCGCCGTCGCCGATTTTAACGGCGACAATCGAGCCGACATGGCGACGGCAAATCAAAATTTGAATACGATTTCGATTGTTTTGAACAACGGCGACGGAACTTTTAATGTATCGACGAGCCTGCCCGTCGGAACAAAACCTTTGAGCGTCGCGGTCGGCGATTTTAACGGCGACGGTAAACAGGACGTTGCCGCCGCAAATTTTAATTCGCAAAACATTTCCGTTTTGCTCGGCAACGGCAACGGCACTTTTGCTCCGGCGGTCAATTACAACGCAGGCGAAACGCCTTCAAACATCGCGTCGGGCGACATCAATCACGACCAAATTCTGGATTTAATCGTCGTCAACGGCACCATCACGGCGCGCAGCGTCGCCGTTCTTTTAGGCAACGGAAGCGGCGGATTTGCCTTGGCGAATAATATTCCGGTCGGAAAGCTGCCCGTTTTCGCCGCCATCGAAGATTTTAACGACGACGGAAACAAAGATTTAGCCGTCGTCGATTCAGACCAGGCAAGCATTTTGACTTTATACGGCAACGGCGCGGGCAATTTCACCTTCACGCGGAATTACGGCGTCGGACTCGCGCCCGCCGCCGCCGTCGCGGGAGATTTCACGGGCGACGGCAAAATCGATTTGGTCGGCGCAAATTTCGGCGGCGGAACGCTCTCGCTGCTCAAAAACGCGGCGGTAAATTCGCGGCAGAAAAAATATCTGGAATGGATAAACAAAGACGTTCGTTATATGATTCGGAAAAATTAAGGAGAAATCGAATCAACCCAAACGTGAAAATTGGATAAATTTTTTGTCGGCGGCTTCCATCAAACAATATCCGACCGGCGCGCCGACGACATTTTCCTCGCCGAGCGGAATCGGCAGTCCGCGGTCGTCCGAAACAAAATAAATTTTCGCCCAGTCGTCGTGTTCGACCTTGGCAAGAATAAAACCGTCTTCACGCGAAACCAGAAGCATTTGCCCGATGATGAATTCTTCGACCGGAATAACGGCGACAATCGCGCCGCAGTCGATGCCGAATTTCTGCATCTGGTATTTATCGAAATAAAAAGTCTCAAACTTTTCCGACGAAAAATGAAAGTCGAAGGAGAAATTTTTGTCCCGCAAAACCAGCCGCGAAATTTCCCTTTCCTGATGAATTTGGAACTTATCTAAAAGAACCGCGCGTTCGGCATTTTCCCTTCTGCTCCCGCGCCGCGCGCGTCGCTTAAATCCGAGTTCGCCTAAAAGTTCGGGAAACTGTTTATTTAAAATATCCGAAAGCGCCTGGTGATTTTTGAGGCGCAAAATCTTGGCAGCTTTCCCGACAACTCCGTTTACTTCAATCAAAGCCGCGCTAATACGAGCTTTTTTAAACTCCGAAACTTCATCCGCAAGCGCAATATGCTTTAAGGCGTAAACTTCTTCGGTCAAATTTTTAGCAAATTTCTTAGCCGCGACTTCACCGATTTTTTCCAAAGCAATATGCTCCAATTCCGCAAAAGTAAAAAAAGCGTCTTCCGCCCGCTCCAGACGCATAAGACACCGAACCTTCGTCCAAAGCGCATCGGTCAACCCGCGATAATCTTCGCCTTGTCTGAAACATTCAATCGATTCATTGATTGTTTCAAGCGCTTTCTCCGACTTATCCCAATCCAGATAAATCAAAGCCTTCGTATCCAAAGCGTGCGGAAGAAAGCCTTGATGCTTAATTTTATTAATTTCACTAATGGACTTAGAGATGCAATCAAAAGCTTTTCGAAAATCTTTTAATTCTTTGTATAGATAAGCGAGATTATTAAGATTAATAGCAATAAAGAATCTATTATTTACTTTTTTAGCAAAACGAATCGCTTCATTCAAGTGAAAAACGGCTTTATTATATTCCTTAGTACTTGTATAAAAAATTCCTGCTTGATTATGAAACATCGCTTGAAGCCGTACATCAATACAAAATTGCATTGGTGCAGTAATTTCTTCAATAATCTTTATTGCAGGTTTGAGGTCTTGTCTCCAGAAACAAATTAACAAACGATTCACACAAAGCCGAAGATAAATAGGATGAAGTAAATTTTTGCCAAATTCGGCTTCTACAATATTCAGAATAGCTTCACATTCACTAACTTCCCCTAAATTCCAATAACAAAAAGCCAGACTAATTTTTGCTTCAGCAGCTTTATCTAAAATTTTATTTACTTCAAAAATCTCAATGGCATTAGTTAGCAAATCTTTGCCTCTGATTTGATAATCTTTAAGATTTCGTGCAAAGCCGTAAAAACTCAGAAATATGCCGCAAAGTCGTTGAAGCTCAGCTTTAATGCCTTCATCATAGTTATTAAAGTTTGGTGTTTCTTCAACAGTCCAAACACTTTGCAAGATTTTCCGCAAAGATTCAATATCTCTACACAATTCTGCATTTCTAGCTTCTTCAATGAGATGAAGTATTTCAGCAGTGGTCAATTTAGGAGTAGTCTCTGGAAGCATATATCTCGTTAGCAAGAAATCTTGCTAATATGTGTTTTGAACGATTGTTTAAGAATCGTTCAAACAAAATAAATTAAAAAGGAGCTAATTCAATGAAAAAGGTTGCAACAATCTTAGTTTTGTTATTCGTTTTATCCATTTCTGCTTTTGCAGATGGACAATTTCCAATCGGCGGCAAATCTTGCCCGCAGGGACAGCAAATTTGTCTTGCTGCCGAAGGTCAAATTCCAGCTAGCGTAAAATCCGAAAATCCAATCTATGAAGAAATTTTGGATTTTCTGAAATCAATTTTCGAATAACCTAAAAACCTAACCCCAAATGCCTTCTGATTAATTCGGGGGGCATTTTTATTTCTTTCCGGTTTTTATTTTATTGTCAGCTTTTGCCTCTTCGAGCGTCATTGTCGGAACGCTCTTTGAGGGGTTTCTTTTTTCCGAACGTTCGATAGTTACTTCTATCGCGATTAAAAGCGGCTCGATGCTTTCGCGTTCAGGTGATGAAAGAAGCGCGTAGCCTTCGGCGATTTGGGCGAATCTTTCGTAAGCAATCGCTTTGGCGTCCGTCTCCACTCCGCGCGCGACGGCAAATATTTCCGCTTCGGTGATGCCTAGACCTTTTGCCAGCGCTTTTAGTTTAGGCGTCGTTACATTGACATTTTCATTCTCGATTTTGTTGACGTATGAACTGCTAATCTGACCGCCGCTTTTTTCGCTGACGGCTTCGACAGACAAGTTTTTCGCCGAGCGGATTTTTTTAACGAATTCGCCAAGCTCTCCGGGTTTTCTATTATCCATTACAAAAATTGTAATATGATGCACGTCCACAATGTTAGAAATTTTATCCATTAAATATTGACAGCCTTTCTTTGTAGATGCTATTGTCGTTTACGATAATGGATAATAGAGCAATTATGGTGAAAAATCAATGTCTATTTCTGAAAAATCCGGAAAAATTAATGTGCACGGCGAGGAGCGAATGAAAAAGCATGTGGTCGGCAACGGCAAAGTTCAATATTTCCGGCGCGAGAAGTTTTGTGTGATACACGGCTGGATTGACGTTCTGGCGCTCGGCGACGATGACGTATGGCATCAGCATCACGATTTTTGTCTGACGACTGCTCCGACAGGCGAACTTGTTGAGCCCTGGAAAATGCCGAAAAGACGGCGTAAATGATTAGCGAAAATGATTTTTTATACAAAATACAAAATCGACAATCTGTTTTGCCCGAGATGCGGAAGCTGTCTTTACCGCTCGACTTACTTTGAGCATTATCCCGAATATCCGTACGGCTGTATGAAATGCGACGAGCTATTGACGGAAAAAGAGGCAAAGAAAAATCCGCCCGAAGATGCGGATGACGAGGAAATTTCTCTAAAATTTGGTTAAATGCCCCCGGTAGGATTCGAACCTACAGCCAACAGATTATGAGTCTGCTGCTCTAACCGTTGAGCTACAGGGGCGCAAGTTTTATAGTTTAGTGGAAACTTCTTTTTCGCGCAAATACTAAAGCTTTTGCTCTCGCAGAAATTATTTCTGCAAAAGCGGCTCGAAAATTACGGATTGGCGGATTTGCTCGCGTTTTTTGTTTAAATTTGCGCGCACGTCGCCGGTGATTTGCATTCCGTATTCGGTTTCGAGAGCTTTTTCGGTGTCTTCGTCGGTTAAATCTTTTAGAAAACTTTCGAGAATAAACAAATCGAGGTCGCTGAAATCTTCTATGCCGAGGGCGTTTGGAAGATTTGTGCCGAGAACGCGCGTTTGCGCCAAATCGAACGTCCAGTCGAGAATTTTTTCAATCGGCTCGTCGTCGGGAAAGCGTTGTTTTATCAAGGCGAAAATGCGTTCTTTGCCTTCGACGTTCATCAAAAGGGCGAGAAAAAATCTATGTTCCGGCTCGGTGACGTAGCCGCGTCTTTTTACAATTTCGTCGACTTTTGTGGCGTGGGCGAAAACTTTCGGGAAAATATTGGCGCGCTCGCCGTGACGTTTTTTGACGACATCAAGCAGCGCGTCGAAACGATTCGCAGAATCGCCGAGATTGAACATCCGGTCAACCTGATTCGACTGCAAATAGGCGCGGACGGTCGAAAGAATGACGAATGAAGTTTGAAAATCGGACTTGCCCAATAAATCGGCGATATATTTGTCCGTGTCGGGATGTTTCGAGCGAATGAGCATCGTGATGCTCTGAATTTTTTTTATCGTGTTGGCTTCTTCGAAAAACGGGTCAATCGCCAGAAACGGCTTGTGATAAGAATATTGCGGCAGAAACATTGGGCTTTTGTGCGTGCGGACGACAATCGTTGCCGAAGGCTGTTCGAGATGAAAAAGCCCGTGAATATATTGCTTTCCAGCCCAAATCGGCTGAACGTCGCCGACGGTCAGAAGCTCGCACAATTTCAAATTGATATTGCCGATTTCGGTAAAAGTGTTGATGCTCTCGCTGCGCTCAAAATCGTACCAGCTATGCAGGCTCGAACCGTGCAGCACCTGAAACGCGCCGCAGAAACCGTGTTGATGAATGGCGGTCGTGCCTTCGAGCCAGAAATAAACGTCGATGTGAAAACGCGGGCTGTTGTAAAGCGTAATCGGCGGGTCGCCGAACTTGGCGTAAACGTCCTGCTGTAAGGGCAGATTTGTTTCGTTCAAAGTCCAGTCGATAACTTCCCAGGCGGAAACTTTTTCGGGCAGATGCGCTTCTCTGAGAGCTTGTGCAGCGATTTCGGGAAAGCGCGTTTCGTCGTAATTTTCTTCGCGCCAGAGCTTCTCGATTTCAGCGCCGAGCGTTTTAAATAATTCCATAAAGTTTAGCCGTTTATATTAAAATCGGTCGGCGGCGGCGGCGTGGTGGGATTTTCTTCCGCCAAAGGAGAAACTTTTTTCATAATCAGCATAATGACGACGATATTCAAAACCCAACAAGCGACTGTAATAATAAACGCGGGCATCAGAATATCTTCTCGAACCTGCGCCGTCGTTTTGCCGGAAGACATCCAGACAGCTGCGATAATAGCGGTAACTGCTACAGGAACAACGAGCTGTAGAATAATGCTTGCGCCGGCGGAAATCGCCGTCCACATAGCTGCGTTATGTCCATTTTGTTTTGCCGTTCGGTAAATAAGAACAGTAAAAATTACTGCCAGCGCAAGACTTAAAATAATAAGCATTGACAAAACACCTCCCAATTATTTCGCAAAGAAATTTTAACTTAACCTGACCGGAAACTAAAATTTTGATTTGCTTAAAAAACCTTAACGGGCGGGAAAATCGCCGCAAAATATTAACCGATTGCTTCATTTTTTACTTTCGCGAATAAAATAATCAATCTAAAACGTTTATTTTGTTGCGGTAATCTGTTATATTTTGCCCAATTCTTTAAAAATTTCAAACAATACCAAGAGGAAATTTATGAGCGATAATCAAAAAAATTACGACCGCAGTTTTTTCGGACATCCGGGCGGATTGTCCACTTTGTTTTTCACAGAAATGTGGGAACGCTTCAGCTATTACGGGATGCGCGCCCTTCTCGTTTTGTATATGGTTGCCGCCGTCAAAGACGGTGGTCTGGGCTTTGAAACCGCCGACGCAACGGCGATTTACGGGCTTTATACGGGTTCGGTCTATTTTCTCCCGCTCATCGGCGGATGGATTGCCGACAGATTTATCGGCGCTAAACGCTCAACTTTAATCGGCGGCGTGATTATTGCGCTCGGACACTTTTCGCTGGCTGTGCCCGCGCTTTCGTTTTTCTATCTAGGCCTGGTTTTGGTCGCCATCGGAACAGGATTTTTGAAATCGAACATCAGCGCGATGGTCGGCGACCTTTACGAAGAAAACGACGAGCGCCGCGACGGCGGATTCGCCATTTTTTATATGGGCATTAATCTCGGCGCATTTGCCGCGCCGCTGATTACGGGAGCTTTAGCCGCATACAACTGGCACTGGGGCTTTGCCGCCGCCGGCGTCGGAATGGTGCTCGGTTTGCTGCAATACATCATCGGCAGAGAAAAACTCAGAGGAGTCGGCGAGCCGCCGGTTAAAGCCGCAGGCGACGCATCAGCCGTGACGCCTGTCTATCTGGCTCAGGTCGGCGTGGTCGTCGCTGTCGCCATCGCCGTTTTGTTTTATTGTTACTATGCCTACAGCTTTAATGTCGCCATCAAAATCGCCCTGCTCCCGACTCTGGTCGTCGCCGGTTTAATCGTCGTCGTCTTTACAGGAATGCAGGACAAACTTTCGACCGACGATTGGAAACGCATCGGAATCATCATCATTTTGTTTCTTTTCGCCACGCTCTTCTGGGCTGGATTCGAGCAGGCGGGTTCGAGCTTTAACTTGTTTGCCGAGCAATTGACCAACAGGATGATTGGAACTTTTGAAGTTCCAGCCGCGTGGTTTCAGTCGATTAACGCGATTATGATTGTGCTGATGGCGCCGCTTTTTTCGATAATGTGGGTGAAATGGGGCAGAAAACAGCCGAACGACGTTTTCAAATTCGCGCTCGGATTGTTCTTTCTCGCGCTCGGTTTCGTCGTTATGGCTTACGCCTCGGGTTTGACCGGCGCGGGCAAAGTCAGCCCGATGTGGCTCGTTCTGGTTTACTTTTTGCACACGGCGGGCGAGCTTTTCTTATCTCCGGTCGGTTTGAGCTCAATGACCAAGCTCGCTCCGGGCAAGATGGTCGGCTTGATGCTCGGCGTCTGGTTTTTGGCGTCTTCGCTCGGCAGTTACGCCGCCGGACAGATTGCCGGTGAATTCGAACCGAAACAGGAAACTCTGGTCGGTTTGTTCTGGAATCTCGGCATCGTCATCTTTATCGGCGCGGCGGTTGCGGTAATCTTATCGTTCCTCGTCGGCGGATTTTTGAAGTCGAGACAACGCACCGAAGAAGTGCCGGTAGAACCTGCATAAATCGTATTTCAATCAAAATAAAAAGCCGCGTTCGAATTTTTCGGGCGCGGCTTTTTGCTAGAAATTAATTTTTTCGCTCGAAGAAATTTCCGCGCCGAGTTTTTGAATCGAATGGACGCGCCAGTCTTCTTTCGTTTCGGGAAAATCCATTCGAAAATGCCCGCCGCGCGATTCTTCGCGCCACAGCGCCGCGCGTGTGACAAGCATCGCCAGCGTAACAAAATTGCGCGATGAAACGCTTAACGTCGCCTGCTCAATCTGTCCGAACTCGTTCAAAGCGCGCTGCAAAGAATCTTTATCGCGCAAAATCCCGACTCTTTCCCACATCACACGCTTGACGCGTTTTTTCACCGCCGTTGCGATGCCTTCGGCATTTTGGTCTTTGGTCTTTGGTCTTTGGTCTTCGATTTCTTTGAAATTTGTAATTTGTAATTTGTAATTATCCGCAATCGCGGCTTCGCCCGCGCGCGCGCCGAAAACCAAGCCTTCGAGCAAAGAATTAGACGCCAGACGATTTGCGCCGTGAACGCCCGTGCAGGAAACTTCGCCCGCCGCGTAAAGCCCTTTGAGCGTCGTTCTGCCGTGCAAATCCGTGCGCACACCGCCCATGCAGTAATGCGACGCGGGCGAGACGGGCAGCAAATCTTTCGCAATATTCAGCCCGTAAAATTTGCACGTTTCGTAAATTTTCGGAAAGCGTTCTTTCAAAAATTCTTCGCCCAAAGCGGTCATATCGAGAAAAACGCTGCGCGTTCCCGTCCGGCGCATTTCCGCGACAATCGAGCGCGAAACAATGTCGCGCGGCGCGAGTTCCAGTCTTTCATCATAGCGCGACATAAAACGCTCGCCGTATTTGTTTCGCAAGATTCCGCCTTCGCCGCGCATCGCTTCCGAAAGCAAAAAGCGCGGCGCGTTTTCCAGGCTCAAAGCCGTCGGGTGAAACTGTATAAATTCCATATCCGCCATCTCCGCGCCCGCAAAATAAGCCATCGCCATGCCGTCGCCGGTCGCCACAGGCGGATTCGTCGTGTGTTGATAAAGCTGCCCCGCGCCGCCGGTGCAGAGAATTACGGCCTTTGCAAAAATCTCGCGCGGCGCGCGCAAAATCGGGTCGAGAAAACGCACGCCGACGCATCCGTTTTCCGCGACGAGCAGGCTTTCCGTGTTGGCAAAAGGCATCAGGACAATCGTTTTTTCGGCGCGCGCGCGCGCAATCAAGGCGCGGACGATTTCCTTTCCGGTCGAATCGCCGTGCGCGTGCAAAATCCGACGGCGCGAATGGGCGGCTTCCTGCGTGAAAATCAGTTTTCCGCCTTCGCGGTCAAATTCGGTTCCCCAATCGATAAGCTGTTTGATGTAGCGCGTGCCTTCCGTGACGAGCGTTTCCACCGCTTCCGCGTCGCAAAGTCCAGCGCCCGCGACGAGCGTATCTTCTTCGTGAAGCTCGGCGTTGTCGTCGTCCGAAAGCACGACCGCGACGCCGCCCTGCGCGTATTCGGTGTTCGACTCGCTCGCCTTATCTTTCGTCAAAACCGTCACGCGCGCGCCGGTTGCGGCAAGCTCAATCGAAGCCCGAAGCCCGGCGACGCCGCTGCCGATGACGATAAAATCGGTTTCCAAAGCCATAAAAGAAAACCTTATCAATACAGCAATTCAAAGCCAAATTGAATTTTGAAATTTTTCGCTTGACATCTACGAAAGTTTTCGTATATGGTTGTTTTGGTCAACGAAATTCTTCGTAGGTGATTCAAAAATGGCAAAGCAAAACAAACCGACGGAAGCCGAATTGGAAATTCTCGCCGTGCTCTGGGAGCGAGGCGCGGCGACGGTGCGCGAGGTTTACGAAATCATCAACCGGCGCAAGCCGACGCTTTACACGACCGTTTTGAAATTGATGCAGATTATGCACGAGAAAAATTTGGTCGAGCGCGACGATTCGGCGAAGGCGCACATTTACCGCGCGAAACAGACGCAGGACGAAACGCAGACGAGTCTCGTTTCCGACCTTTTGGAAAAAGCGTTTCGCGGTTCGGCTTTGAGTCTCGTCCAGCACGTTTTGGAAGCAAAACCGGCGAGCGCGCAGGAGCTGGCGGAAATTCGCCAAATGATAACGGAAGCGGAGGAAAAAAATAAATGAACTGGCATTTTTTGGAAAGCTCGACACTCGTCGAAAATCTCGGCTGGACGCTGGTTCATTCCGTCTGGCAAATCGCTCTGGCCGCCGCGCTTTTGTTTCTCGGTTTGCGAATTTTGCGTAAATTTTCCGCCAACGCGCGTTATCTGTCGGCGATTTCCGCGCTCGCGCTGGCGCTCGTTTTGCCCGTTTTGACTTTTATAAATTTGAACGGAAATTCGGCGGCGAATCTGGCGGGCAAAGAAATTTCCGCCGCGCAAGATTTTGAATCGAAAAGTAAAATCGCGCGCCGCGCCGAGAATTTTCCGGCTTTAGGAAAAACGGAAACCGCGGGCGCGGAAACGAGCGACAAAACGGCAATCGCGAGCCTGCAAAACTTTTTCGACCAGAACTTTTCCGCCTTTTTGCCTTTTGTCGTCGGCTTTTGGCTGCTCGGCGTCACGCTTTTCGCCGCGCGTCTGGCGGGCGGCGTGTGGCAGCTTCGGCGGATAAAAACGCGCGAGATTTCGGCGGCAAACAGTGAATGGCAGGAGAGATTCGCGGTGCTTTGCGAGCGTCTGAAAATTACGCGCGCGGTCAGGCTTTTGCAGTCGAATCTGGTCGAAACGCCGGTCGTCGTCGGCTGGCTCAAGCCTTTGATTTTGATTCCGGCGAGCGTCTTTTTGCAGATAAATCCGAAGGAACTGGAAACCGTCATCGCGCACGAGCTGGTTCATATTCGTCGTTACGATTGTCTGGTCAATTTCGCGCAATCGGTCGTCGAAGTTTTGTTTTTCTATCACCCGTGCGCGTGGTGGATTTCGAAGGTGATTCGGCGCGAAAGAGAATTTGCGGCGGATGAAGCGGTGATTAAAAGTTTTGGCGCATCGCGCCTTGTTTATGCCAATGCTCTGGCAAATTTAGAGGCGATTCGCTTGACGGCGAATCAAGACTTGCCGCCCTTTGCGACGGCGGCAAACGGAGGTAATTTAATGCAAAGAATAGCAAAAATTTTACAAAAAAATACCGAGACCGGCGCAGCCAATTCGCTTTGGACGGCAAGTTTGGCTTTAATGCTTATCTCGGCAGTTATGTTGAGTTTATTTTCGGCTAGTTCGACTAACTTTGTCAACGCCCAAAATAAAACAAAAAACAAAAAGCTGGCAATCGGCTTTGTTTCGATTCCGCCGGTTGACCGGACGGAAAACCCGCCGAAAGATTCGGACGCGACGGCGCGTTTGATGATTGAAAAACTCAAATCGCACAAGATTCCGGCAATCGGATTCGTGCTCGGCGGCTCGATTTCCGACGGCGAAAAGCTCTATCCGGTGCGCGCGAACATCGTTCGCCTGTGGCGCGACGCGGGTTTTGAAATCGGCATCGGCGGCTTCAAACACACGTGGTTTTACGATAATTCCTACGAAGATTACGTCGCCAACGTCGAGAAAAACGAAACGGTGGTGAAAAAGATTCTGGCGGAAAAAAATCTCACGCTCCGATATTTCAGCTACCCGTTTTTGAACACGGGCAAGACGGCTGAAGACCGCACGCGTTTCGAATCGTGGCTCGCGGCGCGCGGCTTAACGCCCGTCAAATACACGATTGACAACAACGAATGGATGTATTCCTACGCTTACGATATGGCGCGCAACGACAACGACGTGAACACGATGCAGGAAATCCGCGAGGCGTTTGTCGATTATATGTCGAAGATGTTTGACCATTTCGAAGCGTATTCGCAGGAAATGTTCGGACGCGACATCGCGCAGACGATGGTTTTAACGCCGAGTCGTCTGGTCGCCGATACCGCCGACGATTTATTCGGAATGATTGAAAAACGCGGCTACAGTTATGTCTCGATGGAAGAAGCGCAGGCGGACGAAGCCTACAAAACGCAGGAAAATTTCTACGGGAAATCGGGCATTTCGTGGTTTGAGCGTTGGGCGATGGCGCAAGGCAAAAAGCTGCGCGACGAGCCGAAAATCGATGAAGGAGTTCAGAAAATCTGGACTGAATCTTCAAAATCGAAAAAATAAAGTCAGGAGTTTATGCTTTAGCGGTGATTCGGCACGAAAATAAGCTAAAGCTCGAACTCTAAAAAAGCCTGTGCGATTCGGTTGCACAGGCTTTTTGTTTGTTACTCAAAATTTCATTCGCCGGATTGTTTCTGCGCGGCTTCATCCGAACGGTCGATAACCGGTTTTTCAAATTGGTCGAGCAATTTCCAAAAGATAATCAAGCTTCCGTCAGTGTCTTTTCGCGTAATTTTAAACGCGACCAGCACGTCCGACTCGCCGAAGTTTATCGAGCGCAGAACATAAGTTTTACCTACGACTGCCGGAATATTGCTTTTGTATGAAACGTTTCCGACTTCATAATTCCAAGCCTTTCTCTGCTCGACTCTAATTTCCGGTTCATTGGTCGGCGGCTTGTAATTAACGAGGAAAGTTACTTCCGGCGTTTCCTTCGTTATATCGGCGAGCGACATTTCGCCTAGATTGTAAATAAAACCGTAATCCGCACCGGCGAAACCGACGCTTAAATTTCCCTGCTGCAATTCAATGTCCGAGCCGTAGCCGTATTCGTGAGTTTTTCGCGTAAAAGAGTAATACGCGCCGCCGCCGCGAATCGTGAAAACGTCTTTATCATATTTTTCGCGCGGCATAAGACGGAAAACCTGCGCATTTTCCTTCGAAGCCGCTTCGAAATCCGCCTTATCGGGCGACAAAGCAATTTTTTCCAGACTGATTACCTTTTGCCTTAAATCGTTAATTTCACTAATGGCTTGTTCGCGCGTTTGCGCCGCGACGTTGGAAAATAAAACGGAGAGCAGAAACAAAAAAATAATTCTTCGCATAAATTTTCTCCCAAATAAAAAGGCGCTTTGAACGGTTTGCTAAAGGCAAACATATCAAAGCGCCGAGTTGAAAGTCAATAAAATTTCAACCTTGCGGAATGTTCAATTCCTGTCCCGGATAAATTTTGTCTGGGTCGTCGAGCTTGTCGCGGTTGGCTTCATAAATTTGCTGCCAGCTGACGCCGTAATGCTGTCCGATTTTGCTCAAATTGTCGCCCGATTGAACCGTGTATGTTTGCGCGGTCGCTTCCGGCGCGGAGACGTTCAAAACGAGGTCGCCCGAACGATATTCCGGGTCGATTCGATTGTATTCGTCCCAGAGTTGTTTTTTGACATCGGCGCTCGGCGCGCTGCCTTCAATTTTGATAAAGCCATCGCCTTCGGTAATGTTCAAACCGGAAATGCCGGATTGATTCGCCAAATCGATTAATGTTTGATATTTTTCCTGCAAAGACATTTTTATTTCCTCCTTGAATTATTTCTCGCTGACCTGATTATTGACAGGTTTGCCGCCGTTTGCTTCCATCGCCGCCGCCATCACTTCGGCTAATTTGCCCTTGGCAACCGTTCCGCGAAGCGTGACCGGCGTCGTCGTAACGTCAACCGTCACATCGGTAAAGCCTTTTTTCTTCAAGGCATCCTCGATTTTTCCCTTGAGTGCCGGGTCGGTTGCCGCCGTTTCGCTGGTCTTCGGAACCGGCGTCGGCGTCGCCGCGTTCGTTTTGTTAACATTATTGGCATTATTCGTATTGTCCTTGTTGCCGCCGCAGCCGGTCAAAAACAAAAAAGCAGCCAAAATAAAAGTTGCTAAAAGTTTAATTTTCATTTTTCCTCCTGAATACCCTTAAAATTATTTTCTCACACAGAGAAACAGATTTTTGATTTAGTTCCGCGTCTCGTCTTCAAAATTTGTGTGAATTTAGTCTAAAACATTTTCCAGAAAATTTCAGTGCAATTTTAATAAAAAAACCTCTTCGGCAATTTTTTTTGCCAATTCGTAAGAATTTAGTTCGGGCTTGACGATAAAATGCCAGTCGGCAAGACAATAAAATCTTTGCCTTTCTTCGAAAAGCTTGCGCGCGCGGCGTTTATTTTTGGCGAGCGGGCGCTCGCGGCGCGAAAATTTGATATTGCGCCAGCAATGTTCGAAGCTCGATTCGAGCCAGATGGTCGTGCAATTGATTTGTTTAATAAGCTTCCGGTTTTTGTCAACCGTCCACGCGCCGCCGCCGAGCGCGATGATGCGCGCTTGTGTCTGCAAAACTTTTTGCAGATTTTCCGTTTCGATTTCCCGAAAACGCGCTTCGCCTTCCGATTGGATAATCTCGGCAATCGTGCGTTTTTCGTTAATTTCGATAAACGAGTCGAGGTCGATTTTTTCGCACTTGAGCAAATGCGCAAGATGCCGCGCGACGGTCGATTTGCCGACGCCCATAAAGCCTGTGAGAATGGTTCTTTGCCCTGAGCTTGTCATCAGTTTAGAAAAGATTTTAACACAAAGAAATAGCCCGCGGATAAACCCGGATTTTGCGGATTGGCGCGGATTTAATTTTAAAAATCAATCTGCGTCAATTCGCTAAATCAGCGTTCATCCGCGGGCTATTTTCTGCAATATGTCGAAAAATTCGGGAAACGAAACGCCAGCGCTTTCTGCGCCTTTGATTTCGGTTTCGCCTTTGGCAAAAAGCGCGGCGACGGCGAAAGACATGGCAATTCGATGGTCGCCGAAAGAATCAACCGGCGCGCCTTTCAAATCGGATTTTTCGACGCGAAAACCGTCCGCGAATTCTTCGACTTGCGCGTTCATTCGCCGTAGATTTTCGACCACAGCCTTGATTCTGTCGGATTCCTTAACGCGCAATTCGGCGGCGTCGCGAATTTCCAAACCGCCTTCGATTTGCGTGCCGAAAACGGCGAGAATCGGGATTTCGTCGATTAAATTGGCGATAATCTCGCCGCCGATAATGTTTGAATTCGTCTTCGGCTGAAGATTTGCTTTTCCCGAAACGCGCAAATTTCCGGTCGGCTCGTTGCACGTTTCGCGCGCGTCGAAAACTTCGATTTCCGCGCCGAATTTGCGCAAAACTTCGAGAATCGCCGCGCGCGTCGGATTTAAACCGACGTTTGCCAGAACGATTTCCGAATCTTTCAAACAGCCCGCCGCAACGAGAAAAAACGCGGCGGAAGAAATGTCCGAAGGAATCTGCAAATCTCTCGCCGTCAAAATCGCATCGCCCGAAACGGAAATTGTCCCGCCGTTTTCTTCCACATCGACGCCAAACCAGCGCAGCATTCTTTCCGTGTGGTCGCGCGTCGGTTCAGACGATATGCTCGTTTTCCCGTTCGCATTTAATCCGGCGAGCAAGACGCAGGATTTGACCTGCGCCGAAGCGACCGGCAAATCGTATGAAATCGCTTTTAGCGGATTGACGCCGCGAATTTTTAAGGGCGCGCAGCCGTTTTCGGCGTCGATTTTCGCGCCCATCAATTCGAGCGGCGCGATAATTCTTTTCATCGGTCGGCGCGACAAAGATTCGTCGCCGGTTAAAACCGAATCGAAATTTTGTCCCGCCAAAATGCCTGAAAGCAAACGCATCGTCGTTCCGCTGTTGCCGCAGTCAAGCGCGGTCGGCGGTTTTTGAAACCCCTTTTTGCCGACGCCTTTGACGAAAACGGTCGAATTTTCCTTGTATATTTCAACGCCTAAACCTTTCAAACACGAAAGCGTCGAAGCGCAATCGGCGCTGGTCGCAAAATTTTCGACGCGCACGTCGCCCGTCGCCATCGCCGACAAAAGTGCGGCGCGATGCGAGATTGATTTGTCGCCGGGCAGGATTAATTTTCCCTCTAAAAAGCGTGCGGGTTTTATTTTCATAAACTAATTCTAATATCTTACTTGCTTTCTTGACACAAACCTATGAAAACATTTAACTTCAAAAAGTAAACCTGTGACAGTAGAAACTACCGAAATTAAATTACCGAGCCGTTTGGAATCGATTGACGAAGCGGTCGTGCAGGCAATCGAATTTGCCAAAAGCGTCGGTTTTTCCGAAGAAGAAGCTTACCCGATTGATATGGCTGTCCGCGAAGCGGTGGCGAACGCCGTCAAACACGGCAATCTTTTGGATGAAACAAAACAGGTTGAAATAGCGTTGTCCAGTTCCGACAAGGATTTTGAAATTAGCGTGCGCGATTTCGGCGAAGGCTTTGCGGTCGATGAAATTCCCGACCCGACCAATCCCGAAAATCTTTTGAAGGCAAACGGGCGCGGGATTTTATTTATCCGCACGTTTATGGACGAGGTCGAATGGTTTCCGCATCCGAAAGGCGGAACGGTGATAAAAATGACGAAAAAGCGTTAAATCGTTTGTGTAACTCGAACTTTTACACTAAAATTTGCAATCAAAACTTTTTTAAATAATACGAGGAGATAAAAATGGCTGAACTTAATATTTCTGAACGTCAGGCGGGCGACATAACAATTCTTGACTTGGACGGCAAAGTGACAATCGGCGAAGGCAGCGTCGCGCTTCGCAGCGCAATTCGCCGCCTGCTCGGCGAAGGCAAAAACAAAATTCTCTTGAATCTCGGTCAGGTCGGCTACGTCGATTCGAGCGGCATCGGCGAGCTTGTTTCCAGCTTTACGGCGGTCAACAAGGAAGGCGGAACGCTCAAATTGCTCAACCTGACGCAGAAAATCCAAGACCTTTTGGCGATTACCAAGCTCTTGACCGTTTTCGACACCTTCGACAACGAAGGCGACGCGTTAAGTAGTTTTCAATAAATAAAATCTTTCAGGTTTTGTCTAAGGTCTAAGGTCTAAGGTCGAAAGTCGGAAAACTTTTGACCTTAGACCTTAGACTTTCGACTTTAGACATCTCGGATGTCTAAACAAGCATCTTTAATACGGAAAGACGCAAAATATGTGAGAATTTTGTAAGATTATTCCCCTTCCTATTCTTTGCTTATATTGCGTCTTTCGTCTTTGTTTTAAATCGCAATGAAAAAAGTTTTATTTCTCGTCCTTTTACTCGTTTTTTCGCTGAACGCGTCGGCGCAGAGCTTCGATTTGACGCAATACGGCGTGCGGATTGAGCCTGACAAACGCCTGATTGTCGTGCTCGCCTCGCTCGAAGCCGCCGGATTGGAGACGCCTCTGACGGAAAAAGGCTCGCAGTTTCGCGAAAAATTGCGCGCCGATTTGAAAGGAGTTGACGAAAAATTAATCGAAAAACTGGCGTTTTTTATCAAGCAGTATAAAAATCGTCACCCGAAAGCGACCGACGCCGAAATCATCGCGCCGTTTATCTCGATGGCATACACGCTTTCGCCCGTTCCCGATTTGGCTGAGCCTTCGCGGACGACCGATTTGCCGGGCGATTTGCTCGAAGTTCTGGATTATTCGCCGCTCGTGCGCGAGTTTTATCGCCGTTCGGCTCTCAGCACGAAGCTCGACGAATACGTCAAAGATTATCAAACGGCGAGCGAGCCTCTGCGCAAATCGACCGAGCAGATGGTGCGCCAATTGCTCGATTATCTCCACACCAAACCGCAGTTGACATACGCCGAGCGAACCAAAGTCGAGTCGAAATCAGCCAACAACAAAAAAACCGTCCAAAAGACCGAACTGCGCGAACGCCAACGTCGCTTTTACATCGTTCCAGAGCTTTTAATCACCAAAGGAACAATCAATTTTATCAACGTCGGCGACGATTATTACGCGATTTTGCCGAATGATACGAATTTGAGCACGTCCGAAGTGCGCAACGCTTATCTGCAATTTGTGCTCGACCCGCTCGTTTTGGACAACGCCAAGCAAATTTTGACGTTCAGCGCGGGCATCAAAACGCTGCTCGACGAACGACGCAAGACGAATCCGAACATCTCGCCCGACATTTTTCTCGCCGTCTCGCGCTCTCTGGTCGCGGCGGCAAACGCGCGGCAGGTTGAATACGAAAAATCGCGGCTTGCGCTTTCGCAGGCGCGGCAGAAAATCGATTTGATGAAAACCGAAGCCGAAAAACGCGCGGTTTCAGCCGAATTGGAAACGTTCAAAAAATCTTTCGCCGACGACACGGCGCTTGAATTATCGGAAGCCTACGAGCGCGGCGCGGTGCTCGCGTTTTACTTCGCCGACCAGTTAAAAGGCTTGGAAGATTCGGGCTTTGACATTGCCAGCTCTTTGCGCGACATCATTCTTTCGATTGACACGACCAAAGAAGCAACGCGCCTCGCGCAGTTTGCCGACGCGCGCAAACGAGCCGAAGACCGGCGCAAAAATCAAACGGTCGTCGTCACGCAGGTCATCGAAAATCCGGTGACGACCAAGCTTCTAGCCATCGACCAAATCATCAACGAAAAGAATTACACGGCGGCCGACGGCGAGTTGAAAAAGCTCCTGAAAGAATATCCGACCGAATCGCCGCGCATTTATTACGCGCTCGGACGCGTCTCGTCGCTTTCCGCCGAAGGCTTGCCGAAAGAAGAAATCGAAACGCGCAATCGCCGCCTGCTCGAAGCCAAAGTCGCTTACACAAACGTGCTTCGCTCGGCAAACGACCAAACCGACCCCGCGCTTCTTTCATTAACATACGTCGCGCTGGCGCGCATTTACGAATTTTTCGACGACCCGGATTACGCCGTCAAAATTTACGAAGCCGCCATCAAAATCGGCGACGTCACCGGCGGCGCGTACAAGGAAGCGATGGACGCGAGAGAGAGACTTTTGAAAAAATAGTAGTTAGAGGTCAGAGGTTAGAGGTTAGTTTAAGACAATTACTAACCTCTAACCTCTGACCTCTAACCTCTAACCATTATGAAAAAATTCACGCTTGCAATCTTGTTTTGCCTTTCGGTTTCCGTCGCTTACGGGCAGAAAATCATCATCAATAAACCCGATGATTCGAATACGATTTTCGTTCCGAACGTGACGACGATTTCCGATAACGAATGGCGTGTTTTGACCGACGCTTTGACGGCGGAAAACTGGGACAAAGCGGCGTTTTACGCTTCGGGTTTGATGGGTCGCTTGAAAACCGACAACGAGCAAAAACAAATGGCGCGGCTTCGATATTTTTATCTTTTCTCGCTCGCCGGAAAAATCCACAAAGCGCACGACGCGGGCAAATCGACCGACGAACAGCTCGCCTGGAAGGATTTAGACAAGGCGGTCGAATCGCTCATCGGCAAAGAATTCGTCCTGCCGCCGCGCGAATATCGTCTGAGCTGCGACAAGGCTCTGAATTTTATCTGCAACGTTCAGGACAACGAAAAAGCCTTCCGCACGACCGCGACCAATAAAGAGGGCTCGGCGATTTTTTCGTTCGATTACGTCGTCTTCGAGAAAAAAATCGACCTCAAGCAATACACCGACGGGCAGCAAATCTTCCTCGGCGGCACGCTCAAAAAAGTCGAGTTTAACGACGAATTTTCCGACAAACAACCGTGGGTAATGTACCTAATTTTCGAAAAAGGCTTCGTCCGCGTCCTTTCCAGCACATTGGGATCCTAAGCTTAGAATTCCACGTGGACAAGTTGTCGC
>JADMIO011251611.1_pt1 | contig 87561 bp, 71 predicted proteins | sample 8958161 | NCBI WGS metagenome assembly JADMIO01 (sample SAMN16585339, study PRJNA669376) | soil metagenome | isolation source: Crop rotation soil | place: USA: Cullars Rotation, Alabama | collected 2011 | reverse complement strand
CATCGGCCACTCGTACGCCCGCCTCGGCGACACGCCGCGCGCGCTCGCGTATTTGCAGCGCGCGCGTGACGCACACGAACGCTACCGCGATCAGGACGGGCGGGCCGATTCGCTCATCACGAGCGCGGAGGTCTCCCTCGAGGCCGGTCAACTCGATGCGTCCGAAATGCTGCTCGGCGACGCGTCCGCGCTCAACGCCGCGACCGGTAACACCTACGACGGCACCCACGAGTCGATCGTGCGCTCGGCGCTCGCGCGCGCCCGTGGCGAACCGCGCGCGGCGATCAAACACGCCTCCGATGCGCGCCGTGCGGCCGAGCACCAAGCGCTCGTTTCGTACCAATTTTACGGCCTGGCGCTCGAGGCCGCTGCGCGCGTCGACGCGGGCGAAACGCATGCCGCGATGCTCTTGGCGACGACTGCGCTCGGGTCCGTCGAGAGTCTGCAGGGCTGCGAATACGGACTCGAAATACGTGTACTCTGCAGCGATGCCCTCGCGCGCGCCGGCTCGCCCCAGGCGCCCGAGGCCCATCGGCGCGCCGTCGACTACGCCCGCGCCGTTATCGGCACGATTCGCGACCGGCGTCTAAGGCGCCTTTTCGGAAAGCGGGGCATCATAAGGTCTTTGCGGGAGTCTTCGCTCTCGCCGCCCACCAACCCTCCACCCGGCGTGAGCAGCTTCCCGCCCGCGTCTTCCCCTTCGAGGCTGACCGACGAGAGCATGGCACCGAACGTGAACGAACCGCCCAGGACCGGTGATCCCGCATGATGAACGTGCCCGTCCCCACGTCGCCACGCACGCGCCGCGTGGCGATGATTCTCTCCGGCGGTGGAGCCCGCGGCGCCTACGAAGTCGGCGTTCTCTCGTATATTTTCGATGATCTCACGCGCGTTCGCGGCGCCCCTCCGCGGCTCGACATCTTGAGCGGCACCAGCGTCGGCGCGATCAACGCCTGTTACCTCGCGGCGCACTTGGCCGATCCGGTGCTCGGCATGCGCCGCCTCGTACATCTCTGGGAGGACCTCGAGCTTCGCACGGTGCTCGGCTTCGGCATGAAGCAAGTCGTCACCATCCCGCGCCTCCTCATCGGCGGCGCCAGCGAGGGGACGGGGCTGTTCGACGTGAAACCGATGACCGATCTCGTCAATCGCGAGATCAGCTGGCGCGCCGTCACGCGCTGCCTTCGCCGTCGTCAGCTGCGCGCGCTCAGCGTCTCGACGACCGAAGTGTCGACGGGGCGCACGGTCGTTTTCATGCAGACGTCGCCCGATTCGGTGATCCCGGCCACCGCGCCGCCGCGCACGCTGTTCCGCGCCGACCACATCGGCCCGCAGCACGCGCTCGCCAGCGCCGCGATCCCGCTGCTCTTCCCGCCGGTGAAGATCGACAACGAGCTCTACTTGGACGGCGGCTTGCGCCAAAATACGCCGATCGCCCCCGCGCTCCGTTTGGGCGCGACCCACATCTTCGCCATCGGCAGCTCGCGCGAAGTGAAGGGCGTTCAGGTGCGCGAAGGCGAGGGGAAAAAAGGGCGATCGCCCGGCGCCGCGTTCCTCATGGGCAAAGTGCTGAACGCGTTTTTGCTGGATCACATCGACGTCGACATCGAGCTTCTCACGCGGCTGAACAACGTGCTCGCCGACGGCACCCGCGCGTTCGGCGATTCGTTCACGCAAGCGATGAGCAAAGAGGCGCAGAAGCGCGGCGCGCCGGCGTATCGGTTCGTGCACAACTTGAGCGTCCGGCCGAGCGAGGACATCGGGAGGCTCGCGAGCGAGCATGTCCGCCGCGGGCGCTTCCGCGGCGACGCGATGATCACGAAGCGCCTCTTCAACCTGCTCGACTTCGGCGCCGGCGATGAAGCCGACCTCGCGAGTTATCTCCTTTTCGACGGCGCATTCTGCAAACAGCTCATCGAGATGGGCCGCTCGGACGCAAAAGCGCGCCGCGAAGAGCTGCTCGAATTTTTCGGCGACAAGACCGACGACGGCGGAAGCCTGATCGACGCCGAGGAGCTCGCGAGCGGCACTTGGGACAGCCGCTCGCTCCCGGTGGGGCTCGGGAGCTAACGACGCCGAAGCGAGCGATCGCGACGAGGCGCAGGCGCGACGTTGTGCTACTGCGGCGGCGTATGCCCAGTAACGCGGCCGTCGTGCGAAACCTGCGTGTGCTTCACAGCGAGCTCGGCGCTTGCCGTGCCTGTCCCGAGATGATTGGGCCCGTTGTGCACGGCCCGCCCGTGGCCAGCAAAATCCTTCTCATCGGGCAAGCGCCGGGGCCGCGCGAAGGGAGCTTCGGCAAGCCGTTCGCGTGGACCGCGGGCCGCACGCTGTTTCGCTGGTTCCAAGAGGGGCTCGGGGTCGAGGAGGAGGAGTTCCGCGCGAAGGTTTACATGGCCGCGGTCGCGCGCTGCTTTCCGGGGAAGGCCAACGGCGGCGGCGATCGAAAGCCGGACGCCGAGGAGATCGCGCGCTGTCGCCCTTTCCTCGAGCGCGAGACTTCGATTTTGCGGCCGTCGCTCGTCCTCGCCGTCGGCACGATGGCGATCGATCAGGTGCTCGGCACGAAAGAAAAGCTCACGGAGCTCATCGGAACGGTGCGCCGCGCGAAGTACCACGACGTGATGACCGACGTGATCGCGCTTCCGCATCCGAGCGGCGCGTCGCCATGGCACAAGATGGAGCCCGGAAAGACGCTGCTCGTGAAGGCGCTCGCGCGAATCAAGGCGCATCCGGCGACGCGCGAGACGTTCGGTTAAGCGTGGCCGGCGTCCACGTTCCTCGTGAGCAACGCCGTCACGCTCTCGTTCGCGCCGACCGCCTTCGCCTCGGTGAGAAGCCAGCTGAAAATGCCGTTGGCGAGGAGCTTTTCGAGGCGCGCGTTGAAGATCCACGCAGCGTAATTGCAGCTCGCGGGGTACACGATTTCGAACGCGGCGCGGCGCGCGTCGGCATCGTCCGTTTCCCGAAAAAGGCGTTCGCATCGCGTGCGCAGCGCGCTCCACTCGCACCACTCGGACAATACGTTGAGCGGCGTCTTCGATGCGTGTCGCGCTTGCAGCGCGGTGGCGAGCGTCTCGATGTCGTCGAACGCGAGCCTTCGCGCGTGCTCCTGCGCGGCGGTGAGCGTCACGCTCGATGCCCGCTCGCGGGGCAACACGCGACTCACGTACGGCGCGAGCTCCGAGGCGACACGCTCGATCATGCGTTCGAGCGCGACGTCGCCCGAGACTTCGACTGCAAGCGCACGGCGCGCCACGATGGCGGCGGCCGACGGCGACGCACGAACCGCATCCCACGCTTGCCCCGCACGAACGACCGCGCGCGCTGTCGGGGCGCGAAGAAATGCGACGTGCATTTCGAGCGCGTGATCGAGCGCGTCTCTGTCCGGGTCCGCCTGATGCTGCGTTGAAGTGGACCGCGGCACGGCGAGCGCGCGCCGGAGGATGGGCAGCGTCGCCCGACGATGCGGCGCGACGAGGAAGAGCACGACGAGCGCCGCGCGCGACGGCGCCTTCGCGTCACCGAGGAGGCGCTGCGCGATCGCTCCCATCAAATACGGCCAACGGACGTACGATCCGCGACCGCGACCGAGGGCCGCCACGTGACGCCAATCGCCGCGCTCGGCCGCATCGGCGACGAGCCAAGAGCGCGCCGCGTAGCGCACGGCGGACGGCGCGAGTCGGTTCGGGATCACGTCGACCGAAGCGAGCAGAAGGCGCGCCGTCTCGCGCCGTCCGCGGGCCGCCGCGATGAGACCGGCCGCTGCGACCGCGATCCCGCGCGGCCTGACCGCGGGGGATGCGAGGTGCATGTCGAGGCGATCGAGGTGCGCCGCGTCGATTTTTTTCGCACGGTGCGCGGCGACCGCGCTGTAAAAAACGGCGCCCGCGACGGCCTCCTCCGACATCGCCACCGGCGGCGTAATACGCGCATAAACGTACGCCGCACGCGCGAGGCCGAGCGGCACGAGCACGCGCGACAGGACGAGCGCGGGGAACAGATACAGCCCGACCAACATCACGCACGGAACACCGATCCACGGCGCCACACGCAGCTCGATGAGCGAGAGCGGGATCAGGATGACCGCGGCCGTCACGCGTAGGCCGATGTTGTTGGCCTGCGGATCGGGGCGGCCGCCGTTCGTCGCACGCTTCGCGGCGAGGATCCCGCTGACGATCGCGCCGACCGGGATCACGGCCCACTCCAGCGCGCCGCGCGCAGCGCGCCGTTCCAGGCGCGTGTCGGGTCGGCTTCATCCGCAGGGGATGTCGTGTTTTCGTCCGCGACGTCGAGGTGCGCTTCGAGCGCGTACGTGAGGCGACGCTCCGGCACCCGCAGCTCGCCGAGCGCGGCGCGCACCTTGTCCTCGCTTCGTTCGGCAGGTCCGAGCGGAGTCGCGTAGGTTCGCGCCGACGCGGCGTTCACCCCGAGCAGCGCGAGCAGCTTTTGTCCCGCGCGCTCGACTTCGGCGCGCGCCGCATCGGGGCGCACGGCGAGCACGTAAAACGGATTGTCGCGCAGACGGGCGACCGCCATTTCGGACGCCTCGCGCGGCTCCGGAACGAGCGTAAATTCGGGGGATGGCAAGAACCGGCGCGCTTCCAGCTCGAGCGCGCGGCGGACGGCATCGGTGCTAGGGCTCCCCGGCGCACGGGTGAGCGCGAAATACGCGAACACGTCGAGATTCCCGAAACGGCTGCTGACGACGCATCGTCGTCCTTCGCGGGCCCAGACGACGTAGCCCAACGGCTTCGGGCGAACCGCGATGCTGACGACGTCGCCCCAGGCGATGGGCGCGACCTTCGCGAACCACGCGTTTTTCGGCGTAAGGCCGTTCTCGTCGACCCACCACCGTGTGCGCAGGATGGCATACCCAATGGCGCCCGAAATCGCCGTGATGGCGACGAGCCAGACGAACGATTTGAGGCGCTCCGCCGGCGTGCCGAAGAGAACATTCGTAACGAGCTGAGAGATCGGAAGAAGCGAAAGTAAGAGCACCGTGACGACGCGTACGCGCCAGCTGGGCCCGAGCGGCCGACCCGTCACCGGCGGCGATGTATCGCTCGCGATCGCGCTCGTCGTCATGGCGCCGGCGCTCATCGCACGCCCGACGAATGACCGAGACGCCGCTCTTCCGCATCTGCGGGCAAGAGCCTCCATAACGCGCGCACGGCGCGTTCGAGCGCGGCGCGATCGTTTTTCGTGATCGCCTTGTTTCCGTCACGCACGAGCTCGCTCGCGAGGCGCACGTCCGACGACTCGGTCGCGCGCGACTCGGCGTAGCGAAACTGCTGCTCCCAAGCCATCGGCGAGCGGAAGTACGCGCCCGACCCGAGTCGATCGACGACGCGGAGCTGACGCTCGATTTCGCGCGGATCTTTCACGGCGCGCGCTTTGTCGATGGCGAAGATGGTCTCTTTCAGGACGCGTCGCTCGTCCGCGGTTCCAAATTCCGAGAGCCAGCTCGTCGCCCATGCGACGTTGTCGCGCACCTCCGTTTCGAGCGCCGGCCACGCGAGCTCGGCGTCGAGATCGCCGAGCGCGGCGTCGATTTCGAGCAGCGCGCGGCGCGCTTTTTCGGCCGCGTCTGCGTCGCCGCCGCGCGCAAGCTCGATCGCTTTGGCGAGATCGCCCAGCGTCGTCTCGATGGGGACGAGCATCGTGATCGCACGGGCGCCCATGCCGCGCTGGATCGCTTCGCGGCCGACGGCCTCCACGCGCTCGCGAAGCGCATCGGCGCGCGCCGCGAGCTCGGACGCAGGGACCTGCGGCGCGATGAGGTGAGCCACCTCGTCGAACACCTGATCGAGCGCCGGCACGCGCGCCGAGGCGAAGAGCCGGCCGCCGCGATCGAGCTCGAGAGTCACCTCGATCGCCGAGCCGGTCGGGAGCGTAGCCTTCACGTCTCGGCTCGGGATCGCGAGCGTCCCCACGAGCCGGCACAGATGCGCGAGCGGAAATTCGCCTTGGACGATCGGCACGCTGAGCGCGAGGCCTTCGCCGCCGCGGAGCACCGTCTCGACCGTGTGGAGCGTGAACGTGCGCCGCATCGGCAGCGGCGATCCGCGCTCGAAATAGACCTGCACGCGATCGTTCGCCAGCGCGACGCCGATCGATCGCGAGAGCGGCGGATCGCTGATCGTCATCCCGTGAACGATGGTGAAGCTCGGCGGCGTAAGCGGCGTGCGCTCGCCCGAGGAAAGCACCCCCTCCGCGCGAAACACGTTCGGCTTGCGCGCTTTGAGGCTCACTTGCAGCGCGAACGTCCCTTCGGCATCGACCGGCTCGGGGGCGCTCGACCATTCGCCATCGTCGCGGACAAGCGCGACGGCGTTGATTTTTGCTTCCGCCGCGTCGAGCACCTTGCCGACGACGAACGGCGCGACGTCCGGCGTCATCGCCGGAAATTGGAGCCACACGCGTGGCCCCGAGGCTTTTGGTTCGGCCGGCTTCGGGCGCGCATCCAAGTGCGTCGTGCCCGCGTAGAGCGCGGCTCCTTGCGCAACGAGCGTCATCGGATCGAGCCCGTCGCGAAACGGTGCGCCGAGCGCTTCGGCGACGCGCGCGCGGAGCACCGGCATCATCGTGGGCCCGCCGACGAGGACGACGCGACGCAGGGCGGGCGCGCCGTGCGCCGCGAGAAGACGCCGGCACACCGCGATCGTGCGGTCCACGAGCGGAGCCGCGAGCTCCTCGAGCGTCGCGCGCGTGATCACGGCGTCGATGTCGACCGCGTCGCCGCCCGCGGTGAAGAGCTCGGGCAGCGCGATCGCGGCCTCGGCGGCGCGCGCGAGCTCGATTTTCGCTTCTTCGGCCGCGTGCCGCAGCTTTCGAAGCGGCACCGCGTTCGCCGGATCGGCCGGATCGACGACGACGCCGCGCGTCCGTTTCAAATCGGCCAGGATCCACTCGACGATTCTCGCGTCGAGATCGCGACCACCGAGGAAGTTGTCGCCGTCGTGGCCGACGACGCGAAGGAGCCCTTCGTTCGTGGCGAGCAGCGTGACGTCGAAGGTGCCGCCGCCGAGATCGTAGACGAGCCAATTCTCGTCGCCGTCGTCCGCCGACCATCCGGCCGCGATCGCCGAGGCGACCGGCTCTTGAATCATCTCGACCCGTGTGAACCCCGCGAGGCGCGCCGCCTCCGACGTGGCCGCGGTTTGCGCGACCTCGAAGAGCGCCGGCACCGAGATCACGGCCTGCTCCGGCGCGAACCCGAGCTGATCGTGCACATCGGCGCGGATCGATCGCAGCACTTCGGCCGCGAGCTCTTCGGGGCGTTTCGATGCGCCGATCCCGGCGAACTCCAACGTGTGCGGCGTCCCCATCAGGCGCTTGAACTCGGCGCGCGTATTTCGCGGATCCGAGTCCATGAATCGCCGCGCGCGAGCGCCGACCGTCACGTTTCCGCGCGCGTCGATGCGCACGACGCTCGGCGTGAGCGTGCCGCCTTGCGCGTTGCGGATCGGCGTGATCGCCGTTCCGTCGAACACCGCGGCCGTCGAATTGGTCGTCCCTAAATCGATCCCAAGATAAACGGATGCGGGTGAAGTCGCTGCCATGGTGGTCGCGCGACGGAGCTTGTGCGACGCCGAGGCGCCTCGCAAGTCACGCGCGCGGCGGCGTCGCCATTTCCGTCATCTCGGCCAGATAAAGCGCGTTCCCATCCGGATCGCCGAAAAATGCGAGCTTCACCGGGCCGTTGTCGACGATCGGGCCATGAAACGCGATTCCGCGGTTCGCGAGCACTTCGACGACTTCGGCGATGGGCTGATTGAGATCGAAGCCGACGCTGATCGATCCCGAAGTCCCCGGGCGAACCCCGTCCGGCCGCGCGGCGTGAAGCCCGAGCACGAGGCCGCCGCCGGCGTCGATCGACGCCCACTCGTTGCCGGCTCGATATTGAAGCTTGAATCCGAGCGTCTCCACGTAAAAGCGGACGGCGCGATCCATGTCGCTCACGTAAAGCGTCGCGTTGCCGCCGGCGATCATCGCGCGTGTCCTTTCCCGAGGCTCAGGCCGAGTGGCCGAGCTTCTTCGGTCCGTCTTGGAACAGCACTTCGATGCGCGGCCCCTCGACGTTCGTCACGACGCCCTTCCCGAACTTGGGATGCGCGAGGAGCTGCCCTTTCGCGAAGCGCGACGCCAAGCCGTACTGGCTGAACGCGTCGTCGCCCTTGCCTTCGACCTGCTCGGCCCACGTCTTCTCCGGGTCGGGCGCTTTTCCCCACGGGGCCGGGGCGTCGTCATCCGAGTTTCTGCCAGACCCTTGAGACCGTTGCTTCACGCGTTTGATCGACATCGCGAGGCGATTTACCCCATTTTTGCCTCAGGCGCCTGAAATCACGTAAAGCGAGGCAATTCAGGGCGGTTCGAACGGTGCGCGCGTTCGAAACCCGGGCCGGTTCGCGCTACCAAGGGCGCGGTGTGCGAGTAGTCTGCCGCCCCGCAATGCCGTCTCCCGCCGAACGTCACGCCGCGCTCGTTCACGAAATCGAAGCTCAAAATTATCGCTATTACGTCCTCGACGACGCGACTTTGAGCGACGCGGAGTTCGATGCGCTCATGCGCGAGCTGCGCGAAATCGAAGCGAAGCATCCTGAGCTTTCGAGCCCCGATTCGCCGACGCAGCGCGTGGCCGGCGAGGCGCGCCCGTTCGCGACGAAAGTGAAGCATGCAGTGCGCATGTTTTCGCTCGATAACGCCTACTCGCTGGACGAAATGAAAGAGTTCGCGCGTCGCGTGGACGACGGACTTCCGAACGGGGCGACGGCGACGTTCACCGTGGAGCCGAAGCTCGACGGAGCGAGCGTCGAGGTCGTCTACGACGGCGGCGCGCTCGTGCAAGCCAGCACGCGCGGCGACGGCGAAATCGGCGAAGACATCACGGTCAACGTGCGCACCATCCGCGGCGTGCCGCTGACGATCCCGCACCGCGGGAAAATCACGCTTCGTGGCGAGGTCCTCATCTTCAGAAAGGATCTCGAAACGCTCAACACGGCGCGGCTCGCCGAAGGGCTCGAGCCGTTCGCGAATCCGCGCAACGCCGCGGCCGGCGCGGTCCGAATGCTCGACGCGCGCGAAGTGCGCCGCCGCCCTTTGCGCGCCCTTTTTTACCAGCTCGTCGAAGGGCCGACCCTCCACAAGACGCACGGCGAGAGCCTAAGGTGGATGGCCGATCAAGGCTTACCGACGCACCGCCGCGAGGCGTCGTGCGCGACGTTCGACGAGGTCGTCCAGGCGATCGCCGCGATCGACCGTGCGCGCGAAAGCTACCCGTACGAGACCGACGGCGCGGTGGTGAAGGTCGACGCGTACCGGCAGCAGGACATCCTCGGCTTTACGTCGAAGTTCCCCAAATGGGCGATCGCGTTCAAATTCGCGGCCGAGCGCGCGCGCACGTTGGTGCGTGAAATCATCGTACAAGTCGGGCGCACGGGGACGCTCACGCCCGTCGCCGTGCTCGATCCCGTCGAGCTCGGTGGCACCACGGTTTCGCGCGCGTCGCTGCACAACGCCGATCTCATCGCCGCGCTCGACGTGCGCGTCGGCGATTACGTGTTCATCCAAAAGGCGGGCGAGATCATCCCGCAAGTCATCAACGTCGACCCTTCCGAGCGTCATCAAGAGAGCGCTCCTTTCGTGATGCCCGAGCGGTGCCCGGCCTGCGGCACGCGCGTGATCTCGCGTCTTCGGGAGACCGAGCGGCCGGAGCTCGGCACGGAGGCCGCCGTACGGTGCCCGAATCGCGTGTGCCCGGCGCAAGTGAAGGCCGCAATTTTCTATTTCACGCGGCGTTTCGCGATGGACATCGATCACCTCGGGATCGCGCTCGTCGAGCAGCTCGTCGACGGCGCGATGGTGAAGGACGTGGCCGATCTCTACACGTTGACGCTCGAGCAAATCGCCGATCTCGAGCGCATGGGAACGAAGAGCGCGGCGAGCGTCATCGAGTCGATTCAAGCGTCGCGCGAGCGCACGCTCGACCGGCTCGTGTGCGGGCTCGGCATTCCGCAGATAGGTCAAGTTGCGGCGAGGCAGGTCGCCGAGCAAGCCGGCACGCTCGAAACGATGCTGGCCTGGAGCGAATCGGAGCTACGCGAGCACCTCGGCGCCATTCGCGGCTTCGGTCCAAAGATGATCGACAGCGTCGTGCAATACGTGAGCGATCCGGCGAATCGCGCGCTCATGGAAAAGCTCCGCGCGCTCGGCGTCGGCCGGCCGCAGCCGCGCGCCGAAGTCGTCACCGAAGGCCCGCTCGTCGGCGCTTCGTTTTGCGTCACCGGCGTCCTCTCGCGGAAACGCGAGGACATTCACGCCGAGCTTCGCGCCAAAGGCGCCGTCATCCACGAGAGCGTCAAGAAGGGGACGACGTACCTCGTCGCCGGCGACAAAACCGGCAAAACGAAGCTCGATCAGGCAAAAAAACACGGCACGCGCGTCATCACCGAGCCCGAGATGGAAACGCTCATCAAAGGCGGCACCCTCCCTGCGATCGCGTAGCGCTCGCTCGTCGATCTAGCGAGGCATCTTCGGCGCGCGCGGCGGCGGCGGCGCGACCGGGCTCGGGCTGACGCGTTCGCGCGCTTCGCGAATCCGATCGGTCATATCCGGGTCCATGCGAACGGTATCGTCGGGGCTCGGCTTGTTGGGCTTTCGCCGCAGATTCGCGAACGTCGAGGCCGACTGTACGAGCGTCGCGTTGTTGTCGTCTTCGGTGTCGGACGTCTTGAACTCGGGCGACGATCGTTGTTTCTGAGGCTGCGCCGCAAGAGGAATGGCGCTCCGCAACGTGCCGCGCGGCCGCTTGCCGATCGAGAGATGCTGAAGATCGGCCCGCCGCTCGGTCGTATCGGTGTCGCTTCCTCCGTCCCGTTCGCCTCGCTCGTAGCCGGCGTTTTCGCGTTCGTGGAACGAGACTTCGGTGGCGAGATCCTCCCCGCCGGGCGGCTCGTAGTTATCGGGGTAATAGTGCGGCAACTGCTCGCCGGAGAGCGGCGTCTCGGAGAAGAGCACCGGGATCTCGACCGAGCTTGGCGTCTCTTCGTCGTAATAATCCTCGGGCGGCGGCTCTTCGATTCGCGGGCTCTCGTAAACGGGCGGCGCCGCGGGCCTCGCCTGATTCGGCTGAAGCGCGGGAGCCGTCGGGAGCATCGGCTTCGCGCGCGCCTGCCGAACGAACTCGTTGACGTCGACCCCGCTCATTCCGCTCACCTTGGGGTGGCGATCGCGCAGCATCTGCAAGTCGCGCTGAAATTCGGCCGCGTTTTGATACCGATCGTCGCGATGGCGCGCCATCGACTTGTCGAGCACTTCGTCGAACCCTAGCGGCAGCGCCGGCCGAAGCTCGCGCGCCGGACGCGGCGACGTCGTCAGAATTTGCAGGAGGAGCGCGTTGTAATTCGCGGCGGTATAGGGCCGACGGCCGGTGATCGCCTCGTACAGAATGACGCCGCACGCGTAGAGATCGACGCGCGCGTCGAGGTTGCGATCGCCACGCGCCTGCTCGGGCGACATGTAAAACGGAGTCCCCATCACCATGCCGGTGCGGGTGAGATCGAGGTCGTCCTCGCGGTCGCCCGAGAGCACGGGCGAGATCATCTTCGAGACGCCGAAATCGAGCAGCTTCGCGACCGGCGGACAGCCGACCCGCTTGGTGAGGAAAATGTTTTCGGGCTTGATGTCGCGATGCACGATCCCCTTCTCGTGCGCGACCACGAGCCCCGAAAGCACCTGCGTGAGCACGTCGATCACGTCGTCGAACGGAAGCCCGCCTTCGCTGCCGATGCGATCGGCCAACGTCTCGCCGACGAGCTTCTCCATGACGAGATACGGGCTGCCGTCTTCGAGCGTGCCGAGGTCGTACACTTCGCAAATGTTCGGATGACCGATCGCCCCGGCCGCCCGCGCTTCTTGGTGAAAGCGCTTCACGGCGATCTTCTTCCGCGCCTGCGTCGGGTGCAGCACTTTGATGGCCACCGTGCGCCCGATGGCCAGATTTTCAGCCTCGAACACCGTCCCCATGCCCCCTTCGCCGAGGACGGTGCGCACGAGGTACTTTCCGTTGATCGTTTTCCCGGTCAGGTCCCTCTTCGCCCCTTTGGGCGGCATCGTCGAGATGAGCGGGGGCGGCGGCTTGGAAGCGGGCGGGGGAGGCCGTGGCGGCTGCGGCGGAGGCTCGATGTAACGCTCGGCCGCGACCAGCTGGCCGACGGAGTTGACGCGCCGCCGATCGATGGCTTTCCCCGTCGCCGGGCAGACCATCTGCATCACGTCGTGCGGCATGCCGCAGTGGACGCAGCGAATGAAGCGCTGGCTCACGAGCGGCCCCGCGTCTTCTGCGCACACGGCCGCGCGAGCGCAGGCTCGACGAGCTGCGGCGGCGCCCGATGCGCAATCTCCGACAAATTCACAGCCAAAGGGGCGGTCACGTAACGGTACGAGACTATGCGGTTGGCGTCGCCCCGGCAACGCGAAGGCCTCGATGCGTGGCGCGCGCGGTCGGGCTCGGATGTCGGCGGACAGGCCGCACTTCGGCCCGGACATCGGACGGAAACGCCGGGGCGGCGTGAAGCTCCTGGAAATCCCGCGGCGCGCGGAAAATGCGCCCGCGGGCACGCGTGGTGCTCTGCCCCACACGCCGCACAATGCGCGTGGATTCCATACTTCTCTTCGGCGTCGCGCTCGTGGCGGGCGCGGCCGTTCCGGTGGCGTGGGCCGAGTCGCTCGTCGCGTCCTTGGCGGTGCTCGCGATGGTCGTCGCGCGCGCGCCGCGGCGATCGTCGCGCGATCGCGTGCGCCTGCGCGTGGCCGTCGTCGCCTCGCTGCTCGCGCTCGGCCTCGGTGCGGCGCGCGCGTACCGGGCGATGGCGGCGCAGGACGAAGCGATGACCGAAGCGTCGCGCGCGCTCCCATCGCCCGCGCGATGTGCGGCGGAGGGGACGGTGCTCACGGCGCCCGTGCGCGTTCGCGGATCGCCGCGCTGGGATGCGCGCCTCACCAACGTCGTGTGCGAAGGGGCGGCCGCGTCCTGGTCGGGCGCGGCGACGCTGTACGGAGGGCCGGATGCGCTCGCGCGCGGCGACGCGGTGGAAATCGTCGCGCAGCTCGCGCCGCCGCAACGCCTATGGAACGAAGCGCTCGGCGATCCGCGACCGGGCGAGGCGCGGCGCGGCATCGTGCGTTCCGGCGGTACGATCGACGTCCGAATCGTGCGGCGAGCGGGCGGCGCGCTCGCCTGGATCGACCGGGCGCGGGCGAAAGTGCGGGCGCGCATCGACGCGACGTTCCCAGACGACACGGCGCCCATGGCGCGCGCCTTGGTGCTCGGCGAGGCCGATCTCGCGCCGGAGGACGACGCTGCGTTTCGCGCGAGCGGTCTCGCCCACTTGCTCGCCGTTTCGGGGATGCATCTCGTGCTGGTCGTCGCCGGCGCGGTCGCGGCGCTGCGGGCGATTTTGGTTCGCATCGCGCCGCTCGCCGCGCGCTTCGAAGTGGGGCGCGCGGCCGCGGCGATCGGCATTCCGGCGACGTGGGTTTACGCGCAATTTGCCGGCGCAAGCGGCTCGACGCTGCGCGCGGCCTGGATGCTCACGGCGTCTCTTTTGGCGCGCGCCGCAGGTCGAAAAAGCGACGGCGTGCGCGCCTTCGCGTTGTCGCTCGTGGCGATGGCGTACGTCGATCCGCTGGTCGTGTTCGACGTGTCGTTCCTCCTTTCGGCGGCGGCGACGGCGGGTTTGCTCGCGCTCGCGCGTCCTTTGGGCGCAGCGTTCGAAGCGCGGGTGCCAGCGTGGGCCGGAGGCGTCGCGCGATCGACGGCGACGACGTTGGCGGCGACGCTCCCCTGCGCGCCGCTGCTCGCGCGATTTGCGCCGACGCTGCCGCTCGGAGGGGTCGTCGCGAATCTCGTGGCCGTCCCGGTCGGCGAATCGGTCGCGCTCCCGATGTGCCTCGCGCACGCGCTCTTGTGGGCGTGGCCGGCCGCGGAGCGCGGGTGTGCGATCGCGTCGGCCGGCGCGCTGCGGATCGTGCGCGAAATCGCGCACCGATTCGCGTCGCTGACGTTCTTGTCGCCTTCGGTGCCGCCGCCGAACGGGTGGCAAATGGTGGCGATCCTCGTCGGATTTGCCTTTTTTCTCCTCGGTCCACGCCGATTGCGGTGGCCGGGAGTGAGCGTCACGGTCGCGGCGATCCTGCTCGCGGAGCTTGGACTTCGTCACGCCGCCGCGCCGCGTGGAAAGCTCCGCGTCACGTTCCTCGACGTCGGGCAGGGCGACAGCGCGATCGTCGATTTACCGAGCGGCGAAGCGATGGTGATCGACGGCGGCGGTCTCGTCGGAAGCCCGATCGACACCGGCACGCGCGTGCTCGGGCCGATGCTTCGTGCGCGCCGCCGCGACGCGGTCGCGGTCGCCGTCCTGAGTCACCCGCATCCCGATCACTTCACAGGGCTCGCCTCGGGGCTCTTTGGAATGCGCCTGGGTGCGCTATGGGACAGCGGGCAAGGGGAGCGCGAATCGGTCGCCGGCGCTTACGCCGAGCTCCTCGCGCGCGTGCGGCGCGAAGGGGCGCCGGTGCTTCACCCAAGCGACATTTGCGGCTCACGCGATCTCGGCGGCGCCCGCGTCGACGTGCTCGCGCTATGTCCCGCGATCGAGCCCGATCGCGGCGCGAACGACAATTCGATCGTCCTCCGAATCGCTTACGGCGAGCGTGCCTTTTTGTTCGTCGGCGATGCCGAGCGCGACGAGGAGGCCGACTTACTTCGACGCGCGCCGGCCGCCCTTCGCGCCGACGTGCTCAAAGTCGGCCATCATGGGAGCCGCACGTCGTCGTCGCCCGCGTTTTTGCGGGCCGTGGCCCCTCGCGAAGCCGTGATCTCGGTCGGCACGCGAAACCGTTTCGGGCATCCGACCGCGACGGCGCTCCATGCGCTCTCCGAGTCGGGCGCGCGCGTGTGGCGAACCGATCGCGACGGCGCGGTCACGATCACGACCGACGGCCACGCCCTCGCGATCGAGACGGCGCGGCCACGTTGACGGGGCGCGCTCGAGCTTCTAGAGCCCTTCGGATGAGCACGCGCTTCGTTACCATGCTCTCCGCCGAGCAGATCGCCACCCGCGTTCGCGAGCTGGGCGCCGAGATCACCAAAGAGTACGCCGGGCGCCCGCTCGTGCTCGTCTGCGTCCTCAAAGGGAGCTTCGTGTTCGCATCGGATTTGATGCGCGCGATCGACCTGCCGCTGCGCATCGATTTCCTCGGGACGCGGTCGTACGGCGAAGGGACGCAGTCGAGCGGCGTCGTGCAAATCACCCAAGATTTGTCGAAGCCCATCGAGAACGAGGACGTCCTCATCGTCGAGGACATCGTCGATACCGGGCTCACGATCGCGCACCTGATCGATCTTCTGCGAACGCGCCAGCCGCGGAGCGTGAAGGTGTGCTCGCTCCTCCACAAGCCGGCGCGGGCCAAAATCGCCGTGAAAATCGACTATCTGGGCTTTACGATCGAAGACAAATTCGTCGTCGGCTACGGGCTCGATTTTGCCGAAAAGTACCGCAATTTGCCTTACATCGGCCTCGTCGAACAGACCTGAAACGCCGGCGCCCGCGCCCGCGCGCGCCCGTGGTATTCGAGCGTCATGACGGTCAACAAGCGGCTCGCGTATCTCGAAAAAGTCACGGCCGAGGGGAGCGTCGAACCGATGGCGTGGTACGGCCTCGCGCTCGAGTACCGCAACCTCGAGCGATGGGACGAGGCGCTGCAGACGTTCATCACGCTCCGCACGCGGCAGCCCGACTACGTGGCGATGTATTTGATGTGCGGCCAAATGCTCGAGAAGATCGCGCGCAAAGACGAGGCCCGCGATTGGCTCGAGGCGGGCATCACGGTCGCGCGCAAGAAGGGCGACACGCACGCGCTCGGCGAGCTGGAGTCGGCGCTCGCGGCCCTCGAGTAGCGGCTTTTTTCGCGTCGCTCAATCGTCTCGCGGGCGCGCGCGGGCGGCGGCGCGGAGCGATTCGAGGCGGGCTTTGATGCGCGCCTCTTCGCCGCGCTCGGTCGGCTCGTAGAGGATTTCGCCCTCGAGCTCGTCGGGCAAATACGTTTCGCCCGGGACGACCCCTTCGTCGTAGTCGTGCGCGTATTTGTAGCCTTCGCCGTACCCCTCGTCCTTCATCAGACGGGTCACGGCGTTTCGTAGCTTCTTCGGAACCGGGAGCGCGCCGCGCGCGTCGATGAGCGCCTTGGCGCGATGCCACGCCTCTTTGACCGCGTTCGATTTGGGCGCGCTCGCGAGGTACACCGCGGCGTGCGCGAGCGGGTAGAGCCCCTCGGGCATTCCCATCCGCCGAAATGCCTGATCGGCCGCGTTGGCGATCAAGAGCGCGCGCGGATCGGCATTTCCGATGTCCTCGCTGGCGAAAATCAGCATGCGGCGCAACACGAACAGCGGATCGTCGCCCGCTTGCAGCATGCGCATCATCCAATAAACCGCCGCGTCGGGATCCGAGCCGCGCATCGATTTGATGAACGCGCTGACGACGTTGTAATGCTCCTCGCCGGCCTTGTCGTAGAGGAGCGTCGCTTCCTCCTGGGATGCCGCGACGGTGTCTTTCGTGATCGATTCTTCGCCGCGTGATTTGGCGTGATCGGCCGCGATTTCGAGCGTGCTCAGCGCCCTTCGCGCGTCGCCCCGGGCCATTCGGGCGATCGCCGCGAGCACGTCGTCGTCGGCCGACAGATGCGCCGCGCCGAGGCCATGGGTCTCATCGTGAAGGGCCCGCTCGAGCAGCCTCGCGATGTCCGCGTCGGACAGCGACTCGAGGCGGAACACTTTGCAGCGCGAAAGGAGCGCGGCGTTCACCGCGAACGACGGATTTTCGGTCGTCGCGCCGATTAACGTGATCGTCCCGTTTTCGACATGCGGAAGAAACGCATCCTGCTGACCTTTGTTGAACCGATGAATTTCGTCGACGAAAACGATCGTGCGCTCGCCTTTGTAGGACAGCGTTTCTTTCGCTTGCGCGACCACGACGCGGAGATCCGCCAGGCTCCCAAGAATGGCGCTGAACGGCACAAAGTGGTGTTTCGTCTGCTCGGCGATGATCCGCCCGAGCGTCGTTTTCCCCACGCCGGGCGGGCCCCACAGGATGAGCGACGGCACGCGGTCGGCGGCGATGGCGCGCGCGAGCAGCTTGTTTGGGCCGAAAAGATGCGTTTGACCGACGAGCTCGGCGAGCGTTCGAGGGCGCATCCGTTCAGCGAGAGGGACGGCGCCCGCGCGCTCGGGATCGCGCCGAGCGGCGGCCGTAAACAGCGTCTCGTCGCGATTGCCCATGCCTTGCGCGTGAATTCGGCTGCCGCCGCGGGTTGCCACGCCGGGAACGTAGCGCGGATCGTTGGCGGAGGCCTCGGCCGAACGCGCGCGCCGATGCGCGTGAATCGAAGGTTCACCGTTTGCACCTGAGTTGGCTTCAGACAATGTTCGAGGACAGGTCATGAGCCGTCTTAAAGTCCGCACCGCTTCATTCGCTTCGCTCGCTTGGACCGCGGCGTTTTCGTCCGCGACCGGCCTCGTATCCGCCGCCTGCGCGACGACGTCGGTGCCGCCCGACGAAGCGCTGATCACCGAAACGCGCCCGACGACGACGAGCGTGGAGGTCGCCGAGCTCGAAATCAGCGGCGCGGGCGTCGACCGATTCGTGAGCTGCCCGCCGCCGGGTGAGCTCGGGCAGGCCTGGCTTCCGCCGCTGAGGCCTTGGTCACCGCCTCGGCGCCCGAGCGAAGGGCGCGACGAGGGCGAATCACCGAGGGTCGGCGAAACGGCGCTCACCGGCGCGCGTCTCGAGGTCGCGATCGGCGATCGGAAGACGACGACGCAAGCCATCACCGAGACGTTTCCCGATTTTCGCCGCTGCCATCAGCGCGGTCGCTCGATCGATCCCACGCAGGAAGGGCACGTCGCGATCGTGCTCCGCGTCGGGCCCGACGGCCAGGTCGCCGAGGCCGAAGCCTACGGCGCGTGCAGCATCTCGAGCGAAGTCATCTTGTGCATGCAGGCGAGCGCCAAGAAGCTCAGGTTCGATCCGCCCGGCGAGGCGGGCATGACGGTGACGATCCCTGCGCTTTTCGCGTCGCGTGACGGATACAAGCAGGAGCAGCCGGCGATGAACGACGGCTACACGGCGGCCGCGTACGTCACGTTGGAGGAAGCGCGCCCGATGCTGCACGCGTGCGAGGCCGCGGCGCGCGCGGCGAACGAGCCGGTCGAAGCGAGCGCGACGTTCGCGTTGTCGCTCGATGCGCGCGGCAAGGTCGTCGCGGCGCACGTCGACCCGTGGTCGGGCAATCAGGAGATGCTGCGGTGCGCGGCGCAGGCGATGCAATCGTTGCGCTTCGAGCCGCCGCCGCACGGACGCGGGAGCGTGTTGACCCGAATCGTGTTCAACCCGCGCGCCGGGACGCGCTGAGGCGCCGCGCTTTCGGCCGAATCGGGTCCGAATGCGGCCCGGAGAACGGCCGTGGGCTTGATTTCGCGATGCGTAAAGGCGCATGACTGCGCTCGATGGCAGAGCCCGTAGCCACTCCGCGCGCGGTCGTGATCCCTTTCGGCGTTCCGGCCGATGGGCGCGGCCTCGGTCTCGGGCTCGCGGCGCTGGTGCACAGCTTCGCGCAGATCGAAGGGCAAAGCGTCGCGCTCGCGCAGCTCTTCGGGCGGCGGCCGGAAGACCCTGAGTCGGCCGCCCCGTCGCCGGTCGAGGCTTTCGTACCGCCGCACGCGTGGCGCGATCTCGCCGGCCACGGCAACGCGCCGCCCGATGTCACGATGGTGCTGACCGGTTCGTTCGAGCCGCCGCGCGAAGGGCGCGGCCTCATTCAGCTCCTCGCGTTCGACGCGCGCGACGGATCGACGCGCTCGAAGGCCGAAGCGCACCTCGACGACGATCACACGGGCGAGGCCATTTTCAAGGTATTCGAGGAGGTTTGGTCGCGTTTTGGCGGCGAGCTCGGCATCGTGCGCGACATCCGCGACCTCGGCTGGGACGCGCTCGAGAGCGTCCTTCGCGCCGAACGGTGCGCGCTTCACGATCCGTCACGCGGCGGTCCGCACGACCGGCTCGCGGCGATGATGCACCTGGGCCGCGCGGTCGAAGAGGCGCCGGCCGCGAAGTACCCCGCGGGGCGGCTCGCGGCGTTGGCGCTCGAGACGGCGCTCGCGCCTTTGGCCGACGCGAAGCTCACCGACGCGGCGATGCGCGCGCTCGCACGCGCTGCGGAAGATGCGCCGGGGCAAATCGATTTGTTGGAGGCGACGTCGGCGCTTCAAATTCGGCTCGGGAAGACGCTCGAAGCCGAGGCTGCGGCGCTGGCGGCGCTCGATCAAGCGCCGGAGCGGGTTCGTCTTTATGCGCTCGTCTCGGAGGCGCGGCGCGCGCGCGGCGATTTGAGCGGAGCGTTGCAAGCGGTCAATCTCGGCGTGGCGCGCGCGGGGAAGGACGCGATGCTCACGATCGAGCGCGGGATCATCCTTTCCGAGTCGGGCGAGGCGATCGGCGCCGAGCGCGCTTGGCGCGACGTGCTCGCCGAAGACGCGCTGAACGTGCCGGCCTTCGCGAACCTAGCCGCGCTCACGATGAAGCGCGGCGATGTGCTCGCGGGGCAAAACTTGGTCGACAACGCGCTGACGCTCGCGCGTGCGGCTCACCCCGAGATGATGCGGCGGGCCATGCAGGTCGCGCTCGCGATGGAGCCCGACGGCGTCGCGCGCGCGTCCCGAGTGGCGGCGCTGGCGCGGGCGCTCCTCGATCGCATGCCCGACGACGCGTGGGGCTCGATGATGCTCGCGCGTGCGCTCGTTCAGATGGGCGACAAGCGCGGCGCGGCCGAGCAGCTCTCGAGGGTCGAAACGTTGGCGCCGAATACGGCGTACGCGGCGGAGGCGCAGCGCGGCCGCTTTTCGCTCCAAGAGCCGATGGCGGCCCTCGAGCTCGATGCCGTCCTTCGCGCGGCCTACGCAGCGCCGCCAGGCGATTTGGACAACATCGCCGCGCGCGGTCGAAGGCTTCTCGCCGCGCATCCGGTGTGGCCCGCGTGGTTCGCGGTCGGCGTTGCCGAGCGACGGCGCTCGAAGTGGCACGCCGCGCGCGAGGCGTTCGACGCGGCGATCACGCTCGCGGGGGGCTGCTCGCCGGCGCACCGCGAGCTCGTCCCGGTGTGCATCGCGCTCGGCGAAGCCGACGTTGCGCTGAGGCATGCGCAGCGCGCGCGCCTCCTCGAAGGCGAATCGCCGCGCACGCTCGGCGCGATCGCCCATGCGCTCTTTGCGAGCGGCGAGCAGGCGCAGGCCGAAGAGGCGATCGGCCGCGCGCTTCTGCTCGACAACGCCGACGACGAAAACCGCGCCTTGGCCGACAAAATCCGCGCGCGCACGTCGAGCTTTCCGGGCGCCGGGCCCATCCGCCGAGCGTACGACGCGCTCGGTCGTTGGCGAAAACGCTGAGGCGCGCCCCCACGGGCGCGTACGCTCGTCGGGCGTGATGACGATTCGATCGACGCCGGCGTGGGTGCTCACGCTTCTCGCCGCGGTTGCGTGCGGCACGAGTGCGCCGTCGCCCGTCGCGCCCGCGGCGGCACCGAGCCTCACGCCAACCTTGGACGGCGCGTATCCGATGGCCATCGTGAAATGGCTCGCCGCGGACATTGGCCCGCGCGTGACCGGATCGGCCGCGTGCGAGCGTGCCGCCGCCGCGATGGACGATCGCTTTCGCGCGCTCGGCCTCGCGCACGTGCATCGCGAGACGTTCGACGTAAAAAGCGTGTGGGAAGGGGCGACTACCGAGGTCGTGCTCGTCCCGCGCGACGGTTCCGCGCGTGCGCTTCGGGCGGTTTCGCTCTCGCGCGCCGGCGGCACCTCCGCTTCGGGTGTCGAGGCGCCGATCGTGACGGTGCCGCTCGATCCGGCGCGCATCGCGCTCGCGGCGGCGAGCCTTCGCGGAGCCATCGTGTACGCGGCGCGCCCTTATCCCGCGACGTTCGGCGAGCTTCATGACGCATTGAAACGCGCGTCGCGCGCGCTCCGAGACGCGGGCGCCGCGGCGCTTTTGCTCGGTGGTGCGCCCGAACCGAAGGTCATCATGATGACCAGCGACGGCCACGACGAGCCGCTGCCCGCGATGATGCTCGCGCGCGATGACGAAGGCCTCCTCGCGCGCGCAATCGAGGCCGGCGATGCGCGCGCCCGCGTTCGCGTCGACGTTTCGCGCGCGGCGCCTGGGCACGGCGGCCACGCCAGCAACGTGATCGGCGAAATTCCGGGGACGACGCGCGAAATCGTCCTCGTGCACGCGCACCTCGACACCGTGTACGGAAGCCCCGGCGCGCGCGACGACGCGGCGGGCGTCGCCATCGTCGCCGAAGCGATGCGCATCCTTCGCACGCGTGGCGAGACGCCGCGGCGGACGATTCGCGCCGTTCTCTTTTCAGGCGAAGAGGACGGCTATCTCGGCTCGCGCGCCTACGTCGTCGCGCACGAGCGCGAGCTCGACGACATCACGACGACGCTCGAAATCGACTCGGGCGCCGAAGCCATCACGGCATTCGACACGACCGGCCGCGCCGATGCGGCGAGCGCGCTTGCTCGATGGCTCGCCCCCTCCGGCGTTCGCGTCGTCTCGGATGGCAATCCGCTCCACTCCGACAATGCCTTTTTCATGCTGGCCGGCATCGTGGGGCTCGACGCCGTCCAAGACACGTCGGCCTATTTTCGCACGTATCATCACCGCCCGAGCGATACCCACGACGGCATAGGCCCAAAGACGCTCGCCGCGAACGGCGCGCTCGTCGCATCGGTGCTCGTCACGATCGCCAACCGTGACGCGCGCATCGGCCCGCGCCTGGGGCCGAGCGAAATTCGCGCGCTCGTCGCCCCCTATGGCGCCGACGTATCGAACTTGGGCGCCGAAATCCCGTAAACGCTCCTCTTCGTCTTATTCGTGATTAGGCATTGAGGAACATCGTGCGTACGAACGCGCGCGGATGGCGTGCCCATCCCAACATGAGCGCGGCTCTGTCCCGCGCGGCCGGCTTGTCGTCCACGCGATCGGCAACCGCGTCGACGCAGCGCGCGTCGTCGTCGGTATACCAGGCTTGCCATCGTGCGACGTCCTCGCGCGAAAGCCGCCCCGAAAAGCGTTGTGCGGCCAGTGTCGTATCGAGCAAAAATCGATGGCAATACATTTGCGCGCCCGAGCTCGCGCTATTCGACGCCTCGGCCACGAGCGCGCGAAGCTGCCGCAAATCACCCATTCCCGCGCTCTGCACCAAGAGTGGAATGGGCAATCCGCGCGCGATCTCGAATCCCATTTGTCCGTAATAACGCGGATTGAAATCGGTCAAAAGATAACGGCCATCCGGCGTCGGAATGAATTCGACCTCGAACGCGCCGTAATAGCCTATCTGTCCGCACAACCGACGAATGCGATCGGCGAGCTTGGCGTCGACGGGCGCCGCATCGAAACAAAGGCCGACACCGATCCGGCGCGGGTGTTGAAAGATCTTACGCGACGCCCGAGCGACGAAAATGCCCGCGCGCTGATCGACGAATCCGGCGATCGAATAGATCTTCTCCATCGCCTCTGGCCGATATTCTTGAATGATTGGCCATTGGACGTTCGGATCGCGCGCGCGAAGCATGGGCGCATAATGATTGATGCCCATGAACGCTTCGTACTCCCGAACGAGGTCGTCCCCCGGCCCGACGAGGCGCCCTTTGACGCGGCTCTGAAAGAGGATTTGCGTCTGCGGCTTGATGAGCCACGGCTCGCTCGGATTTCGCGTAATCGCGAGGAGCTCTTCGCGCGAACTCGGGCAAAACGTCGTCGGCACGTCGAAGCCGGCGCCGCGGGCCGCCGCGAGCAGAAGCTTTTTGTTGAGCAACGTATAAATGACGTCGAGCGGCGGCTGAAACATCGAAAAGCGCTTCGACAGCTCGTCGCGATAGGCGGAGAAGAGCCAGGCGGTGTCGTCGCTCGTTGGATAAAGAAGGTGATTCGGATTTTCGTCGCCGAAGCGAAGGAGCCAGGCCAGAAAGGCTTCGCTCTCGTTCGACGGTGGACATTGCACCTTTCGGGCGACGAATCGCGACGCGAGGCCGGCCGCGCGCGGGTTGCTGTCGGCCGCAGTCACTTCCACGCCGCTCCGACCCAAACATCGTATCGCCGCCAACGTTCCGTAATACCCGGGCGACGTCAGCAGCGCAGGATTCGTCGGCGCTTTCGTCGGTATTCGCTTTTCCATCACGTAAGCATCTTCGCCATCGCGATAAAACGCGGGCGCGAGGCCGACGCGCGTGTATCCGAGCTTCTCGAAGAAGCCCGCGTCGTGCGCGCGCGCTTGCACGCGAACGCTGGGACCGGGCTTCCCACGCAAAGCTTCGCATTCGAGCGCGAGCTTTCGACCCACGTTTTGCCCTTGCCACTCCGGATCGACCGCGATCGCCTTGAAGAGCGCGCTGTCGGCATTTGGATACGCGCTCAACGACGCAAATCCGATGACGCGACCGGAGACGACGGCCTTCAGAGCAATATGGTCGGCCGAGCGGACGAGCTTCGCGAGCGTACGCACGCCGTTCGCATCGCGCGGGCCGAATGCGCGCTGATCGAGGCGGACGAGCGCCGGCAAATCGCGCCACCCTGCGCGCTCGATTCGCACGACGCCCGGTGCATCGACAGCGCGGAGCGCCCAGCTCACCCTGTTTTGAACGCGATGGGCGAACCGCTTCACGTCGACCGAGACCTTCTCCTTCGCCGTGGGCTCGACGTTCCAGCGCACGCTGCGCCTCGCCGTTTCGATCGCCCCCTCCAATTGCTCGGGCGATCCGAGGCCGCGAAGGTGAACCGAGTACGGCATCGTGAATAAATCGATCGTTTTTTCGACGACGTCGCCCGGCTTGACCTGCTTATCCCAACGACGGAATTCGGCGAGGCGCTCGACCTCGCGCGTACCGCGAACGTTGTAAACGACGCCGCGCTCGAGGGCGATGCCGGCAACGACCGCGAAATGCACGCGATCGTAATAATCCCAATCGAGCCCAAGATTGGAAAGCTTCGTATCGTGAAGATAGTAGTGAGCTGCGACGGCGATGCTGTCGAATCGTCCTCCGTGCACGTCGTCGCACGCCGCGGCGAGATCGCTGCCAGCGAAGCGCGCGCCGACTTCGATGAGGCGCGGCCCGAGCGCCTCGTCGTACATCGCTTCGAGATGAAACGGACAGCGTACGAGCCCACTCGCGCGCATGACGCTTTCGGCATAACGCACGAGCGGCGCATAGGCCGGCGCCGATCGTGGCAAGTGCCGCGTAACGGCGTAAACGTTGGGCACGTCGTTGGCCGTGGTGCGCTCGTCCTCCATGACTTGGGTAACGATGACATTGCCCTTTTCGTCGATTTGCCCGTTTACGCAATGCTCACGGCCGACGAGCCGATCCTCGAGCACGTACGTTTGTCCGTGGCCCGCGGCGAAAAACGACTCAATCTCGGCGGCGCTGCTCTCGCGCGTGAAAAATCCGACTCCGCGATTGCCCATTCCGGCATTTGGCTTGAGCACGAACCGAGCGGGGAGGCTCGCCCGCGCGTCCAACAATTCGCTCGCCGCCCGCACGATGCGCGACGTGTTCAGCGCGATCTCGGGATGGTTCTGGCGAAGGTGCGCCTTGAACGCATATTTGTCGCGAAATCGGCGCAAAACGGCGGGATCGTTCCAGCGAATGCCCAAAAGCTCCGCCCAGCGCGCGGCGGGGGCGACCGACGGCTCGCCGCTCGGCACGATGCCCACGATCTCGTACTTTCGTCGCAGCTCGTCGGCGACGTCGCCCATGCGCGCCCCCGTCGCCGAGTACTGCGCTTCGATGAATCGGCTCGGATTCGGCGGCAAAAGATGCCGCTGGTAATGCGCGAGCTTGGCGTCGGAATAGAGGCACACGGCTTTTAGGCCATAGCGCGTGTAAATGTGCTCGATGAACGGGCGCGCGTAGGAAACGACAGGCTCGGGCATCAAGTAGATCTTCTGCATTGTCTCCGTGGCCTTGGACTTACGAGGGTGGCGCCCGTGCGAGCGTCACGTTTTTTCGCGATTGCCGAGCTCGCCATCGAGCGCAATGCGCCTCAGTGAACCGAATAGAATCGACGCGAATGGAGCTTTCGTCCAGTCGCGACTCCGCGTTATCTCGCATCCGCACCGCGCATTTGCGCATTTGCGCGGCAAGGTGGGATATCCGAGTGCGCTATCGGCAATTGCCGCGTACCGCGAAGTGTGTACCGAAATCACGAAAGCGTGAGCCGTCTTCTTATCGACTTTCGCGCAAATGGGCGCAATTCGACATCATTGCAATTCGCGAGCGCGCGGCACGTTGCTTTTCTCGACGTCGCACCTTGTGAGGGTGGCCGCGAGGCGGCATCACGTGTCTTCCGAGCGCTGTCGCGAAGGGGCGCGCGCGCGCGGGCTCAACGACCGCCGAAGATCGCCGTACCGACGCGCACCATCGTCGCGCCCGCCGCCACGGCGATCTCGAGATCTTGCGACATGCCCATCGAAAGCTCGGGGAGCGCCGCGGGGCCGCCGTGGAGCGATCGCAGCGACGCCAGCGTGGAAAATACACGGCGCGCCGCCTCGGGATCGCCGAGCGGCGGCATCGTCATCAAACCGCGGAGGACGAGCGAGCTCGCGGCGCGCACGCTCGCCATCACGTCTTCGATTTCGCTCGGCGTCGCGCCGTGCTTCTGCGGCTCGTCGCCCACGTTTACTTCGATGAGCACCGGGAGCGGCGCGCGCGGCGAAAGCTCCAAACGGCGCGCGAGCTCGCGGACGAGCGACACGCTGTCGACGGTGTGAACGAAGTCCGCCTCGCGGGCGATGATCTTTGCTTTGTTGGATTGCAAATGGCCAATGAAGTGCCACTCGATATCCGGCAAATCCGAAAGCGCTTTGGCTTTGGCGTCGAGCTCCTGCGCGTAATTCTCGCCGAATGCGCGCTGACCTGCGGCGTACGCCTCGCGAATCGCTTCGGCCGGCTTCGTCTTCGACACCGCGACGAGCTTCACCGAATCAGGCTCGCGACCCGAAGCGATTGCCGCCGCCACGACGCGCGCACGCACGGCGGCGAGGTTCGCTTCGATGCTCACCGCTTGCTCCAGCCGCGCCGAACGCGCGCGTGCCAGACCATCACGTCGCTCGTTCGATCGAGCGGGCCGCCGTGAAAATCCCCTTCGACCTTGTCGACCTCGAAGCCGTTGTAATGAAGCAAAGCCTCCCACTCGCAGGGGAAGAATTGGCGATGCGCGAGCGGCGTCGAAAATGCGCGCTCGGGATGCTTCTGCGGCGTGAAGTCCATCGACACGAAAAGCACTTGGCGCGCGCGGTCGTAATCGAAGTGTTCCTCGTAGCGGACGACGTCACCGGTCGTCGGATGACGAAAGCGCGGCATCGGATACGCGCGCGCGGGATCGCGCAGCAAATCTTCGAAAACGGGAATCGAGATATCGCAAACGAACACGCCGCCCGGCGCGAGGTGCGCGCGCACGCCGGCCAAAAAGCGCTCGACGTCGTCGCGCGTATAAAGGTGCAGCGCGGCGTTGAAAGGGCATATGACGAGCGGAAAGCGCTTGCGAATCCGCACGCTGCGCATGTCGCCGCGCTTCGTGGTGACGCGCTTTCGCACCTCGGCGGGCTCGTCCGAAAGGCGCGCCGCGAGGTCTTTCAGCATCTCCGGCGAGTGATCGATTCCGACCACCGCGATGCCGTGGCGCGCGAGCGGGAGCGCGATCCGACCGTTGCCAATGCCGTACTCGAGCACCGGCCCGCCGCGCTTCTGCGCGAGCGTGACGTAGAACTGCACGTCGTCGATCCGCTTGCCGTAAACGGACGTGTAGTACGTCGCGTCGTCGTAATGCGCGCGCGCGCCGACTTCGAGCTCGCGATCGATACCGCGCGCCGGCTTCATGAATCGTCTCTTCGAGGTGGAAACGGGCGGGAAAGGCGAGGAAACAGAGCCAAACGAGAACGTCGCGACGCCTTCGCCTGCGACGTTCTTATCCCGATCAGGTCAGTCCGGCTTTGTGCTGGACTTCGATCCACTCCTGAACCGCCTCGTTGCTGGGGCGATCGAAATGGACTTTGCCGGCGGCGATTTCGCGCAGCGCCGTCACGGCCGCCTTGTTCTTCGAATGCACGAGCGCGCCGGCACCCTTGATGAGCTGGCGGCAGCGAATGGCTGCGAGGATGACCAGGGCAAAGCGGTTTTCCTCGCGCTCGAGGCAATCTTCAACGGTGACGCGGGCCATGGAAACTCCTTCGGAACGAACGGGTCGCGGAGACTAGTCGCAGGCCGAGCGATCGGCAAGTCGGCGCGGTCCGGCTCGCGGCTCGCCGCGCGCACCGTCCGCGGCCCGCGTCCGCATCCGTCACCGCGTGAGCGAGCGGGCCGTGCGTTTCGCGGCCTTGGCGACCGCGTCGATGCCGCGCGACACCTCGCCGAGCGCCTGCTTTTTTGCGACGCCGTACGACTCCTGGACCGCGCCGGTCAGCACGTCGGCGTTCCCTTCGAGCGTCGCTTTTTCGTCGCCAACGAGCCCGCCCCACCACGTTTTTACGCGTCCCCGCCACTGCAACCAGCGTCCACGTCCGATGTCGTCGCTCATGGGATCTCCTTTTCGGCAGCGTGCGCCGCCGTCCGTGTCACGACGTGATACATGCGGCGAAATGTATCACGCGTCAAGGGCGACGCCGCGCGGCGGAGGTCCAAACGTAAGCAACTACTTGCGATTCTTCGCGACCGTCACGCGCGAAGCGCCTTCACGGCGGCCGCCACGTCCGTCCCGTCGAAGGCCGCGCCGGTCGCTTTCAGGTGCTTCATCGCGATCCCCGTGGCTTGCCCGTCGCTCTTCGCGGCGCGCAGGGCCTCGCGCTGCGACGCGAGCGCTTCCTCGATTTGCGCGACCGACAGCGTCGCCGGCAAGAGTCGCGTGAGGAGCGCGATTTCGCGGCGGAGAATGGCAGCCTGCTCGGCCGGCCCCGCTTCGCCCGCGGCGGCGAGCGTCTCCTCGTTCGACTTCACGAGCTTGCGCACGATCGCGGTCGCCTCTTCGTCCGTCGCCGGACGATTCGAGCGCGCCTCGGCGGTTTGAATTTCACCGAGCGCGAGGCGCAGGATGTTTTTGGCCACCTCGTCCTTGTCCTTCATGGCCTGGGTCGTCTGCTTTTTGATTTCGTCCACGATCGCGGAGGGCATTCCGATCCTCTAGCGCCGACGCCCGCGGAACGCATCGCCCGCGTCCTTTCGCGTCCGTTTTTCGTTTTTCGTTCGTTCATTTTTTTTGATCGATCGATCGATTCCTTCGATCGCCGTCATCGCGTGCGATCGATCGATCGCGCTCGCGTGAAAATCGAATGCGACGCGTAAGTCGGTGTACGCATCAACATGCGAATTCGTTATTTGGATTCAGCGCGAACAAATTAATAAAGAATTAGTGCGTAAAGCAGTCACGACTATTGGTCGATTTATCGTAATTTGCTCGCCATCAACGAAGGCGCGATGGCAACAAGGCGCTTATGCGAAATAACCGATTTACCCAAGCTGTCCGATTCTGGGGATCGCCGGGAGCGCTGCTCGTCTCGGCATTGAGCTGCGGAGAAACATCGCAAACGCCTGCGGGCGATACCGATCACAAAAGCGAGGCGGTGCCGCCCGTCGCGCCTTCCGGCGACCAAAATGGTGCGGGATCCGCTGGAAATGGCGGCGGAAACGGCACGGGCAGCGGCGGCACTCTCGGTGGTGGCCCGGCCCCCGGTGACCCAGGGGACACGACGACGCCGCTCGATGGAGTCGCGCGCGTATGGGCACTTCACGACGGGGACAAGATCAAGCAAGACGATATTCATAGTCCGCTCGCAAATGCCAACGATGCTTGGAGTAATGGGCGCGTTCATCTCTTTGGCGCGCGCAACGAAGTACTTGCGTTCCAAATCATCGTCGAAGCCGGCGCGGCGGGAATATCGAAATTGTCGGTTTCACTCGACGGTTTGCGCCAGCGCGGCGGCAACGCGGCCATTACCTACACGGCGCCGGACGCGGATCCGACAGTGTACGCCGGTCATCCGATCGCGCTCTTTTCCGAGCATTACATGAACGTGACGGACCCGACGCAGGCGTCGTGGATCTTCCGCGCAGGGACGAAAGCGGCGCCGAAAGACGCGGACGGCCTCGTGCCCGTGCAGCTCGTGCCGGAAAATGCGAAGGCTGGAATGGGCGGATTTCCGCTCGACGTAAAGCCTTCTTACAATCAAGCCTTCTGGGTCGATGTGTACACCGGTCGCGGCTTACCGGCCGGCGTGTATGACGGAAACGTGAAGGTGCACGTCGGTGACAAGGTGCGTTCGGTTCCGATCGAGCTCGAGATCATGGACTTCGATTTACCGGACGAAAACTCGTTGACGGCAATGTTGTATTACGAGGACGAGCAGCCCGTCTTGTATCAAGGCGACTCGTATGAAGATCGTTATCGAAGATTCGCGCATCGCCAACGCGTCGAGCTCGTTCACAAAGAGACTCAAAGCTCGGTCAACGCGGCGAAAGGCCGGTTCGACGGCTCGATGTTCACGGCGAGCGGCGGGTACGAAGGCCCCGGCGAGCACGTGGGCGACACGATCGTGCCGGCGAGCTTTTATTCTCCCGGCAACGCGTACGATGATCGCGCGAGCGCATGGAAGACGGCCGATGCGTGGATGACGTTCTTGAAATCGGCCGTGCCCGGCGCCAAGACGTTCCTCTACATGCCCGATGAGCCGAGCTCGTCGGACTATCCGAGGATCAGCACGATCGCGGAGAACGTGAAGAGCAACCCGGGAGCCGGCGCGGCCCTGCCGATATTCGCGACCAGCGCGTTCAAAGACGGGCTCGATGGATCGATCGATATCTGGTGCGCCAACGCGCGTGCGTTCGATTTCGCGCGCGCCAAAACGGAGCGCGCCAAAGGGCGAAGCTATTGGTTTTACAACGGCGGACGACCGGCCACGGGCGCCGTCGTCATCGACGCGCCGGCTGCGGACGCGCGCGTTCAAGCGTGGGCGGCCTTCAAAGCCGGCGTCGACGTTTACTTTTATTGGCACGCCGACCAGTGGCAACACAATGGGCAGAAAGAGGGCGATCGGAATCAGAACGTGTGGGCCAATCCCATTACGTTCGATATTCGAAACGGAAATAGCGGCGGAAGCTTCGCCAACGGCGACGGTGTGCTCATGTATCCGGGGACGGAAAAGCTACACCCCAATGAAGATCGCGGCGTGAAAGGGCCGATATCCAGCTTTCAGCTCGCGAATCTGCGACGCGGGATACAAGATCACCTCTATCTCACGATGGCGCAGAAACGCGGTCAGAACGCGGTCGTCGACGCGGCGCTCGCGTCGGTCGTCCCCAAAGTGTTCTCCGAGGCCGGCGACACGGTGGCCTTCGCGGAAAGTGGGAGTGCCTACGAACAAGCGCGCAGGAAGCTCGGGGCCGCGATCGCGGCGGCGCACGCGCCGTGAGCGTCGTCTACTTCGCGACCCGCCAGATGCCGGCGCCCGTGTTGACGCCCTGTGCGTAATACACGTAATCGCCTGAGACCGTGAGATTGGTCGTTTCGATGGTGCCTCCGTTGACGAGCACGCGGTAGTTGGATCCGTCCTTGTTCACCGCGGCAATGGGGGCACCCGGGTCGCCTCCGATGTAAACGGAGGTGTCGTCGATCGCGATCTGCTTCGGCGTGTAATCGAGCACGTTCGGCGTCAGGCACTGACGCCCACTCTTGTCGCGTGCGCCGCGATACACACGCTTGTCCTGCTCGTCGACCCAGTACACGTGCGTCGCGTCGACTGCGATCGAAGTGGCGTTCGAGACCGGGGGATAAAGCGTTCGCGCCGATCCACCGGTCTTCTGCACGTGGACGATGCCGGCCATGCCACCGCCGACGTAAACGTCTTCACCCGTCACGACCATGCCGTACGTTTCGCCCTTGTAGAGCGGCGTTGGCGTGCCTCCGCCGGCGCGCGTGACGCGGTACACGCCGGTGTCGCCGTAATTGATCGTGAAGAAGAGATCCGTCGCGTCGGCTCGAATGCGACGGATCTCGCCGGGGTAGGTCGCGATCGGGACGAGCGTGCCGCCCTGGGTTCCGACGCGGTAAATCTCGCTTTTTATCCCGGGCGGCGTGGGCTGGTTGCCGACGACGTTGCCGTAATAAAGTAAATCGCCGTCCTTCGCGAGGCCGCAGCCGCAGTCGCCGCCGGATCCGACCGCGGTGAGTCCGCTCGAGGGCAGCGTGGCTTTGAAGAGCTCCGCCCAGGTGCACCATGCCGTGAAGTAGACCGCGTCGGCCGTCACGACCAAATCGTTTAGGCCCTTGATTCCCGAGTCGAAGGCGACGACGGGGTGCGGATCGCAGAGCCCTTGCACGCACAACGACTCGAGGCACGAGTGGCCGCACGAGCCGCAATTGGCCGGATCGTGCAGAAGGTCGGCCTGGCAGGTGACGGCGGCATCGGGCGCTACGTTCGCGTCGGACGCGCTCGCGTCGGCTTTTGCGTCGGCCTGCGCGTCGCGCTCGGGCGTCACGTTCACGTCGGGAGCGACGCTCGAATCGTGGGGCGTGACGACGTCGGCGCCGCCCTCCGCGGACGAGACTTGCGCGTCGGGCGAGCCGGAGTCGCTCACGGCGAGCGGAAGCTGCTCGTTGTCGAGCAATGCATTGCATGCGCCGAGAGGCGCGAGAAGCAACGCGAGTACGACCGGGATGCCCGCTCGAAGCCGAGACGATCGAGAACGCTGCATGTCGCGAGGCCTTTGTAGCGCGCCGTCCGGCCGCGTGCCGTCGCCAAATTGTTTACGCCGCGCGCGTCACGCTTCGGGGCGGAGCAGGTACGTGGAGACGACGCCCATCCCTTTCACGTCGATTTCGCCGCGTTCTTCGGGCGAAAACGCCGACGGAAGGCGCGCGCGGGTGGCGGCGCTCAGTTGCACGGCGCCGGCGACACCGGTGGATTCCATCCGGCTCGCGAGATTCACCGTGTCGCCCCAAAGATCGTAACTGAACTTTTGGCGCCCAATGACGCCGGCGACGACGGGCCCGGAGTGAATGCCGATACGGACGCGCAGTGGGAGCGCGGTGACGCGGGCGACTTCGGCGACGACGACGATGATGTCGAGGGCCATGCGCGCGACCGCCTCGGCGTGATCGGGCCTTCGCCTCGGAACACCGCCCACGACCATGTAGGCGTCGCCGATCGTCTTGATTTTCTCGAGCTGATAACGCGTCGACAGCTCGTCGAAGCGCGAGAAAATGCCGTCCAGGAGCTCGACGAGGCGCGCCGCGGGCATGGCGGCGGCGAGCGCGGTGAAGCCGACGAGATCGGCGAAGAGCACGGTCGCTTCGTCGAACGCGTCGGCCACGGAGGTCTGGTCGTCCTTGAGGCGGGCCACGATCGACGCGGGCAGGATGCTGTGGAGGAGGCGATCCGTTTTCTCTTTTTCGCGCGCGAGCTCCTGCTGCTGCGCCTCGATGACGCGGCGCTGGCGGAAGACTTCACGCGATGTTTTCTCGAGGAGATAAGCGGTGAGCGCGCTGACGCCGGCGGTCGTGTAGACCAGCGTGGCGTCGAAGATGCGCGCGCCCACGGATGCCTCGCCGTAAAGCACCCGGGCTACGCCGAACGCGATGAGATAAACGGCCGTCGCGAGCGAGGCGGTGGTGAACGCCATTCGATTGAAGAAGAAGGCGAAAACGGTCGAGAGCATCGTCCCGGCGACGGCGTACGAATCGAAGGTGCGGGTCGCGATCGACAGCGGAAAAATGACGAGCGCGCCGCTCACGTTGGCGACGAAAGCGATGATTTGAACGGCGACGAAGCCGCGGAACCATCGCGTCAGCGCGAGGCCGACGATGAGCGGGAGCATCGCGCCCAGCGTGAAGGCGCGGGCTTTGTCGACGTTTTCGCGCGCGACGAGCGGCAAGAGAACGACGACGATCGTCCACAGCACCATCGATACGAGGATGCTGCGGCGAATCGACGCGAGCGCGCCCGGGCCGTATTCGCTGCGAAATTCAGCCTCGAGGCGCGCATCGGTGAAGCGAAGCGTCCGAGGGTCGAAGCGTCCTTTGGGCGCGGGCGGCACGGGAAAACGCGGCAATGTACCTCAAAAATCGCTTACGGCGGCGCGAACAACGAGACCACGAACGGGAGCGCGATCGGCGTGACGAGGCAGCTGAGGCCCATTCCGAGCGCGGAAAAAGCCCCTTCCGTCGCCCCCAAGGCGAGCGCGCGCGCCGTGCCGAGCCCATGCGCGGCGACTCCAATGGCGAGGCCGCGCGCCCGCGCATCGTCGATGCCGATCAGGCGAAAAATTCCGGGGACGGCCATGGCGCCGATCATCCCCGTCGTGATCACGAAGACCGCGGCGAGCGACGGATTTCCGCCGACGCGCGAGGCCATCGCCATCGCGATCGGTGTCGTGACCGATTTCGGCGAGAGCGAACGCACCGTCACGACGGATGCACCAAAGGCGCGCGCAAAGAGAATGGCGCTCACGGATGCCACCGTGAAACCGGCGGTGACGCCGAAGACCACCGGCCGCGCGGCTCTGCGCAGCGTGGCGAGGCTGCGATAGAGCGGAACGGCGAGCGCCACGGTGGCCGGTCCGAGGAGAATCGCGACAGGCCGCGTGCTCCACGCGTACGACGCGTGCGGCGTGCGCGAAAATGCGAGCGCGGCGACGATCAGTGCGACCGCGATCACGACGGCGTTGACGAGCGGATGGCGGCCGGCGCGCACGTGAAGCTTCGTTCCCATCGCGTAGGCTGCGAGCGTGAGCGCGATCCAGAGCGCTGCGCTTCCGAGCGACGAAGCGGTCATGTTCGACGCGACGCTTTGGTGAACGCGAAGGCCGCCGCGGCGATCGCGAGGAGCGTGCTTCCAACGAGGGCGATCGCGATGGGGAGCCACTCGACGCGGAGCAAATCGAATTGCGTCATCACGCCGACGCCGGCCGGGACGAAGAAGAGCGACATATGACGGAGGAGGACGGCGGCGCCGCGTTCGATTCGCTCGGCGAGACCGCGCCACGCGACGAGCGCGACGAGCAAGCACGTCATGCCGATGACCGGTCCAGGGAGCGGCACACCGAGCGTTCCCGACGCGAATTCGCCGGCAACGTCGAAGGCCACGACCGCCGCGAGGCCGACGAGCACGGACGCGGCGCTTCGGGCTCGGCTCATTGCAAAATCATGCGTCGACCCAGGTGTAATAGCGATAGCCGACGTCGGTGAGCTCGGGTGAGCTCGCGGTGCCGAGTCGCTCGAGGGCGAACTCGCCGCGCGGCGGAAGCACCGATTGGCCGCGCGAGCGAACGCGAAAAGCGCGGGCCGCGAGCGCGGAGCGGAGCGCGACGACGGCGTCCGGGCCGAGCGCTTCGCCTCGCTCGATCGTTTGCAGCACGTCGCTCGAGACGTCGAGCTCGACGTCGGAGAGGCCGTGGAGCCGCTCGTAATCCGCGAGCCGGATCGCGACGCGAGCGCCGCCATCCTCGGCGTCGCGAAGCTCGTCGTGCATGTGAAGCGTCGCGCCGACGCGCGCGTACGCGTCGGCGACGATGCCCGAAAAGACTTTCGCGCTGGCGCCGCTGCCGTAAGAGCCCATGAAAATGCGCTGCCCGGTGAGATCGCGGTCGCGCGTTCGTTCGAGCAAGCTCACGAGCGCCAGGTACAAAGATCCCGAATAGATGTTGCCGACGTCGTTCGCGAGCGACAACGACGGGGCGACTTTTGCGTTGAATGCCTCGCGGAAAAACGTCGTCCGGCCGAGCGCGCGCTCGAGCGATTTGCGCCACGCGCGCGTGTCACCCGCGGGCGGCTCGGAAAGGCCTTCGACTTCGAGCAGGACGCGATCCCGCGTTTCGGGATTGGCCCACCACAGCTCGGAAAAGATGCGCTTCGCGGCATACTCGGCCATGCGAGGGAATGGGACGTGGAAGAGGAAGTGATCCGTCTTGTCGTACAGATTCCCTTTGGCGATCCCGCGCAGCGCTTCCATGCGCCGCGCGTAGGCATCGCATGCAGCCTGCATGCAATCGAGATAGACATCGATCGAATACTTTCCGTCGACGACCGCGGTGCCGCTCCAGTTCGGCCGGAAGAAGTCGCGTTCGTCGCGCGTGACCGTCGCCGAAAGGCCGCGCTCGAGGACGAGCAGACGCGGATTTTCGCCGACCAAAAGGGCGACCGCGCCGGCGCCTTGCGTGTATTCGCCTGCGGTGCCGAGCGGGTACTTGGCGACGTCGCTGGCGATGACGAGCGCGTAGGGTTTGGTGTTCTCGCCGGCGCGAATGCGGCTCACGGCGGCTTCGAGCGCGTACGTCGCGCCGATGCATGCAAACTGCACTTGTGGCGCGCCGACGTCCTCGAGCTTCACGCCGTAGTGGCGCTCGAGCATCCCGAGCACGTACGCGCTGATCGATTTCGACTGATCGACCGTCGTTTCGGTGCCGACGACGATCGTGTCGATGTCGCGCGGGTCGACGCCGCTCGCGTCGATCACGCGCTTGGCGGCCATCGCGGCGAGCGTTGCCGTATCCTGATGCGCGTCGATCACCGCCATGCGGCGGACGCCGACGCCCGCTTCGACTTTGCCGATCAGCGCGGGGACGGAGCCCTCGGCGAAGCGAGCCGCGCGCGCATGGGCCCACTCTTTGGTGAGATCGACGTAGAGTCGTGGGACATAAGCGGCGATGGCATCGATTCCGACAGCGCGTTCCATCTCCACGTTTTCGGGGCGGCGCGCGTGAAGGTCAAGCCCGCCCGCCCCAAAGGACGCCATGAAACACGCTGAATCGTGCGGCGTCCTGATAAGCTTGCGACGGAACTTCGTTCGATGAACCCTCCGCAAAATGCGACGGCGGCACGAGTCGCCACGTCACGCGCCTTCGCCCCTTACGATCCGCGCGGCGCGGGAGGGCGGCTCGCGGCGGGCGTTATCGTGGGTGTCGTCGTCGCGCTCGCCATCGCGTCGCTCCCGCGGGCCGCGGTCTGCTTGGTGGCGGGATGGGACGCGGGCTCTTTCACGACGCTGGCCCTTTCGTGGTGGATCATCGCCAAAGCCGACGCGAGCGAGACCCGAAGGCGAGCGGCGGCGCAGGATCCCGGGCGCAACGCCGTTTGGGTGCTCGTCCTCATCTCGTGCACCTTCAGCCTTTTTGCAGCCACCGTGGTGCTGCGCCAAGCGCGAAGCTTGAGCCCCGACGCGAGCCACGTCTTCGTCGCGCTGTGCCTCATCGCGGTGACCAGCGCATGGGCGCTGACGCACACCACGTATGCGCTTCGCTACGCGCACCTCTATTACCGTGACGGTCACCGTGATTGCGAAAGCGGTGCGGGCGGCCTCGAATTTCCCGGGAAAGAGCCTCCGACCGATGACGACTTTGCGTACTTCGCGTTCACGATCGGGATGTGTTTCCAAGTATCCGACGTCGTCGTCACGACCTCGCGCATGCGTCGCACGGTGCTGGCGCATTCGATTCTTTCGTTTGCTTACAACACGGTCATCTTGGCGTTGGCGCTGAATCTCGTGTTCGGGCTCGCGTCTTAAAAAAAGAGGCGCCAATCTCCCGAAGGAGATCGGCGCCCATAAGCCAATGGGGTTCGCGTTTCAGCGCGGCGCGTGCGCCTCGGTCGTGCTCGCGACGTCCTTCGCGCCCGAGCGCTCGAAGATCGCCTTGGCCGCGTCACGCTGCTTCGAATCCTCGGTATGCACCGATACCAAAATATTTCCGTCACGAAGCTTTCCTTCGTAGTGCTTCGCTTCGATCTCCGGAATTCCCATGCCGACGAGCGCGCCTGTGACTCCGCCGACGGTCGCGCCTGCCGCGGCGCCGCTCAGGGCCGCCATGATCGGGCCGGCCGCGATGAACGGCCCGAGCCCCGGGATGGCCAGAACGCCGATACCGGCCAAAAGACCGAGCGTTCCGCCGAGGAGTCCGCCCGTCCCCGCCCCGGCCACCGCGCCTTCGGGCGCCTTCGTGTTGTGCTCGTGCGCGAAGTCGCGCGTGCCGCGCTTGTCGGGGAAGAGAACGGAAATGTCATTGTCGACAAAGCCCGCCGCGCGAAGTTGATTCACGATGGTCTCGGCTTGGGTCTGCGTGGTCGCGGTGCAGAAGACAGCTTTCTTCATTTTAATTCTCCAGGATTGCCGATTATCGGTTTTTGACTTCGAGCTGATTGTCGACTTTGCCGGCGCCGGCGATCTGTTGCGCTTTGGCCGCGATCGAAGCCTTTTCGGCCTCGGTCTGCACCGGCCCGCGGAGGACGACGCGGCCGCCGGACGCGATGATCTTCGCGTTTTTCGCGGTCGTGCTGAGCCCATCGTCGGCGATGACCGCCTTCCGAATGCTCTGCGTCAGCTGCAGATCCATAGGATCGTTGGATTGATCCATCGGCGTCGCGTTCGCCCCATTGCGATCGCGCTCATTTTGCTTGGTGTTGTCCGGGGGCGCGTTCTCCACGCGCGTGGTTTCGTCCCGCGGCGCGGGCGTCCCGGACGTGGTTTGCGTTTGCGACGGGCGATCGTCCGTCCTGTCTTTCGTACAGGCGACGATGGGCATCGCGAACGTTGCCATTGTCATGAGTGTCATGATCGTAGTGCGTGTCATTTCATTCCTCCTCGAGCGAAACTCGAGATCCGAACTTCACCGCTTGGGCGCCATGTACACATCCCGCGCCAAAGGCTCGGCGCGCGAAAAGAGCACGCGAAACAGGCGAATTTGCGCGATCGTCCGCGAGACAATTTGCACCGCCACGCAAGGCGATCACGACGCGTTCTGGTGATGCAGAGCTCGCTCGCCGCGGGTAACGAGCTCGCGCGTGCGACGAAAACGAATTAGGCGCCGCGCAGGCCGCGCGGAACGATCCAGCGCTCGGCGAGCGCGAAGGCCGCTTGCACCGCGAGCGCGAGCGCCGCCGCCGGAATCGCGCCGGCGAGCAACATCGACGCGTCGTTCAAGGCGAGGCCCGCCGCGATGCGTTCGCCGAAGCCGCCGGCGCCGACGAACGCCGCGATCGTCGCGGTGCCCACGTCGATGATCGCCGCGGTTTTAATGCCCGACAAGATGCTGCGCGCGGCGAGCGGAAGCTCGATGAGCCTGAGCCGCGCGAACGACGGCAGGCCGAGCGCGCGCGCCGAATCGCGCAAGCTTGGCGGGATATCCATGAGACCGGCGTGCGTGCTGCGCACGATGGGGAGGAGCGAATAGAGAAATAGAGCCACGATGGTCGGCGCGGTTCCGATGCGATGAAGCACCGGGATGAGGAACGCGAGGAGCGCGAGCGAAGGGATCGTTTGAATCACGCCGACGATGGCCAGAATCGGGCCGCCGGCGCGAGGCGCGCGCGCCGCGACGACGCCGAGCGGAACGCCGACGACGACGCCGAGCACCAACGAAACGAACACGAGCCACACGTGCGTGAGCGCGAGGTGCGCGAGGTCGGGGCCCAAAAGGCGCGAAACGAAGCCTGCGCGGGCGCCCGCGGTGCCTTCCTTCGTAGCGGCGCCGCGATCGCCTTCGAGAAAGCGCGCGGCGATCGCCGGGAACGATTCGCCGCGCAGCTCGGCGTCGGCGTTCATCGCGATCATGCGCTTCGCATCGATTTTGCCGCGCAGCGTCTCGAGCTCGGCCCACGCGCGCGGGAACCTTTGCGGCAGGTCGCGCCGATAGAACAAGACGGCTTCGTAGGCCGGGAAAAAATGGCGATCGTCGTCGAGGACGCGAAGCGCGTAACGCTCGATTTTCGCGTCGGTCGAATAGATGTCGATGACGTCGACTTGGCCCGCTTCGAGCGCCTCGTACGCGAGGCCGTGATCGAGCCCGCGCGGGCGAACCGTCTCGAGCGCGTAGGCTCGCGCGAGCGCCGGCCATCCGTCGCCGCGTTCGAGGAACTCGTGCGACAAACCGAAGCGAAGCTCAGGGTGGGCCGGAAGATCGCCGACGCGCGCCAGGCCGAAGCGCTCGGCCGCAGTCGTTTTCATCGCCAGCGCGTACGTGTTCTCGAATCCGAGCGGCACGCCGACCGCGAGGCCGCGCGGAGCGACGTCGCGATCGAGAGACGCGATGTCCGTCGACGTCCCCGCGCGAAGCACCTCGCGACGGATCGTGCCTGTGTATTCTACATAGACGTCGATCGCGCCGTTCTCGAGCGCCGCTTCGACGATCCCGGTGCTCCCCAACCCGGCGTCGTGCACCGCGTTCGTGCCGCTCGCGCGGGCAAGCTGCGTCACGATCTCGCCCAAGATGTACGACTCGACGAAGCGCTTCGAGCCGACGTGAAGCGCCGTCTCGGCGCGGGCCATGGAAGGGACGAGCAGCGCCGCCGAAAGCGCCGCCGCGATCGCGAAAGACTTCGCCATTTGCGTCATGCGCGCGCCGGCTCCGCGCGAGGCGGAAGCGCACGTTGTGCGCGCAAAAAGTCGCTTACGTAAGGCTCGCTGGGTCGCTCCTGGAGATCGGAAAAGGATCCTTTTTGAACGATTTTCCCGTGTCGCATGAGCACGAGCACGTTGCCCAGATACGACGCTTCGCCGAGATCGTGCGTGACGAGGAGGACTGTCTTTTTGAGGCGATCGAAAATGCCGGCGAGCTCCTCCTGAAGCTGTCGACGCGTGATGGGATCGAGCGCACCGAACGGTTCGTCCAAAAGAAGCACTTTGGGGTCGAGCATGAGCGCGCGCATGAGGCTCACGCGTTGCCGCTGGCCGCCCGAGAGCTCGCGCGGAAAGCGGCCGAGCGTGGCGCGCGGAAGGCGCACGAGCTCAGCAAGCTCGTCGATGCGAAGGGCGATGGCGCCCGCGTCGCGACCGAGAAATTGCGCCAAAAGACTGACGTTTCGCTCGGCCGTGAGGTGCGGAAAGAGACCGCCGTCTTGGATGACGTAGCCCATGGCGCGGCGCTCGGCCGCGGCGCCACGGCCGAGGAGGCGGCCGTCGAGGACGACTTGCCCCTCATCGGGCAAAACCAGGCCGGCCACGATGCGAAGCAACGTCGACTTGCCACAACCACTCGGCCCGATGATCGCGGTCGTCTCGCCGCGGCCGAACGAAATCGTCGTTTTATCGAGCGCCGTCGCGTCCCCGTAGCTCTTCCGCACACCCCGAAGCTCGATCACGTCGCCATCCTAGAGCAACGAACCGCGAAAACATGGCGAAAGGGCGGCGAGGGCGTGGTCGAGGTGAGGGGCAAGAGGCAAAGTTCGCAGCTCAAGGGTGGGTCGCGCGAACCCGCGAGCCTGTGCTAAACCGGGAGCGTGTTGTCTCTTGAGCGCAGGCTTTAGCGGGGATTGAACCGATGGCGCTAATTCATTGTGCCGACTGTGGGCGACTCGTATCCGATGCGGCGATCGCATGCCCGCAGTGCGCGCGGCCGATCGCCGGGCACGCTCAGGTCGATCACGCGGTCGTGCAAGCGGTCGGGGCGCCGCTCGCGTCGGTCGGTTCCGGGCACGCCGGTTCCGCGCACGGTGGTTTCGCGCAAAGCGGCAAACCGTGCCATCGGCGCGTCGCATCGCGCTCCGAGCGCCGGCGGTCCGGTCGGCATCGTCCATCCCGCCGGCGCCTCCGAAGTCGCTCCCGCCCTCGCTTCAGGCGTGGAAAGATCAGCTGAAAGAGGCGCGCGAGCACCATGAAGACTCGCCCTGCAAGCGGTGCGGCGGCGCGCAGACGCTTCACCTCGTCGGCACGGCCATGACGTACGTGTGCCTCGATTGCCAGCTCGATGCGACGTACGAACGGCTGGCGAAACACGAGAAGGTTCGGAAGCTTCGGACGCGGCTGAGCGTCGCGGTCGCGCTCGTCGCGCTCGTGACGATGACGGCCGCGTCGGCGACGTACATCGTCGCGCACATGCCGGCTCGGCCTACGACTGTCCGACGTTGAGTCGAGCCGCGGGCCAGCCGCTCGGTTGAAGTGCGTTTCGCCGATTGTGTTTCGTCAATCGAGCGGCACGTCGAATCGTTCGATGTACGCCGCGAGCCGCTTTACGACGATGGCGTTCGAAAGGCCATATTGCTCGAGCGTGTACTCGTGCGAACCATGTTTGTTCTGCGGGTTGTTGCGAAGGTGAAGCGCCATCGCGTCGGCCTTTTCGCCGTCGAGCTCCAGCCCGAATGCGCCGTAGATTCGTTGAACCGTTCCGATCGGATCGCTCAATAGCGCGCGATATCCGATATCGACGAAGCGCTTCGGGTCCGAGGCGTCGCGTGCTTTCATCGCGCGTTCGACGGAGCGGCTCAAATATTCGAGCACCAAAGGCCCGAGCTCTTTGGGATCGAACGGCTCTCTCCCATCCATCAGCGCGGCCATCATGCTGCAATACGATCCGATGATTTTCAGCGGATTGCGATGTGTTTGCACAATGCACACATCTGGAAACATATCGACCAAGACGTCGAGCGCCCAAAGATGGCAGGGTGACTTCAAGAGCCATCGCTCGCCGGGGCGCTGCCAATCGATCATCTTCAAGAGATCGCGGTAATAGGCATATTGCGGCCTGAGATCTTGCGCTTGAAACCACTCGGCGTAAGGCGCGAGGAGCGGCTCGGTGCCCATCATGACGTGGCTCAGCGTGTGCGCGAAGAGCTCGACGCATTCTTCAGGACCATCGGCTTTGACGAAATGAATCTTGGCAAACTCGGGATTTTTCTGACGCCCTCGTTCGAGCGCCGCGGCGAGCGCCACCATGCGCGGATCGGGCTCCCCTTTGGCGACGCCGTCGATCGGATTCGGATGCCGCCCCTCCCAGAAAAGGAGCGGGCGACTCGCCGAATCGATGGCGAGTAGATTGAAAAGCGCCGACGTCCCCGTGCGCGGCAAGCCGGTGAGAATCATCGGTCTTTTGATGGGGCGCGCTCGAATTTCCGGGTGCCTTCGAAATGCTTGCTCGATGAGAAGGCGGTTCGACAAGAGCTCCACGAGGCGCCGCCGCGTCGACTTTCGTCCGCGCGGCGTGAGGCGAGCGGTCGTCTCGTACATCGTGAGGAGCGCGCGAAGGCCTTCCCGAAAGCTCGGATCGCCGAAGTCGGACAGGCCGGTGGCCTTCTCGGCCTCGGCGAGCAAATCCAATTCATCGAGACTTACGGGCGAAGCGCTCGAAACGACCGTTTCCGTATTGGACATGAGCTCTCCTATTCGAACCATTGGCCGCAATTGACGTCGAGCGATTGACCGGTAATCGCCGAAGAGGCACTGGAAGCGAAAAACGTGACGGCATTGGCCACTTCGTCGGCCGTCGCGATGTGGTTCAAGACCCCTTCCGCGGCGATGCGCGCGTAGATCTCCTCTTCGCGCACGCCCAGGCGTTCGGCCTCCATCTTGAAGTAAACGCGCAAATTCGGCCCATCGATGTGGCTGGGGACGACCGAGTTCACGCGGATCTTGTGGGCGCCGACTTCGGCCGCGAGCGATTGCGTCGCGGCCAAAAGCGCAGCCTTCGACGCGCCGTATCCGGCGAGCCCGGGCTGACGCTTCCTGGCGGCTAACGTGTTAATCATCACGATCGAGCCGCCGCCGCGCGCTTTCATCGCCGGGAGCACCGCTTGCGAGAGCTGCATCGTGGCAAACACGTTGACCTCGAACGATGCGCGCCAGGCTTTGGCGATGTCGGCTTGTTCGATCGTGCCCGGCCTTCCGGTCGCAAACGCGTTGTTCACGAGCACGTCGATCGCGCCGTGAGACGCGAGCGTCGCCTCGACCAAACGCGCGCGATCTTCCGGCTTGGTGACATCGACGGCTACGGGAATCGCCGCCCCGCCGAGTGCCGCGGCTTCCTGCGCGATCGCCTCTGCGGCGGCGAGCGTGCGGCACGCGAGCACCAGCCTTGCGCCTTCCCGCGCGAAGGCGAGCGCCGTCGCCCGGCCGAGCCCGGGCCCGACGCCGGAAATGATGCACACGCGCCCCTCCAAGAGCTTTGCGCTCACAGCTGCGCGAGCTCGGCAGGGGTGAGCACGCGCGTCCGCGGCGTCGGATGCGACGAGGCTCGCACCCAGCGGAGGCACATGGTGCCGCGGTCGTGGCCACACGTGTCGATCCAATTGCCTTTACCGGGATCGCGGCTCGCGATGACGATCCGCACCGAGCCGTCTTTCTCGAGCTTCGCCGAGTGCTTGTTTACGCTAATTGGATAATAGCGATAATCGAGCGACTCCATCCAGTGATTGTTGAGTTGGAAATTCCAATAATCGCACTCGGGCGGCGTCACTTCGATCAGCAGCGCCTCGCCTTCCGCGAGCTTCCAGTAGCTATGGTAATAGGCAATGTGAGGCACGCCGCCGGCCGCGTCGGCCATCTTGGTGTCGAACATGGGCAGCTCGTTCGTGTGCTTCATGAAGCCCACCGCCCACTGATGAAAGAGGCGCGCGCACCCGGCGACGAATTGAGCCGATCCCTTGAGGCCGCGGTCGATCGACTGCGCCGTCACCGGCCTTGGCGCATGGCCCCCGGAGGCGCGCTCGATCCGGATCGTCGCTCGCGTTTCGGTCTTTTTGTCCAAAAAAGTCTGCCGCACGACGAGGGTTCGTGACTTTGGAGTCAAAGGGAGCCAATTGCAGCTCTCACTCGGCTTCTCGGCGCTCACGCGGATTTCGAAGCTGCCGTCGGCCTCGAATCGCATCCGAGAGTCATCGAGATAACCGCCCGTGGCGAGGCTGCCCGTTGCGCCGTAGTTCCCCTCCTGAACGCCGAAGCCGAGGTAGTGAACGGTGCCGCGCTGGCCGAAGATTCGATAATCGTATTTACCGTTGATCGGCGCATTTTGATAATAGTTGTCGGGATTATCGGCCCCCATTTTGACCGTCTCGTGGCACGTTCGAAGGAGCTCGGGGGCGAGCGGATCCGAGTCCTCGATGAACGTCTCCAGTGCCGCGCGGGTGAGGCGGCTCAGGTAGCGAAACCCCTCGGCGCGATCGAAGGCGTTGTTCGGCGACTCGGGATCGAGGACGACCGCGCCGGCCGCCTTGAGCGCATCGCAGAACTCGCTCCACGCCGTTCCATCGAGAATCCTGCGCGCGGATTCATCCGTGTCGCTCTTTTCCATTCCCCGCTCCTTCGTGCGTTGCTCGGACGACGGCTATAGGCTATTAGCCAGTAGCGTGCAAGTGCGAGCCAAATCGAAAAAATCGGCGGAAAAACGGCCCCCGTCGTCGACGGCCGAGCGCATTCTCGACGCCGCCGAGGCGCGCTTCGCCGCCAAAGGTTACGAAGCGACGTCGCTCGGCGACATCGCCGATGACGTGCGCATCCGCGCGCCGAGCCTCTACAAACATTTCGGCGGTAAGCGCGAGCTCTATGTCCAAGTCCTCTGTCGCCTGCTCGATCCGTACTTCGAGCTTTTGGGGGCGCTCCTTCGCGCGCCGGCCGACGCAGGCGAGGCGGAGCGCAACTTGTCGCGCGTCGTGAATCATTACATCGAGGCGCCGAATCTCGCGCGGCTCGTCCAGCACGCCGCGCTCGCGGGCGGCGACGAGCTCGATCTCATCGTCGAGCGTTGGTACGGCCCGCTCTTCGCGCGGGCGACGGCGTTGACGAAAGGCGTGCCGTTTTTGAAGCAAGGCGCGCGAAAGAGCCACGCGATCTCGCTCGTCGTCGCGTTCCACGCGATGATGTCCGGATATGTCACGATGGCGCCGCTGCACGCGCGTCTCTCGGGGGACGATCCGTACGGACCGAAGGCCGTCGCGCGTCAACTCGAGCTGATGCGCGCTGCGGCGCTGAGTCTTTGGAGCTCCTAGTTCGTTGGCCTAGTTCGTTGAGCCTAGGCTTTAGAGCACGACCTCACAATCGAGGTGATAGACGCGGGTGTTGGCGCAAAGATACTTCCCATCTTTCCGCATTTCTTCGCCGACCGGCGACTGGAAAGACGTCGCGAGCGCGTCGCGGCTATCGAAAACTTCGATACCCATTCGGGCGCGCGGCTCGCGCGTCGTCGCCGTTGGGATGAACGTACCCGTGACATAAACCCGCAAGCCCGGGAGATTTCGCGATCGTTCGACGTGGTAGTCGAGATAGTGACGCTCGGCCGCGCGCGCGTCGCCCGGCGCCGTCGAATAGTCGAAGCTCGCGATGAGCGCGAAGAGGCGCGCACCGACGACCTTCGGCTCGAGCGCGATTTCGATGGTTGCCTCTATCGATTCGACCAAAAGAGAAGCGCGGGCGATGCCCGTCCCGAAGGTGAGATCGCTCGCCCCTCCGGCGTGCGCCAAACGGACCGCGACCTCGGGATCGTCGTACGCGAGAATCGCACCGCGCGGGCGATCCGGCTCGGTTCGGCCGACGCGGCACAAGGTGCCATCGAGGGCCAAATGCGCGCTCGGAATGCGCGAAACGAGACGCGCCGCATGGTGATCGTCGCCCGTGGAATCGACGTCGAATGCGAGCATCGATAAGTACATTGTCGCCCTCCCGCGCCGCCGCGCGCGCCCGAATGTGGCACGCGCGGGAAGGCGTTCGCAAGGGCGCGCTCGTTACCAGGCCACCGTCGTGGCAAGTGAGATCGGCGCGTAATAGCCGGCCGCGCTCGCGGGGGCCACGTCGCCCGAATACCAAGATTGCCCATCGTCTTTCAGCGATTGCAACGGCAAGTCGATGCGAATTCCAAGCGAGACGCGGGCGCGATGAAGGCGCAACGCCTCGACGCCGAATTCGACGAATGGACTGATGCCGGTCGCCCTCGCCCCCATCATCCCCCTCGGCTTTACCGACAGCGTCGAAAACGCGATTCCGCCGCCGAGGTAGGGTGTCACGTCGCCGTCCATAAAGAAGTAGCGCGCGGTCGGACCGAGCGCGAAGTAGGCATTGTCGCTCGGGCCGTTGGTCGCCGATCCGGAGCCGCGCATGTCGACCCCGACGGCGAAATGCGGCATTTCGTAAAGCAGTTGAAGCACGAGGCCCGGATCGATCGCAGCAGGAGCGGAGGCGATCTGCGTGCCCAATACGCCGAGCCCGAAGCGGAATTCGCCCGCTCGTTTTTGGTACGTGCGCGTTTCATCGCCGACGAGGTTGTCGACCTTTTCGGTCGAAGCGAGCGACTTGCCATGCACCAATGCCTCGGCAAGTCGTGGTGCGGCGACGGGCACCTCCTCGATCTTCGCGAGGCGCAGCGTGCGGCTGCTGCTGCCCAAGGAGACGCTGAGGATCACCGATTCGCCGAGCCGCGAGAGGTCGACGCGGTACGGCTCATCGGCGCGTGCGCCGGCGTTCGCGAGCTCGCTGCATACGATCCGCGTTGCGGTCGCCGCGTCGGCCTCACCGATTCCGCCGTGATCGCCGAGCGAGCAACCGGAAGGCGCAGGAGGCGGCGCGACGGGAACCGGCGGCGCAGCGATCGCAATGGACGGCGCGGCCGCATTCGATGCGGGCGGCTCCGGCGCGGCTGGCTCGGCGGCGAACGCCGATGCCGTGAGGAGAAGGGACAAGGGAGTTGAAAAAAGAAGGGAAAGCTTCATACGCCGCTATTCAGCAATCGCGGTGCCAATCGTCGGCCCATATCCAACTATGACGCGCGTGTCGCGCCCGATGCGCGCGAGTGTGCAAGGAGCACCACAGAAACCCGTGTGCGCGCGTTCACGCGATCACGCGATAGTGCGCTATTCGAAGGATCGCGCCGCGCCGCCCGCGAGCGCGCGCGTGAGATGCGCGATTATTCCCGGCAACTGCGGACATCTGCGAGCCACGTCGGAGGGGTGCCACACTGTCAACGTCGAGCAACATTCGGCGACACGAATGTCGCGTTCGAGCGCCGAGGCGGCGCGGTCGCGCTCTTCGCCACGATGCCATTCATGCGCGACCGCAGAAGGTCGCGCGCGCTCATCGGGCGAATCGCGATGCCCCTTGGCGCATCTCGGAGGGGGCCGCGAGAGTGCTCCGCGAAAGTCGGCAAGCATTGGATAGGATGTGAGATTTGGCTCGAAGATGTGTTGCGCCGAAAGGTGCGAGCGGCGCGCAGTCGTGCAGCGCTTCGACAATGCCCTTACGATGAGAGCGATGCTTTTGGGTCGATGGAGTGTGTTCGCGCTTTGCGTCGTGGGCGCCACGGTCGTCGCGAGCGCATGCAGCACTCTCGAAGGCCTCGATGATCTCCAAGTCGTCGACGATCTCCGCGATGGCTCCACCAACAAAGACTCCTCCGGACTCGACGCGGGAGGCGCCGGCGACGCGGGCGACGGGGCGACGAACGACGCCGGAACCGACGCGACGCCTAGTCGATGTCCAAGCGGACGCGGCCCGGCCATGGTCGAAGTGCCGACTCTGGATGGTCGCACCTTTTGCATCGACAGTACGGAGACCACTCAAGGGCAATACGCCGAATTCATGAAGGCGACCGCGGGCGATGCCGGGAGCCAAGATCCGCGGTGCACGTGGAAAACCGATTATGTGCCGCTCTGCGCATACGATCCCGAAGGGCAGAAAAATCGACCTGTCGTTTGCGTCGACTGGTGCGATGCGCTCGCATTTTGCCATTGGGCCGGAAAGCGCATGTGCGGCCAAATTGGCGGCGGCTCATTGCCCGGTTTCTTTGGCAACGTTTACGACGCGACGAAGAGCCAGTGGCACGCGGCCTGTACCCACAACGGTACCCGCGTCTATCCCTACGGCACCGTGTACAACCCCGCCGCCTGCAATACGAACGACCCCGAAGCCGGCGCGCCGACCGACGTAGGCAGCGTTAAAGGCTGCGTCGGCGGCTTCGCCGGATTGAACGACATGAGCGGCAACGTCCAAGAATTCGAGGACGCCTGCGACGAAGTCGACAGCGGCCCAAAGGACGGGCGATGCCACGGCCGGGGCGGATCGTGGGCCGAGGACACGACAGCGGCACGCTGCGACGGGAACGGGGTGCTCCTCATTTTCACGCGCGACACGTATACCGATTACGCCGGCATACGGTGCTGCGCCGACTGAGATGACGACGTGATCGCGGCGGCTTGACCGAACGGGATTCGAAGGGCAGATTGCGTCACTCACGTGTGAGTGACGAGGGGCGATGACCATGAAGAGATTCGTGACGTGTGCGCTCGCGCTCAACCTGATCGCTGCCGGCTCGCTCGCGGGTTGTTTGAGCGACGAAACGCCGCAGCCGAACCCGTTCGACGGTGGCGCGCCTCGGCCGGTGGACGCGGGGCTGCGTGACGCCGCCTTCGATGGCACCGTGGCGGATGCGGCGGCCGACGGCGAGGGGCCGATCGAGAGCGATGCCGGCTTCGACGCGACGGTCGACGCAAACGGCGACGCAAGCATCGGCGTCGACGCGAGCGATGCGCAGGTGAAGACGGATGCGAACGTCGTCGATGCGAAGGCGCCCGATGCGAGCGTGGCCGATGCGAGCGTCGCCGACGCAAAAGTGCCGGACGCGAACGTTGGCGACGCCATCGTGGCGTTCGACGCGGGCACCGTCGACAGCGGAGCGGCGATCGATGCGAGTTTCGACGTCGTCGTCGCGGACGCGATCGCGAGCCTCGAGGCTGGGCAGAACGTTGCCGTACCGCCGGCCTGTGACGGTGTGATCGCCGCCGGCGAGTATGGAGTCCATGCCAACGGTCAAAACCAACAGGCCGCGCCGGACGGCACGATTTGGTACATGACGTATGACCTGGCGAACGTATATGTCGCGATCGAAAACGCAAATACCGCCGAAGCCGCGGTGCTCTATTTGGGGACGCACGTTGACGCGGCTGCCGGTTCGAACGCCGGATTTACGTACGACGCGACGAGGGCCGCGTCCCTTCCGCTTCGGAGCGATTTCGTCGCCTATTTCAAATCGGGTTATAACGAATATCGACTCGCCGACGGCAACAATGGGTGGACGGCGCAAACGGCCAATGCGCTCAACGTTTGCGTGAACGGCACGACGCGCGAATTGGTCATCCCCTGGGCGCTCCTCGGCGGGCACCCGAGTACGTTCAGGTGGCTGGGCTATGCGACGTCGGCCACCGGGTTCGTTTATGGCGCGATGCCGGCAGGCAATCCGATCGGCGCCGTCGGAACGGACGCGGCGTTCAATTGGACGTACGTGGTGAGCGATACGAACGGTGATAAGCCGTTTGCGGCGGCACAGAGCACTGCGGCGACGCTGTAAGGTTCCACGACGGGGCGTGAGCGACGAACGATCGGCGCCGTGCCTGACGCGACGACTCGTGTTAGGAATTCGCCGATGCGCAGGTCGAACCCTCTCGGCGCCGCGCGCGTCGCGGCCGGCGTTGCCGCCTTCGCGCTTTCGCTCGGCGTCGCGCGCGACGTGCGCGCGAATGGGCGTTTCCCGGAGGCGAGCCAGCTCGTCCTCTCGCCGCGCGATCCCGCTTTTTTTGCGCTACGCGCCACCTTTGGGCTCCTCGTCACTCATGACGCGGGTGCACACTGGGATTGGATATGTGAGCGCGCGATCGGCTACGCCGGCAGCGACTCCGAAGATCCAGCGATCGCGATGACCGAGCGGGCGCTACTCGCCGGCACGTTGGAAGGGCTCGCGGTCTCGCCCGACGACGGTTGCGGGTGGAGCTTCGGATCGCCCGAGGCCATCGTCGATTTGGCGGTGCGCCGCGAGAGCGCGCGCGAAGCCTTGGCTCTGATATCGAAATACCGCGCCGTCGACGACGCGGGGCTGAGCACGTTTACGACGAAAGTGCTCGCCTCGGACGACGACGGCGCGCATTGGTCGCCGCGCGGAGTCACGATCGAATCGGACGTGCTCGCCGAGACGATCGACGTGGCGCCGAGCGCGCCCCATCGCATCTACATCTCCGGCGCGCGTCCGGAAGTCCCCATGGGCGTGCTTCTCGTTTCGATGGACGACGGCGCGCACTATGTGGAGCACGAGATCACGCTCGATTGGAGCACGGAGACGGCGCCCTTCATCGCCGCGATCGATCCCACCAACGCCGATCGCTTGTATGTGCGTGTCAAAGGGACGAACGGCAGCCGCATCCTCGTCAGCGACGACGCCGGCGCGACGTTCCGGACGGTATTCACCGGCGCGGGCGATCTCCTGGGTTTCGCGCTGTCACCAAAGGGCGACAAGGTGTACGTCGGCGGCCCGAAAGATGGCGTTCTCGTCGCATCGAGCGTCGACTTGAAGTTCGTGAAAAAGACGGAGACGGCGGTGCAATGCCTCGCCTCGGGCGGCGCAACCGGAAACGGCGCGAAGGGCGAGAGCACACTTTACGCATGCATGACCGATGCTCAGGGGCGCTCCGGCCGCATCATCGCCGCGTCCACCGACGACGGCGCGACATTCGATCATCCATTCGATATTGGATGCATGCGTGGCCTCGTGACGTGCCCTTCATCGGCATCGGCCGCGGCGTGCGCGACCGAGCTGCCGGCGATTCGTGCGACGCTGGGGGCGACGCTCTGTCAGGATCCGCAGGGTCATGAAAACGAGGGGGCGATCGACGCTGGCGCGCCGCTCGCGCAAACACCACCCGAAGCCTCGGGTTGTGCTTGCGATACCCAAAAAACGACCGCCGCGCGCGCGACCTCCGCGTTCGCACTCACTGCGTTCTTGGCCCTGATCGCCGTCGTCGCGCGGTTCCGGCGCTCGCGAGCCGCGCGACGACGATGAGAGCGCAGTCTATTCAATCGTAGCGTCGGCCGCGGCTTCGCGCGCCGAAGGACCTACGAACGGCGGCGCGTCGCGCCCCGGATCGAAGTCGTCCTGATACGAGCCGATTTCGGCGTCCATGCGGATCTCATCGAAGGTCGGAGTCGTCCAATTCATCGCTATCTCCCTGGCTCGTGGAAGTGACCTGAGACGTTTGAGGTTCGAATTCGTCGAGGGCTGACCTCGGCGCGACCTTGGCGACGATTTTGATAATCTTGTCGGTCGGTCCGCCGCTGTAGTGACGATCGGTCGTCACATAGAGCGCGCCGTCCGGACCGAACACCGGCGATCGCAGGCGGCCATATTTGTTGTGATAGAGCGACGTGAGCTTTTTGGCCTTCGATCCCGATATCGAAAAATGAGCCAGCTGCGCGCCGGTCATACATCCGACGAAGAAGTGGTTTTGCCACGATCCCCAATTCGCGCCACTCACGAACGCCCCGCCCGAGCAGGCCATCCCTTTTTCATCGGACGTCCAAGCGAATGAGTCGTAGCCGCTGCCGGGCCCGGCCGGATTGGGCCACCCATAGTTTGCCCCCGGCTTGATGGCGGTGAGCGCGTCGTGCTGTTCGATACCATTGGTCTTGTGGTGCTCGTGTCCGACGGCCCAGCCTCGCCCGTCGGCCGGATTGAACGCGAGCCCTTGGGGATTTCTGTGCCCCATGTCGTACACGACGCTTCGGCCGGAGGCGCCGTGGAGAATCGGATTGTCGGAAGGGACGCTCCCGTCCTTGTTCATGCGCAGGATTTTGCCATTGAGTGAGTTGGGATCCTGCGCCCGATTTTCGACCATGCCGGTGCCGGTCGTCATCCAGATCTTTCCGTCGGGCCCGAAACGCACTCGGCAGCCGTCGTGGTAGTGATTCGCGCCGACGCCGCGCCGAAGAATGTAGGTATCGAATACGAACGAGTCGCCCGACGACTTGTAACGAAGGAGCTGCGTTCGCAGCTGATTCTCGTCGTGGCGCGACGCGCAGACGTACAGATATCCGTTGCGTGAGAAATCGGGATCCAGCGTCATCCCCAACGCGCCGGCCTCGACCTCCGACGCGCCGGAGTAGATGTTGTCGATCGATATCTTCTTCAAAAGCCGCGCGTTCGCGGCGGTGCTCTCGAAGATTTTGATATGCCCGATTCGCTCCGTGACGATCATGCGACCGTCCGGCGGAAAGGCGATATCCCAGGGCGCATCGAGCCCTTTTTGGATGACCGTGTCCTTCAGCGTGGGAGCCTGTGCACTCGCGCTCGGGTGCACAAGCGCCCATTTCTGGTTGGGATTGCCGCTCCAAGGCCATTGCAGGACCGTCGCGCCGTCTTCCTTGCTCGCCTTGGCGACGTCGACCGCGAAGTTCGTCTGCCGCACTCGCAAGCTGAATTGGCCGCCGCCGAGGGCGATGGCTTGGAATTGTTGATTCGCGGTGTTCTTGTCATCCCACTGCTGAAGAGGGGCCCCTTTCGCCGTGCTAGCACCGGCGACCTCGATGACTTTGCCGCTGTTTAGATTTTTGATCTCGTAATAACCACCGCTCAACAGGGCGAAGTGAAACGTCTGCGATTTGCTCCCATCGCACGCGTCCTGCACGAGATCCGCGCCCTTTTCGGTGCTCTCATCGGCGATGGCCAAGCATTTGCCGCTATGAACCGATTTGATGACGTAGTCGCCTTCGGCGACGCTCGCGGTGACCGGCTCTTGTTCGGTCGTGTTCTCCTCGCCCGTCGATTCGAGCGCCCCTCCGCCGCAAGCCGACCCGGTGCCGAGGACGACGCCGCCGATTAAACCCGTGATTGCAATTCGACGCATCTGACCTCTCCTGGGTGTGGGTCCTGGGTTGCGCGAGACGAGGCTCGCGAGCGCGCTGCGCACATGGCGCGTGACTACGAGCGTCCGCATTTCGGCGCAGCGCTCCCCGATGTTCTCTGGACGTTAGGAACCCTCCCGAATGGACGCAAGTCTCAATCACCATTTCGATGATCGATTCAGCGCCTCCAAATTCGATATTCACGGACGCGGTAGTTATCCGTGAAGTCGCCTATGTCGAAGGTGCGATGAAGGCTGAAGCGTGCCCAATAAGGGCCATTTTGCCGATGAATGTTCGCATTTATGCGGCGCGCTATTCGCGAGTCGACATTGCAAATGTCCACTCGGGGGAACAATGACCACTTCGGGTCCGCGCGCGTCCACTGGACTCATTGGTGTTCGGGGCGCGCGTACGTAATTGGAAAACGCAAAGTCCTCTCGATAACTCTAAAGCGCGGGCACCTGGCGCATCGTCGATCCACTCGCTCACGACCCGTCGTCACCGAATCGCAGGATCGCGTCGATCGCACCTTGGTCGCGCTTTGTGGTGGTCGCGATCCCCTGGTCGCACATGAGTCCACCCGGCGTCCAAAGCGCGCGCCGACCGGCAATTACGCCGCGTTAGCGCGCCTCGGCGAGGATCGAGAGCGCACCTCGGGCCGCCAACGTACACTTTCGCCCGATGGCGGCCGCCATCCACGCGTCACTGCGCGATCGCGCTCGAGCGACGGCACAGCGGGTGCTCTGTGAATCCGGTGACACGGCGTCCATTAAGGGAGTCTCCGATGCGAGTGATCTCGGCCACGATTGTTGCGCTCACCACGGCTGCATTGGCAGGCTGCGGCTCCGACTCGCCCGACGCGAGCGCCGATGCGGCGGACGGCGGCCGCCCCGACGCGAGCGCCTTCGAGGCCGGCGACGACGCCAGCATCGCGGAGACCGGCGCACTCGGGGACGCCGCGCCGCCGGGCGATGCCGCAATCGATGCGACGAGCGACAGCGGCGACGCCAGCAAGCCCGCGAGCGACGCGTCGACCAAGCTTGGGCCCATCGACGTGGCCTCGGCCACGATTTACTCCGTGTTTCCCAAGATCTTTTCGCAGGCTGGGGACTACGGAGGCGTGACGTTGCAACTCCCGCGTATCCGCGCTCTTGGATTCAATGTCCTTTATCTCCTTCCGGTCACGCCCATTGGTAAAGCGGTCAACGGCCATCCGTCGTTCGATAGCCCCTATGCGGTAAGTGACTATTACGGGCTCAATCCGCAGTTCGGGACGAAGGACCAACTCATCGCGCTCGTGAAGGCGGCGCACGGCTTGGGGCTGCACGTCATCTTGGACCAAGTCCTCAATCACACGTCATGGGACAACGCGCTCATTACGAAGCATCCCGAGTATTACGAACATAGCGACAACAATCCGCAGAATTCGGGCTCGATCGTTCAGGCGTTCGGGTATAGCGACGTTGCGCAGCTCAATTACAAGACGCAAAACGGTCTAAGCGCGTACATCATCGATATGCTGAAGTACTGGGTCACGACGTACGACGTCGATGGCTTCCGGTTCGATACTGCCGACAACCCGTATGGCGCCGACCGAAAAATCCCGGCGAGTTTTTGGAAGAGCGTGCGGCCGGCGCTCGAGTCGGTGAAGCCCGGTATTTTCATGCTCGGCGAAGAGCAGAATCCCGAGCTCGCGCTGGCGCCGTTCCAACTCGATTATGGCTGGCACCTTCAAGGGCTCTACGGCGACGGCGGATTGCGGCAAGTCGCCACCGGGGCGAATGCCACGCTCTTGAAGCAAGCGTGGGACTTTCAAGCGAACGGCTGGCCTTCGGGGATGCGCCACATGACGCTCCTGCAGAATTGGGATCTCGAAGAGGATCTGAAAGCCTATGGCGGCACCGCGAACACGCTGGCGGCGGCAACGTTCAACTTCATGATCGACGGCGTGCCGATGCTCTTCAACGGCGAAGAAGTCGGCAACGACAACAGCGGCGTCAATACCAAGACCGTCATCAACTGGAATGGCCCCAACGCGACCGCGTTTTCGTCCTTCTATAAATCGCTGTTGGGGCTTCGAAACGCCAACAAGGCACTTCAGCAGGGCAAGGTCACGTGGATTAACAACAGCGCCAGCGATCACGTCGTGAGCTTCACGCGATCGGACGCGAACGCGACGTTTCTGGTCGTGGTCAACTTCTCGGGCAACACCGTCACCGGCACAGTGTCGGCACCGGCAGGGACGTGGACGGACGTGTCGCCGACGGGATCGCCTGGCGGGAACGCGCACGCCGCGCCGCCGAGCTTCTCGCTCAAGGGCTACGATTTCGAGGTATTCCGCGCGAAGTAAGTCACTCGGGGCTCACGACCGGGAATGGCCAAAACGTCGTCCGATTACCAAGCTTGTTGAGAATCGTGGCGTGCGTTTGTGAGTTCTTGCCTGCAGGCTCGGCCCAGCGAATCGTCAAATAGACTTTCTCGCCATTTCGGCCCGACGTGCGATCGAGCTCCTTGACGAGAAATTTTGCCGGCTTCGGCGAGAAGAACTCCGTCGTCGAAATCGTCCATGCTTGACTCGGCCCGTCGCTCGCGAGAGAGAGCTCGATTGTCCTCGATTCACCGAGCGGGAGAATGATCCCCGGCGTTTCGACGATTTGTCCGCTCACCGGATCGTAGACTTGGATTCGATCGGGGAGCGCCGGGATCGAATTGAAGTACACCTCGTCGACACCCGCCGTGCACGGATCGCGGAACGCGGCCGATGCCGCGTTGGACCACGAGCGCTGTACGAAATAGGGGAGCCCCAGCGGCTTCACGGGCGGCATGGCGAAGCACAAATCCGTCAGCTCGAACTCGCGAGTATAATAGCCAAACGGGAATGCCCACTCTTGGCTATCCGCGGCCAGGCCAACCCACGCCGGCTTGGACGACTCCAATGGATTGGTCGCCGATTCCACGAGCTCGTGCGCGGTCGCGATCGTGAGCGCGTCGAAGCCTATCGTCCCGTTGTATTCGAGGCAGCGCGGGATTCGCGCGTAGACGATCGGTGCCGCGCCCGTATCCGTGATCGACGCGTGGAGGCCGCCATATTCGGTGCAGGCCATCGAATCATGTTGGGTATCGGGGTCGCGCGCGCCGGGCGGATAGTAGACGACGTAAATCGTATTTTCGTTCGAAGCCGGCAATTCGGAATGCGTGCCGTCGAGCTTTCCTCGTAGCCACGGGCCTACGTCGGACCACTGCGCGGGGAGCGTTTCTTGGAGGCGCACGTTCGTCGACGTCGCCGCCCCGACTCCGTATTCGTTCGTCGTCGCAGTCCAATATGGGCTCTTGAGAAAGTCCGCTACGAACGTCTCCAGCGCATCGGCCATGGGATCGTTCGGAAACGTGATGAGCACGAAATGCGGCGCTGCGATCACCGGCCCGCCTTTGGACTCGACGCGCGGCATTTTGACTTGGAACGCAGGGTATTTGTCGCTCGGAGCACCGTGTCGCATGTCGGTCGCGTCGGCGCCGTCGCCGCCGTCGATCGGGAGTTGGGCATCGGGCGAGCCGGAGTCCAACGGCGATGCGTCGGGAAACGGCGGGGCCGCTTGCTGCGAATCGCTGCATCCGTTGCCCGCGGCCAACACGGAAAACGTCGCCAATGCGGCGATCGCGGCGAGCACCGAGCGCGCGGCGAACGGAGATCGCTCGGCCGCGTGATTCATGCAGGACAGCACCCGTCGATCATTGTCATGGGTGACGTGAAAGCGCGCGGCATTTTCGCAACATTCGAATGCGTGCGCACAAATCGGCTCTCAACGCATCACGCGCTCGCCGGCGAAGCGTCGGCTTCCGCATAGCGCCTCCGCGATTAGAACGCTCCGACCATGGTGAGCGTCGGCACGGATCGTCGATCCGTGTCGCGGACCGCGCCGATGCTGGGGAGCACTCGTAGCGAAGCGCTCCCGGGTGGTGCGTTTGGCACTGAATCCGCCCACGACAGCACCGCAACGTCGAGAACCGAGGCGACGAGCATCCCGATGCCGCCCCCGAGAACCATGTCTCCCACGGCCGCCAATCCGCAGAGCGAGCCCAATGACATGCCGCTACCATGGTTCGCGGAGGCCGCATCCGACCTGCATTGAGAGGCGGACGAGGCACCCTCGCTCCCACCGACGAGGGCGCCGATCAGCGGTAGCCCGAGCCGGAGCGCGATGCTTCCGCCGATCACGCCGTCGCGCCGGTGGTGCATCGCGTGCGTGAAGGCACCGCCCGTGACGTAGACGGCGAAACCACCGACTCCCAACGTCGTTCCGCCGGCTCCGGAAGCCTCGGTGGCGAGGATGAGCATCGCCGTGGAGGCCGCATCGGCGATGAGAATTTGCCATCCGTACCAGGCGCGCGGCGCTGATGGCGAAAGCGGTGGAGCCGCGACGATGGGCGCGGGCTCGTCGGCCGCGGCGGTTCGACCACCGGCGATGGCGGCGAGGATGATCACCATTGCCAAAGCGGAGCGCTGGCGCATGGCCGTGCTGGAGCACGGATCGTTCCGTCGACGGATGCTCGACGTTTTCGGGGTGCGTGGGGGGCGCGCGGTCGTTGCGTGAAATGCGGTTGCGGCAGCCGATTCACAGTGTGGCGCCGAAACGATTCGCGGCGGAGCGTCGACTTCGACCGTCAAAGCGCCCAGCCCATAACGGCCGACCGACGGCGGCCGAGCGCACCCGCGAGGCGATTTTTGTGCGACAAATGCCCCGTCCCGCCGTCAACCCAGATGGGGGGATGGAACGCGCAAAGGCCGGCACACTGAACATCGGAACTGGCCGCTTTCCGATCGCCCAACGCGCCCGATCCACCTTGAGCTTGGATGCCGCTGAGAACACCACGATGACATCGCTTCTTTCAAAACGCCGCGCGAGCCCGATCCTTTCAGGCCTGCTCGCCGTCTCTTTTCTCTCGACGACTCTTTCGACGACCATGCCCGCCGCGGCCGATCCCGAACCGCAAAAACCGGCGCACGGCGAGAGCGAGACGATGGCGCGCGCTCGGCAAAGCTTTCAACAGGCGCAGACGCACTACGATCTCGCCGAGTACGATCTGGCCATCGCGCTGTTTCGAAAGGCGTACGAGCTCACCGCGGCGCCGGCGCTGCTTTTCAACATCGCGCAGGCACATCGGCTCCAGGGCGATTGCGCGAAGGCGCTTCAGGTTTATCGCCACTTCGTGCGTCTCGATCCGAGCAGCACGCATCGAGCGGATGCCGATACGCAGATTAAGCTCCTGGGCGCGCAATGCGACGCGGCCGAACCGGAATCCTCGGTCGCTTCGCAAGCGCCGCCGGCCGCGCCCGGAGCCGCGGCGGCCGGGAAGCCCCGAGGGGCCGTGGCGCGGCCCGAGTCGTCATCGGATCACGGGCAACCTCAAGTCGCGCCGGCGGCCAAGGGTTCGCCTGCGGAAAGTGCGGTCGTACTCGTGCTTTGGTCGTGCGCGGCCGTCCTCGGCGGCACGGTCGTGGCCCTTCAATTAACGAACGACGCACGCTACGAACGGTGGCAATCGGAAGACCGAATTCTCTACCATGCGGACGCATCCATCCCGCAGACCGCGTTCCTGGAGCGGCAAAGACAGAACGACCGGCTCTCGGAATCGATCCAAGCAATGGATCGCGCCGAGCTCGCGCTTGGTCTGACGGCCGGTGCGTTCATGCTCACGGGCGCGGTCCTCGCGATCGTGTGGGGGCGACTCCCTTTGCGCACCGAGAGCGGGCGCCCGCAAGTCGGTTGGAACGTCCGATGGTAACGCGCGTGAAACACGTGAAACGCCGTCGCACTAAAATCGCATGGCTCTCGGTGGCCGTCGTCGCGCCGGCGATCGCGGCGGGCTGTCACTTCGGCGAAATCGCAGGCGCCGGTGCTCCCTGCGATGAGGCGCGACCGTGCCGCACGTTCTACAAATGCGTCGCGGGCGCATGCCAGGAGGAGCCCTACGAGGACGCGAGCGCCGTTGATGGCGTCGCCCTCGATTCGTCGGCTGACGAGACGCACGCGCCGGACAGCGAAGGAGGCGTCGTGCCGCCCGAGGCCGGGAGCGATGCACCCGGCGAACCCCCGAGCGCGCCGCTAAGCGTCGCGGCCCACGCGATCGAGATCGTTGCCACCGTAACGATGCTCGCAGGCTCGGGAGACGACAACATGGCCGATGGCCAAGGGACGGCAGCCATGTTCGACGGTCCGCGTGGCCTGGCGGTGGACGCCGACGGCAACGTGTACGTCGCGGACTGGAAGAACCACCGCGTCCGCAAAATCACGCCGAAGGGCTACACGTCGACGCTCTCTGGATCGGGCTCCGGCGAGAGGACGGAGATCGGTGCGTTTGCCGACGGCACAGGCCCGTCGGCGAGCTTCTGGAGTCCAAGCAGCATCGCGGTGAGCACGGACGGCAATCTCATCGTGGGCGACTCGGGCAACAATCGGATCCGCAACGTGACGATGTTGGATGGCACAGCGACGACGCTCGCGGGGACGTCGGGCACGACGATTTTCAATTATCCGCTGGGCGTCGCCGTCGACGCCGCCGGGAACATCTACGTTGCCGACAGTAAGAACCACCGCATCCGCAAAGTGACACCGTTGGGAGCCGTGACGACGCTCGCAGGATCGGGCACGGCCAGCTTCGTCGACGCGACCGGAACCGCGGCAGGTTTCAACGAGCCGGACGGGGTCGTCGTGGACGCCTCGGGGAACGTCTACGTCGCCGACACCAACAACCACCGCATCCGAAAGGTGACGCCGGCCGGCAAGGTGACGACGCTCGCGGGCTCGGGCCGGGCCTTTTCAGGCGACGGCACGGGCTCGGGCGCGTGCTTCAACATGCCCCAGGGCCTCGCGATCGACGCGGTCGGAAACATCTACGTAGGCGACATGGTCAACGAGCTCGTTCGCAGGGTGACGCCTGAGGGCAAGGTGACGACGGTGGCCGGCGACAAGGTGCCCGCGGAGGGCCCCAAAACGCTCGGCAATCCGTGGGGCGTCGCTGTGACCCCCGACGGGATCGTCTACGTATCCGAATGGGCTCGAAGCGCCGTTCGCAAAGTGAGCACGGTCGGTATCGGGCAAATCGCGGTGAGCTGGAGCGCGCCGGGTAAAACGGGCAGCTCGGCGATTACGAGTTACACCGCGTCCGCGAGCCTGGCGGGCTTTCCTACGCGGACCTGCACCACCACCGGCGCGTTGACGTGCACGATTCGCAACTTGAAGAGCGATGTCGCTTACGACGTGTCGGTCACGGCGACGAACGCTGCCGGGACGAGCGGGCCATCCGCGTCCTCTGCGTCCTCGCGCGCGACGCCGAACTGACGCGGCGTTCGGTGTGCGTTTGCGGCGCGCTGTGCCCGCCTCTTTCGTCGGCTCCCTCGAATCGATGGCGTGATCGGGCGCCATCCCGGATGGCCTTCTCCAGAAAGAAGAAGGCGACTACAGTGTCCCTCCGCCACCGCTCACGTGACGGCTCGAAATTCACGCGTACAACGGAAATTTGCACCCCGGCTTGCGCCGCCAATTCGGATCGCCAAGAGACGCTTCGCACTAAAGGACGCCCAAGTAGACGACCTAAACCATTACGAATAGTCCGTACGGAGGAGTGGCCGAGTGGTCTAAGGCACCGGTTTTGAAAACCGGCGATGGGGCAACCTATCCAAGAGTTCGAATCTCTTCTCCTCCGCCACCGTTCCTTCGCGATTCGCGAAGGTGGCACTCCGCTCAAAGCTCCATCGCTTCGATTCGCTCGACTCGGCGAAGCCGTCGGACCTCGATGCGCTGATCGTCGCGTTGATCCGATCGACGAAATCGAGCACGCGCTCGCGCCCGCGCCTTGCGGAAGATGCCGCTTACACAGCTGAGCAGCAGGTCACGCTTCGCCTGCGAGCCAATGGCGTCACTTCGCGAGAAATCGGCTCAATGATGAGCCATATTGCTAACTATTAGCGATGGCGCTAATCAATGCCACGCCATGGGCGCAGCGGATAAACCAAGCCTCGAGGAGATCGAGAGCGTCTTCGCCGCCCTCTCGCACGAAGCGAGGAGGCACATCGTCCTTCTTCTCAGCCACAAGGGCGGCGAGCTTCCGTCCGGCTATCTCGCCTCGCGTTTCCAGCACAGCTGGCCCACGACCACGCGCCACCTGAGCGTCCTCCAAGAGGCCGGGCTCGTCATCGTGCGGCGCGAAGGAAGGAGCAGCGAGTACCGCCTCGATCGCGAGCGCCTCCGCCGTGTCGTTCAGGGGTGGCTTCGGCTTCTGACGCCCCCAACGCCCGAGAAGACTTGGACGTCCAACGGCCCGCGAGCGTTGAGCGAGCTCAAGGCTCGGCACGCGCCCAAACGAAAAGCCTCGAAAGCGAAGACGAAGCCAAAACCAAGCAAGAAAGGCATTTCACCATGAGCGCCGTTCCCAAACTATTTCGCGTGACGCTCGAGACCTCGAACCTCGAGGAGGCGACGACGTTCTACACGACGCTGCTCGGCATCCCGGGCAAACGCCACCCCGGCGCACGTCACTACTTCGACTGCGGCGGCGTCATTCTCGCGATCCTCGATCCGACCGCAGGCGGCCTCACACCGACGCCCGGCCCGAAGTCCATCTACTTTGCGGTCGACGATGCGGACGCCGTGCACGCACGCGCGGCGAAGCTGAAGGCGCTCGCGCCGTTTCAGGTACACGGCCAGCCGGCGAGCGAGCTCATCAAGCGCCCGTGGGGAGAAAAATCCTTCTACGTGACCGACCCGTGGGGCAACGAGCTCTGCTTCGTCCAGGATGGGACGCTCTACACCTGAAGCGACGCGTCACTTCTGGAGAAGCGCGATCCAGCCGTCGAGCCAGGTCTCGTACCAGTCCAAAAACGCGACCTGTTTCGTTCCCGAGCCGAGCGGAAACAGACATCGGCAATCATGAAACCAAACGGTTCCGCGTTGCTCTCCCGTGAGCACGAGCACGTCGAAGCAGCCGCACCCGGTGTGGGCCAGGAGCAAACAGCCGCCCGGGAGTCCGTCCTCGTTTGGCTGGTCGAGCGAAAAGTGCTTATCGCCGTGAGCCCTTTTGGCCAATACGTTTTGCGCGTCCTTATCTCCATAAGGAAACGGCGCCGAGAGCGCGCCCGTGAACTCCGGCGCCTCCGCGATGGCCTCCGCCACGCTGAACATTCCGCAGCCGGGCCCGATGCCTCCGTCCGCGACTTCCGTCACGAATTGGCGATAGTCGGAAGGTAGCGCGACGTCGTGCTCGCGCTCGATCTGCGCGACTGCGGCGTCCGTCGCGCAGGACCACTTGCGGTGGTGCGCGAGCCATTGTTCCCAGTACGAACCAAATTTGGCGGGCGCGCGATCCGACGAAAGCAGCTCGTCACGCTTCTTGCGGATCGCGTCGAATCGGGTTGCCACGAGAGAGAGAGTATCAGCTCCTTTACCGGGCGCGGACGGGTGTTGGACAAAATGGGTTCATCGGAGCGACGCGCGCGTCGCCATTACCTCTTTTCCCGGAAGGGTCTAGGCGATCAGAACGAGGATTTGTGTCTGATGCTCGTCGATTCTCATAAGCAAGTCGAAATCGCATATCGAATTGCGTCTATCCGCCCCTCGCAATCGTCGCCGCGCCTCGTGAACGCGCGTAACGTGCGAGCCGCGTGATCCCTCCGATCCTGAAAAAAGCGGCGCGATGGACCCTCCGCGTCCTCAAGTGGGCATCCTTGGCGCTCGTCTTGGCCATCCTCGTGGTGGTCGTCGACGGTTGGCGTGCGTTCGGCCATCGGGCCGAAGGTGCTCGCCGCGCGCGCATGGAGCGCTCGCCGCAATGGAAAGACGGCCATTTCGTCAATCCTCAGCCGCTGGTGAACGACGTCGTCGGCTCGCTCACGGGCTGGCTCGACGCGAGCCCCAACGCGAGCCCCAGCGAGCCGCTCGCGACGCAAATCGTCGATCCCAAAACGTTCGAAACGTTGCCTGCGACGGGGCTCCGCATCACATGGCTTGGACACGCGTCGATGCTCATCGAGATCGACGGCGTGCGCATTCTGACAGACCCGATGTGGAGCGAGCGCGCCTCACCTTTGACGTGGCTCGGGCCGCACCGCTGGTATCCGCCTCCCATCGCGCTCGAACGCCTCCCCGCGATCGACGCGGTCGTCGTATCGCACGATCATTACGATCATCTCGATTATGCGACGATCGTCGCGATGAAAAACTGGGATACGCAATTCATCGTGCCCCTCGGCATCGGCGCGCACCTCGCCTATTGGGGAATTCCGGAGTCGCGCATCGTCGAGCTCGATTGGTGGGATCATGCACGCGTTCGCGATCTCGACGTCGTTTGCACGCCGGCGCGTCACGCGTCGGGTCGCGTTCTCATCGACAAAGACGCGACGCTTTGGGCCGGTTATGCGCTCGTCGGCGCGAAACACCGCGTCTTCTTCTCCGGCGATACTGGCCTCTTTCCCGCGATGAAAGACATCGGTGAAAGACTCGGACCTTTCGATGTTTCGATGATCGAGACTGGCCAATATCACGCCGCGTGGCCCGATTGGCATATCGGGCCCGAGCGGGCCGTCGTCGCGCATCGGATGGTGCGAGGGCGCGTCATGCTGCCGGTGCATTGGGCGCTCTTGACGCTCGCCTATCACGGCTGGACCGAGCCCGTCGAACGGGTGCTCGCCGAGGCGAAAAAGGCGGACGTCAAGGTCATGACGCCGAAACCGGGGCAGAGCATCGAGCCCGATGGCGAAGGCGCCGCGCTCGAACATTGGTGGCCGACGGTGCCGTGGAAGACGGCCGAGCAGAGCCCGCTCGTATCGACCGGCGTGCCTTAGCGCGGAAATCGAGGCACCATGCGGCGCCGATGCATTCGCCGGACGCGGAACGAGTCGTAAAACGCGCGCCCATTGTCGTGTGGTCCGCGGGGCTTATGGTCGTCCTGAGCGTCGCCAGCTGCCATCGGGATTGCCGCCGTTCGGCGCGCGATCACAGCGCTGAGGATTCGGGCGCAGCGTCGAACGAGGCGAGCTCGGGCGACGATCCCATCGCGCTCGGGGCCGATGAACCGGTGGGTATCTCGTCGACGTTGATCGATCTGGAAGCCGTCCCGGCCGAAGCCAAAGAGATGACGCGCGCGCGGTTGTGGATCGTTCGTAAAGGGCAGTGGGGCTGGGCCGGCTTCTCCGACGCGGTCGCGAAGATTGCCGCGCAGGAGCCCAAAGCGGCTATCTGGTTCAAGATAGAGCACGAAGGAAAACCGGTCCTGCTGCTCACGGCGCTCGACGGAAAGCTCGAAGTCGCACCCGTCGACGTCCTCAAGGGCGATCTCGTTGAGAAAAAGATCGCGCGCGATGCGACGGACGCGGCGCGCTTGGTCGAAGTCCTCGGTCCTGACCGCGAAAGCGACGCGTCCATCGCAGCGCTCGAAGGACGCGAACGCGAAGTCGAGGCCGGCCGGCTCGTCGCGCCGTTCTGGCCGGATACGACGACGCTCGAGAGTGGCGAGTTCGTCCCGGCCGGTCCTTTCCGCGATCAACGGGTCGAAGGGAGCTACCTCCTCCCCGAGCGCCACGCGCTCGGCGTCGAAGCCATGGCGCGAACGACGGATAAGTCGATGTCGAACATCGCGGAGCAGTGTTATCTCCTCGCGCGATCGCAAATCGCGAAAGCGAAAAAGGTCGGCGATTTGCCACGCCTATCGACGGGCGCGCCGAACGGGCAAGCGCGCGCGGAAATGCAGAGCGTCTTCCTCGTCTTCCCGGCGTGGATGGCCCTCGAGATCGAGCGGCGCGCGCACGATCTGGATGCGTCGAAGTCGACGATCATCGCCGCGGCAATTTCGATCGGATTGCCGCAAATCGAAAAGCCGTAGCTCCGCGCGAAACGCGGCGCTCCTGCGCCCGCGCCGTCTGGATCGCCCGCGACCGTGGGACATGTGGGATCCGGAGCTACCCTGGATCCTCGAGCCGCTCACGACGGTCGCTTCGCCGCGATCCGTTGCGCGAAATGGCTCGCTTTTCTGCCACTTCGACGCACCACGCGAGGCGCAAAATTCCGCGGAACAGCGCGTGCACTAGGCCAAGGGACGCGCACTCGCGACGGAATGAACCCATGGCGAAAGTAATTATCGTCCAAAATCCGTATCACGAATACGCAACGCGATTCATCGAGCACATTTACGGCCAATACGGCTATCGCGCGGTTTGCTACTTCACCGACCGAAAGCGCCGCGCCTACGAAGCGGACAATTATCCGATCTTCGAATCGAACGCCGTCGCGGCGCGCTTCGATGTCGAGGGGATCGATCTGCCGACCCTGGGCGCCCGAATCGCCGCCGAGTACGACGCGGCCGCCGTCATTCCGTACAACGAGGAGTGCGTCCTCGCCGCCGCCGAGCTGGGATCCATCCTGGGAATCGAATGGAACGATCTCGCCGTCATGCGACGGTTCCGCGACAAGTTCGCGCTAAAGGAGCATCTACGCCAAAAAGAGCCGACGTTGCGCGTCAACGCCTCGTTCCGAGTGCGCTCTCTGAAGGACGTTTACGCGCATGGCGAGCCGCCCTTTTCGCGTTATGTCATCAAGCCCAATTCAGGATTCGGTAATCGCAATATCGGAATCTTCGACCATGCGAGCCCGCGCGCCGAAGTCGGGGCGTTCATTGCGCGCGCAGCGGGCGCGCCGCTCGTCCTCGAGGAGTTCGTCGGCGGACGCGAATACTTCGTCAACGGACAGACGAACGCCGCCGGCGAACCGGAGGTGGTCGCGATTTTCGAGTATGCACGCGTCGCCGCGAACGGGCGGGCCAATCTCGATTATCAGACGCACCTCGTTCGCCACGACTCGAGCACCTTCACCCTGCTCGCCGACTACGCGAAACGCGTCGTCCTGGCCGCGGGCCTATTGCGTTCGCCCTTTCACCTCGAGCTGAAGGTCGATGAGAACGGTCCGTGCCTCATCGAAGTGGGCGCGCGCCTCGCCGGCCATCGCAACGCGTTCGTGTGCAATGCCGTCCACGGCGGAGCGATCGATGTGTTCGACGTCGCCGCGCATTACTACTTGAGCAATCGCGATTACGGCCCGCTGCCGCTCGATTGGAAAACCTACGACGCGATGCACGTGCGCTACGTGAACGGCATCGCCACGAGCACCCGTAAACGCCTCGACGCGCGCGGCATCAAGCGGGTCGAGCGGCTCGCGTCGTTTCAGAGTTGGGCAAAAAAGCCCAACTTCGGGGCACGTTCGGCGCTGACGGTCGACTGCTTGACGATGCCTTGGAGCGTCGTCCTCGCCGCGCCGTCCAGCGCGCGGCTCGACGAGGACGAAGCGCTCGTGAGGTCGGAGCTCGCGCGCGCCGCGGCGCCGCTCTCGCCCGAGGTGGCCGCGAGGCGTGTGGGCATGTTCGCGCTCCGCGCAAAACGGGCGCTAACCTGGCAGGTTCAGCGGCATACGAAGCCGGAACGGCCCGAGCCTGGCCCGCCGGGCGGCAAGCGCATGCTGCTTTCACTCCTCGAAAAGCGAGCGCTCTTCACGCGTCGCAAAATCATTCGCAAGCTGCAAGAGGCGCAAGTCGGCCGGCGCTTCACGGCCCAAGTCGAAGTCCTCTCGCCCGAGCGGGTGAAAGTCGCGACCGAAATGCTCGATTGGGCACGACGCTATCTCGGGCAACCGCATCCGGAGCTCGGTCGCAAAGGGCCGGTCTGCCCTTTCATCGCGAAAACGCTCGCGGCCAATCGCTTCTTCATTACCGTTCACGATGAAGTGGGCCGCTCCACCGCGCGCATTCGCGATATCGTTTTATCGCACGCCGACGCATTCCGCGTTCGTTATCCCGTGAAGAAAGAGGCGGCGGCCAGCCTCCTCCTCGTCATGCCCAAAGTCGCCCCCGGCGTCCTCGACGAAATTCACGACGAGACGAAGACGCATTTGATGAAGCGAAAGTTGATGATGGCCGCCATTCACCCGGAGTCGACCCGGCCGGCCATTTGGAACCCGAGCTTCCCCGTCCTTCGCGCGCCGATACCGTGTTTTGCAATACGGCATATGGTCGTCCAAGACATCGTATTCGTCGGCCACAACCGCGAGGCGATGCTCACCTACCAGCGGCACTTCGGCGACCTTTTCACCAAAGGGAAAGTGTCGAACGAGTTCGGCTATGTCGATATGTACCACGACGCTCGCTCGCGATTTCGGATGATCTGAAGGGCGCGATCCCGCGCGCCGCCGCTTTCGCGAGCACCGCGGCTCATGCTAGCCATGGCACGGAGCTCCGTGACCAAGCCGCCGCCGCTAGCCGAGACTCGACCCGTGCCCATTCCGCTTGGACCGCGACTGCATCGCGTCCTCGAGGTCGCCTATCGTGCGCGCCGTCCGGTACTTCTCGAAGGGCCGACCGGCATCGGCAAGAGCGAAATCGTCCGAGGCGTCGCGAACGGGCTCGGCATCGAAACCGTCGTGCTCGATCTCAGCTTGCTCGAGCCGCCCGATCTGGTCGGCCTCCCCGTCGTGCAGGACGGACGCACGGTGTACGCGCTGCCGCAGGTGCTCCCGCGCGACGGTGCCGGCATTTTGATGCTCGAGGAGCTCAATCGCGCCGAGCGCTACATCCAGCAGCCGGCTCTGCAGCTGCTCACCGCAAGGCGCCTCCACGAATACGAGCTGCCGCCAGGATGGGTGTGCTTCGCGGCCATCAATCCGGAGACGGCCGAGTATCAAGTCACGTCGCTGGATCGCGCGCTCCGTGCGCGTTTTTTGAATCTTCACGTCCGCGCCGATCGCGCGTCGTGGCTCGCGTGGGCCCAAACGAACGGCGTGCACGCCGGCATCGTCGCGCTCGCGCAAGCGCACGAGCGCATCCTCGACGACGTCCCGCCGCGCACGTGGACGTACGCGTCGCACGTGCTCGCGTCGCTCACGCCCGCCGAGCTCGCCGACGGAATCCTCGTCCGCGATGCGCTCGGCGGTTACTTGCCGCCCACATGGGTCGAAGCGTTGCTCGCCTCGAAGGACGCATGGAGCTTGCGCCTCCCGTTCGACGTTCGCGCGCTTTTGGCCGACTACGCCGTGGGCTCCGCGCTGGCGCGCGAGATTGCGACCTTCCGCGAGCGCGGGCAAACCGATCGACTCGACGAGCTCACGCAAAGGCTCGCGCCGCTTCTCGAGGGGCCCGAGGCGGGCGTGCTCGTCGCGCAGAAACACTTCGCGCTCGCATCGTTCGAAGCGTTGATCGCCGATCTCCCGGGCGATCACCGCGAGCGACTCCAAGAAGCGCTCGGCCGCAATGCGACCGCCGCCGCGCTCATCGACGTGCTCCCCACCGAGCTATTGCAGAATTACGTCGGCAGCGCGGCCGAGCGAAAGATCCTCGCCTGGCGCGCCGATCCCATGAAGCATCATCGCCTCGCGCTCGTGATCACGGCGCTTCGCGCGCACATGGAACAGCCCTCGCGCCTCGCCGAATTGAAGCGCAGCAACGTCGTGCGAACGAGCCTCGGGCATCTTTTGACGCAGATCCCCGAGAAGCACGCGATGCCGCTCGTCGACACATTGAAGCGAATCGGCGTGACGCCGGTGCGCCCGCAATGACGAAATGAGCGGGGGCGGCGAAATCAAAGATTGGCTCGACGCATTTTTACGCGAGCCGGGTTTTTTGGAGCGTTATCCCTATTACGCGGCGATCTTGGCGAAGTTTCTCCCGGTCGCCGATCCGTCCGTCAAGCGAATGGCCGTTTCGCTGTATGATGCACGCTTCTTCCTGCACGTGAACGTCGAGTCGTTCCTCGACGAGCCGCAGTACCTTCGCGGCATTTTGCTGCACGAAGTGCATCACGTCGTTCTTGGGCACCTCACGCACCCGAAGTTCGAAAATGTGAGCGAGCCGGAGCTCATGGAGCTTGCGGTCGAAATGTCGGCCAACGAATACATCGAAGAGCCGCTCCCTTCGCCCATCACGTGGCGTGCGTACGCCTCGGCCGGCATACGCGCGGGGCAGAGCACGATGGATCGCTACGAGCGACTCTTGGCGACGCTGCGCGCGACGGGGACGCGCCCAAGACCGCAGCCCGGCGAAGGCGGCGGCGAGCGCGGCTCTCTCGACGACCATCGATTTTTGCGCCAAGGCGAACGCGCCGCCGGCGGCGTGACGCAAACGAAGCACCTCATCGAGCGCGCGCTGAAGGCCGCGCCGCCGCCCGCACGCGATGAAATGGGCGACGGCGATCGCCGCTTCTTGCTCGCGGGGCGCACGCCGGGGCGCATTCTCGAAGATCTCACCGGCACGCTCGCCAAGCCCGAGCACTACGTCGATTGGAAGACCGCGCTTCGCATGTTCGTCGCGCGGGCGCGCGCGCCGGTCCACACGTACGCGCGTCCGAGCCGGCGCTTTCCCGGCAGCGTGGGCCAGCTTCCGGGACGCACCTACGCTCCGCGCGCGATCGTGAAGCCGCGCATCGTCGTCGCCATCGATACGTCGCTCAGCATGACGCCGAGCGAGCTCGCCGAAATCGGCCGCCAGCTCGCGCGCGTTGCCTTTCATGCGACGTTGACGATCGCCGAGTGCGACGTCGAAGTTACGCGCGTCTATCCCTTCAACGGCACGCTGCTCGACGTCGCCGGCCGCGGCGGGACGGATCTCCGGCCCGTGTTCGCGCGCGAGCTCCTCGGCGCGACGAAGGCCGAAGGCGTCGTGTATTTCACGGACGGCGAAGGGCCCACGCCCGACGAGCCTCCGCCGGTTCCGACGTTGTGGATCCTCACCAAGCCGCACGAGTTCCGATGCCCTTGGGGCGAACGCGCCTGGCTCGGACGCGGCCCGTTCGCGCGTGCAAAGCCGCGCGTAAGCGCCAAACGCTGATTCACGAATTGCCCATTAGCGCGCGCCCGCGATTCTCTCGCCAGTAAACGAACGCGCTCGAACACAATCGAACGCGAATGCCATTTGGGGTGGATCACCGTTGCCGGATCGGGCCCGATCCACCGTAAAAATAAGGCGATCGTGATGCGATCGCGATCATTTTTCTGAGCCGTGATCCGTTGCACCGGCGACTACTCAACACTCGTCCGAAACACGTCGTCGGCAATCGTCGAACCACGTGCGGCACGGTCTCGAAAAAAGGAGTCGTCATGTCCCGCTCGCTTCGCGTTACGCGCTCGCACCTCTCGCTCTTCGTCGCCCTCGCCGTGACCGCGGCCGGGTGCTCCTCGTCTTCGGAGGAAGCGACCTCCGAGAGCGCCGTCGCGAAGCTCGAGCCGGCCGCGTGCGCCGCGGCGCCGGAATGGGCCCCGAACGTCGCGTATGCGACCGGCTCGGCGGTGCGTTACGAGGGGAAGGTCTACAAGGTCATTCAGGGCCACACGAGCCTCGAAGGGTGGACGCCGGCGATCGTCCCGGCGCTCTTCGAGCCGACCGATTGCGCGCCCGGCACGCCGGATCCGGGCAATCCCGGCACGCCCGATCCCGGGAACCCCGGCACGCCGGATCCGGGGAATCCCGGCACGCCGGATCCGGGGAATCCCGGCACGCCCGATCCGGGCACGGGCGACGGAAAGACGGAATATGCCCCGTACTTCTACACGTGGGGCTGGGGCAACGCGGCTTACCCGTTCACGAGCCTGGTCGACATGAAAGCGAAGTCGGGGCTCGACGGCGTGACGCTCGCGTTCGTGATCGCCGCCGGCAACAGCTGCGCGCTGAGCAACGACGGGACGACGAACATCATCGAGACGCAAATGATGGCCGACATCCAAGCGTTCCGATCGAGCGGCGGAAAAATCAAAGCGTCGTTCGGCGGCGCCACCGGGACGTACCTCGAAGTGGCCTGCGGCTCGGCGTCCGCGCTCGAAGCGGCGCTCGAAGGGTTCGTCACACGAACGGGGATTTCGGATCTCGATTTCGACGTCGAGCAGTGGCAGGCGATGAGCCCCGAGATCAACAAGAAGCGCGCGGAGGCCTTCAAGTCGCTTCAGACGAAGCACCCCGAGGTTCAAGTGTCGTTCACGCTCCCCGTGATGCCGAGCGGCCTCGTCGAAGTTGGCTACGACAACGCGGCGGGCGTCGTGCGGGATACCGCGCAGGCCGGCGTTCGCGTCAAACACGTCAACTTGATGACGATGGATTACGGCAACGTGCAAGGCGCGATGGGCGACCTCGCCATCCAGGCGCTCACGTCGGTGCACGGGCAGCTCAAAAATATCTTCGCCTCGGCGAGCGATGCGCAGCTCTGGTCGATGCTCGGCGCGACGCCGATGATCGGCCAAAACGACACCGCCGGAGAGGTGTTCTCGCTCGCCGATGCGCGGAACCTCACGAGCTTCGCCAAACAAAAGGGGATTGGTCTCGTCTCGTTCTGGGCCATAAACCGTGATCAGCCCGGCGCCGGGTTGGCCTTGTCGAGCGGCGTAAACACCGCGCCGTTCGAGTTCCACAACGTCTTCAAGGCGGTGAAGTAACGCGCGCCGACGGTCTGGGACGGGTGATGGATCGGTGACGGGGCGTGCGCCCGAGGGACGAGCTGAAGGCGGCGGCGCGCGCGACCCTGCACTGGAGTGCAGTGCGGCCTAAAACGCCGCACTAAAAGCTGCACCGACGGCTCGTTCGGAGGGCGCGATCGGCCGCGAAAGGGCCACCTTCGTGTTACCCTTCGAAGATATGTCGGGCCGGGGTGTTCAGTACGACGTCGATTCGGTGCTCAAGAACGCACCGTCTCGCACCGCACTGGGAAACTACCGCCTTATCGCGAAGTTGGGGAGCGGTGGGCAGGCCGACGTGTACCTCGCGGTGGCGCAAGGTCCCCTCGGGTTGAATCGGCTCGTCGTCATCAAGCGGCTCAGGAGCGATCTCGAAACGCACGGCGAGCTCGTCACGATGTTCGTCGACGAAGGCCCGCCTCTCGCACCCGAACGTCGTGCACACGTACGAAGTCGGCGAGGTCAATGGCTCGTACTTCATCGCGATGGAGTACCTCGATGGCCAGCCGCTCGACACAGTCCTCCGCGCGCCCGACGCTTCGAAGACGTTCACGCCGCGCATGTGGGCCGCGATCGCATCGGAGGCGCTCGCCGGACTCCAATACGCGCACGAGCTCTGCGATTACGACGGCACGTCGCTCGAGATCGTCCATCGCGACGTATCGCCGCACAACGTGTTTTTGACGTACGACGGCGAGGTCAAGCTCGTCGATTTCGGTATCGCGAAAGCGACGTTGAACACGACGCGCACCGAGACCGGGATCCTCAAAGGCAAAGTCACGTACATGGCCCCCGAGCAAGCGGGCGGCAACGTCGATCGCCGATCGGACGTGTTCTCGCTCGGTATCTGTCTTTGGGAGGCGCTCACCGGCACGCGGCTCTTCGTCGGCGACGCGATGCGCGTGCTCAACAAGTTGCTCTTCGAAGAGATCCCGCGCCCCTCGTCGGTCATGCCGTCGCTCGATCCGCGCCTCGACGCGATCGTCGCGCGCGCCCTCGAAAAAGAGCCGGCCGCGCGCTTTCAGTCGGCCGAAGAGATGAAAGATGCGCTCGACGCGTACGTGCGGGCGACGGGCGATGGGATTCGGAAAGCCGATATCGGTAAAGCGGTATCGACGCTGTTTCGCTCCGTGCATGAATCCGTGCGCGAGCAAATTCACGTGCACATGGCGAACCTCGGGAACCTGTCCGAGAGCAACGTGCGCGCTTTGTCCGACTCGCAGCCTTCATCGCTCCCCGAGCTTCGGATGCTCGGTTCGGTGAGCGGGCGCTTCACGTCGCAGCCGCCGACGGCGTCGCGCGTGATCGAGTCGGTGAGCCTAAGGCGCGCCCCTCCCCAGCGGCGCTTTTTGGGGCCCGTCGTCGGCGTGATGCTCGTGGGTGCGGTCATCATGGGTGCGGTCGCCGTGCGCGCTCGCCTGCGTGAGCGGACGGCTTCGTTGGCCGCGAGCGCCGCTCCGGCTCGAGCCACGACGGTGCTGAGCCTGACCAGCGATCCTCCCGAAGCGCTCATCGATTGGAACGGGCAACCGATCGGGCGCACGCCGATTCGCGTCGATTTACCGCCCGGGACGCAGACTTTGATCCTCACGAAAGAGGGTTATTACACCGAGACTCTTCGCATCGATTTGCCGGCGGGCGCGGTCAACGCGGTCGAGCGATTGGCCACGCTGCGGGCGAAGCCGGCCGCATCTGCGTCGACGCAACCCGCGGCGATCCACGTGCCGAAGCCGAAGCCCGGTCGCCCGTCGGGGTCCGCCGCGCCGGGCTCGAACGGCGCGACGACGGCTCCGGCAAACGCGGGACCGGCGTCGACGTCGACGTCGACGCTGGGGCCGATCGCGCCGAAAGATTCGTGGTGAGCTTACCGACTCGTTTTCGACGCGTTTACGCGAGCGAGTAAGGCCCTTCGGCGCCGCACGCGGCCGCCCGCGAAAAGCGCAAAGAGCGCGCCCCACGTAATCCACGCGCCGTCGCGATCCGACGCCGACGCATGCGCATTGCACACATTGCACGATCCCGGTTCATCGGCCGGGCGGGGAGGCGGTGGAGCGGCAGCGCACGCTTTCGCCGCGTTGCACGTGGTGCCGCCGAAGCAGTCCTCGCTCGACTCGCACCGCTCGCGGCACGTCCCGTCGGGCGTGCAGGTATACGGACTGCAATCGGCCGTGTGCCCGTCCAAGAACGACAAGACGTGGTCGTCGACGCAGCGCACGTGCAGAGGCGAAAGGCACGCGCCGAGGCCGTCGCACCGGAAATCGGCTTCCGTTTGGTCGCCGCACTTCGAGCAATCCTGCTTGGGCGAATAGAGCTCGCAGGCCCCCGCGCCGTCGCATACGCCGTCGCGCTGGCACGTGCAGGCTCCATCGTCCGGGCACTGATCGTGCGGATCCAGCCCCTGCGTGACGTTCGCGCACTTGCCGTCCGCGGCGCCGGTGAGCTTCGAGACGCACGCACGGCACAGACCGTCACACGACGAATCGCAACACACGCCGTCGACGCAAAAGCCCGACGCGCAATCGGCCCGCGCACGGCAGGCGACGCCCGGGCTAAGAAGGCAAAGGCCACTTTTGTCGCAAAAATGGCCGCCCGCGCAGCTGTCCAAGTCCTCGGCGTCGACGACCGGCGTGCAGAGGCCGGGCGATGCTCCATTGCACGACTCGCACGTTCCGCAGGGCGACGCGCAACAGACGCCGTCCGTGCACACCGAAGTATCGCATTCCGCGCCGGCGGCGCAGCTTCCGCCATAACGATGCGCTTCCCACGTGTCATTCAAGTACGCGCCGTTGCCGAATCCACCATAGAGCACGACGCGCCTTCGCTTTTCATCGTACGCCGTCGCGTGCGCGCTCCTCGCGGCGGGGCCGGCCGACGCGTTGGCCGACGCGTTGGCGAGGGGCTGCCACGACGTGCCGCTCCAATCCCACGCCTCGGTCGAAGCGCCGGATCCGCCGAAGAGAAGCCCGTGATGGCGCGCCGAATCGTAGGTGAACGTGCTGCTCGATCGGCGAGCCGGCGCGCTCGGCGTTACGATTTGCGCCCAGGCCGTTCCGTTCCAAGTCCATGTGTCCGAGAGCGGCTGCCCGTGCGTGCCGCCGAAGAGCACCGTGAGCGCGAGCTTCGCGTCGTAGTCCATCGCGTGGCCGGCGCGCGGCGGGCCGCTCGCTTTCGACTGCCACGCGGCGCCGTCCCATTCCCAAGTATCGCCGAGGTCGGCGCAGCTCGTCGTGGCGCAGCTCGTGCCGCCGAACAACACGACTTTCGCGCGGGCGCTGTCGTACGCCATCGCGTGATCGAAGCGCTCGCTCGGCATCGTCGCGGCGCAAGACAGCGAGCGACACAACGCTTTCCAACTCTTTCCGTCCCATTGCCAAGTATCGCGCAATGCCGAATTTTGGCCTTGGCCTCCGAAGAGCACAGTCACGCCGCGCGCAGCGTCGTAGACCATCGCGTGGGCGAAGCGGGCCGGGGGACGCGACGCGGCGCATGCCGCATCGAGGCAGACCGCCGTCCACGCCGTGCCGTTCCACTCCCAAGTTTCGTTCAATGGCGACGTCGCCGACAGCCCTCCGAAGAGCACCGTTTTGCCGCGTTTCGCGTCGTAGGCGAGGGCGTGGCCCGAGCGCGCGCCCGGGCCGGGACCGCGGTTTTCCCACGCCAGCGTCTCCGTGGGTGCGCTGTCGAAATGGACTTGCGTGCTCACGGCGCCATCGATGAGCGACTCGCCACCGACGTTGATTTCGTGCGGCACGCTATCTTGAAATCGTGCGTCGTCCCGACACGCGCCGAGCGACGCGAACGCGAGGATCGCGCACGCGGCGGATGCGGTCGTCGTTGCCATAGGATTGAGCCGTGCTCGCCGTCGCATGATCAGCTCCGCCGCTCTCGCCGCTCACGCCGCTCACGCCTGAAGCGTCGCAACGCGAGAGGCAGCCACGCGGCGAGCCCGATCGCGACACCACCGGGCGGAACGGGCGCACGCGCTGCCCGCCCCGGCGCGAGGGCCGCGACGGCACACCCGTCCGATGGGACGCTCGGCGGAGGAGGAGGAGCGACGCATTGCCCGCTCGCGTTGCACACGCGCGGATCGGCGCATTCCGCGCTCGATTGGCAAGTCTCGAAGCACGCGCCCTCCGCCGTACATCGGAATGGCGTGCAGTCGCGGTTCGGTCCTCCGGCCAGCGGAATGAGCTGATGATCGCCGTCGCAGCGCACGGGCATCGTCGTCCGGCAGGTGCCGATGCCGTCGCACTCGTTGCCGAACAGGCCTTGTCCCTCGGAGTCGCAGCCTGGGCACGGCGTCCCTTTTGGATAGAGGCGGCACGCGCCGGCGCCATCGCATTCACCGTCCAACCCGCAACCACACACGTCGGTCTTGGCGCATTGATCGTGCGGATCGACGCCCGCCTTCGCATCGCCACACACGCCGTCCGGTCCGCTCGATTTCAGGCTGGCGCGGCACGCCTGGCACGTCCCTTCGCACGCCGTCGCGCAGCACACGCCGTCGACGCAATGGCCCGATACGCAATCGCCGGCCCACGTGCACGCCTGACCGTCCACGCGGCGACAGCGCCCGCTGCCGTCGCACGCGCTCGTGCCGTTGCACGACGGATCCTCCGCTCCGAGAACGGGGACGCACACGCCCGCAAGTGCGGTATTGCAGGCCTCGCAGCTTTGGCAATTGGCGTTACAGCACAATCCATCGACGCATTGGCCCGTATCGCACTCGTCGCCCGATGCGCATTTTACGCCTAGGCGTTGATGGCGCCACGTATCCTGTAAGAACGTATTGCCAAATCCGCCGTGCGCGATGAGCTGGCGATGCAAATCATCGTGCGTCAGCGCGTGCGCCGTTCGCCCCGGCGGGGGATTCGGATCTTTCTCCTGAATCCACTGCGCGCCGTCCCATTGCCATGTATCGGAAAAGTTCGTCGCGCCGCCGGCTCCGCCGAAAAGGAACGTGGCGCCCGCCTTCGGATCATAGGCGAGCATGCCGTAGGCGCGGGCAGCGGGGTGTACGGCCCGCGGCATCGCCTGCCACGTCGTGCCGTCCCATTCCCATGTATCCGAGAGCTCCGCGTTGCCGACGCCGCCGAAGAGGACCGTTTTTCCGCGCTTCGCGTCGAAGGCCATGGCGTGACGAGAGCGCGCGCTCGGCGTGATCGTGCCGTCGGGCACTTTCTTCGGAAACCATCGGGCGCCGTCCCATTCCCACGTATCGTCGAACAGCGTTCCCCCTTGTTGGCCACCGAAAAGGACGATCACATTTCGCGCGCTGTCGTACGCGAGCGCGTGCGCGAAGCGCGCCGGCGGCTGAAGCTGGACGCAGGGCGGCTGCGTGCACGCCTGTGTCCAGTGCGCGCCGTTCCATTGCCAAGTATCGCCGAGGGCGACGTTGTTGCCGCTCGTTCCACCGAACAAGAGCGACGTTTTCCGCGCGGCATCGAAGGCCAAAGCGTGCGCCGATCGCGCCTGCGGGCGCACGTTCATGCACGCGGCGTCCACACACGCCTCCGACCATCGGCTCCCGTCCCATTCCCAAGTATCGTGAAGGACGAACGCGGCGCTTGCCGCCTGGAGCCCACCGAAGAGGACGACGCGCCCGCGACTCGAGTCGAACGCGAGCGCGTGCCCGTCGCGCACGCCGGGGCGCACCGGTTTTCGACGCGCCCAAGCCGTGCCGCTCCACTCCCACGTTTCGCCGAACGTGTCGGCGCTCACCATGACGACGCGCTGCCGTGCGGCGTCGTACGCCATCGCGTGCCCGGATTGCGCGCGCGGTATATCGCCGCTGCAGACGCCGGTGCACGCATTCTTCCAAGCCACGCCGTTCCAATGCCAAGTATCTTTTTCGAGTGTCACGTCGGCCGATTCGCCGCTGAACAAGACGCCGGCGTGAACCGCGGCATCGAAGGCCATCGCATGGCCAAAGCGCGCCGACGGCTTCGTCACATTGCACGGCGCGGCGGTGCATTGTTGCGTCCACCGCGCGCCGTCCCATTCCCAAGTATCGCCGAGGAGAGTGCCGTCATTGGCCTTCCCGCCGAAGACGACGAAGCGGCTGCGTTCGAAATCGAAATAGCCCGCCGCGAACGCGCGCGCCGGCGGATGCGCGCACGCGGCGTCGGCGCAGACGCGTTTCCACGCATTTCCGTCCCACTCCCACGTCTCGTCTTGGGGCGCTTGCCCGGCCATGCCACCAAAAAGGAACGCGCGCTTGCCGTGCGGATCAAACGCCATCGTGGCACTCGCGGCGGGCGACGGGCCCGTGCTCGCGACCCGCGTCCACGCCGTCCCCGACCATTCCCATGTGTCGCCGAATTGGCTCCCGGCCGTGTCGACGCCGCCGCCGAAGAGGAGCGTTTTACCGCGCGCGCCGTCGTACACGAGCGCGTGCCCGCCGCGCGCCGAAGGGCCCAAGTCGGATCGGTGCTCCCAACGATCGCCGTCCCATTCCCACGTATCGCCGAGAGCCCCGCTCGCCCCTTTTCCACCGAAGAGCACGGTGACGCCGCGCAGCGAGTCGTACGCGAGCGCCGTGCGACTGCGAGGCGATGGCTCGCCCGCCACCTCGCGCCAATACGATTGAGCCTGCGTGTTGCTCGGCGGTCCAAATGCTTTTTCGACGTCGTTCTCCGGATGCTCCGGCAACTCCACGGGCTGCGTGGTGCGCGACGCGAACGCGATGACGAGCAACGCGCCGAAAGCGGCGGTCACGAACTCGTCTCGAAATCCGATCCCTCGCCGCGTCATCGGCGATCCGAGGGTGCAGGGGGCGCGACTCCCTTGCGATCGGCGCGCGGGTGCTCCGCGCATTCCGCGCATTCCGCAGAGTGCGTGCTTTTCGGCGAAGCAACTGCACGCGCGTTCGGTGCCGCGCGCTTCGGCGCGTGCGGGCGCGCGATCGATCGGGCGATACGGGCATTTCTCGCGCGCGACATGCCGCGACATACTAGCATCGCGTCGCTGAAATCGGAGGAACCATGAATCGTACCGTTATCCGCGCGGGGATGCTTCTCGCGCTGCTCGTGCCGCTCGTTTCGTTTTCGCCAGGGTGCTCGTCGACGGACGATTCGCTGCCCGAAGTCACCATTTTCGACGCCGGTCTTCGCAACGATGCGAATCACCCCGGGCTCGATGCGGCCGACAATCCCGATACGGCGACCGCCGACGACGCGAGCCCCAGCGACGACGGCGGCACCGCGCCCGATGGCCCGCTCCCCAAAACCTGCGCGACCTATCCGGGGACGCCGGAATCGATCGTGGGCTTCGTCAACGCCACGAGGACGCTCACCTGCGATAAAATTTATCAAATATCGGGCACCGTCATCCTCAATGCCGGGGTGACGCTCACGATCGAGGCCGGCACGACCATCCTCATGGCGACGGACGGTTCGCTCATCGTCGATCGCGGCGCGAAGCTGGTAGCGGTGGGGACGCGCGATCAACCGATCGTGTTCACGAGCTCGAAAATTCCGGGCACGCGCGCGCCGGGCGATTGGGGCGCCGTCGTTCTCGTGGGCAAAGCGCCGGGCAATTGGGGGAAGGACTCGAACGGCATCGTGTACACCGAGCACGTTCCCGATGCGAACGATTGGCCGGGCGGCTTTCCGTTGATCGCCGGCGGCACCGAGTTCGGCGACGGAAGCGGAACTCTCAAGTACGTGCGAATGGAATACGGCGGGCGCGTGCAAAACAGCAATGGATTCTCCGACCACGAGATGCTCGGTCTGTACGGCGTGGGGACGGGGACGACGCTCGACTATGTCGACCTTCGCCAATCGAGTTATGGATGCTTGTTCGCCCAGGGCGGCGCATTCGACGCGCGCCATGTGATCTGTCAGTGGGGCGGCAACGGCGGATTCGATTTCACGCGAGGAAATCGGAGTCGAATGCAATTTGCCATCAACCTGGAGAGCCCCGCGAAGTCGGCCGAGGGCATCGGACTCAAGGGCCCCAGCGACGGCAATTTGCTCACGCCCCTCACCGATCCCACGATCTACAACGTGACCACCTGCGGACCGAATCAGCAGACGAACGTGGCCTTCAAAGATCCGTACGGCATCTTCTTGAAGCGCGCGCCGGCCGGCCGAATCTACAACACGATCGCCATCGGATACCGCTCCGGTCTCGCGATGCGCACGGGCGCCGCAACGACCGAGGTTCGCAGCAGCATCTTGTTCGGAAATGCCGATCCCGCACAGTCGGGGGTCGACACGAACATCGGCATGCCCGGTCAGGACGAAATCGACCTCGTCCCCTGGTTCACCAAAGAGCCATGGAAGAACGCGACGACCGATCCCGGGCTCCCCGGATGCTTCGACGCGGTCACGATGTCCATGGCGCCCGCGAAGTCGATAACGACGAATGCGGCGACGCCCCCGGGCGACGGATTCTTCGATCCCACGGCGACGTATATCGGCGCATTCAAGGATAAGAACGATACGTGGGCGACCGGCGCGTGGGTCGTGTGGAGCGATAAGTAAGATTCGAATCCCCTCGATCGCGACGTGAGTCGCGATCGAGGGGCGTCGTGTAGGCGCGAGTTGCGCGGGGCGCTCAGATGGGTGGCAGCATTTTCGCGACCTGGCGCAGCGCCTCGATCACGCTCGGCTTCATCCGGTTTTGGCCCCAAACGCCTCGTAGCGCGAGGCCGAGCTTCGCGTCTTCTGGGGCCAAGGCGGCGATGTCCGCGATGACGTCTTCGCCGAATTCCGAAAGAAGGTCTTCGAGCGGCCCTGCGGCAACGTACATCAATGCTTCCGTGGAGGGAGCTGCGTGGATGAGATCCATCGTGATGCGCAAGCCTTCCGTGGGCGAGCGAGTGACGAGATCCGTGACCTCGTCCCATGCCCAGAAGAGCTCGTCCGCTGCAGGCGATTGAGGGTTGGCCTTCGTCGCACGCCAATGGTCGAAATAGGCCTCGATAAGCTCTTTACGTTTATCGACCACGTCGTCGACTCAGAACTTGTGCCCGACGCTCAACGTCGGCAATGCCATCACGAATTGCCCAAACGCCCGCTCCCGGGCGAGCGTGTTCACCCCCGGCGCACAATCGACCGCGCCGGGATGCTCGCGGCACGTGCCGCCGTACACTCGAAATTCGCCGATGCGATAGCTCGGGCCGTCGAGCGGAAAAATCGCGGCGGCGACGCCTAGCGAAAGCTCGAATCCGCCGGCCTTTGCGGCAATTCCGATTTCGGGGAGCAGAAAAGGGGACGCCGAATGCACCGCGGCGCCGCTTCCGTCGATGCTGAGGTCGAGCGTGCGGCCGCCGGCGGTGCCGGTGCCGCTCATCGCGTCGCGGACGGTCGCGATCAAGAGACCAACGTCGAGCGCGCCGTGGACCGCGAAGTGCGTGCCGAGCGGAATCGCGTAACCCACGCCGGCCGTGAAGAAGGGGCCGGAAAGCTTGATTGAATCTTGGATATCGTACGCGACCGCAATTTTGGTTTGCGTGCTACGGATTTCGAAGCTGCTGTCGACCCTCCGGAGAAGGCTCGTGCTCACGGACATGTAGCCTGCGCCCCAATCGGCGAACACGCCCGACGGGAGCACGTAGGCGCCGCGAATTCCGCCGAAAAAGCCGGTGACGTTCGCTTCTTTCGCGCACGGGGCGTGGCTGCAATACGCGCTGGTATCACCGCCGAGCGAGAGACCGAGCGCTGCGCCTCCGAGGATATCGAGTCGAACCGTCCCGCTTCGTCGCGCCGTCGCCCAGCGAGGGTGATTGGGATCGATCGGTAACGTTATTTGGATATCGGAATTGCTCGAGCGACCGATTGCGCGGCGCACGCTTTGGGACGCGTAGCCGAGCTCGCGCGCTTCGAGCACGTGGTCGCCGATGGGCAAAGGACCGCGCCATTGGCCCTTTCCGATCGGCACGCGATCAATCCAAATATCGGCCGTCGGCGGCTCGACGACGACGCGCACGTCGGGCCCGATGGGGACGCCGTGCACCGCGACTACGACCGTCTGCTCCTGCACGACGTTGGCGATCGCCGGGCTCGAGCCCAATGTCCCTTTTCGGACGAAGAAGAGATGCGGCCCCGGCGCGAGCGTCCCTTCCCACGGAAGGTGGCCGAGCGGGGCGCCGTCGAGCACCAAGTCGCCACCCGAAACGTTGTCCGATTCGACCCGCAGGCGACCGGCTTGGAGAAGCGGCTTCAGCTTCACGTCGATCGGAATCGACTGATTGCTTTCGACGCTAATCCGCGTCTCGAAGGGCTCCCAACCTTCTTTGAAGACACGCACCGTGTGCGCGCCAGGGAGGACGCGAACCGGAGCCACGAGCGGCAGCGTGCCGCGGATTTTGCCATCGACGAGCAACATCCCGCCGACGTTCCCGGACACATCGAGACTGCCAAGTTTACGTCGCAGTGTGCTCATCGAAGCACTGAGCTGCTGCGTCTCCTGCTCTCCCAGCGAGTCGCGAAATTTGGTGAGGATCTCCTCGTACAAATCGAGGACCTCGTCGAGTCGCCCGAGCTGCTGGAGGCAGAACGCGGCGTTCATCGTGTTGGGCATCGACGGCACGAGTTTTCGCGAGCGAAGGTAAAACTCGAGCGCGCCTTGGAGATCGCCCGCTTTCCGGAGCGCGTTGCCCTCCAAAAAGAAAGCTTTCGCTTGGCGAAGGCGCTCGTCGGCGTCGGCCGGTGCCGCCGCGCTATCGTCGGCTTTCGTGTCGCCGGGCTTGGCGTGCGCGATGGGAATGGAAGCCAGCTCGGCGACGAAGGCGGCGGCGGCGACGAAAGGCGCGAATCCGGCGAAAAAGCGCATCAGAGGCACCTGGGGGACGGGAACGCGATCTGGATATTTCGCACTTCGTGCCGATCGCCATTGCGAGTGCCGGCACCGCCGAAACCGAAGTAGTAGGCGCTTCCAGCATTGAAGTTGGCTATCGTGTAATTGCTAAGAACGGCGACGCCGTCGAGCGATACGTAAACGGTCTTTCCTTCCCAATGCACGACGGCCGTGTGCCAACCGGTGCCGCTCAGCAAAAACGGGAGCGACTCGTTTTGGGCGAGCACCGTAGGGCAGTCGGGCGCGCCGTTCACCGTGAGATCATCGATGCCCACGTGGTTTGCGCGGCCATCGCAGCCCGGGTTTCCGAAGGTGTCGAGCTCGACGCCGAAGCCATTGAGGCCGGTCATTCCGAGCCCGCCGCCGCCATTGCCAACGACCTTATCGCCATTGAGCTCGAGCATGAACCCGAGCCCGTCGCCCACGAGCCCGCCGCCGATGCGAAAATCGAACGAGGCCACGAACGCGTCGACCACGATCGGCGCCGCGTAGATGAGCGAGCCTTGGCCTTGCCCGGCCGACGTGAGCACGGCGCTGCCGGTGGCCACGTCGTAAAATGCCGAGGCGTTGAACGTCCAGCTCGCGGGGACGGTGACCATCGACGCGCTCAGCGAAGCGCCGCAGCGCCCGCTGCCGCACGTACGGCCGCAATTGCCGCAATGAAGCGGATCGCGCGCAAGATCGACCTCGCAGCCGTTGCTCGGGTTGCCGTCGCAATCGGCAAATGAGCCTTCACAGCTGACGACGCGGCACGCGCCCGAGCTGCACGCGCCCGTCCCGTGCGCGATTCGGCACGCGTTGCCGCAGCCGCCGCAATTGGCCGAATCGGTCCGCGTTTCGGTCTCGCACGTGTGGTTGGGATCGCCGTCGCAATCGCGAAGCGTGCCGGCGCATGTCGATGGAACGCATTGGCCACCGCTGCACGCGTCGCCCGCTTGGTCGCACGCCGTCGTGCAACTTCCGCAGCGCGCCATGTTGGTCGCGATGTTCGTCTCGCAGCCGTTGCTCACGTCGTCGTCGCAATTGCGAAACGAGCCTTGGCACGACGTCACGACGCATTTCCCGCCACCGCAGGCGCCGAGGCCATGCGCGACGACGCATTTTACGCCGCACGCGCCGCAGTTCTGTGAATCGGACGACGTGCTCGCCTCGCAGCCGTTCGCATATTTGAGATCGCAATCGCTGAAGCCTTCGGCGCACGCGCCGACGCTGCACGCGCCGTCTTTGCACGCGGGGACTCCGTTTGCGACGCTGCACGCCGTCCCGCAATTGCCGCAGTGGGCCGGGTCCGATTCGGGATCGGCGCATTTTCCGGCGCAACAGAGCTCTCCGCGCGGGCAGGGGTGCGCGTCGCTACAGCCTTGGACGCAGAGGCTCCCTTGGCACAACGATCCCTCGTCGCAGTCGACGTCGTCGAGGCAAGCGACGCACGCGTGCGCCTTGATGTCGCAACGCGGGCCGCCGGCGCCTTCGGACGCGCCGTTGTGGGCGCAGCCTTCGTCACGCGAGCAGCCGGGTACGCACGTCTTCGTCCCCTCGTCGCAGTGGCGGTCGGCCGGGCAGACGCCGCGCGGGCGCGTGCACGGCGTCACGCAAATGCTCCGCGCGCGATCGCAGACCATGTCTTTTAGTGTGCAATCGTCGTCGCTCGCGCAGCTGTCCGATGCGTCTTCGGACGACGACGCGTCGTGCTCCGCGCTCGGACCGATGCCCGCATCGCCTCCGCTGCAGCCGTAGGCGAAAAACGCGCCCGGCACGCTCGAAGCGAGCGCAAATAGACACACCGCTAGCCGCGGAACGGAATCGCGGGACGGGGCGCGGCGTTTCAGTCGGCTGGCGTCGGATTTCACGGACGTATTTCGGGATCGCGATCGTCGTACGGCGCGCTTGGGGGAGCGACGGCGAGACTATCGCGGAAGCCGGCGCACCGCGAGGGCCGTGCGAGGGCCGTACGAAGCCGTCACATGGCCGCGGGTACGCTTTGGACGGCGCGAGGCAACGCGCCGGAGGGCGCGCGTCTCAGGGAAACTGCTGAAACATGTCGCTCAAGTCGTGGGTCTTCGGATCGCCGGCGGCGCGGAGGAGCGGCACGCCGAAGATCTCCTCGATCGTCTTCAACGTCGAGCTGTGCGAATAGGCCGTTTGGCTCTCGTATCCCTTTTTGACCATCGACCCTGTCACGAACAGAGGGATCGGCCCGTTGCTCGCCTGGCCCGTGAGAGCCGCGTCCCCCTCGTCCCATAAAACGAGGAGTAGGCCGCCGTTCGCGAACGCGGGCGAGGCGAGGATCGGCGGCACGTTCGCGGCCAGCCAATCGTCGCCGGCTTTCACGATATTGAGCGATGCGGTCCCGCAGTTGATCGCGTTGTGCATGTCGTGACAGAGGTTCGGCGAGATGAAGTTGTATCGTGCAAGCTTCCCGGGCGTCGTCAGATCGGCGGCCAGCTCGGAGTACGGTCGCACGTGCGCGATGCAGTTCGCCGACGTGAACGAGAAGTTGTCGGTCACGTCCGCGAAGAAAATTTGCGGCGTGTGCTTCGCCGCATAATCGCCGGGGCCGAGCAGTGGGCTCGACGTCAAAGGACAGCTCGTGCCGTCGATGTCCTCGGCGTACGCCTTCCACGGAATACCGGCCTTCGTCAGCTGCGCGCTCAGGTGATCGTTCGTCGCGGGCTGTTGGTTCTTGGGCTCGGTCGGATCCGCGTCGTCGATGATCGTGAGTGTGTCGCCCGCCTCCAGCCAAATGTAATTGAGCTCGCTCGGGTGAACCGTGGTCGCGTATTGCTCGGCGTGGGCCGACATCGGAAGCAACGTGCCATTGATGTACGGCGCCGAGGTATTGCCTTTGAGCCCCGCCCAGCTGTGGTTCTCCATCATGATGACGAACACGGTCTGCACCGCGTGACTGGGGCTCGACGCTTCGGGCTCGGTCTTCGGTCCGCTGTCTTTGTCCGTCGTCGGGCTTGCGGCATCGATCGCGGCGTCGATTCCAGGCGACACGCCTCCGCCGCCGTCCGGAGCCGACTCGATGACGACGGCGGTGTCGCTGCCGCCGCAGCCGCCGGCGGCGAGCGGGATGCCGAGAATGAACGAGACCGAGGCGAGAGGAAATACCGACGATCGCAACTTCATCGGGCGGAGTAAGGCACGCGACGTGGCCTCGAGCAACTCTGGCAAGAAACTCGCGCCGCTCAGGGCTCGATGTCCAGCTCTGGATAGTGCCGGAAAATGCCGTCTTCGTTGAACGGTTGGCGCCGTTTGGAGGCGAGATAGGCCGCAATGCGCGGCCGCGCCGCGATGCGATCGTGCAATTCGATGCATCGCGGGATTTCGGGCTCCAGGCGCGCCATCGCGTTGGGGAACGCGTAACGCAGCCCGGCCACGACTTGGAAGAGCGAGAGATCGACGTACGACCTTTCGGCGCCGACGAGATAATGCGTTTTGCTCGCCGGGGTCCGCGTGAGCATGCGCTCGAAATAACCAAGAAATTTCGGCACGCGCTCGCTCACGAAAGAAGCGGCTCGTCGCGCCGCTTCTTCTTTTTGATCTTCGTAATAAAGGCTCACCGCAATCGGATGATGCACGTCGTGCGCTTCGGAGACCAAATCGGCAATCGTGAGCTGCAACTGCAGCGCGTGGAATTGCCCGGCCTCGTCGTCCGGCACGAGACCGAGTCGCGGCCCGAGGTAATGCAAGATGGCGCTCGTCTGCGCGAGCACGAAGCTGCCGACGCGAATGAACGGCGGCGCGAATGGAACCGTCGGGAGCGTCGCGCCTTCGCGCTTCCCCTCGACGAAATCCATCATCACTTTCGTCCCTCCGCCTTCGGTGCGCGGCAGGCGCGCGACGTCGACGTAGTGGGCGCCGGCCTCCTCGAACGCGAGGCGAATGAACTCGCCGCGCCCCGGAATTCCCGGCCAGTAGTAGAGCTCGTAATGCACGCTTTTCGGCATGGCTCCCCCTTGATCCTTGCGGCTCGCGTTGGCTTCGTTGCTCGACTCAGTCGCGTCCGTCGCGCAGCACGAGCGGCGACGGTTCTCCGGCGAGCCGGACCACGCCGACGATGTACAAGACGCGCGCGCCGACGTTGATGATGCCGAGCGAGAGGTGCGTGATCAACGTGAAGCGCATGAACGCATCCATCCCGTCGCTGCCGGAGACGAACGCGGCGCCGAGCCAAGCGGCCAGCGCGGCCAGCGGATTCGTCACGAGCGCGATCGCCACGGCGGCGGCGAGAAAGGCCCAGGCGTCGGGGCGCTTCGTTCGCACCGTCGTCAACACGAGCACGAGAAACACGAGATCCACGACGAAGTAGAGGATCGCGATCCCCGCGGACGTGACGGACATGAGCAGCGACGTCGGTACCATCGCCCTTCCTTACCGCGTCAGAGCGAAGGCGCGGGAAAATGCGGCCGCCGGGCATGCCAACGCGCCGCGTCGACGCTATGTTCTCGGGCAGCATGTCATCTTTGCGCAGCGCGAACGTTCGAAGGCTCGTCCAAGGGACGTTCGACGTCCTCGTCGTGGGGGGCGGCATCAACGGCGCGGTGTCGGCCGCGTGCCTGGCCGCGCGCGGCGCAAAGGTCGCGCTCATCGACAAAGGGGACTTCGCCGGCTTCACGAGCCAGCAGTCGTCGAACTTGGCGTGGGGCGGCATCAAATACATGGAATCGCTCGAGTTTCCTCTCGTGCGGAAGCTGTGTATGTCGCGCAACCACCTGATCCGCAGTTACCCGTCGACGGTGCGCGAGATCCGATTTTACGCGGTCCACGAGCGCGGGTTTCGCCACGGCCTGTGGAAGCTCCTGCTCGGGACGTGGCTCTATTGGCTTATCGGCAATTTTTTTACGAAGGCGCCTCGGCTGCTCGGCCGCGAAGCGATCGCCCGCGAAGAGCCGATCATCGCGCTCGACAAGAGCGACGGCGGCTTCGAATACTCCGACGCGTACCTGCACGACAACGACGCGCGCTTCGTGTGGAACTTCATTCGCGGCGCGCTCAATTACGGGTGCGTCGCCGCGAATTACATCGAGTCGTTGGGATCCACGAAGGACGACGACGGCGTTTGGATAACGCGGGTAAAAGACGTGACGAGCGGCGAAGAGATGACGATTCGTTCGCGCGTCCTCGTCAACGCGTGCGGCCCGTTCGTCGACACGATGAACGTCGAGAGCAAGCAGCCGACGGAGCACGCGCACGTCTTCAGCAAAGGGATTCACCTCATCGTCGATCGGCTGACGCCGAACGCGCGCGTGCTCACGTTTTTCGCCGACGACGGGCGCCTCTTTTTCGTCATTCCGATGGGCCCGCGCACGTGCATCGGAACGACCGATTCGCGCGTCGACAGCCCCGTGACGCACGTGACCGACGAAGATCGACGGTTCGTGCTCGACAACATCAACAAGCGCCTGCGCCTCCCGAAGAAGCTCACCGAGGCCGACGTGATCGCCGAACGTTGCGGCGTGAGGCCGCTCGTGATCACCAAACGCGCGACGGGCAAAGGCACGTCCGACTGGATGCAGCTGTCCCGGAAGCACGTCGTCGAAGTCGACGCGAAGACGCGCCACGTGAGCATTTTTGGCGGGAAATTGACCGATTGCCTCAATGTCGGCGAAGAGATCGCCGCGCACGTGCAGGATCTCGGCATTCCTCTCTCGTACCCGGACGCGCGTTGGTACGGCGAGCCGCCCGAGCAGACGCGGCTCGAGTTTCTGCATCAAGCCGAGCCTTTCCAGCACAGTGGGATCCGAAGCTTGGAATTCACGTGACTTGAAGTCGCGGC
>JADMIO011472198.1_pt1 | contig 87571 bp, 80 predicted proteins | sample 8958161 | NCBI WGS metagenome assembly JADMIO01 (sample SAMN16585339, study PRJNA669376) | soil metagenome | isolation source: Crop rotation soil | place: USA: Cullars Rotation, Alabama | collected 2011 | reverse complement strand
GCGACAACTTGTCCACGTGGAATTCTAAGCTTAGGATCCCAATGTGCTGGAAAGAAATTTATTAATACCTAAAACTAAAAGGTGCCGTAAACCGGTGATACTTCGGTTAGAACGTCCCGATATTATCGGGTAGGACGTTGGTTCAAATCCAGCCGGTGATTAATTTCACAAGTAGTTCAGACAATAAAATTCACCTGTTGCTTTTTGCCCTTTTTTTAAATAATGAAAGATGCCGTAGATGGGTGATACTTCGTTGGTTGAAAACATGCAGCAATGCATGAATACAGGTCCGAATCCTGGCTGCACCCGCCGACTGTTGCTCTTTCATTATTTAATTAATAAAAAATCAATGTAAGTATTCCAGCTCTAATACTGATCTCAAACGCCGTCTGAAATATATTGAGAAGCGCACAGATAGGCACAGCAATAATTTGTAATGTTATCCCCTTTCCAATTTTAAGCAGTCTCGATAAAATTTGTTTATATTAAGCCGAATTTATCTTACTTTTATTGACAGTAACTTTGACAGTAAAAACAAAACACCCTCGTAAGTTCCTCACTTACAAGGGTGTTTTGATAATCTAAGTAGCCCGTAGGGGAATCGAACCCCTGTTTGAAGAATGAAAATCTCCTGTCCTAACCCCTAGACGAACGGGCCTTTTTGATCCGGAAAATTCAGATTAGAATCTTCCGTTTCGGGATGGCAAAGATATAGCTTTAGAATAAGTTTTAAAATAATTTTTTAAAAAATATTTCAGGCCCGTTTAACACTGTGATAATTAAGTCATAAAAACAATTTGCGGGCTTTTTTATTGTTGTTGTTATAGCCAATTGTCCTACATTTATATTGAATCAATAAAAAATTGTAAGGTTTTTTATCTGCCGCGACTAAAATTCAGCCATTCAATAATTTGTACTATCCTTTAACCGCTTGAAAATAAACGAGTGACATGAAAACCTTCGACGCAATTGTAATAGGATCAGGTCAGGCCGGGGGGCCTTTAGCCAAGAAGTTAGCCTTATCAGGCAAAAAAACTGCCCTGTTAGAACGCAGATATGTGGGCGGTACCTGCGTTAACGATGGCTGCACACCTACCAAAACCTGGGTTGCCTCGGCTAAGGCAGCATACGTGGCTGCAAAAAGTCATGATCTCGGCGTCGACATCAAAACCTTTAAGGTGAACATGGGGCAGATACAGAAACGGAAGGATGATGTTGTATCGCTGTTTCGTAACGGAAGCCAAAAAGGCCTCGAGGCAACCAAAGGATTAAGCCTGATATTTGGCGAGGCAACATTTACTGGTCCGAAAACGATTTTAGTAAAGCTAAACAGTGGCAGAGTTGAAGAAATGACGGCTGATTTGATCTTCATGAATACAGGTTGTCAGCCTATTATCCCTGAGATCGAAGGGCTAAAAGATATCGATTATCTGACCTCAACTTCCATATTAGAGTTGACTAAGATTCCAGAGCATCTGCTCGTCATCGGCGGAAATTACATAGGGTTGGAGTTTGGACAAATGTTCAGGAGGTTTGGGAGTAAAGTCACCATACTGGAAAGATCCGAGAGAATTGTTTCGAGGGAAGATGAGGATGTTTCTGAAGAGCTAGCAAAGATCCTTGAAGATGAAAAGATCAAAATACTTGCTAATTCGGAAGCGGTAAAGTTCAAAGAAACTGGTAAGGGGAATATATCTGCCACTATTAAAACCGATGGCAAAGAGCACAAAATAAAATGCTCGCATGTCTTGATAGCAGTAGGAAGAAAGCCCAATACCGATCTGCTTGCACTTGAAAAAACTGGTGTCAAAACAGATGAACACGGTTTTATAAAAGTGAATGATAAGCTGGAAACCAACGTGGATGGCATTTATGCTTTGGGCGACGTAAAAGGTGGTCCGGCATTCACGCATATTTCGTATAATGATTTCACTATTGTGTACCGCAACCTGGTAAAGGGTGAAAACCTGAGTATCAAAGATAGGTTGGTACCTTATTGTATGTTCACCGATCCGCAATTAGGTAGGGTTGGGCTGGATGAAACCCAGGCAAAGAAGCAAGGTTTGAAGGTCAAAGTTGCCAAACTACCAATGGCTTATGTAGCCAGGGCAATTGAAACAGGTGATACCAGGGGTTTTATGAAAGCGGTTGTCGACCCAAAAACAAAAAAGATATTAGGTGCAACAGTATTGGGCCAGGAGGGTGGCGAGATAATGACCATACTGCAAATGGCAATGGAAGGCGGCCTTACTTATGAGCAAATTCGCTATTTCGTGTTCGCACATCCGCTGTATGCTGAATCGTTGAACAACCTTTTTATCACACTTGAGAAGTAAGCAGCCATGATAAAGGTTGAGCAACTGAGCAAGCATTTTGGAAGCGTCAAGGCCGTCGATGGAATCTCATTCGAGGTAGCCGATCACGAAAAACTGATCCTGCTTGGCACCAGCGGTTGCGGCAAAACGACGACACTCAAAATGATCAACCGGCTGATCGAGCCCACTTTAGGAAATGTGTTCATCGACGGCAAGAATATTTTCGATCAATCACCTGAAATATTAAGGCGCAGTATTGGCTATGTGTTGCAGAATAATGGCTTATTTCCGCATTATACCGTCGCTGAGAATATCGCCATCGTACCTCAACTGTTAAAATGGGACAGCAAGCGGATTGAAAAACGCATTGCTGAATTGATAGAAAAGCTTCATTTATCAAAAGATCAACTCAAAGCTTATCCTAACGAGTTAAGTGGTGGTCAGCAGCAACGTGTAGGTTTGGCCAGGGCCTTGGTAGCGGATCCGCCTGTGTTATTGATGGACGAACCCTTTGGCGCACTGGACAATGTGACCCGCTCCAGGATCCACGCTGAGTTTAAAGCTTTGGATGAACTGAAGCGAAAGACCGTCATCATGGTAACCCACGATGTGCAGGAAGCTTTTGAATTGGGTGATCGCATTTGCCTGATGGATAAAGGAAGGATAGTGCAGATCGGTACACCTGCTGAATTACTATTCAAACCGGCTAATCATTTCGTCGAATCTTTTTTAAAAGAACAAAGACTGCAACTGGAGTTTAAGGCGATTCGAATTAAAGATATATGGACTTGGTTACCGCACACAAGGAAAGCAGGACACGCTGATCTGCATGCGGATATATCGGTTTGGTCGGGGATGGAAAGTTTTAAATCTCAGCAAGCCGGTCATCTGAATTTCACTCACGGAGATGAAACACGGTCGGTAGGGTTTGAGCAGTTGATAACCGCATTTTACAAATACCAAAACGGCCGCGCCCATGAATGAGCATCAGCAAACTTTATGGGAGTTTATGCATCAGCAGAGTGATAAGTTGCTCATGCAAACCCTGCAGCATATCGGCCTCACTTTTATTTCGCTTATCATCGCTGTAGTGATCGGATTGCCTTTGGGCATATGGATAACGCGAAGAAAATCTTTCTCAGGCATTGTGTTGGGAACAGCCGGAGTGTTACAAACAATTCCGAGTATTGCGTTGCTTGGTTTTATGATCCCGCTGCTGGGGATCGGTGTAAAGCCTGCTATTGTCGCCCTGTTGTTATATGCGCTTTTACCCATCATCCGCAATACCTACACGGGCATTACCGGGGTTGATGCAGCGGTTAAAGAAGCCGCCATGGCCATGGGCATGAACAAATGGCAAATCCTGTTTAAGGTTGAGTTGCCTTTGGCTATGCCTGTAATATTGGCCGGGATACGGACTGCTACGGTGATCAATGTCGGGGTGGCTACGCTGGCATCCTACATTGCGGCAGGTGGTTTGGGTGAATTTATATTCGGAGGAATTTCCCTCAATAACACCAATATGATTTTGGCAGGTGCAATTCCTGCCGCATTACTCGCTATTCTGTTTGATTTTTTGCTATCGCGATTGCAATATCTCAACCTAAGAAAAATAAAGACTGCCGCTGCAACACTGCCGATGCTACTCGTAATACTGGCCTCCTTTTACTTTATTCCTTCTGCCTACGGAGGTAAACTCAAGGCCGGATTTACACCAGAATTTATGGGGCGCCAGGATGGCAACCTGGGACTGGAAAGTAAGTACGGCTTAAAAGTTCATCCTATCGTGATCAGCGATGCCGTGATGTATAAAGCGGCTTATGAAAAGCAGTTAGACGTTATCAGTGGCTATTCTACTGATGGGAGATTGAAAGCATATGACCTGATCGTTTTGGACGATGATAAAAAAATATTCCCCCCTTATTATGCAGCACCCATTGTTCGTGAGGATGCTTTGAAACGATTTCCTGATTTAGAGAAAACGCTCAATCTGTTATCAGGTAAGATTACCGACTCGATCATGTCTGATCTGAATTATCGAACCGACTATCTGCATCAAACTCCCGAAAAAGTAGCGGCGGACTTTTTGAAGTCGCACGATCTTTTAAAGCCTTCGCGAAATGGTAGCAATGGAATAGTACGCATCGGCTCAAAGATATTTGGCGAGCAGTACATTTTAGCCAGTATGTACACCATGCTGATAAAGGGTTATACTGATTATGACGTGTCAACAAAAACCGGGCTTGGCGGTACCAAAATATGTTTTGACGCCCTGAATAACAACCAGATCGACCTGTATCCTGAATATACGGGGACTGGCTTGCTTGCTATCCTGCAGGCGCCGTCAAAAACAATAGATTCTTTAACTGCCGATAAGAATAAAACTTATGATTATGTGGCCAGCGGGTTTGAGAAAAAGTACAGTATCAAATGGCTCAAACCTATCGGCTTTAACAATGCCTATGCACTGATGATGCGCGAAAAACAGGCAAAACAACTCAATATTAAAACAATTTCAGACCTGAAAAGGTATTTGGAGAGCAACCAATGATGAAACTTTCGGACAAATACAGAGCGGTACGGAAACGTACCGAACAAATTTGCGCCCCCTTGCAAACAGAAGATTATGTAGTACAACCCATTGCGGATGTGAGCCCGCCTAAATGGCATTTGGGCCATACTTCATGGTTCTTTGAAACTTTTATCCTGAAACCTTATTTTATGGGCTACCAGGAGTTTGACGATCAGTACAATTTCGTTTTCAATAGTTATTATGAAACCGTTGGCACAAGGGTGATCCGTACCGACCGTGGTAACCTGAGCCGGCCTACGGTTGCCGACATCTATAAATACCGCGAATACGTAGATGAGGCAATGGACAAATTTCTGTGCGGCGAAATATCGGATGATGTAAAAGAACTGCTGATACTCGGCCTAAACCACGAGGAGCAGCACCAGGAACTTTTATATACCGATATCAAATATATACTTGGGCATAATCCTTTGTTCCCGGCTTATTCAAAAAATTATGTTTCGCCCAAACCTGCTGAACCTGCAGATACTGCATTTGTAAAAATGGAGGAAGGTATTTATCAAATTGGTCACCAGGGCGATGGGTTTTGCTTTGACAATGAGCTGGGTCGGCACAAAGTTTATTTGCACGCTTATGAGATAAGTCCGGCGCTGGTTACTAACCAGGAATATTTGGAGTTTATCAACGACGATGGTTACCAAAACTTCCGTCACTGGCATGCAGAAGGCTGGGATTGGGTGAATAAAAATCACGTGGTATCGCCACTATATTGGCACCAGATCAATGGCGTCTGGTATAATTATACCTACAATGGTTTGCAGTTGTTGAACCCGAAAGATACACTGACACACATCAGCTATTTTGAGGCTTACGCTTATGCTTCATGGAAAGGTTTGCGCTTACCCACCGAGTTTGAATGGGAAGCAGCAGCCAATAAGTTTGATTGGGGCTACCGCTGGGAGTGGACCGAAAGCGCCTATCTGCCTTATCCGGGCTTTGCGAAAGCGCCGGGTGCTATTGGTGAATACAACGGCAAATTTATGGTGAACCAGCAGGTGCTGCGAGGAGCGTCAGAAGCCACTTCGCCGGGTCACGGGCGGGTCACATATCGTAATTTCTTTCAGACAAATTTACAATGGCAATTTACTGGCATACGTCTTGCTAAATAAAATAACATAAAACCTGAGAAACATGGCTATTTATATGCTGCAATCACTTCTGAATACCCCGGTTGATCTTAAAACTGACCAGTTTTTGGACGATGTAGTTAATGGTTTACGGTCGAATCCCAAGCGTTTGAGCTCCAAATATTTTTATGACGCCAAAGGCGACAAGCTTTTCCAGGACTTGATGAATTGCGAGGAATACTATCCAACCAATTGCGAACTGGAGATATTTTCGACCAAAACAGCCGAGATATGTAAAGCAATGATGGCTGACGGCAGTCCTTTCGATCTGATCGAATTAGGGGCCGGTGATGCTATGAAATCGTCTTATTTGCTTAAATACCTGTTGGAGCAAAAGGCAGATTTTACTTATATGCCCATCGATATTTCAGATAATGTGATCTCCTACCTGAATGTTACCCTACCTGTTACTTTACCAGGAATAAATATCTATGGACTCAACGGCGAGTATTTCGATATGCTGAAACAAGCGGCTGTAGCATCAGATAGGAGAAAAGTGATTTTATTCTTAGGTTCCAACATTGGCAATATGCCGGTACCGGATGCGATCAATTTTTGTAAAGAGTTACGCAGCCACCTGAAAGATGACGATATGTCGTTAATTGGCTTTGATTTGAAAAAAAATCCGGCAACTGTGCTGGCTGCTTACAATGATAAAGAAGGTATCACCAAAAGATTCAACCTGAATTTATTAGAGCGAATTAACCGTGAACTAGGCGGAGATTTCGATCTGGCCAAATTTGAACATTACCCAACTTACGATCCTGAAACAGGCGCCTGCAAAAGTTACCTCGTGAGCCAGGAGGACCAGATCGTCACCATTGGCCGTAAGCATATCCATTTCCAGAAGGATGAATATATCTTTATGGAAATCTCACAAAAGTTTACCGTATTGCAGACCGCACAGATGGCCGAAAAAGCAGGATTTAAGCCTGTGGAGCTATTTTTCGATAGCAAAGGCTGGTTTTTGGATGCGATCTGGATGGCGGAATAAAATCTAAATCAATGTCATTTCGACAAACGGGTTGGAGAGGAGCGATGGGGTGAGGAGAAACCTTATACGATAGGCATTGTCCGCCGTGCCTGGTGCAGAAGGTTTCTCTTCGCCACCCAATTCACCGCCCTTCACTGCCTCATCGAAATGACAAAATTTATAATTACAATACCTTCGGGTTCAATTCTGAATCGATCAATTCTCCAACCGGTTTTCCCATCAGCCATTTTTGGTGATCATTTCGCTGCCAGCTATGTTTGGGTTCTGATACACGGGCGCCATCAGCTACATAAATGATAGTCATTACCTCCCGCATCTTGTCTGACTTATTCCCGGGGGCATTATGAATGGTAAAGCCTCTGTGAAAAGTAGCATCACCGGCCTTCATAGTTTGTGCGCGGGTAATAGGAAATTTCTTTTCTGCCACATAATCATCAAATGCAGATTCCGATTCGTCGGATATCTCAAAATCGAAAACCGCTCCATTTTTAAATGATCCGGAGGCAAAAGTGAGCATGCCCATATCCACATCAATATCTATCAAAGGCATCCAAAGCGTAATTGTGTTATTGGTATCGATGGGCCAGTAATATTGGTCCTGGTGCCATGGGGTAGGTCCGCCGCCAGCTTCTTTAAACAATGCCTGATCGTGGTAAATGCGTACGTTTTCAACCCCCATCAGGTCGGCAGCAATTTTGGCCAGGCGTTTAGATAACACAAACTCTTTTACCCCTTCATCGCAAAGCCAAAGGTTCATGATCTGTAAAAAAGCTTTGCCATAAGTGTCCCTGTCGGCCATTTTGCGCTTTTCGGTATTATACTTTTCGGCGGCGTTTACGATGACGGGACGATAAACAGCCATCTCATCGGGTGATAATATGCCATGTATAAGGGTATGGCCCTTCTCCTGGAATTCGTTGATATTATCCTGATTTACAGAATGTAACGTGTCTAGTCCAGGTAATTGAGAGGTCGTGCTCATAGGATTGAGGTTTGTAATCAAATTTAATCCGGCAGGTAATTAAAAAAAATGACGGCAATGGTTGAAAGGTGGTGTATTTTATCTTTATATTGCATTCTCTCAATTATTAAACCAAAATAACCTATGATAAAAGCTTCTTACGAAGTTCTTCAACCGTCCAGCGGACATTCGTTCCTGATCCGGACCTTCGGAAAGACGGCGTTTGATGCACCTTACCATTTTCACGACGAATACGAACTAACCTATATTGTACACGGTCACGGCAAGCGTTACGTAGGCAGCCACATGGAAAATTTCTCAAGCGGTGACCTGGTGCTGCTTGGTGCCTGTCTGCCACATTGCTGGAAACTGGAAGCCGACGGAACCAATCACGAAGATGCCTGCGCCATAGTGATCCAGTTTAGCAGTAACTTTTTAGGCGAGGAATTTCTGAATAAAGACGAGCTGAAGGGCATAAAAAAACTCCTGCAGGAAAGTGCAAGCGGTATCTGTTTTAACGGTGCTACCCGCCCGGTTATAAATCGTGCTTTAACACATTTATCAGGAGAGAAAAGCAATTTTAAAATGCTGATCCAATTGTTAGAAGTATTGCAACGCCTGGCAATTTCAACCGATTATAAATTACTGGATCAGCATAGAAGCGTAGCCGAGCAATCACGTGCCGAGCAGGAGCGCATTAACCCGGTGCTAGCTTATTTGGTGGAGAATTTCCGTGGAGATATTTCCCTTGAGCAGGCTTCTTACATCGCCCACATGACACCAAATGCTTTCTGCAAGTATTTTAAAAAGATCACCCGTAAAACATTTATGGAAACAGTGATAGAATACAGGCTTAATTACGCTACCCAACAACTAGTACAGACCGATAAACCCATATCACAAATATCATTCGACAGCGGTTTTGGCGATGTGTCGCACTTTTATAAAATGTTCAAGCACAAAATGCACCAGAGCCCGCTTAATTACCGCAAGAATTTTATGCGTGAATTTGGCTCTGAGGGAATGAGCAGGCTTACCGCATAATGCAATTATTTTCCAAAGTCAATGGTATACTCAGACACATAGTCTCCTTTATCGGCATACATATCTTTAAAAAACAGACGTGCCTTCTGTCCAAGCTTTACAGATGAGTACTTGTTTTTCGGGTTAGCCGATGAGTCAATTGGCTGCAAAGATGGGTACCAGATAATATGCCCTGGTTTATTTAACAGCAGTTGAGGCGTGCTCCATTGCTGGGAGTTATTGCCGGCTCCCAGGTCGGTATTTTTGTTGACCGAAATATAAATGCTGCTTCCTTTCCACGATGGCCCTTCAGCTTTGGCCATCAACATTACCCAGGCATGCAAATAGGTGTTCCAGCTTACGGACGGTCCCCAGAAATATTTTCCTTTTGGCGATGACGCGGGTCCGCCACCCAACGCTAGTGGTATTTGTATAGAAGAAATCGGTTTGCCGACACCATTGTATGCTGCGTTGAATCCTTTACCATCCCATCGTTTGCCTTTTCCCTGCGGATCATCCAGGTCACTTAATGGAATTCTTGCTATGCTGATACACTGCCCGGCCCATTCTTTTTTAGGGTCATATGTTGATCGTTTATACACTCCCGGATAACCATATTCGCCATAAAAAAGGTATAGGTATTTGCCATTGGCTACTGCAGAAGGATCGCCTGTCCCTCCTGCAAAGTTGGCTGCGGTGTTATCAGGATGAAGAATTAGCCGGGGCTGCTCGTCTTCAATAAATATCCCGTTGTTCTTCCAGCTTCTGCCGCCATCAACTGATTTCATAATGCCTATGCGACAGACTGCTGATGGTGATGATGGCCCCTTTAATCCCTGTGGCCACTTTTCATTTTTATAACCCTTGCCTGTTTTGGCATCATAAGGTAAAGTAGCCGGATAGTTTTCATTATGGTAAAGCGCAAAAAGTGTCTTCCCGCTTTGGTCTATACTGTCCTGGTAAATCGACTCGAACCAAACGGCACCATGCAAACCGGGGATCCCGGGCGGGGTATTTGGCGGCATTTTCGGAGCGATGAATTCGTCTTCTTTGTGGTTGAAAGCTTCATCGATATGGCTGCCATCAGCAAATTTTAAATTATTCGATGGCCCCCAAAGCGGGTCTTCTCCATATTTGCCAGGGAAAATGCGGAAGGTATCAGCTACCCAAACTTCCGACATATTGCAATCCACAAATGAATTGAAGAGAAATCTTTTGGTTGGTGTCAGGGTGAATTTAAAAGCGGATTTAGTAGCACTTTTTTTCTTCGGTACGACAAACGCTGTAAACGCCAGTACTGCTATCGCTGTGCATAATGCGATGATTGCTTTTCTTCCTTTGCGCATTATGCTAATTTATAAAAATTAGTTCTCCACCGGCATCTCGCGTAACTGTTTTGGTGTCAGTTTTTCGTATCCAGCCGGAGTAGAGAATATGCCCGGAGGAATCGGTTCAAATTTGATCTCTTTAACACTGGTTTTCGTCCACAAACCATTGGTGCTTGTGGTGAATGATAAAGGGAAACCTTTTGCAGTATCTAAAGTCGATGTTAACGAGTTTGGAGGAAGGTGCACCGCTTTGGTAAACCAGGCCTCATCAGTTTCCCCGGTCACTTTATTCGTTAGCACATATTTTAATGCCTTGTGATGCGCGATGGTTTGCGTATCGACGCTTGCCACATAGCTATAACCCAGCTTGGCAGGCGACTCTTCTTCCTGGTCGGCTTTGCTGTAATCTATCACTATTTTCTTATCACGCGAGGTAAGCAAAACCCGCATAAAGTTGGTAGGCTTATGGGTGATGATAGTTGTCGATTCTTCATTCATTTGCTGGATACTTACTGCCGAATCGCCCTTAAAATACACTTTGGCAGTTTTGGGCAAATAGATCGCGAATCGTTTTAAGCTGTCCGGTAATTTGTATTCAAGCTCATAAGTAATGGATCCCTCAATTACCTTTTTATGGCTGCATGAATAAAGCAATGATGTTAACAGAACGAAATACAGAACGATTTTTTTTACCGGCATAATGAATAGTATGAGGGGCAAAGTTATTAAAAATGCGTTTACTCTATCCTCTAAATATAGCCATCGTGTGTCCACAAGCTTCAGCGGTTCAAAAAGAAATGGCCCATAGGGCCTACCGCTTTGTAGAAAAAATAATGATATGATTTGTGCCGCATAGCGGCTACCCTCCATCGACAGGCAAACGCCCTGCATTGCTCTATACTGGGAATGTTGGTAAAGGGTAGCCCCTAATGGGGCAAAACAGATTCCCTCTCATTGGCTACAAAGCGGTAGACCCTATGGGTCACAAATGGCATATTCCATTGAAAAAGGTCTGTTTATTCATTAAATACATGGAGGTAACACACAGCCCATTTTAAGACACGTGAAAAAGCCCCTCCGCGAAACCGTAAAACTACGTATGCAATCCCGTAGTAGCCCTAACAATAAAGCCGGACGGCGGATATAATTTTGGTTATTCATTAACCGATACAATTATGAGCAAGCTAACTTACATCGAAACCTGCCCCTTAGACCAATTCATTTTGAGAAAAGTATTATCGCGTTACGGCACTTCATGCGAAGTGAGGTGCACCGATAGCAGCATCGGCGTATTGAGCCTGCTGTCGAGCCGTAGTCTGAGCGAAGAGAACATGCCGGATATGATCGTGCTGGATATTTATAATCCGGAGATCAACGTTTGGGATTTTCTTGACCGCATAAAATGGTTATATCCTACTTTTCCCAAAGCGTTGGAAATTTATATCCTGTCTTCCAGTAAATTTGCTGCTGACGTGGAACGTGCCCGTAAATATTGGTTTGTAAAAGCCTTTATGCTGAAACCGATAACTAAGGAAATGATCATCGACCTGATCAATAGGAAACAAGGAAATACGCGCAGGTTCCCAATGCTGGAGTCTGTTAATTAGCTCTAGTCTGCCTTGCCATTAACGTTCAGCAGAATGAGGGTGGTATGAGGAATGCCCAGCGTTTTGCCGGGAGTAATGTCCAGGTAGTGCATCAGGTAGCCATTTACTATGCCGCGCATCACCTGTTCATAGCTGGCCTGAAATTCGTGCATAAGAGGTACTGCTGAATTGCGAAAAGTCATTTTCCCTTTATCATCCACATAGACGTACATGATATAGCTAAACGCTTCGTAGGCTTTGTGGATGGTAATATTATATTCAGGTGCTATATAGGAGTCTGATACATCTACATCTTCAATAGGCGTCGACTCATGTATTACTTTTTCTACCGTAATTTTCGACGAATTGCTTTTTAAAATTGCAGGGTCGCGTGCCGCAAAAGAACTGTCCGGATTTGCGCTTGCTTCTTTTATCCTTTTGATGATATAAGCCGTATCCCTTTTATTGGGGACGGCCATGGCGGAAATCTTCGTAGTATCATGTGATTTTATAAACTTGTCCGAGTAGAACGTTAGAACAACTTTTGACCCCTCATCATCATCCTTAATAATTTTGTTTTCTACCCGAAGCGCTTGTACTACCATGCTATCGGCAGTCAGCTTTTTTAGTTTGAACCAGGCGTCAACCATATTGAAGATCGAATCGTGATCGAAATAAACATGAAAGCCGTAATACCTTTTCATTTTCGGGCTAAAGACATTCACCGAATCATCCGAAATAAAAAACAGTTTCCATGATGGTTCTAACTGATACCCTTGTTTATCAAATTTTAATCCGTTGGTATAAACCCGCTGTACTTCGGTAAAATGGGTGCCTTTAAAATCGCCGAAAGGTAGTCCATGGCGCCTGAAATTTTTACAGGAAAAACATAGCAGTATGAACAGCAAAGGCAGGTAAAAACGGGAGCGTATCATAAATCGGCTCAAAATAGTTAAAAATCAATAATCTTTGAATAAATTGCTTTGTAATCCAACACCTGAGCCATGAAGAAGTTATTTCAGCTGACCTTATTCGTGCTATTTGCCATGCCTGTAAGCTATGCCTTTGCACAGCGTAAACAGGTTTTGCTTGATTCTTATTTTAACAATGAGCACAAAAAAGACGACGCAGGCAGGAGCATATCCTATCATTATAAGTGGAACGAGGTTGACAACGATGGTTTCTCCATTTTTAAAGAAGCCTTTAAAAATGCAGGTGCAAGTGGTATAACTCAACTTTACCGTGCCCCCGATCCAGGTGTTTTGGCATCGGCGGATGTTTATATTATAGTCGATCCGGATACCAAAAAGGAGAGCCCAAATCCGAAATACATCAACCAGGATAATGTAGAGACGATCCGCAGTTGGGTAAAACAAGGAGGCGTATTACTGCTGATGGCTAATGACAGCGCCAATGTGGAGCTAAAACATTTTAATATGCTTGCTGAACGCTTTGGCATTCATTTTAATGATGATCTACGTAACCATGTAAAGGATGATGCGCATTTTAAGGATGGCGCATTAATGGTAGACGAAGGCAACCCGCTACTGGTAAGCGCTAAGAAGATATTTATGAAGGACATTTGCTCGCTTACGCTGAACTTTCCGGCCGAACCTATATTAAAGGATGGCGATGCCGTTATTATTGCAGTTTGCCGTTATGGCGCAGGTACGGTGTTGGCGGTGGGCGATCCATGGGTGTATAATGAGTATACCAATGGTCGGCTACCTAAAGGTTTTGACAATGATAAGGCCGTGAATGATCTGGCGCATTGGTTAATACAGCAGATTCCGGAGGAGTAGTAAGGTGTCATGCTGAGGCACAAGCCCGTCCTGAGCCTGGTCGAAGGGAAGCATGGGGGCGCAAAGGCCTCTACGCACTACACTTCGAGCGCCTCAGTGTGACACCCTTCATAAACGCGTTATAATAACAACGTATCCACCCTATGCGCATGCACAATGCTATCACATGGCGACCATGAGAATATAGTAAACCTGCCATCCTGTGAAGCCACTAAAGCAAAGGCATCGCGTTGATCATATATAAACTGCGCAGCAGCAAAATGACGTGTACCGCCATCCTGGCCGGGGGCCATTAATTGTGCCTCGCTGTCGATGATAGGCTCAGTTACCATAATTTCTTTAACGGTTTCACCGCCATGCGGCCGCGTGATCTTCGCGCCAAACGCCAAAAGCTCGTGGCGATCATTGATGATCGTAGCGCCGTCAACGGCAGTAAGCCCGGCTACACAATCTATCTCTTTAGAAAGCTCTTCCTTCCAAAGGGTAAGATTGCGGTCGTTTATATTTTGCGTCATCAACCTGGACAGGCCATTAAATGACGGAGAAACAGCATAAGAGATCGGATCAATAATCGATTCGCGCCATTTATCGCTATCGGATGGTACGATCAATAATAAACCACCATGCCCATGAGCGCGCATAGATACCGCGAGTTGCACATGCACATTTACAGGGTTATTCCATGATAGTTGTGATGAAAAACCGAGCAACGATGACAGCAAGGCCGGGCAATCCGGAACATTGATGCTTTGCTCATCTACCACTTTCACTTCGTCACCTTTTAAAACCGCTACGTTCACAAACTTTCCGAATCCATCTATGCGGCGATGTTTGATCACCAGCAAGCCTGGCTCAACTACCTCCAGTACAAAACAAAAACCCGGAATATCGTGCGTGGTACCCCATATGTATAGCTCATCATCTTCCTGCCAAACGCCTAGGTGAATACCCGACCGTTCTACAGCCGGAGCCAGTTTAATTAGAGCCCCGGTAGTAAGTGCGATACGTTGTTCGAAAACTAAGGGTTGGGATGATTGTGCGGGCGGAAGAAATGCCAGTGATATTTTTGGTGAGCGGCCTTCTTCTTTTCTCAGGCTGGTCCAGAAAGCAGTATCAATAATAGCTTCTATCGTACGTTTGCCGGGCTGGCAGGCTATCCCATCCTCGCCCTGAGTGCCGGCTTCAGCTATTTGCAATGCAAAATGCGACTCGATCGCTCCCGATACCAAACGTGCCGCTTTATATGATGTTTCGCTTATCATTGACCTGATCCCTGTGTTCATAACTAGATTGAGAAAAATTAGAATCCCCTAATTTAACCCAATTTACTTTGCCGCTATACCGGCCAGACGAAATATTACTTTAAAATGCCTTTTTTGATCGAGGTTTACAAATGGCTTACGGTGTCGGTCAGTTTTTTTAGCTGATTTTCATCGATGATCCGGATGTTTTTGCCCGTAGCCTCTACGAGTTTTTCGTCAGCAAATTCATTCATCACCTTAAAAAGTGTTTCGTAGGATGCTCCGGCATAGGAGGAGAGGTCCTGGCGGGTTAACTCGATGCCGATAGAGTTATCCTCATTGGTCCCGAACTGATTTTTTAGATTGATGAGTGCCTGTGCAATACGACCTTTAACCGGCATATGAACCAGATTGCGGACACGCTTTTCCGACTCCTGCAGTTCATTGGCCATAAAGCGCATCAACTTATAAGTGAGGTCATTGTTTACATGCAGGGTCGATTCGAAAAAAGCCATATCAATATAGCAAACCACCACGGGTTCTAATGCAGTGGCTGATACAAGATAGTTTGAATCATCACCTAACCCGGTATGGCCTAATATTTCTCCGGCTTTGGCAAAGCGAATGATCAGGTCTTTTTCATTATCCCATTTCTTGTGCACTTTCACATTGCCCGAGTAAAGAAAATAGATGCCTTTTACAGGCTCGCCTTCCTGGAAAATCGGGTGTCCTTTTTTAATGGAGATATTCTGCTTATGTGCTGCAATGGCTGGGAGCCAGTCTTTAAGGCAAAGACGGCACATAAAACAGCTTTTCAGATCGCACCCGTTATTGTTTTTCATTCCCGGGTACAATATTAAATTTTTCGGATGAAATTATTCGTTGCAGCTTTTTAAGTAGCTCTCGATCGACCATCGGCCCGAACCAATAATTGCAAACATGACCAGCAATATCAAAGCAACAACAGACGAAGCCAGATCGGTATTAAATGGCGACTGGAAGAAATTGATGAAGAACACTGCGCCGAACACTACGGGTATTTGCATGATGGCCGAAAAACGTGTCATTATCCCCAGGGCGATCAATGTTCCGCCTACCATATGTACGAAAGTAACATAATAAACCAGCCACATGAGCAGCCAGGGGCAACTGTAATATCTGTGCGGCTTTCAATAAGCGATTGCAGGTTGGCTGTATTGTCCATAAAACCAAGCCCTTTTAGCAATAGAAATGCACCTAAAGCTATGCGAATGACATCCAGGAAACGGGGATGGTGACTATCGCCCCATTTTTCTATTCTGTGGATCACGTTCATAAGAAAATCTCCTTTGTAACAAGTTTTTGACAAACTGTTAAATCAAATATAACAAAAAATTTACATTGCTCCAACAAAAAGCATCGTTAAATGGTAGTTTTATAAATCACTTATAAATATTGTTTAAACAATATAAAAATGTTTATTAATTGTAATTTAAGTTGATAAAATATTAAATAAACAATGTTTTTATTTGACTATTCTAAAATTCTTCCTTACTTTTGCATCAAATTTCAGGTAGACATCCAGACTTTTATCTGCCGGTAAATTCCCTTTATAATATTTCAATGAAAATCACAGGATACGCAAACGGCATTCCTATCTCGCCTTTATTAAACAACTTGCCCGGGACTAAAGCGGACGCCAAAAAAAGTGTTGTTTTAAAAAAACGCCTCATTACTATTTCACTCTTATGTATTGCCGTAGCTGCGGCGATAAGTTTGATCGCCAAATTTTTGGTGACGCTGATCAATTTGATCACCAACATCTCTTTTTATGGCAGTTTTTCTCTTAAATTTCAAAGTCCTGCCTATAATCATTTGGGTCTGTGGGTGCTTGTTATACCAGCCATAGGTGGTTTGGTTGTTGGGCTGATGGCTTTATATGGTTCAAAAGCCATACGTGGGCACGGCATACCTGAGGCGATGGAGCAGATATTGGTCAATCAAAGTAAAATAAAGCCACTTATTACTTTTTTAAAGCCTGTATCATCAGCCATAGCTATAGGAACAGGCGGCCCATTCGGCGCTGAGGGCCCGATCATAGCAACCGGGGGCGCTTTGGGCTCAACCCTGGGACAAGTATTCAAGATCACTTCTAACGAGCGGAAGATCATACTGGCTGCGGGTGCGACAGCGGGTATGGCTGCTATATTCGGTACGCCCATAGCTGCAGTTTTCCTGGCAATTGAATTGTTGCTGTTCGAGTTTTCGCCGAAAGCTATTTTGCCGGTTGCTTTGGCCTGTATTACCGGAGCGGCTGGTCACCACTTGTTGTTTGAATCAGGCCCCGTATTCCCGATGCCTGATGTTGCGGTTCCGAATAATATCGCGCTGGCCGTTTACAGCTTTATGGGAGTGATCATCGGATTTTTAGCGATGGGATTAACCAAAGCCGTTTACTGGATCGAAGATGCATTCGAAAAACTACCTATCCATTGGGCATGGTGGCCCGCATTGGGCGGTTTGGCTGTTGGTGCGGTAGGCTATTTCGCTCCGCATACATTGGGCGTAGGTTATGATAATATCACTAATCTTTTATCCGGCAGTTTTCCACTCACTATCATATTAAGCCTATGCTTCTTTAAATTTATTTCATGGGCCATCGCATTAGGTAGTGGTACTTCAGGTGGTACACTGGCACCGTTGCTGACCATGGGTGGAGCAGCGGGCGCTATCCTGGGTATAGTCGTTTCAAAAAACTTTCCGGAAGTAGGCATCAGCGTACCTATGGCAGCATTAATTGGTATGTCGGCCATGTTTGCCGGTGCATCCAGGGCTTACCTGACCAGCATTACTTTCGCCCTTGAAGCAACCATGCAATCGCATGCATTATTGCCTTTGCTGGGAGCTTGCACTGCATCCTATCTTATTTCGTTCTTCCTGATGGAAAATACCATCATGACAGAAAAAATTGCCCGCCGCGGAGTTTTCACACCAGATTCTTTCGAACCAGATCTGTTGCAAAAGCTTACAGTAGCGCAATTGATGAACGAAAGCGATGTAGTACTGGCTTCGCAAAACCCTATTAAAGAGGTAAAACAATGGCTGGAGGAAGCTCACGATCAAAGCAACTACTTTATGACAGTTGATAGCGATGGTTCCTACTCTGGTATTTTGAAGCGTACCGACCTGTTCTCACCGGGCGTAAAAAGCGATCACACCATAAAAGATATTCTGAAGCCGGTGCACTTTTTCCTTAAAAATAATGACAGCCTGCGCACTGCCGTAGAAATAATGGCTAAACATAATACGGAGGCGCTTCCTGTTATTGCTGCAAAAGGCGGCAAGATAATGGGGATGCTTACCTACCCAGATGTGTTGACTGCCTATAAGCATCACATTGAAGAAAATGAGACGGCAAATACGCAAATCTCGCTCAAACGCCGCCGGATGAAAATGCTGATCAAAGGCAAAAAGTTGATCCACATTACCGACGTTCAAAAATAAACGACTCTATAGTTACCTTGATTAATGAGAAAAATGCCTTCCTGGACAGGAGGCTTTTTTTGTTTTTGGACGTTCCATAATTTATTCCTGCAAAGTTATCTGCAGTCGCTATTTAACGCCTTTTCTGCTTGTTGATGCCCTTATAATCAAGTGAGGTTTAATGTTGATGGTCTGAGGTTTACGGGACAATTCGTCCTTCTCTATTTCATTGAAGTATAGTTCAGCTACTGTTTTACCCATATCTAGACTAAACTGATCAATTGTAGTAATTGAAGGGCTTGTTATTTCTGTGAATGCTTCATTTGAATAACCGCATATACCTAATTCCGAAGGTACTTTTATACCCATAGCCAGGGCTACCTCTAAAACCCCCAGTGCCGAAAAATCAGAAGTAGAGGCAAATATAGCATCGGGCGGCTCGGGCAAGTTTAAAAGTCGCCTTGTACCTTCGGCTCCCAATTCTTTGGTCCAGGCATTTTCAACGATGAGTTCGTCGGTAACGGGCATATGATGTTTTTTTATCGCCTTCAGATAGCCTGCCTTTCTTTGCTTAAAAATATCGAGGTTTTGAGGCCCTTCGAGAAGCGCAATCCTTTTATATCCTTGTTTAATCATGTGCGATACCGCTTCCATTGATACATGTTCAGTATCGTTGATCACTTTCAACGTTTCCAGTTCTTTGGCTACCCGGTCAAACTGTATTAATTGTATGCCACTATCGATTATACTTTGCAGATGCCCATAATCACCATCTTCAGCCGATACCGATATTACAATGCAATCCACATGCTGATTGATCAGCGTATTTACACATTGTATTTCTTTTTCACGCGATTCATTTGATTGGCAAATAATCAGGTTGTGCCCTTTTTTATAAGATACCTCTTCAATACCAGCTATAACATTTGAAAAAAAGTTTTGGTTAATGCGTGGCACAATTACGCCAATGGTTTTTGATTGCCCTTTTCGCAGATTTGAAGCAAGCGAATTGTGTTTATAGTTGAGCTCGGCAGCGGTTACCTGTACCAGTTTCCGGGTTTCTGCGTTAATGTTACTGTTATTATTAAGTGCCCTTGATACAGATGAAGCAGCGATGTTTAGCTTTTCGGCAATGTCATAAATGGTAACTCTTTTTTTCTGCTTCATACGCGTTTGTGAAAATGCAAAATAAATTATGCAATCGATTGCAATTTAAAATTAATAATATAATTTAGGCCAGTTGAAAAATAAAATGGTCGTACATTAGAAACGATTCATCATAACCAATTCTGAACCCAAAGAACAATGTTATTACTAGGCATTGATATCGGCACATCGTCTGTTAAGGTAACTGTTGTCGATTCGGCTACGCAAACTGCCATAGCCTCCGCGCAATACCCGGATACCGAAAGCCCTATACTGGCGCACAAACCCGGCTGGGCCGAGCAATCGCCGGATATGTGGTGGCAGCAGCTGCAGCATGCGATACAGCTATGCAACAACAGCGGCAAATATAATCCGCATGATATTACAGCTATAGGTATTGCATACCAGATGCATGGTTTGGTATTGGTGGATAAAAATCAGCATGTACTTCGTGATAGTATTATCTGGTGCGATAGTCGGGCTGTCGAAATAGGTAACAAGGCTTTTGAAGCCATCGGAGAACAGAAATGCCTGAAACATTTGCTTAATTCTCCGGGGAACTTCACGGCATCCAAACTGGCCTGGGTAAAGGAAAATGAACCTGCTATCTATGAGCAGATCGATAAGATTATGCTGCCCGGTGATTTTATCGCCATGAAGCTTTCGGGAGAGATCACCACTTCGGTATCCGCGCTTTCAGAAGGTATCTTTTACGACTTTGTAAGCGGCAGTATTTCGTCTGACGTGCTTAACTATTTTGGATTCAGCAGAAATCTGTTCCCGGTTGTAAAGCCGGTGTTTTCTAATCATGGGACTTTGTCGAGGTCGGTTGCGGAGAAATTAAGATTGAAAGCAGGGATTCCGATCACCTATAAAGCAGGCGATCAACCTAATAATGCGCTTTCACTAAATGTATTAAATCCTGGCGAAGTAGCAGCAACAGCAGGAACCTCGGGTGTGATCTATGGCGTGAGCGATAAACTGGCTTACGATCCGCAATCCAGGGTAAACACTTTCGCCCATGTCAACTATACCGAACAACAAAAGCGACTGGGTGTATTGCTTTGCATCAATGGCACCGGCAGATTATATAGCTGGATAAGAAATGTTTTCGGCTCGACCTTGAGTTATTCGCAGATGAATGAAAAGGCTGCTGATGCACCTTTAGGATGCTACGGCCTGCGGATGTTGCCTTTTGGTAATGGAACCGAGCGTATGCTAGGCAATAAACCTATCGGTTCGCAAATACACCATATCGATTTTAATACGCATAGTCAGGCACATATTTTAAGGGCCGTTCACGAAGGTATTGCTTGTGCGTTCAGGTATGGACTGGATATTATGCGGAGCAACGGGATGAACCCTTCCGTGATCCGGGCGGGCAATTCCAACCTGTTCCTGAGCGAATTATTTACCCATTGCTTTGTAAACGCAACCGGCGTGCCTGTGGAGCTTTACAATAACGATGGCAGTACAGGAGCAGCTTTGGGCGCAGGAATAGGTTCGGGGATTTACGCCTCGCCTTCAGAAGCATCCGCCCAAATGAAGAAGTTAAAAGTAATAGAACCTACAGGAAATAAATTCGAGCCCGTTTACCAAGACTGGAAAGAACTGCTTGAAAACCAATTACAAGATATCAATCACTAATTCGCTAATTCAATCATTCACTAATTATGATACTTACAGGAGACAAAGAATTTTTTAAAGGAATAGGCCAGGTAAAATACGAAGGGCCTCAAAGCGATAACCCGCTGGCATTCCGCTGGTATGATGCCGATAAGATAGTAGCCGGAAAATCAATGAAAGACCACCTGCGATTCGCGTGTGCTTACTGGCATTCGTTCTGCGGGTCTGGTGCCGATCCGTTTGGCGGACCTACTCATCTTTTTCCCTGGGATGAAAAATCTGACGCTGTTGAACGCGCGAAAGACAAGATGGATGCAGCTTTTGAGTTCATTACAAAAATGAATTTGCCATACTATTGCTTCCACGATGTGGATGTGGTGGATTATACCAACGATATAAAAGAAAACGACCGTCGTTTGCAGGCTATGGTTGATTATGCCAAGCAGAAACAAGCTGCCAGCGGTGTAAAATTACTTTGGGGGACTGCCAATTTATTCTCTCATCGCAGGTATATGAACGGCGCAGCTACCAATCCTGATTTTCACGTACTTTCTCATGCAGCCGCGCAGGTTAAAGCTGCTTTGGATGCTACCATTGCATTGGGCGGTGAGAACTACGTATTCTGGGGCGGTCGCGAAGGCTACATGACCTTGCTGAATACCGACATGAAACGTGAGCAGGAACACCTGGCGCAATTTTTACATGCATCAATAGCTTATGCACGTAAACAAGGTTTCAAGGGAACATTCTTTATCGAACCAAAACCTTGCGAGCCAACCAAGCACCAGTATGATTATGACGCAGCAACGGTATTGGGCTTTTTACAGAAATACGACTTGCTGAGAGATATGAAACTGAACCTGGAAGTAAACCACGCTACCTTGGCCGGGCATACCTTCCAGCACGATTTACAAGTAGCTGCCGATGCCGGTTTGTTAGGCTCGATAGACGCCAACCGTGGTGATGCACAAAACGGATGGGATACCGACCAGTTCCCGAACAATATTAACGAAGTGGTTGAATATATGCTGATAATACTGGAAGCCGGCGGTTTTGCAGGCGGCGGTATCAACTTTGATGCTAAGATCCGCAGGAACTCGACTGACCCGGCAGACCTGTTCTATGCGCACATTGGCGGTATGGACATTTTTGCAAGGGCGCTTGTTATTGCCGACCAGGTATTGCAAAAGTCAGATTACAAAAAAGTAAGAAAAGACCGTTATGCATCATATGATAACGGCACAGGCAAAGCTTTTGAAGAAGGAAAAGTGAGTCTGGAAGAATTGAGAGATTATGCTGTCGCTAATGGCGAACCTAAAACATTGAGCGGCAGACAAGAATATCTCGAAAATTTGATAAATCGATATATATAATTTATAATTGTCAAGCTAACATATAAACCAATTAAACTAAAACCTGAATTAAATGCACACTTTAACCATTGGTGACAAAGTCGTATTTGCTATATACTTTGTAATCGTTGCTTGCTACGGCTACTGGGTATACAAGCGTAAACACAATGCCGATGCCACTTCAAAAGATTATTTTTTAGCTGAGGGGTCGCTTACCTGGTGGGCGATAGGCGCTTCACTCATCGCATCAAACATCTCTGCAGAGCAGATGGTAGGGATGAGCGGTTCCGGCTTCAAAATGGGCCTGGCTATATCTACTTATGAATGGATGGCAGCGGCAACATTGGTTATTGTGGCGGTGTTTTTTATCCCGGTATATCTCAAAAACAAGATATACACCATGCCACAATTTCTGCATCAAAGGTACAACGGCAGGGTAGCGATGATCATGGCCATCTTTTGGCTGGCATTGTATATCGTGGTTAACCTGATGTCTATTCTTTATCTCGGTGCGGTTGCTATCAGCGGCATCTCGGGTTTTGGTCTTTGGCCTTGTATGATCTTCCTCACTATCTTCTCAATTATTATCGCTCTGGGTGGCATGAAGGTAATTGGGTATACAGATGTTATACAGGTATTTGTATTGATACTCGGCGGTTTAATGGCCACCTACCTGGCACTTAATTTATTGAGCGAAAAAGCAGGCACAAGTGGTTTATTGAATGGCTTCAGTTTACTTAAAAGCCAGGCTACCGACCACTTCCATATGATCTTTTCAAAGGATAATCCGAATTACATGGATCTGCCGGGCTTGAGCGTACTGATAGGCGGTATGTGGATCACCAACCTGAACTATTGGGGTTGTAACCAGTATATCACGCAAAGGGCGTTAGGCGCTAACCTGAAAACAGCCCGCAGCGGTATCCTTTTCGCTGCATTCCTGAAGCTGCTTATGCCGGTTATCGTGGTGTTGCCGGGTATTGCAGCTTATGAGTTGTACCAAAAAGGCATGTTCCACCAGGAAATGCTGACCAGTACCGGTATTCTTGATGTGAACAAAGCTTATCCGTCGTTGCTTAACCTGTTGCCCGGAGGTATGAAAGGATTGGCATTTGCAGCGCTTACTGCGGCCATCGTGGCTTCCCTTGCCGGTAAAGTAAATAGTATTGCAACCATATTTACCCTGGATATTTACAAGAAAGCAATTAAGCCGGAGGCCACCGATCATGAACTGGTGGTATTAGGAAAATATTCGGTGGTAGTATCTATGCTGCTTGGCTTGGTTTTATGCGCATTTATTGGTGCCGCATTGATGGGCGAAGGCAAGCAAGGCTTCCAGTACATACAGGAATACACCGGATTTGTATCACCGGGTATATTCGCGATGTTCATCCTGGGCTTTTTCTGGAAAAAGGCCACTTCCAACGCTGCGCTGTTTGCAACCATTGGTGGGTTGGTACTCTCTATCTTCTTTAAGTTCCTGCCAAACTTTGCCAATCTGCAATTTATGGCATCATGGGGCTTCTCTAAATTTACAGGTAAAACTTACGAGATACCGTTTCTTGACCGTATGGCATTTGTGTTTGCAATATGTATGGCCGGTATGTATATCATCTCGAAAATTGAAACTGCGAGAGGCGTTACACCGAATGGTTTGGAAGTGGATGTAAATATGTTCAAGACGAATAAATCATTCGCCATAGGCGCGCTAATCATTGCCGTTATCTTAACAGTGCTTTATACCATTTTCTGGTAACAAGAAGGCTCATGAAAAAAGCGATGGTGTTTTGACCATCGCTTTTTTTATGAAAGTAATCTACTGAACAGATCAAATTTATCTGCAATTAATTTTAACTTTAGGCGCTCAATTTATAACCCTTCTGCCTGATGTTTAGTAATCTTGAACAAACCTTCCGGTGGTACGGTCCATCGGACCCTGTAACACTTACCGCTGTCAGACAAACCGGTGCTACCGGTGTAGTAAACGCATTGCATCATATTCCGAATGGTGAAGTATGGTCGACCGAAGAGATCGGCAAACGTAAGAATTTTATAGAAGCGGCCGGTTTAACATGGTCGGTTGTAGAGAGTGTAAATGTACACGAGAGCTTTAAAACAGCCAGTCCGGACCGGGAGCAATATGCTGAGAAATACATTGAAACTTTAAAGAACCTATCGGCATCTGGTATAAAAACGGTGTGTTACAATTTTATGCCCGTGCTGGATTGGACGCGTACCGATATCGATTACCGTTTGCCAAACGGCGCATCGGCATTGCGTTTTCATGCTTCGGCTATGGCCGCGTTCGATCTTTATATTTTGGAACGTGAGGGAGCATTCCAGGAATTTACCCCGGATCAGCAGCAAAAGGCAAAGGCTTATTTAGATAGCCTTACGGATCAGCAAAAGAAACAGTTGGTCACTAATGTAATGGCTGGTCTTCCGGGTACTAAGGATGTATTGACCTTAGATCAATTTAAAGGTCACCTGGAAAAATATAAAGGGATAGATGCTGGGCAATTAAAGCAGAACCTGGCCTGGTTCTTACAAGCTATTATTCCCGATGCAGAGAAGCTGAGCATCAGGATGTGTATCCACCCGGACGATCCTCCGTTCCCGATATTAGGTTTGCCGAGGGTGGTATCCACTGAAAATGATTTATTGGATGTCGTTAATGCAAAACCTTCTGCAAGCAATGGCCTTACATTTTGCACAGGTTCATTAGGCGCGAGGGGAGATAATGATCTGCCTGCTATGATAAACCGTTTAGGCAAACATATCCATTTCCTTCACCTGCGCAATGTTCAGCGTGAAAATGACGGCAGCTTTTATGAAGCAGATCACTTAGGTGGAAGTACAAACATGTATGCCGTGATGAAAGCCGTTTTGCAGGAGCAGAAAAACAGGGCAGACAGCGGTCGTGAGGATGTAGCCATCCCAATGCGTCCGGATCATGGGCATAAGTTATTGGACGATTTTAATTATGATACTTTTCCGGGCTATTCGGCTATCGGTCGCCTTAAGGGCCTTGCTGAATTGAGAGGTTTGGAAATGGGTATCAAAAATGCACTTTATCAATAGTTATGGCCGAACCTTTGAAAATACAAAAACAGGGTAAAGTTCTTTCATTCGGCGAATTACTTTTGCGTATTTCTCCGGATGAAGGTGGCGATTGGCTCAAAGAAAACTCATTCCCATTTTTTATTGCCGGGGCCGAATTAAATGTTGCTACTGCGCTTGCGCTTTGGGGCGTTCCATCAAAATATATAACTGCATTGCCGGATAACGGCATGGTACGCCAGATCGTCGGCTTCCTCGAGAATCAAAATATCGACCTGTCTGATGTGCACTATCACGGTAACAGGCTCGGTTTATATTTCCTGACCAAAGGCAGGGACCTGAAAAATGATGCATTGATCTATGATCGTGCGCATTCATCATTTTCGGAATTAAAGCCGGGGATGATCGACTGGGAAAAACATTTTGAGGGTGTAAGCTGGTTTCATTTCAGCGCGATCTGTCCGGCTATCAATCTGAATGTAGCTGATGTTTGCAAAGAAGCTTTGGAAGTAGCTTCGCGAAAGAATATTATTGTATCTGTCGACCTGAATTATCGGTCCAAACTTTGGCAATACGGTAAAAAACCCGAAGAAATTATGCCCGGACTCGTGCAGTATTGCGACCTGATCATGGGTAATGTATGGGCAGTAGAAACCATGCTGGGTATCCCGGTTACGCCGGATATTCACGAATCAGGGCAGAAAAGTATTTATCTGAAAGAAGCCTTAAAAACTTCTGAAGAGTTGATAAAGAGATATCCGAAATGTAAAGCAGTGGCAAATACATTCAGGTTTGACGCGAAGAAAGAGATAAGCTATTATGCTGCTTTATATACCGGGGACGATTTCTACGCATCGGACGAATATTGTTCGTCGGAGATCGTTAATAAAGTAGGTAGCGGAGATTGTTTTATGGCGGGATTGATCTACGGATTTTATAATAATTTCGATCCGCAGCGAACTTTAGAATTTGCAACAGCTGCGGCCTTTGAGAAACTATTTATTGAAAGCGATACAACCAATATTCCGGCAACGGAAATTATGAAAAAGTTTAATGGTTGATTAGGTTGAATGAGTTGATTAAGTTCGTCTTCGATACCAACTCAATCAACCTAATCAACTTAATCTAACTCAATCAACTACAAAAATGAAAGCAAAACAAGCGGTACTGGACAGCATTATCAAACAGGGCATGTTGCCCTTATATTTTTACGAAGATGCGCAGGTAAGCGTAGAGATATTGCGCACGCTGTATAGGGCGGGCGTAAGGGTAATGGAATATACCAATCGCGCTAAAGAAGCTTTCGAAAATTTTGTTGTGTTGAAGTCGGTTCAGGAAGCCGAGATGCCGGATTTGTTTTTGGGAATCGGTACTGTAAAGACTGTAGAGGACGCGGACAGCTACATCAACGCCGGAGCCGATTTTATAGTTGCTCCAACCATCAATCCAGGCATAGCCGACATGGTGAACGAGTTGGGTGGATTGTATATCTCCGGCTGTATGACACCGACTGAGATTCACCTCGCGCAGCAGCACAAAGTTGCACTAATAAAAATATTTCCCGCTAATGTTGTAGGTCCGGGTTTTGTGAGTGCGGTCTCAGATGTTTTCAGGGGACAGTTGTTTATGCCGACCGGTGGTGTTGACCTTAATCACGAGAATATCAACGGCTGGTTTAAAGCAGGTGTTTGTGCCGTGGGTATGGGCAGCAAACTGATCACCAAAGATGTTTTGTGGAACCGGCAGTATGATGAGCTGTACAAAAATACGGTTCATGCTTTACAATTGATCCAATCGGCCAGGCAGATATGAATGAGAAACCGGGAAATTACAGGTGGGTAATCTGCGCACTGATATTTTTCGCCACCACCATCAACTACCTCGACAGGGCAGTGATCAGTCTGCTCAAGTCAGACCTGACCAAAGCTTTTAACTGGAGCGACGCCGATTACGCCAATATCGAAATAGCTTTTAAGATCGCTTATTCTGTTGGTCTGCTATATGCAGGCCGGTTGATCGACAGGCTCGGTACCAAAATGGGCTATTTCTTTTCAACCCTGTTGTGGAGTGCTTCCGCAGTGTGCCACGCATTTGTAAACAGTACATTTGGTTTCGGTGTGGTTAGATCAGCGCTCGGTTTAAGCGAAGCCGGTAATTTCCCTTCAGCCATAAAAACAGTGGCCGAGTGGTTCCCAAAAAAGGAACGCGCTTTGGCTACAGGTATATTTAACTCAGGCGCTAATATCGGCGCTATCATAGCTCCTTTAACAGTGCCGTTCATTGCAGTAGCTTGGGGCTGGCGCTGGGCATTTGTGTTAACCGGTTCAATAGGTGTTATCTGGCTGGTATTATGGCTGATCTATTATGAAATACCGGCACGGGAAAAACGTGTCAGTAAAGCCGAGTTAAACTATATCAATAGTGATGCAGATGAATCAGATCATACTGCCCATGCCCAGGAAGGTGAAAAAATATCTTGGGGAAAGCTGCTTGGATATAAACAAACATGGGCATTCTCCATCGGTAAGTTCCTGACTGACCCGATCTGGTGGTTTTACCTTTTCTGGCTGCCCGATTTTTTGGAAAGCCAATATGGATTAAAAGGGACGGCGATTGCCATGCCGGTGGCTTTGGTTTATACCATTTCTACATTTGGAAGTATTTATGGCGGCTACCTGCCTAAAAGCCTGATCGAGAAAAACTGGCTGGTATTCAGGGCACGAAAAACCTCTATGCTCATCTATGCCTTCGCAGTAGTGCCCATTGTGTTTGCGCAGATATTGGGCAGCATTAATATGTGGCTGGCGGTTGTTATCATTGGATTGGCAGCATCTGCTCATCAAGCCTGGAGTGCTAATATATTTACTACTGTTTCGGATATGTTCCCTAAAAGGGCAGTGGGCTCGGTAACCGGTATAGGTGGTATGTTTGGTTCAGTAGGTAGTGTGCTATTATCGCTCCTGGTGCAGAAAAACCTGTTTGTGCATTACCGTTCTATTCATCATATCGAGGTGGCTTACTATATCATGTTTTTTGTATGCGGTGGCGCTTATTTGCTGGCTTGGTGTATCATGCACTTTTTGGTTCCAAAGATGAAGCCGGTGGATTTGTAGGCGGACTTTTCAAACTGTGTCATTTCGAATTCGCAGAGCGGGCCTTCGAAGTGGGGCGAGTGAGAAATCTTGTACACCATGCATATTCGCTATATATATCGTAGAAGATTTCTCCTCACCCGATTGCACTGTCCTTTCAGTTCGTCGAAATGACATGATTTATTAATTGCCTTCTACCACCGCCACCGGCTCATGCCTAACCGGAAAGTTCACCGAATTGGCTATAAAACAAAGTTTATTAGCCTCGTGATGTAGCTCGTTAGCCTTGTCGATCATCGAACTATCTTTTACCGTCACTACTGGTTTTAAAGTCACTTCCGTAAAATGACCGCCGCCGTCCGGTGTCTCCACCATATTGCCCGAAGCTTGATCAACATAATCAGTCACCACCACACCGCCTACCGCACACAAATGCAGGTACACCAGCATATGGCAGGCGGAAAGAGAGGCCACCATTAAGTCTTCCGGGTTATAGCGTGTTTTATCACCACGAAATGCAGGATCGGATGAACCAGCGATATCCGCTTTTGATTCAGATTGAATGATATGATTGCGATCATACGCGCGGTAATCGCTGGTACCGGTGCTGCGGTTCCCGGTCCACTTAACGGTTAAACTATAGTTGTGTGATTTGTGCATAGCTGTAGAATTATTTAGGTTTGCCGGATTAATCACCCTATTAGGGTGACTATTTTGTACCTCAAATAAACGTAATTTGATAGTAGATTTACGAAAAAGGTGTGTTGTTACAAATGACGTTTAAAAATCCGACAAAACATATCATGGAAAATAAGCCGACGACGATATTCGGGCTTTTTTGTGTTTTGTTATTCACGCTGTTTTTTCATTCGACATCCCAGGCCCAGAAATACACTTTTTCGCGCTATGATATCGAGGATGGCCTGATCGAATCGCAGGTCAATAACCTGGCGCTTGACCATGAACACCGTTTATGGATGGCGACTTTTGGCGGTGCATGCCGCTTTGATGGGAAAGAGTTTACTTCCTATACCCGCCAAAATGGTATGCCGACTAACTTCATCAATACTGTTTTTGTAGATAAAGACAATGTGGTTTGGTTCGGTACGCAAAGCGGATTGATGAAGCTGGTGGATAAAAAATTAGTAAACTGCCCGGTATCTGCCAAATTGAAAAGCAGCCGTGTGCGTAGTGTTATTCAGGATGGCAATGGCACCATTTGGTTCATCATGAATAATCGTTTATTCAAGGTATCCGGCAATAGCGGGAAAGAGGAGATCGTACAGGATACTATTAAAGAGCCCATACTTTGTCTTGCCACCGATCAGGCAGGAAGACTGTATGCATCGGTTCATCAAAAGGGGATCTATTACCGCGATAAAGGCAAATGGATCAGCCTGGTATCCTACCCAAAAAATGAAAAGGACCTTGTCATTATCAAAATGATGTTTGACCGGACGGACAGGAGCCGTATGCTATTGTTATCGTTCAATGGCGTTTACACTGTTAAGGATGGCGTGATGCAGCCTTATCAAAATAAACTGGTGAAGGGCATAAAGGAATCTTTTCTGAGCATGGAGCAGGATAGTACGGCCAATTTATGGATCGGTACTAATAATGGGGCTTATTATCTCGACCTAAAGAAACAAAAGCCTACACACTTTGTGGCTGTGAATGGCTTGTCGGATAACGCGATCACCGATATTTATAATGATGCCGACAACAATTTGTGGTTAGCCAGCCAGGGTAACGGTTTATATAAATATGAAGGCGACCGGTACGTCATTTTCGACCGGACGCAAGGCCTGCCCGATAATGAGGTGGTATATGCCATCGCAAAAGACAGAAATGATCATATTCTGTTGGGAATAAACGGGGCCGGACTGCTTCAATATGATGGAAAGAAGCTGGCCAGTATTAAGCTGCCGAAGGACCACCAGGACCTTGAAAGAATACAATGCCTGTATACCGATAAAAACGGCTTGATGTGGATAGGGACAGACCACGCCGGGTTGTGGACCTATGATAATAACCGTTTCCAGATGATCAAAGGGAGTGATTATTATGCGATCAATGCCATCGAACAAGACAGCAGCGGTCTGATTTGGATTGTAACGCCAGGCGGGTGTTTTTACCTGGACAATAATAGTTTAAAGCACCTGGACGGATTCTCAGGTTTTTCTTCATCGGTGATCAATGCCGGGAAAGACTCGATCATCGCCGGTACGCAGGACGGGATAATATTGGCCGTAAACAAAAAAATCGTAAAGAATTTTAAGCTTGATGCGGTGCGTACCTCAACCGTTTTCTGCATGCTGAATTATAAAGGATTGCTCATTATCGGTACAGACGACCGCGGCATTTTTGTCTGGAACAAAGCAACGGGCAGCGTTAAAAACTATAGCACAAAAGACGGCCTGAATTCAAACACGATTTACAGTTTGGTGACTGACGATCATGGCGTGATATGGGTTGGAACCGGGCGTGGCGCGAACAGGTTTTTATATGACGAAAAAGGTAAGACATTTACCATTAGGGGTAACGGCAGCTCAAAAAATCCGATACTAGAGTCCAACCAAAATGCTGTATTATATAATGATGGCAAAGTATGGATCGGTACTACAAAGGGTGTCGTGGTTTATAATACCGATATTGTTCCTGCACCAAAAACGCCGCCGCATATTGTTATCCAATCGGTAAAATTAGTACCTCAGAGCGGAGAAAAACAAACCAGCACGACTATCGCCAACGGCACAAAACTTTCATTCAGCAACAGGCATTTATCCATAGCATTTTTAGGTATTAACCTGAAAGATCCTGCTAACGTATCCTATCGTTATAAGCTAAGGGGGCTGGATACGGCCTATTCGCTGCCGGTTAAAAATAACGTGGTAGATTATCCGTCGCTGCCTGCTGGCGGCTATACTTTTGAAGTGAAAGCTATTGGGATGGATGGGACGCCTTCGGCCAGTACGGCCAGCTTTTCTTTTTCCATTACGCCGCCATTTTATCAAACAGGAACGTTCCGCTTTTTGGCGATCATATTTTTTGTGCTGATAGGCGTTTCTATACAAAGTTACCGTCACCAGGTGAAGATAAGCCGGTTGCGGATAATCGAGGCCACCAAACGGGAAGAAAGCCTGAAAATACGCCAGCAAACTGCGGAAGATTTTCATGATGAGCTGGGGAATAAACTAACGCGCATCACGGTACTGTCGGAGATATTAGGTACTAAAATGGATAATACGCAATGCGATCAGAAGAAACTACTGGAGCAGATCAAGCAAAATGCAGCATCGTTATACAATGGTACCAAGGATATCCTTTGGGCGCTTGATCCGCAAAGCGATAACCTGTATGAGATATTGAATCACATCCGCGACTTTGGTAAAGAGTTGTTTCTGGATACGCCTGTTGAGTTTGAATTTAATGGGATTGACGAATCGCTGAATGAGATAAAGTTGCCGATGGAATACAGCCGCAATATCCCGATGATATTTAAGGAACTACTGAATAATATCCTGAAACACTCGCACGCTAATAAAGTGAACATCAATCTTGATGAAATTCATAAAAACGGTATCCTCCTGACATTGACAGATAATGGTTGTGGCTTTGATGAAAACGAGATAAAGAAAGGTCAGGGCATCAATAATATTATCACAAGGACGAAGCGGATCAATGGCTCGATCAATATCGATTCTGAAAAAGGAAAAGGTACAGTGGTTGGCCTGAAGATTTTGATAAAGCCGATAGAAACGCACTAAATCAAAGTATTATGGAACGCAATATCAGGATAGTGATCATTGAGGATGACGAGATCATCAGAGAAGGATATGGCATGCTTATCGGGCAGGTGGAAGGGTATAGCGTAGTGAGAAGCTATTCCTCATTTGATGAGGCGATAAAAACCATTACCGATGATTCCCCGGATGTGATTCTGCTTGATATTGAACTGCCCGGCACAAACGGTATTGAGGCCATTCCTAAATTGAAGAAAGTACTGCCCAATACGCATATCCTGATATTGACAGTATACGAATCGGAGAAGCAGATTTTCGAAGCATTGGCAAATGGTGCATCGGGCTATTTAACCAAAAATACGCCAGCCGCTAAAATTATCGAGTCGATAAAAGAAGTGCGGGAAGGAGGCGGGCCGATGAGCGTGAACATTGCCCGTATGGTGATCAAATCCTTTCAGCGCAACCAGGAGTCGCCGCTTTCAAAACGGGAAACGCAGATACTGGAGCAAATAGCCGATGGTAAAAGCAGAAGCCAGATAGCGAAGGAACTGTTTATCGATTTGGAGACGGTGCGCAGCCATATCAAAAACATCTACCTGAAGCTGGATGTCAACTCACGTGCCGATGCCATCAGGCTGGCTAAGGAGAATAAGTTGATTAAATAGATTACAATTACTTATTAGCCTTATATTTCATAAATCACCCTAATAGGGTGACAGTATGCTAAAATCACCATCGTATCTTTATGTTTAACGTAAAATGGTATTAGTTAGCGCAATATGGAATATTTGAGGATACTGAAAAATAAGAATAAAGTAACCTGTACAACCTCCGATCACAGATCATATTCGGAAACGACCGGTGACTTTAGTATCCGGTTCGTTTTCAGCGGAAATGAAACCTGTGCTATCGGCAGACGGCAGTTATCGCTGCATACCGACTCATTTATCATGCTGAATAAAGGCACACTATTCACCAGTAGCAACGACCCCCGTTTGCCGGTAAATGTACTGTCTATTGAGTTTGATGAAGAATATTTGAAAGAATTTACCGCCAAATTTTTTAAGGGAAAGAAAGGTGGATTGTTTGATGCCGAGCACGCTGCTTACCAGCTTCGTGAAACGATTTACCCGCTGAAGGCCGATGTGAAACTTAACATCAGCAGACTTAAAAATTTTATCGAAGACGAGAACACCGACGAAGCTTTGATAAACGAATTGTTGCAACGCTCCCTCCAAAATTGCTGCCGAATTTATAATGAAGAAATAACGCTGAAGGCAAAAAAACTCAACTTCCTGAATGTAAACACCCGTGTAGAAATATTGAGACGGCTTAATCTGGCTAAAGAATATTTGTATGCCAATTACGATAAAAATGTAAGCCTGGAAAGCCTGGCTAACTATGCCTGTCTTTCGGTAAATCATTTGCTGCGCACATTCAAGCTGGCCTATAACCAGTCGCCGCACCAATACCTGATCCAGATACGCTTGCAGCGGGCTCAATTGCTGTTGGCCAAAACGGAATACCCTGTGTATGAGATAGTGAATATGGTGGGTTTTAAATGTACCAGTTCGTTTATCCGGTTGTTTCGTAACAGGTATCAAACTACACCTCTAAAATATAGAAATGTAGCAGCATGATTCAGTTGGCACTTTGCAAACAGTAGAAAAGTCAATCAAAATCCTCATTTATAAGTCTGCAGGATAATCTCAATAAGTTATCCAGACTGGCTTATGGCCAAAAACTGAACGGCGACAAGCACTTCAAATATGTATTTGAAGTGCTTTTTTATAATCAATGGTTAACAATTGATGGCCCGTGTAATATTGGGCAAATTATTTTCTTAATAGTTTACCTGATATATCTGCCCATTTTGCATCCCTTAAAAGTTGAAACATTTATTTCTAAAAACCGTATAAAAACGCGTTTTAAAGGCTTTCAACATAAATAACGAGATGAACGGCTTAAGGCCTTTTCTTTATTTATCCAACCACACTGTATGCCCCCAAAATACCGTCAGAACATTTTGTGGGTATATAATTTCGGCAAAAAGCCACCGGCGAATACGCACCGGAAAAGTAAAACTATCTACATCTGAAGCCTGGGAGGAATTGAATACAGGGATTAGTTGTTTCCGTATAAATGGGCAACTATGCACTGGTTGAATATAATTTGACATAAACCGGCATTTGCTGTATGATGCTCTTGCCGATACGAAATTTATCATGGTTAAACGGTTACTTTTTTTTGTTACTGCATTTATTTTGGTTCTGTCGTCCTCTGCGGCGATGGCTGCGAACGCTACGTTGAGTACTCTTACGGTAAGCACAGGCACGTTTTCTCCCACTTTCGCAAGTAATACCACTACTTATACAATACTCGAAAGTAGCACCACAAGCTCCATAACATTTAAGCCTACTCAAACTCTTAATAGCTCTACCATTAAAATAAATGGAGTTACGGTATCGAGTGGATCAAATTCGAGTGCCATATCGTTAAGCCCCGGCGATAACACGGTGACTATTGTAGTATCTAAGAGCGGTAATACAACAGTTACCTATAATATCACAGTTACACGTGAAAATATCAGCTATACAGGGTCGCCATATACTTTTACTTCGGGTACTGGAATATCAACTTTAACCCCGACGATAACTGACGTCCCTACAAGTGTTTCAATAAGTCCCGCTCTTCCGGCAGGCTTATCATTTGATACCTCTACGGGTAATATTTCAGGAACACCAACAGCGACATCTTCGGCCACAACTTACACAGTAACGGCAAATTTTGGTGGCGGCATCACAGCTACTACTACTATATCTATCACAGTAAATCCAGCGGCACCAAGTATTAGCTATTCACCTGCGGCAAATACATACGTGGTAGGAACTGCAATTACCAGTTGGACTCCAACGAGCACTGGTGGAGCAGTACCAGCATCAGGTTGGTCTATAAGCCCTTCATTACCTGCGGGCCTGTCTTTTAATGTAAACACAGGTATAATTTCTGGTACACCCACGGCAGTTTCAGCAACCACTACCTACACCGTAACAGCTACTAACGTGACCGGTAGCGACAACGAGACAGTCACTATTACTGTAAACCCTAAAGCGCCGAATATTAGTTATAGCCCTGCTATAAATCTATATACAGCAGGAACGGCTATTAGTCCATTGACACCAACAAATACCGGTGGTGCAGTGGCGACATGGTCAATAAGCCCTGGCTTACCTTCGGGTTTGTCATTTGATACCTCCACGGGTATTATTTCTGGTACTCCGCTGGTGCAGTCTTTCCTGGCTGTTTATACTATAACAGCCACCAACGTTACAGGCAGTAGTAATACCAGTATTAATATTACGATTAATAACCCGCTGCCGCCGGCAATCAGCTATACCCCGTCAAGCAATACGTACACGGTAGGTACGGCCATCAGTACATGGACACCTCTTAACTTAGGCGGCCCTGTGTCTAGTTGGTCAGTGAGCCCCTCATTACCTGCTGGTCTTTCGTTTAATACCAGCACAGGGGTAATAACAGGCACGCCAACTACAGTAACCGCCACCGCCACGTACACTGTAACAGCCACCAATCCGGGCGGCAGCAACAGTGCAACATTAACAATTACAGTAAATCCGGCACTTCCGGTTATAAGCTATAGCCCGTCAACTAATTCCTATATTATTAATACAGCAATTAGCTCGTTAACGCCAACAAATACTGGAGGTCCTGTAGCAAGTTGGTCAATAAGCCCTGCATTACCAGCCGGGTTATCATTTGATACGTCCACCGGTATTATATCCGGAACCCCAACAGCACTGTCAGCTACGACTACCTATACAATTAAAGCTACTAACGTAACTGGTAATGCCACTACAACGGTAACAATAACTGTTACGCCGCCGCCACCTGTGATCAGTTATACGCCATCGGCAAATATTTATGTGATCAATACGGCAATTACCAACTGGGTACCAACCAATACAGGCGGTGCGGCAACAAGCTGGTCCATAAGCCCGTCTTTGCCAGCAGGATTGTCATTTGATAATACAAGTGGTACTATTTCAGGCACTCCGACGGCCTTGTCGACCATAACAACTTATACAGTAACAGCAACAAATGGAGGAGGCAGTGGCAGCACAACTATTACTATCACTGTCAACCCTAATGCGCCTGTAATTAGCTATACGCCGTCATCCAACAATTTTATCGTCGGTTCGGCCGTTACCCCATGGACACCAACAAATACCGGTGGTTCATCTACCAGTTGGTCTATCGGACCTGCTTTACCATCAGGCTTAATATTCAATACAACAACCGGCACCATTTCAGGTACACCGACTGCAATTTCTGCAACAACTACTTATACAATTTCTGCCGATAATGATGGTGGCGTAGGTACTACATCAATTACTATAAGCTGCGTTCTGCCAACTCCGCCGAATATCAGTTATTCGCCTACCAGCAATACGTATACAGTAGGAGCGGCAATAACAAACTGGGTGCCATCAAACAGCGGCGGAGCAGCATCAAGCTGGACCATCAGTCCCGGACTACCTGCAGGTTTATCATTTGATACCACTACAGGTACTATATCGGGTACGCCAACTGCATCATCTGCAACAACAAGTTATACCGTTACTGCAACCAACTCAGTAGGCAGCTCAAGCAAAACAATATCCATCACCGTTAACGCCCAGGCGCCGGTGATCAGCTATACGCCGTCGACAAACACCTATACTACAGGTACGGCAATTACATCATTAACGCCAACCAATACAGGCGGTGCGGCAACAAGCTGGTCTATCAGTTCACCATTGACTGCAGGCTTATCATTTAATACCAGCACTGGTGTTATTTCAGGTACACCAACTGCGGCATCGGTATCTAAAACTTATACCATTACAGCTACCAACGTTACTGGTAGCGGGTCGACTACGGTTACTATAACCATTAATAGTCTTGCGCCATCTATAAGCTATTCCCCGTCAACGGTTACTTATTCGGTAGGTGCTACCATAACACCTGCAACGCCAACAAACATTGGTGGTGCGGCATCAACTTTTGCTATTACAGTCGGCACTTTGCCAACAGGTTTGTCATTTGATACCAGTACAGGTACTATTTCGGGTACGCCGACAGTAACTTTTGCAACAACGACATTTACTATAAAGGCGACCAACGCGAACGGTTCGTCAACTACTAACCTGATCATCACCGTTAGCCCGCATGCGCCGGTTATCAGCTACAGCCCGTCAACAAATGTATACCCATTGAACCAGACCATCGCGTCGTTAACACCAAATAACACAGGCGGTGCGGTTACGGGATATTCTTATTCATCAACAGGTACTTCACTAACGGGCGCATCTTTAAGCGGTCCAAGCTTGATGGCCATCGATGCTTCTGGTAATATTTATGTATGTAACTATAACAATGGTACCATAAGCGAATACAATTCCAGCGGTACTTATATCGGCAAATTTGCATCGAGCTTCAATTTTGGTAACCCATGCGGTATCGTTTTCGACTCATCGGGTAATGCCTATGTAATGGACACCGGTGATGGTAAGATATATAAGTTCAATTCAAGTGGTACAGCCATCGGCACTATTGTAACAGGATTGGGTCACCCGCTGGGTATTGCTATTGATGCATCTAACAATATTTATATTGCTACTTATAATACCAGTAATAACGCTAGCTCGGTAACAAAATATAACTCTTCAGGCACCCTGCTGCTTACCTTGCCAACAACCGGCATGAACCAGGCGGACGGTGTAGCAATTGACGCGTCCGGTAATATTTATGTATTGAACCGTGCTACCAATTTCTCTACACCAAACAGTTTGGGTAACGTAACTGTATATAGCCCGACGGGTACTTATATTGGCGTATTCAGCAGCGGTTATAATGACCCATTGGCTATATCAATTGACGCTTCGGGTAACGTGTTTGTGGCCGATTCACATAACAACCAGGTGAGAATATATAGCTCGGGCGGTGTTTTGCTGAACACGATCACCGGACTTACCGACGTGGAGGGCTTTGTGGCAGATGCAAACGGGAACCTGTTTATATCGGACTATACCAACAATACGGTTAAAAAATACCCTGCATCGGGCGGATACCATATCAGTTCGCCATTGCCTGCCGGATTGTCGTTTAGTACAAGCACGGGTGTTATCTCGGGTACACCAACGGTAACTTTCCCGGCGACAACTTATACAATTACAGCTTATAATATTACAGGGAGCGGGAGCACTACCGTAACCTTGTCATGTGTCGCCTCATTCGATTGGATCGGTACCACAAGTACCGATTGGAACACAGGCTCCAACTGGCTGGCAGGTACCGTGCCTACAAGCACTGACCAGGCGTTGATCGGTGTAAATAAAACGTTCACCAACTTCCCGAATGTATTGGCATCAGCAGGTACGGTAAATGTCGGGTCTATCCAGTTTGGCAATACAGGTGGCCAGGCTGCAGGTGTGGTAGTAAACAGCGGAAGTACTTTAAATGTATCAGGTGCAATAACCTACCAGAGCGATGCCAACTCTGGATTGGGATATACTACAACATTATCAGGAGTAGGCACTGTAAACGCAGGCAGCATTAGTGTAATTTCTAATACAACATTATCAAGTTCATATACCGGTAATTTTACATCATCTGTTACCAATTTGAATGTCTCAGGTAATGTTTCATTGACATCCTCCAATTCAGGGGCGAACCTGTTTAATTCGACATTTAAATTAACAGGCGGTACAGCGGCAATTAACGGAACAATTCAAACTACCAATACTGCCGGAACCACATCAAGCTTTATAGTCGCACCAACAACAACTGCTACCTTGCAGCTTGCCGGCAGCACAGCTTTATCAGGCCTCTCATCTACAGGTACAAATGTGATTACCTTTAACAATGCAGGTACTACTATACAGTATTCAGGTGCGGCACAAACGGTATATACTACTGCGGCTATTACTGGTTTAGCTTCGGGAGTGAGCTATCAAAATCTGGCATTCTCCGGAACGGGTGTAAAAACGGCTTTATCAGGCAACTTAAATATTAACGGCGATTTTACTAATACTTTGGCTAACGACGCATCAAACTATGTGGCACTGAGCAGCCCTGTTGTAAACTTTGCCGGTACTACCCAAAACCTTGCTGGTGGCGGTGGTAACGGTACTACATTATACTATGTGACCTTTAGCGGTGCAGGTACAAAAACCATGATCAGCGGCGGGTTTAATGTTGCAAGTTCAGGTGTATTAACCATGAGCGGAAGCAACGCAGCAACCGTTTTAGCGGCCAACGGTAATCTGACTATCAACTCAGATGCTACAGGTTCAGGCTCAATAGCAGCAATATCGGGACCAAGCATTACGGGGAATGTCAATGTACAACGTTATTTGACAGGCGGCAATATCGCTTATCGTGGTTATCACTTAGGTTCATCACCGGTTTATGCGGCTACGGTGAGCGGTAATAATGTTTTCAGCGTAAATTACCTGCAAAACAGTATGTACCTTACAGGCGTTGCAGGCGGTGGTTTTGATAAAACCGGTAACCCGACACTGTATATGTTCCTCGAAAATGTTCCGCCTTCAAGAACTTCATTCGTCAGCGGAAACTTCTGGGGTATTGATAAAATAAATAATTCACCGGCTTATAGTTATGCGCTATCCGGTAATACAGGATCAGGTACATATACGTTCCCTGTAGGTAATGGCTACCTGTTCTTTTTCCGCGGTAACCGGGCTTCGGCTTCAGTAGCGGCAGAAACGGTTACAACCTATGTTCCGGTAGCAACAACTATGACAGCAACAGGAGGATTAAACCAGGGGCAGGTTGTTGTCCACATTTGGTATACGGCATCTTCGGCCAATTTGAATTTGACGGGCACCGGTACCGGTAGCACATCTAACTATGCTGTACGTGGTTTCAATATGGTGGGTAATCCGTATGCAAGCTCTATCGACTGGGAGCAGTTTAATTCATCATCATCTACCAGTGGTATCTACGGATATAATGTTAGTACAACTGCTTATGAGCTCAATCCGGCTACACAGAACTATGATACTTATCAAAAAGGTGGGGCATATACTAACCACGGACGTAGAACCATAGTTAGCGGGCAGGGATTTTTTGTAATGGCCACCACTTCTTCGCCGGCAACACCAGGGCTGCCTCAATTGATCTTCAATGAATCAGCAAAAACAGTGAACCAGAATACCGGCTTAAACCTGTTTATGGATACGCAGGATGGTATGAATACAGCAACCCAAGTCTCAGTTGATGAACATTTACGCCTGCAAATGGCCGTAGCCCAGGATAGTATCAATACTGATGATACTTATATTGGTTTCAGCTCTGCTTATCATCCACAATTTGTAAATAATGAAGATGCGCAATATAAATTAGGTAACGGTAAAGTGAGTTTGGCGAGTTATACCAGTGATAGCGTTCAGGTGAGTATTAATAAAATGCCTTTGCCGGGATTAACCAAAACAGTGATCCCACTTTATGCTTCGGCACGTGCAGCTGGTAATTATACCTTTACGATGACCGAACTGGAGGGAATAGCACCTATATATGAAGTATGGCTGATGGATAAATATGCCAAAGATTCTGTGGATATGCGCAAAACACCATCTTACGCGTTCTCTATCAGTGCTGATACCAACTCCTTAGGTAGCAACCGCTTTCAATTGGTGATCAGGCAAAGTGATTCGTTGAAGTTTAAACTGGTGAACTTTACCGGTAATAAAACATCTACCGGGTCACAATTGCAATGGACCACAACCAACGAACAGAACTACACCCACTTTACATTGGAGAGAAGCATAGATGGCGGTGCAACCTACAGCATTATATACGGCAAACCTTCAACCGGTGCAGGCAGCTACAGCTTCCTGGACAGATCTTTTTCAGCAGGTGAAAATATTTACCGGTTGAAAATGGAAGATCTGAACGGCAATATTACCTATTCAAATGCAGTTGTATTGGTATACACCGACGGGCTTAACGGTAACATAACGGTTTACCCTAACCCAACTAATGGACCGATCACTTTGATCATTTCGAAGATCAAAAATACCATCAGCTCACCGGCCGGCAGCCTGGCAGATGGGCCTATTACGACGCCGACAACCATCAGTAACAGTTACTTTGTGAAGATTGTAAGCACGGCAGGAGTAGTAATAAAAACAATGTCGACCACAAACCCGCGCTGGCAAACTGACGTAAGCAGCCTGATGCCGGGTACTTATATTATGCAGGTGGCAAATCAAAGCGATAACAGCCTGGTTGGCCAGGTAACATTTGTGAAGCTATAACAAGAACTTTATATCGTCTCTAATTAATGCTAAAGGCCCGGTGTAACAGCCGGGTTTTTTGTTGTAATTTGTCCGGATCAAGCCCGATATCTGAATAGTGACAGACGTAATTAAGCATACCCGGATAGCGCCCACCCCAAGCGGCTTTTTGCATGTAGGCAATATTTTGTCGTTTGCTATTACATCGGCATTGGCGCAAAAAAACAACGCTAAAGTTTTATTAAGGATCGATGATCTTGACCAGGCGAGGGCCAATGAAGAATACATCCGGGATATTTTTGATACGCTTAATTTTCTGGAGATTACTTGGGATATTGGTCCGAAGGATGTTCAGGATTTTGGGGACAATTGGTCGCAAACTCACCGGATGGAATTGTACCACGGAGCTCTTGATAAACTACGCGATAAAGACCTTGTATTTGCCTGTACCTGTTCGCGCCAGCAAATAAAAAACTCTGAACCCTGTACTTGCCTTGAGAAGCACATCCCTTTGCATACTGAAAATGCTGCATGGCGATTGATTACCGAAGAAAAGGAATTAACTATCAGAAATTATGATGGACAGGTAATCCACGCCGCCTTGCCATCCGAAATGCAAAACTTCATCATTCGAAGACGGGATGGCATACCTGCCTATCAATTAGCCTCAGTTGTGGATGACCTTCATTATAATATCGATCTGGTTGTCCGGGGGCAGGATTTATGGTCGTCAACTATTGCCCAGCATGAGTTGGCTTTGGCTTTAGGTGAAAGCAGGTTTAATCAGATAAGATTTTATCACCATCCTTTACTGACGGAAGCATCCGGTCAGAAGCTATCAAAATCAGCAGGATCGACATCGATAAAATATTTGTGTGAGAATGGCAAGAGTCCGTCAGATATTTACGCCATGATAGAAAGAATGGTGGGTGAGTAATATGCAGATGGAGTGGATATGCAAATGTGCAGATGTGGGGATGTGCAGATGAATTTTTTATTTTTATAATGAGGGATTTACTTTTTGAAATTTCATAATCTAACAATCGTGCGTTTTCCATCTGCACATCTGCGTATTTGCACATTATAAAATTTCATCTGCACATTATAAAATGAGATAAAAGTTTAAGGCCCTCTCTCCAAAGGGCCTTGTTGTTAATAATAACCGAACTTATATAAAGAACTAATGAGAATTCAGACTGATTTGATGGCTATTTCTTTTTACTGCCGCCGCCAAAAAATGCGCCCAGCTTGAAAGCGAAATAATTGGCGCCTTTTCCCATGGCATCATAGTCGGCTGATACGCGAAGATGGCCATATTCAAAACCAAGCTCAGGAAATGCACCAACACGGCTCCCACCCGATACCAGGCCGGCATAATCGCTGTCAGCAGTTGCCGATTTTTGGTAAACAAGTCCCGCGCCTGCACCTATAAATGGCCTGAAACCATTTTCTGTAAAATAGTACTCAGCACTCAGCATATAAGAAGTGAGCAGGTAAACTTTAGTATTTGAACTTTCCGCCTGGTTTACATAGCCGATGCCGGCGGCTTCTAATCTTAACCCCAGTGCAAAGTCATCGGTAATGCGGTAATGCGGGTGAATGGTAAACGTTGCACCCGCTTTTGTGCCGCCATCGCCGCTGCTGCCGCTGGGATCGGCATAGCCAACCTGGATGTCAACCTTGAATGCATGGTAATTGGTTGATTGGGCGTTTGCCATCATCGCGAAAGCAAATAGCAGGGGTAGTAGCAATAGTTTTTTCATTTTGTGTCAGGTTTTATGATTTTTTTAGATGATTAATTATTTTATCTGGTATAGCAAGTATCTATAAGTTATTCATATCTAATTGCTTATATAAAAATGAATCAAATATTGGTGCTGAATTTTTAAACTATACAAGCGTGCCTGTTTACTATGCAACTGTGCAGAAATACTACACCAATGGATATAGTATGTGTATGAGAAATCTTTTGACAGAGAGATAATTAAGGTTTTGCCTTAAAAGATCAAAAATTGATTATTATTGCGTGTACCTATAACACAGTTAGCCCCGGTAACTGTAACCAATTATTTTTATGGACCAACAACCTAAAACAAGGAAGTTTTTGATAGCTACCCATGGCGCTTTTGCAAAGGGTGTAAAATCGGCTTTGGATATGATTGCGGGCGAGATGGAGAATATATCCCTGATACAGGCTTACCTGGATGAAAGCCGGCCCGTAAAGGAGGAACTGACTGATGTGCTTGCAACTATTTCTGATACCGATGAACTGGTGATCTTCACCGATCTGCTTGGCGGAAGCGTTAATAATATTATGCTGCGCAATGCTCTTCGGAGTAATGTACACATCGTATCTGGGTTTAATCTGCCTCTGCTCATTGAGATTGCCTTGTCGGATGTGGATACCCCGGTAACCGAAGTAATTGAAGAAGCCATTAACAATGCCAAAGGACAAATGGTATATGTAAACCATCTCATCACCCTGAATAACGATAATGATTAAGCTAACCCGTATTGACGACCGTTTATTGCACGGCCAGGTTTCCTTCACGTGGACTCCTGCTGTAAGCGCCGATTGCCTTATTGTGGCAAATGATAAAGTTGCGGCAGATGAGTTCATGAAAATGACGCTCAACCTGGCCAAACCTCCTTCAGCAAAATTACTGATCAAGTCGCTGGCCGATACTGTTACCTTTTTGAATGATCCACGTAGCCAGTCTATGAAAGTTTTAGTGCTGATCAATTCGGTAAAAGATGCGGCTGTATTGGCTAATGGCGTGAAAGAAATTCAGTCCATCAATTTCGGTGGCCTGCGAACTAAAGAAGGAACGAAGCTTATATCTAAAGCTATTGCTGTGACTGACGAAGATATCGCGATAGCCAAAGAATTGCTTGCCAAAGGAATCGAGCTGGAAGTGCGGCAGGTACCAACCGATAAAAAAGTATTGATCGAAACGCTGATTTAAAAACCCGATACCGTGCTCGCAACCTACCTGTTACTTACCGCCATTGCCATTTTCGGTCACTTTGAAGACTTTTTGGGTACTACCTTACTGAGCAGGCCTTTGGTTTTAGGGCCATTGGTTGGTTTGGTACTAGGTGATGTAACACAAGGCGTAATGATTGGTGCCACGTTGGAGTTGATCTTTATGGGTAATATAAAAGTGGGTGCTGCCATTCCGCCGGATATCATTACGGGTGGGGTTTTGGGAACTGCCTTTGCTATCCTGTCTCATAAAGGGCCTGCAATTGCATTAGCGCTGGCAGTGCCGATCTCTATTTTATCCGAAATGGTGATCAGCGGTCTGTTTGTTTTCAGGGCCGTGTTCAATAAGAAATTTAATCAATACGCAGAGGAAGGGGATTATAAAAGTATACAGCGGTTACATATCCTGTCAGGTTTATTGAAGCCTCTGCTGATGGGTATTATTATTTTTATCGCGCTGGAATTAGGCACCAACGCCGTAAAATCATTCCTGGATATGATACCTGCATGGGTACAATCCGGCTTACAGGTTGCAGGTAATATGCTGCCTGCGTTGGGTTTTGCATTGCTGATGAACCTGATGTTCAACAAACGTGTGGCTCCTTACTTTTTCCTCGGTTTTATGCTGGCGGCATTTCTGAAACTGCCGATTATTGCCATTGGTGGATTGGGGGTAATTATTGCACTTATAGTTACTCAAGATCCGCCAAAGCCCGCGACAACAGCCAATGACGATTTTGATTTTGACGAGCCTGCTCCTGAACCTGCAAACACTACAAGTGGGCAGGGTTTGAGTAAAAACATCATCAGAAAATTATTCTTCCGGTCGCTTACACTGGAGGCGAATTTCAATTTCGAAACCTGGCAGAACACGGGTTTTGCATTTACTATTATCCCGGTTTTAAAGAAACTATATACAACTAAGGAAGCTATGGCTTCGGCATTGAAACGTCATTTGCAATTGTTTAATACCAGCCCTTATGGTTCTACGCTCATCATTGGTATAACAGCCGCTATGGAAGAACAGAATAGCCAGGATGCAGATTTTGATGAGGAATCGATCAGCTCAGTAAAACTTGGTTTGATGGGACCATTGGCAGGGGTATTTGACTCTCTGTTTTGGGGTACTTTTAAAGTGATCGCTGCCGGGGTCGGCACCTCACTGGCCATGAAAGGCAATGTTTTAGGGCCGATACTTTTCCTGGTTATATTCAATGTGCCGCATTTGCTTTTACGTTACAACCTCACTTTTATTGGCTACAATGCCGGCACTAAATTCCTGCAAAATCTATCCAAAAGCAATGTGATGGATAAGCTGACACAAGGTGCTGCGATATTGGGATTGATGGTTGTCGGCGCTATGCCTGCAACTTTGATGTCAATCAAAACGCCATTGTCTATTGGCGGATCATCCTCTGCCGTCACCGTGCAAAGTGTATTAGACCAGATCGTTCCGGCGATGATACCCTTGGGATTGACCTTCCTGGTATATTACTTTGTTAAAAAGAATGTAAAAACCACCTACCTGCTGCTGGGCTTATTGGGGCTTGGCTTTGTGGGCAGCATAATTCATCTTTTTGTATGATGATCAGCGGTATAGGCGTTTCTCCCGGCATTGCGATAGGCAAAGCCCGCGTGATCAGGAAGCAGGCGGCTGTGCTGACAGGCACCCTATTGCTGAACGACGACGAAATCACCATCGCCATAGAAAAGTTTGATAGTGCCGTTGCTGTTTCGGTGACTGAAGTGGAAACAATGATGGCTAATCATAACGCCTCACAGGGCATGGAAGGAGTTGAAATACTTGAAGCGCACATCGAACTTTTGGGAGACCCGCAGATACGTGAAGATGTAGTAGAGAAGATCAAAACCGAGCAAAAGAATGTAAACGATGCAGTGATCGAAGTGATACAGGCAGCGGTAGAGATATTCAAAAGCATGGATGATGATTATATGAGCGCCCGTGCAGTTGATATAGAAGATATTGGCAACCGTATCATCAAAAATTTAAACCCGGTTAAAGAATCCATCGATCAGATAGATGAAGCCGGCACCATCATTATTGCTGAAGACCTGACACCATCGGATACCATCTCTATGGACATCACCAAAATTGCAGGATTTGCGACACAGATAGGAGGCAAAACATCCCATGCGGCAATCATAGCGAAGTCAAGAGGTATTCCGGCCGTGGTGGGTTGTGGTGAAGGTTTGAAATCAGTTCAGGATGGAGACAATCTTATTCTTGATGGGCAAAGTGGCGCGATCATTATTAATCCAGATAAAGCAACCATAGAGGATTTTGAAATAAAGCGCACTACATGGCTAAAGGAATTAAACTTGCTCAAGTCATTAAAAGATACGCCTGCCAATACCCTTGATGGAACAGAAATTCACCTGCTCGCAAACATTGCCGATGCATCTGAAATGGAAAACGCTTTGGAGTTTGGCGCGCAAGGATCAGGCTTGTTCCGTACCGAATTTCTTTTCCTGGGTCGAAATGATTTTCCATCAGAGGAAGAGCAATTTGAATTTTATAAAGCCGTCGCTCTAAAGGCAAAAGGTAAACCGGTCACTGTCCGTACGCTGGATATAGGTGGGGATAAGCAATTGCCTTATTTTAATTTTCCGGAAGAGCAAAACCCTTTCCTGGGTTACCGGGCTATCCGTTTGTGTTTGGATCGGAAAGATATTTTTATCACTCAACTTAAAGCCATATTACGGGCAAGTGTATTTGGAAAGCTGAAGATCATGTTCCCGATGATCGCTACGGTGAATGAAATACGGGCAGCAAAAGTTATACTGAAAGAAGCGATGCAAATGCTGGCCGATCAAGGAAGTTCATTTGATCGGGATATCAAAGTCGGTATCATGATCGAGATACCATCAGCCGCAATTATTGCTGATCTGCTGGCTAAGGAAGTAGATTTTTTCAGCATCGGCACAAATGACCTAACTCAATATACCCTGGCAGTTGACCGGATGAATGAGAAGATAAAAGACCTTTATGATCCGTTTGATCCGGGCGTATTGCGACTGATCGCCAACGTGATCGAACAGGGCCATAAGAACCATATCGAAGTAGGCATGTGCGGGGAATTAGCTGGTGACCCAAAAGCAACGTTATTATTGTTGGGAATGGGGCTGACAGAGTTTTCCATGAGCGCTTCATCTATTCCGCTGGTAAAAAGCATGATCGTCAAGACAAGTTTGACAGAAGCGAAAAAGATATATGAAGATGTGAAACAAATGGATAATTCAAAAGACATCACCAATTATTTGCAGAATAAAAACCAATGATATCAAGAGATTACATCATCACTTCGGTTGAGGGGATACATGCCCGCCCGGCGACGGCTTTGGTAAAGCTGACCAAGAATTATAAATCCATTATCAGCATCAAAAAAGGAGATAAGACGGTAAAACTAAACAGCCTGCTGAATATTCTTTCGCTGGCTGCAAAAGGCGGCGAAACAATTTCTATTATTGCCGAAGGCGAGGACGAGGCTACAGCAATGGAGGCAATCGACCAATTTTTTAACGAACATCTGAAAGACCTATAAAATCAACCCAATGAAAATCACTATTTGCAAAGACGAACAGGAATTTAATATCACCGCGGCATGGCGCATCATCGCACAAATGCTGGAGAAATCCAATGCAGTTATCGGCCTGTCAACCGGGCAAACCACCATCGATATGCACCGCATTGTATCGGAGATATATCAGAAATATCCATTTGACGTATCGAAGATTACCCTGTTCAATGTGGATGAATTGACCAACCTGTCGCGCGATTATGCGGGTAGTTGCTATACCATGATATTGAACCAGATCGCTAGTCCACTGGGTATCCCGGAAGAAAATTTCATCATGCCGCCAACGCTTTCCGATGATTTTGAAGCCGAAGCATTATTGTTTGAAAAACGCCTTGCCGAACGCGGCGGTGCCGATCTGCAAATGCTGGGCATAGGCAGCAACGGGCATATCGGCATCAACCAGCCGGGAACACCCTTCGAAAGCGAAACGTGGGTATCACCCATGGACCCTGATTTTGAAGCAAGGGTACGTCGTGAAACACAAGTTCCTGATTCGGTTGAACTGGGTGGACTAACTCGCGGTATCAAAAATATCATGCACACCCGCAAAGTAATCCTGATCGCGAAAGGCAAGCATAAGGCAGAGATTGTCAAACAAGCTATTCTTGGTCCAGTGACAACGGATATACCTGCATCGGTAGTACAATTGCACCCGAATTGTGAAATTTTATTGGATGCGGATGCCGGGGCGTTGATAGCAGAGAAAGCGAAGGAGAGAGGGAATAATTGGTAGAAGTCATCAAAACAGATGAGTCACAAAATAGATTCAAATCGTATAACACTTGAAAATGGCTATTCATTAGACTTTGAATATCCCATAAAAGCTACACTAATTATACAAGGTATAATCATAATACTTGTTGAAAGCCCATTTCAAATAATTTATAACAAGAATGTATTCGCTATAAAAACCTCCGGCGATTTCTTATGGAGAATAGGTGATGTCGATTTATTTTACAGTGGAACAGACTGCCCCTATGTAGAAATAAGGATCAATGAGGAAGACGAATTGATTCTGTTTAATTGGTGTGATACGGCTGTTGTTGTAGACCCACAAACTGGTGATGTTCTGAGAACTTTGCTAACACATTGATCTTATTCCATCCCCCAACCCATCCCCTTACCCGTCATGTAAACAAAAGCCTCGGCAGCTTTTACACCCAGTTCTCTGCCACGGAAATCTTCCATAGCCGTGTGACCGCAGGCGTAAATGCCTGGTGGGTCCTGGCTTTTGTGACAATAAACGGCCTGTCGTTTTTGTTCCTGGGTGTCGGTGATATCCACATAATCAGTCGGGCGGAATATCATGGTTTGCTCACCAGTGCATACCTCAAAAAAGTATAACGGGAATTTTTTGCCTGAGCGCACCCATGTCTGAATCATTAACAAACTTGCTATCTGATGGTCTTTATGACTATCAACCGGCCAGTGGGTAAATACCAGGTCCGGCTTTTCATCGGCGATGATCTTTTGCACTTTCTGCAGCCAGGTATTGTCCATTATGGTATCGCCGTCTATCTGTCCAACAAAAACGTATTTGGTTTTTAATATGGCGCAGGCATTAATGGCTTCCTGTTTGCGGATGGCAGCTGCTTCATTATGGCTTTTGCCATCTATACCGGCTTCGCCTGTGGTAACGTAAATAATGGTTACATCATGGCCTTTGGCAACTAGTTTGGCCAGCGTACCACCACAGCCGCTTTCAGGATCGTCCGGGTGAGCGCCGAAGCAAATCACTTTCTTTTTTGAATTGGCTTCAGCAGGATTCGCATGTAATAATTGCGGCAGCGTGAGCAGGCCCAAGCCTGCGGCGGTGGTTTTTACAAAATTGCGGCGGCTGTTTGATGATGGTATCATAGTTATTTCATTTGAAACGAGTAAAAGCTCCCCTCCTTGGAGGGGGTGTGCAGGTTTGTGTAATGGCAGGGGTGGGTTCTACGTCACGCTCGAAGAACCCACCCCTGCCCCTCTCAAGAGGGGAATTGGATAACCCTAACAAGATTCTTAAGATACGATTTTATTCTATATCTGAAACGAATAAGCCACCCAGCGATCATGATGAGCCAAAGAGATCGGCACAGGAATCTCGACATCATCTTTCAATATGATCGGGCAGGAATGCTTGTTTTTATCGATCTCCAATTCAGCCTCCGGAAAAAGGGTATTCAACATAGCTAATGCAAAAACACGTACAGCTTTTGATTGATCATCAGCATCTGTGGAGTCGATTTTTTTAATGCCCCACATTACCTTTTCGAAATTATTAGTGTTATTGACCACGGAAAAAATAAAGTCATCCGTGATGATTGTTCGCGAATAGAAAATATGCGGACTAAAATCAAATACCCCCTTATAAACAGTATCATTATCAAAATCGCGTCCTTCAAAATCGCTTGTATTTCCACCAACAGGAGTTACCAATTCAGTGATCTTAATCTTGGAAGGAGAGAAGACCAGTTCAGGGTTGATCCTCTGCAAATATTTAAAAACAGACTCTTTTACCGACCAGGCCAGCCAAACAAATTGCTCAAAAGGAAGCCTGTCCGAAAATTGCTCGTCGTACAGAGCCTTTTCAGTTTCGGTAATGATCTTGCTGTAAAAGTTTTGCTGTTTGGTGCGGGCAACATTGATAGCCTTGAGCGCTACAATATCATTGCCCGTGCTGATCATTTTATTTTTGGTTGATTTTTTCGGTGATCACATCCAGGCAGCTGCCTACGTTAGTCATTTTATCAGCCGAATCGTAATCAATTTCTATATCGTATTTAGCTTCTGCGTCAATAATAATGTCAACCAAATTGGCCGAATTAATTTTTAAATCTCTTATCAGGTCTGTCTGGTCGTTAATGCCGGCCAGCATCTCCTTATTTACGGTATAAGGGGCAATTACCTTTTTAAGCTCATTTAAAGTCTCTTCTCTGGTCATTAATTGTTAAATTTTGAAAATATTAAACAGGAATTAACGTCGCCAAAACCAAAATTCGCCTTAGCAACAATGTTAATTTCCTTTTTTATCATACTAGTCGGCAGGCTGTCAAGGCTCACCATATTTATTATCTCCGGATTTGGATCCTCTAAGTTAATATTTGGATGCACAAACTGATGAAATATTTGCAATACGCATGCCACAGATTCTATAGACCCTGCCGCACTCAAACTATGCCCTACCATTGATTTCAACGAGTTGGTTAACGGGAAGTCCTTGCCACTTCTGCCTAATACCTGGCTCCAGTTCTGTATTTCCTGTCTATCGGCCATAGTCGCTGTAAGGTGTCCGCTAATCAGGTCAATATCATTGGCTTGAATGCCCGAATTGTGTATAGATTCCTCGATACAACGAATCACACCCGTGGAATTAGCTGCCGTCATAGAACCTCCGCCACGTTGCCCGCCCGAATTAGACGAACCGCCCAATACCTCAGCATAAATTTTAGCACCACGCTCTAACGCAAAATCAAGGTCTTCCAGTATAAGCGCTGCTGCACCCGATCCCGGAACAAAGCCGCCTGCTGTTGCGCTCATAGGCCGCGACGCCCTTTCAGGCTGATCGTTAAACTTGCGCGATAATACCCGCATTGAATCAAAAGTTCCGAAAACGTAAGGGTCTATATGCTCGGCGCTCCCAACTACCATGCGTTGAGCGTAGCCGTGCTTAATATACTCGTAGCCCATCAATACCGCCTGCGTACCCGTTGCACATGCCGAGGAATTGGTGATAACCTTGTTTCCCAAACCCAAACGGCCTGATATATAAGAAGTAACACCGCTGTTCATGGTTTGTTCTACCACGCGCGAGCCTAATTTTTTCGACTCTTTATTGTCGACGCGTGTGATCACGTTCTTCATGGCCTGAGTATCAGGCGTGCTATTCCCGAAAACGCAGCCGGTTTCCCAGCGTGGCTCGTCGGTATCGAAAGTCATACCCGAATCGGTCCAGGCATCCATTGCTGCGGTGATGCCGTAGCCTATATTAGTGCCTTTAAGACCGTAGAAAGTGACCTCTGAGATATAATTGCGCAGATTTTCCCACTCAAAAGCAGGTTGTCCCGCTACCTGGCAGCTCATGTGTAGCTCCTGGTACAGCGGTATAAATTTTATCCCCGAAATTCCATGCTGTATAGCATTTAAAAAAGCTGGTATCCCTATTCCGTTAGGCGCCACAATGCCTAAGCCGGTTACCACAACGCGCCTGTTCATCTTTTAATATCCACCTTTTTTACAATGCCCGAAAACATTCCTTTTGCAATTAAATCATTAGAACTGTCCCACATTTCGACATAGCATTTTAGCTTGCCGAAACGAAAATATTGTTTTTTTGAGACAACCGTCACCTTTTCGCCCGGTAAAACCATTTTATGGAACGAAATATCGGTCGAGGTAAATAATGGAAAATTCGTTTCCTCTTTACCTGTGGTTGCCTCTTTTGATAACAAAAATATACCCAATGTTACCAATCCTATCTGCGCCATTATTTCGGTAATGATCACCCCCGGCGTAACCGGGTTGCCTACAAAATGATCCTCATAAAAAAAGGAATCGGGCCGCAAAGTATAATCGCCGGTTGCCCCGTCCTCATCCAGCTCAGCGATATGATCCACAAAGCGGAAGGATGATTTATAAGGAAGCTGGTCGAGTATATCCTTAAACATAATGTGCAAATATGCGAATGTGCGAATGTGCAGATGAAAAAATCATGATAGTTAGATTATGAAAATTGAAAAAGTAAATTCCTCATATTATAAAATTAATAAATCAATTTGCACATTCGCACATCTGCATATCCACTTCATTTGCACATCCACGCATTTGCACATCTGTTACCTGCAGTGTTCCCCTCCGTCCACATGGATCAATGCGCCATTTATCCAAAAGGCATCATCGCTGCATAATAACGCGATCACTTTAGCCACATCTTCCGGTTGCGTCATTCTGCCCATGGGGTTGCGGGTTTTGCCGATCTCCAACAGTTTTTCGCTTCCCGGTATCATTTTTAACGACGCCGTAGCTGTAATACCAGCTTGTATCAAATTTGTTTTTAATCCGAAGTGCGCAAATTCTACAGCCATGTATTTAGCCAGACTTTCCAACGAGGCTTTGGCTATAGAAACTGCTGCGTAACCATCCCAATGTTTGTGAGCACCTTCGCTTGTTAGGCCGATAACGCGTGCATCGGGATGAAAAAGCTCTGCGTCGAGTATGCATCGTGTCCAGTCTAATAAACTGTTAGCCATTGCGTAGCTCGTAAACTGGATATCTTCTGTTGAAAGTTCCTCATTGGTATCCTTAACACCCGCCAAAGGCTTCAGGTTTCCCCGTGCGATGGAGTGCAGCAACAGTTTTACCTTATTTTTTGAGGTTTTGCTTTCAATCTTAAATCTTTCCAAAAAAATCTCCCGGCCTTCAGTGCTCAGGGCATTGATATTATAAGGGAGAATGGTGGTATTATTTTCAGAAGCTATCTTTTCGAATTTTCCCGCTAATGCTTTCTCGCCAATTGAGGTCTCACGGTATAGCACCGCTATGTTCATTCCCTTCTGAGCCAGTTTTTCAGCCGCGGCAAATCCAAACCCACTCGATCCTCCTAAAATAATAGCCCATAAGCCGGACAATGGCGCGTTATTACTCACTTCAGAAATTTTAAACTTTTGTATGCTTAGCTTGTCTTAACAGGGGACTTAATCAGCTATAAACTCGTTGCTTCTAAAAATGCAGCCTCAAAGTAAGCAAAAGTTAATTAGTTTTTAAGCATAATGTTGCAATATAAGCCACTTTTTGAGGTTAATATTGAATTTATAAGTGTAAGTATAACAGCTAACAGGTTGCCCCGCCATTTATTATTTATTATGTTTGGTATCGCTTAATATATGAATATAAGACTGAAATCAGGATTCATAAGCGTTATTTTACTGCTCTTCATATCAGTAAAAATAAATGCGCATCCACAAAAATTTGAAAAGGCTGAGTTTTATGAAGTGATGAAATCGGGCACGTTGGAAACCATTACCAATGAGCTGGAGGCCGTCAAATCAGCACCCGAAAAAGAGCGTGAGGGGTATGAGGGTGCACTATTGATGAAGAAAGCCGGATTACTAAAAAAAGCCAAGGATAGGCTTGCTTCGTTCAAACAGGGGCGCATCAAACTGGAAACAGCATTATTAGCTGATCCTGAAAATACAGAGTTTCACTTTTTGCGGCTTGCAATTGAAGAGCATGCTCCGAAGATCGTAAAGTATCATTCGGATATTGAAAAGGATAAGGCTATCGTGATCAAAAATTTCAAGAGCCAATCCCCGGCGGTGCGCCATGCAATTTTAGACTACTGCGAAAATTCAAAGGTGTTGCACAAGGAAGATTTCTAACTTTGCCGCAGAATGGATAAAAAAGTATTGGCTATTTATTATACGCAATCGGGACAAATGGGTGATATCATCAACTCATTCACAGCTCCGATAGCCGAAGCTGGTGCAATAGTAGAAAAAGTTCAGGTACAGCCTGTTACAGAGTATAAATTTCCGTGGAAAGGCAATCATTTCTTTTCGGTAATGCCTGATTGCGTGTTAAGTGTGCCGACTGCTTTGCAGCCATTCGAGTTGAAAGAGAAATCTTACGATTTAGTGATGCTGGGCTACCAACCCTGGTTTTTGTCGCCGAGTATACCATCAAATTCTATCATCAATAGCCCGGAATTTAAGGCGGTGTTAAAAGACACACCTGTGGTTACCATCAGTGCCGGGCGTAATATGTGGTTGAATGCTTTTGTCCGAATACGGAAATCGCTGAAGGATGCCGGAGGTAAATTAGTAGGTAATGTTGCTTTGGTTGATAAACATTTGAACCCGATAAGCTTTATTACGATATTCTACTGGATGCTTACGGGCAAAAAGGAACGTTACCTGAATATTTTCCCGAAACCGGGAGTGTCTGATGAAGATATTAGAAATACGTCGGTATTCGGAGAGATTGTCGCAACGCATTTAGAGACAGGAGATTGGAATAATTTGCAGCAAGAACTTTTGGACAAAAAAGCTGTTGTGGTAAAATATCCGCTGATGTTTATTGAAGGGAAGGCAAAATTTATTTTTGCGGCCTGGGCCAAGTTTATTGCCAAGCGGAAAAACAAGGCGCCATGGATATCGGCCTTTAAATATTATCTTTTTGTTGCGCTGTTTTTAGGTGCGCCTGTTCTTCTTATTTTAGATGCAATTTTTATCAGGCCATTTTCAGCTAAACGAATAAAAACCAAGAAACAAAACTATTTACAAGTAATATAAAATATGTCTAACCAGGTTTATATAAACGCAACTTCTGCATATTTCCCAAACGGGCCGGTGGCGAACGATGAGATGGAGGAGTATCTGGGTTATATCGATGGCCGTCCGTCCAAATCGAAAAAGATCGTGCTGCGCAATAACGGTATTACCAACCGCTATTACGCGCTGGACAAGAACGGCAAATCGACCCATACCAATGCGCAGATGACCGCCCTGGCTGTGAAAGAATTATTTAAGGATGATCCTGAGAAAATAAAAGAGATCGAACTGCTTTCATGCGGCACCTCATCGCCCGACCAGGTAATGCCAAGTCACGGTGTAATGACCCACGGTTGGCTGCCCGAAATGGAGTCGATAGAAGTGGTATCGCCGGCAGGTGTTTGCTGCGCCGGAATGCATGCTATCAAATTTGCTTACCTGGCCATCAAAGCCGGAGAAACTAAATTGGCAGTTGCTACAGGTTCAGAAAGATTCTCGGGTCTGTTGGTTTCAGATGTATTTGAAGAAGAAGCACAGAAACTGAAAGAGATGGAGGAAAATCCTTTCATTGCTTTTCAGAAGGATTTTTTAAGGTGGATGCTTTCTGACGGTGCATCAGCGTTCTTAATGTCAGACAAACCTAATGAGGACGGGTTAAGCCTGCGTGTCGACTGGATAGAAGGGGCATCATTTGCCAACGAAATGGATACCTGTATGTATATGGGCGGCGAAAAGATGGAAGATGGCTCATTGAAAGGCTTTATGGATTATACGCCTGAAGAGATCATGAATAAGTCCATCTTCAGTGTGAAACAGGATATTACTCTGCTGAGCGATAATATCGTTCACCTCGGTGGTAAAAAAATAAAGGAGATAATGGATAGAAGAGGCCTTGGTGCCGCTGATGTAGATTACTTCTTACCCCACATCTCCAGCGACTTTTTCAGGACAAGGATATATGACCTGGTAGAGATCTACGGCGGCGGCATTCCATATGAGAAATGGTTCATCAACTTATATACAGTAGGTAATGTTGGGGCAGCATCTATCTTCCTGATGATCAACGAGCTGTTTAATAGTGGCAAGTTGAAGAAGGGCAACAGATTATTGTTGTTAGTTCCGGAAAGTGCGCGTTTCTCTTACATGTATGCCATGTTGACTGTTGTTTAAATAAAAATAGGGTGTCACACTGAGCCTGTCGAAGTGCAGCGCGTAGAGGCCTGCCCACCATGCTTCGAGAGCCTCAGCATGACACCTACTTTAAATCTTTATAAATCCATGAAATCCCATAATCGTGTAATATGAAGAAGGAAAATGTGCCACAGGATATGGGTGCGCTTGGGAAGATCACCAAAGAAGTTTGCTATGCCACCGATAGCAGTGGCAAATACGTGACCGAACTGAGCAGTGGGTGGGATGTGAAGATTGGTGCATTGGATGTGGCCTGGAAGGATGTGGAAGAACGCATTGCTAAAGCAAAACAGAGGGTACTGAACGGAGAAGCCAGTCCGCTGTTGTTTTTTATGGAATACCGGTTGATGGATATGGAGATACTGGCAGGCTATTCCGGATTTTGGAAATGGCAGGTAAAAAGGCATTTGAAACCCAACGTGTTTAAAAAACTATCTGATAAAAAACTTGAAAAATATGCCGACGCCTTTAACGTAAAGGTGGAGGATCTAAAAACCATGACTGTGCATGAAGCTTGATTTTGAACACCGCCAGTCGGCACATTGCGAGTCAGGAGTTACAAGCAGTTTACTACGCGAAAGCTCATTAAATAAGATAACCGAACCATTGGCCTTTGGCATCGGTGCGGGGTTGTTTTTCTGTTATATCCCGTTGATCAAAATAAATAATGGTCCGGCAATAGCATTTCGTACTTTTCCCGGACTAATATTTAAACGTACCTGCAATGCCTTAGGCATCCCGGTGATCCGCAAAAAATTCAGCTCAAAAGAACAGGCTGAAAGCTATTTGCTTGAGCGATTAAAGGAAGGGCATCCCGTTGGCTGCCAGGTAGGGGTGTACTATTTATCTTATTTCCCACGCGAATATCGTTTTCACTTTAATGCACATAACCTGATCGTCTTTGGCAAGGAAGATGATAATTACCTCATCAGCGACCCGGTAATGGATACGCCAACCAAGCTGACCAGCTATGAGTTGGAACGCGTCCGTTTTGCAAAAGGTGCATTAGCGCCTAAAGGGCAATTGTATTATCCTCAAAGCAAGGCTGTGATTACTGATGAGCAGATAAAGAAAGCCATCATCAGTGGCATAAAATTAAATGTGAACCAGATGCTGCGTATACCCGGTAATTTTGCTGGCGTGAGTGGCATCAGGTATACAGGTAAGAAAATAAAGAACTGGCGCGATAAGTTAGGGCTTGAAAAAGCAGGTTCCTACCTGGCGCAATTGGTGCGTATGCAGGAAGAAATAGGTACCGGTGGCGGCGGTTTCCGTTACATTTACGGGGCCTTTTTGCAAGAGGCGCAAGCCTATACGCACAACGACCAACTGCCTGAAATATCAAAAATATTTACCCAGGCAGGCGACCTTTGGCGCACGGCAGCCGTACATGCAGCAGGGATTTATAAAGGGAGATTAGGCAGTCAGGAAGATTTTAACCAGATGGGCGATTACCTGATCGAAATAGCTGAGCTTGAAAAGAATGCTTTTCTTGCTTTAAAAAACATTAAATGGTAGCAAACAGCGAACTGGCGGTAAACATCGAAAATCTGGGATTTCATTACCCAAGTAATGATGGCGTTGTTTTCTCCGGCCTGAATTTGAAGGTGCGGAAAGGAGAACGTTTCGGCCTGTTTGGTCCTAATGGTGCGGGTAAAACTACGCTGCTTAGTTTGATGACAGGCTTGCTTTCAGCCGACTCAGGTACGATTACCTTATTGGGAAATGATGTCCGCAAGAAAAATAACGATGTCAATAAACTGATCGGATTTGTTCCACAGGATTTTTCATATTACCAGGAACTTAGCCCGGTTGAGAATTTGGAGTTCTTTGGAGCATGGTCGGGGTTGACAAAGCAGCAGATCAAAACCAGGACAGATGAACTGCTTCATATCCTTGGTCTTGAAAATGTGCGCAATAAGCAGGTAGATAAATTTTCAGGCGGGATGAAACGCAGGGTTAACCTCGCCATTGGCGTAATCCATAATCCTGCTATTTTGATATTAGACGAACCAACGGTAGGGGTAGATGTGCAGACCCGTCACGCCATTATCAACTACCTGATGGAATTGAACAAAAACGGAACAACGTTAATTTACACCTCGCACCAATTGAGTGAGGCGGAAGGCTTATGTGAGGAAGTGGCTTTGATAGATGTCGGAAAGATCATCACGCAGGATAGTCTAACCAACTTGTTAAAAGAGCATCGGCAGGACAGTTTGGAGGATCTGTTCCTGAGCCTTACCGGAAAGGAGTATCGGAATGATATTTAAGCTCTGGGCTACTATAAAGAAAGATTGCCGGGTGCTGGTCCGCGACGGTATCGGGCTTTCGTTGATGTTTATTATGCCTATTGTGCTGGTTGTTGTAGTAACGGATATTCAGAACAGCACTTTCCAGCTCATCAACAAAAATAAAATGGCCATCCTGGTTTGCAACCGGGACACAGGTGAATCTGGTAAACAACTGATCGATGCGATCAATAAGATAGGATTGTTCAAGGTTTACAACCTGCCTAAAAACCAGGATGTAAAAACTATTGCCGATTCCATGAAGGATAAGGACGCTTTACTGAGTGTAACCATTCCCGAAGATTTCACCAAAAAGGTAAAAGCGAAGGCGAAAAGCGTTTCCAATAAAGCAATGGTCAGCTTTGGTTTACAGGCCGATTCTGTCCAAAAATATTCAGGTGATGTAAGTCCGCTTACTTTATACTATAACCCTGTTATTCAGGAGCAATTGCGTCTTTCTGTAAAAGGAGGCTTGCAAAGCGCCTTGCAGATAGTAGAAAGCCGCGAGACTTTACGTACGCTTTATTTTGCTATCAACGAAAAACGACTGCCTGAGAAATTGGAAAGTGAGATGCTGAGTAATAAAGCAGCCATCAACGAAATACCAGTATCAAAAAATGGCACTTTACGCGCACCAAATGCCGCGCAGCATAATGTGCCGGCGTGGACGATCTTCGCTATGTTTTTTGTTATCATGTCCCTTGGTGGTAGTGTTGTCAGAGAAAAAGTGAGCGGTAGTTTTGTCCGCCTCAAGACTTTACCAACCAATTTCGTCATAGGCTTGTTATCCAAGCAGATCACTTACGTGGCGGTTACGGTAATACAGGCGGTAGTAATATTTGCCTTAGGCATCTGGGGATTTCCGCTGATGGGTTTGCCGGGTTTAAATATTCCACTGGATGTATTTGGCTTATTAGTTGTAACCATCATTTGCGGATGGTGCGCCGTAAGTTATGCAATTTGCGTAGGGGTATTTGCCGAGTCGCACCAGCAAAGCAATGGTTTTGGTGCTATCTCTATCGTGATACTGGCCGCTATCGGCGGTTTAATGGTACCAAGCTTTGCTATGGATACTTCTTTAAAAACGGTAGCCAACTTTTCGCCGATGCATTGGTGCCTGCAAGCCTACTATGGCTTATTCCTGGAAGGAGGCAAACTGACCGATGTGATGCAATACCTTATACCGCTGGTACTGATCACCTTGGTATTGCAATTGATAACCTTTTTAGGGTTGAAACGAAAAAATTTAATATAATTACGGAATGGAACAGAATACAGAGCTGAAAGAGAAACTGAAAAGCCAAATCATATTATTTTTAAACTTAACTGACCTCACGCCAGCCGATATTAAGGACGATGAGCCTTTATTTGGCGATGGTTTAGGTTTAGACTCCATAGACTCACTGGAGCTCATCGTATTGCTGAAAAGAGAATACGGTATCAACATCCAGGATCCCAAAGAAGGCCGCAAAGTTTTGGTAGATATTAATTCGATGGCGGAATATATCGAGCAGCATCGGACGAAGTAGTTAATTGATAATCGGTTAATCAGTGACCGGGGATTAGTTTTTTCCAACCCCAACACTGGTTTCAGTCTGTGACTGGAACCTACGGATAACGACAGTTTGTAACTGTTGGCCAAAAAAATCAATGCCATAATTTTCACATTTCAAAAAAACTCATTACATTCATACTTAATGAGTTTTGCCAGGAACCTTTTCATGCTGCTGCTGTTGTTTCTTACTGCAAACGTGTATGCGCAGGAACGATATACTATTGGCGGAAAGGTAAAAGATGATAAAGGCCAAACCCTGCCAGGCGCTACGGTTTTTTTAACCGGAACCAAAATCATCACAGCTTGTAACAATTCAGGTGAATTCGTCCTTTCGGATGTGACCCCGGGTACGTATCAACTGGTGGTGAAGATGGTGGGTTTTATACCGGAAACTGTTCCGGTGACGCTGAAGAGCGGTAACCAATCATTCACAGTCGTTCTAAAGCCTAAATCAAATCAGTTGAATGAGGTCAACATCAGTTTTGACCCCAATTGGGACGAACATTATGCTCAATTTAAAAAGCAGTTTTTGGGAACCACACCTAATGCATCCGATTGCAAAATATTGAATCCAAAAGTTTTGCATTTCCGTTACAGCAAACGATCAAAAAAACTTACAGCAAGTGCAGACGATTTTATCGAGATCGAAAACGGCGCGTTGGGTTATAAGATCAATTACCTGCTCAATAATTTTGAATATAATGATAGCACGCATGTAACCTGGTACCAGGGCTCTCCGGCATTTGAAGAGCTAAAGGCAAAATCAGACAAACAGCGGGATCTATGGCAGAAAAACCGGGCAATGGCTTATAACGGATCAATAACTCATTTCATGAAATCCATATATGATGATAAGGTGATTGGTGAGGGCTTCAGAGTATATAAGGTAATCAATAAGCCACACGCAGGAGTGAGATACGACAAAGATAAGCCGGTTGTCTTTGATCAGCGACCGATCTTATTCGACTCACTATTGACTGTAACCGAAAAGAACTTTAAGTCGCTTACGTATAAGGATTGTTTATTTGTTATCTATACAAATGAAAAGGAAGCTTATCAGTTTAAAGACAGCGAGTATCAGATTGACAAACCCAAAGGTGCCAAAGTACCAAACGGACAATGCTCTATGGTGAACCTGATGGAGCCTGGCGTAACTATAGATGAAAATGGCAATTTCAGTAACCCGAATGCGCTTTTGTTTGAAGGCTATATGGCCTGGGAACAGGTAGCTGACCTGATGCCGCTGGAGTATAGTTCAGAAAAATAAGACCGGTTATATTCTTATAAAACTTCCCTGCAATTTGAAATAAACAGTATCCGGATTACTTAATTTGGCGTTGACTATAATACTACTTTCTTCAGTTCCTTTATACGTAATATCCAGTTCGACACGCGACGTAACTTCCGGATCGATCATCGTCATAAATTTGAGCTGGTCTGCTTTTTTAAGTCGGAGAGAAGTCTGTAAAATGCTTTCCAAAACCTCTTTGGTGATCTGCAGCATACAAGCCCCAGGTACAACTGGGTGCCCCGGAAAATGCCCTATCAAAATTTCGCTATGTGAATTAATACCCAATGTTGCTTTGATAACGCCGCCCTCATGGGTTATTTCTTTGATGCTGAACAGGTCGTTGGTTATTTCTGCCATGGGTTTTGATCAGATGGAGGAGACCAACATCAACGAATGATATTTATGCAGGTAGTGATTATAGATCAGTACTTTTTTGGGTGTCTTATCATTGATCTGCCGTTCGATAATTGCCTGTGGAGTTACTCCTTTTTTTAGAACATTAGCCGCCAACCATAAAGCAAATGATGATGAGGTGGAATACTCGCCGCACAAATGCTTATAGTTGGCTAAATTGTTGTTTTTTAAGATTGACGAGTCTAATTGTTTGTAAACACAATCATTCTTTAAATCACCATTTTTTCCGGTGATTACTAAGTCGATATCATCTGGTTTTAAATTATTTTCAGCCAGAAATTTGGTAATTCCCGCTTCAATATCGTCGATATTATAAAGTGTCTTAATTGCGCTTAACTCTGCCAGGTTACTATCGGACGCTTTATCACTTAGCACGAAAAATGCTGCACCTTCTCCACCTATAGAGCCTTTGGCTTCGGTTGATAGCAGTTGCAGGTTGGAGGTGGGTTGACGCCTATATAATCCTAAACGTGTCAGTACTTTAAAGCTTGTTTCTACCATCTCCTCAGTACCGCCAACCAAAATATTATCGGCTTCCTGGTCACGCAAAAGCATAACGGCGTCAATCAGGGCGCTTTCAAAAGAAATACCTTTATGTACAAACGTATTATTATAACCATGACATTTCAGCATCAGTGCCACCTGTGCGGCGACTGTATTGTGGGTAGATTGAATAAAGGCAGTAGGAGGAAGCAGTTCTTCATTCTGCTCAACCATCCGGGTTAAAAATGTGATCGTGTCTTCCATGCAGCCAAAAGCGGTGCCTGTTATAATGGCGTCCGGGATCGCTACGTTAGCTTGATTAAGACAATCCTTAGCTGCCGCAACGCCCATTTTGATCACATGGCTCATTCGGCGTATCTGTTTCGGGTCGATGAACTCTTTGTAATCGGGCTCAATGGTGCTTAGACGCGTGCCGGTATATTCTACAATATCAGTCAGGAAATCTTCATTTCTGAAAGTCTTTTGCGGCGATATGCACGAGGCCGAACGTATATAAGTCTTCATATCAGGCCCTCGAAAAAATTAGAGATGTACAATTGCCGCCAAAACCAAACGAGTTGGACATGACATGATTGAGGTTTTGCCCTTTCAAAAATTTGGTTTCCGGTTGAAAAGGCAATTCGCTCATCTGCGTTTCAAAACGCAGGTTGGGGTAGATGATACCATGTTTGATAGCCAATACAGAAAACACAGCCTCAATACCGCCACTCGCTCCCAATGTATGCCCGGTATAAGACTTGGTTGAGCTCATCGGCGGATAATTCGGATCGAACAGGCGTTTAACGGCAGTGCCTTCTGCACTATCATTATTTGGTGTACCAGTACCATGCAGGTTGATGTAATCGATATCAAATGGCTTTAATCCGCTTTTTTCCAAAGCACCCTTCATGGCAAGGTATGATCCGGTACCGTCAGGAGATGATGCAGTTTGATGGTAAGCATCATTACTATTATTATAACCACTCAGTTTACAGTAAACAGGCTTAGTTAAAGTTTTAGCCACTTTTTCAGAAACCAAGACCAAATACCCTGCACCTTCGCCGAGATTAAGGCCTTCGCGGTGCTCATCAAATGGTTTGCAAAGCTGCTTGTCCAATATCATCAGAGTATTAAAGCCATTCAGTGTGAACTTGGTGAGCGCATCGGTGCCTCCGGCAATGACCACGTCCAGCAGATCATTTTTGATAAGACGTGCACCATAAAAAATTGCATTGGCTGATGATGAGCAGGCAGTGCTGATCGTCGTCATATAATCGCTGATGCCCAGCTTATCAGCTACGATCTCCGTCTTACTACCGCACTCATGGTCGAATACATTCCGCAGTTTACCTTTGTTATTGTCAGCCAGGAAATCAACAAAGAAATCCTCGCTCTTGTCCATCCCACCAACAGTATTAGCTGATACGAAGCCTGTGCGTAATGATCCGAAGTCAGGTATTGCTGCATCATCCAATGCCTCGCGTGCAGCTACTAAACTTAATAACGCTGTGCGGCTGGTGTTCGGGGATAACCCTGTCATAGCAGCCAGATCCTCGTTGCTTAATTTTACTTCAGCAACAGGAAGTTCGCCTTTGTGAATAGTGTTCAGCATCGTAATAGCACCCATGCCCGCCTCTTCCTGTTCAAACGCACGCAGGTGCTCGGCAACATTGTTCCCAATGCCCGAAATTACCCCTGCGCCTGCTATATATACTGATGAACCCATATTTTGTCTACCGTAGAGACGCAATGCATTGCGTCTCCCTGCGTCCCTGCAATTTTAAATTGTTTCGAATATACTATTGATATTTTTTATTGAAAATGGCTTAGACCCATCAGTTGGATTTTTCTCAACCAGGTACAAGGCCGCTTTATAATCCTGGCCCAGTGCATCCACCCAACCGCAAATGCAGGCTTTCAGAATAGTGTTATCCAAAAGATAGTCTACCTGCCCCGCAAGAAAATCTGCATTAAACTGATCCTGGATATAAAACCCATGTTCGCCCTTAAAATTATTGCGAATGCAGATCTCCCCAATCACAATATTAGGCAGGGTATAAACAAACAGCGACGGACTTGCAATTTCCTTAGCCGACTCAAAATATCTGATATCGTTATCTAAACTGGAATTCCGGTTAGCTAAAACCAAACCCACTTCCTCAGGCTGATATTGATCCTTCTGAAAACTATCCTTCAGCAACACTTCCGAAGCCAGCCAGCCCAGCTTGCTCAGGTTGTCCATTTTATAAAACTTGGGATAATTCAACTGAAAGTGCTGGTAAACAGAAAGCAGGAACTCAGCCATGTCGACGTCCTTGTTTTCAAAAAGCGAAGAATCGTCTTTAACAACAGTTCCCTGCTCAATTACGCAACTGCATATGATATGATTTTCTGCCAGCAATGTTTGTCCTTACCTTATCTGCCCAAAAATATTTATTATTTGCCAAAAATCACCGCAGCATTACATCCTCCAAAGCCGGATGCTGTTTTTAAGAAGAAATATGTTTCGGTCTTTAATGGAGAAGAAACGATATTCACAGATTTCGTAACGCCAGCTTCCTTAAAACCGGGTGTCGGTAAAATTAAGTTTTGTTTCAGGGATTGAAGTGAGATTATAGATTCTATTAATCCAGCAGCCCCCAAAGTATGTCCATAATAGCCTTTCAAACTATTAACAGGAACTGGTTGTAAACGCGATAAAGCAATCGCATTAGCCTCCATTTCATCATTATAAACTGTAGCTGTTCCGTGCGCAGATATAAAATCAATTGACTCAGGCGAGAGTTTTGCATCCAGCAGCGACCGATCAATAGCAAAGCTCAACTCCTTTCCAGTGCGTGATGGGCCAGAAATATGATTAGCATCATTGCTTATTGAACCACCTAACGCTTTGATATTTCCTGCATATATTTCATTGGTCGACAAGATGATCGTAGCAACCCCTTCGCCCAAATTCAACCCATCGCGCGACTTATCAAACGGCCTGCACACCTGCGGGCTTAATGCCTGGAAAGATTCAAACCCTGATAATATAAACGAAGAGACCACATCTGCCCCGGCTACAACGGCATTTTCATACTGGCCGGTTCTTAATAACCGCATACCTGTAATAATTCCCATTACACCTGAAATGCAGGCATTGGAAATGATAATTGGTATACTGGCGAACCCAAAATGTTCTGCAATTATTTTGGCGGAAGTTGATAATGCGATCCGCTTTTCCAACGCGGGCGTATGCTCTTCAGTCTCCAGCAAACTGATATTGCCTTTGGTTGAGGAAATAATCAGTATCGTCTTTTTATCCGTAGGGTCGACGTTGCTATTTTGCAGGGCTTCTGCTATCGAATCGATGAGCAACTGCTCGAATTTGGTTCTGCCTGCTCCAATCTGAATATCATCTTCATTGAAGAGTGAAGCAAAAAATGGCTTTGGCGAAATTACCGGGTTGTGCTGTTCTTTTACTCCCGAGATATTCTTTTTAAGCTGATCAAAATTCTCAGTAGTGGTTTTGCCGATTGGCGATAGCACATTATCAGCAACTACAAATACATCCTTTTCCATCTTACTTATTGCTGATAAACAATTTCATCTCACATTGTGCGAGTAAATTTCCATTATGCCACACTCTGCCAGAAAGTACGGTGATGTCGAATATCTGGTTTTCAACCCATATGCCGGTCTCGATCTCGTCGCCTGTTTTGGGCAAATCGAATATTTCAAAATGGCTTACCGCACCAATGTATCCAACGGCAACCGGCTTGTTTTCTGATTGCGCCACGTACCCCGCGCGCAAGGCTGCCGTTTGCGCGATGTTTTCCATCAAACCTGCTTCCTGAAAGACGCCATCTTTTACAAAAACATTATCGGGGTCAATTGTGAAACTGCTGCGGGTGTGCAATTCGTCCGTAGAAAGTAGTTTGCCCACCATTACAAAAGGCGGCTTTTGAGGAATCAGCGGGATGATATTTTCGACAGGCAGCATCATGTATACAAACCTCCATTGATAGATAGTACTTGCCCGGTGATATAAGCGGCTTCGGGTGATGCAAAAAATGCAGCGGCATGAGCAACCTCTTCCGGCAAGCCAAAGCGTTTTGCCGGGATCAAGGCTTTCAATTCTTTTTCGTCCAGGCCCTCGGTCATATCGGTTTTAATAAAGCCTGGAGCCAGAGCGTTAACAGTAATTCCTTGACGGCCAACCTCCTGCGCCAATGCTTTAGTCGCACCGATGACACCCGCTTTTGCAGCAGAATAATTGGTTTGACCAGCTAAGCCTTTTATACCCGAAAGAGATACGATATTGATGATTCGTCCGTATTTGCGTCCAAGCATGCTGTTCAATACCAAACGGGTCACCACAAAAAAGCTGTCAAGATTGGTTTTAAGCACGTTATCCCATTGCTCTTCACCCATCCAGGCCATCAGACTATCGTCGCGGATGCCGGCGTTGTTTACCAGCACTTCGATGTATTTATTGTCCTCGTTAGCTTCGATCCATCCGCCTAAAACACTTTTTACCTGCTCACGGTCGGCTACATCAAATTGCAATAGTTCGCCGCTTCCGCCGGATTGTGTGATCTGCGAAAGTGTGTTATTGGCTTCTTCGGCGTTACTTTTATAATTGATCAGCACATGATAGCCCAATGAGGCCATCTTTAAGCAGATTGCCCTGCCTATACCCCTTGAACCACCGGTGACTAACGCGCATTTCATTTTAAAAAACGGAGATATGGTCTGATTCTATCAGGAAGTCTTTTACTCTTGCCATTTCCTTGTATCGCGGCTGGTCCTCAATAAATTTAGGGAATATGGCACGAACTTTATCATACAATGACATCGACGAAGATGATAACCTGTCATGGCATTCCAGATAATCAATGGCTTGCAGGATGGTCATCAAATGAATGGCGAGTACCTCAAATGAATTATCAATTACACGTTTTGTCATCAAAGCCGCATTGCAACCCATGCTCACAATATCCTGGTTGTCGTTATTATTCGGGATGCTGTGTACATACATCGGGAACGACAGCGTTTGATTTTCTGCAACTGTAGAAGTAGCGGTAAACTGCATGCCCTGTATACCGAAGTTCAACCCAAGAACACCCAAATTCACAAAAGGCGGGAGCTTTTGATTTAGCTTGTTGTTTAACAGGTAATTCAATTGACGCTCGGCCAGCATAGATAACCGGGTGATTGCGATCTTCAGCTTATCCATCTCCAGCGATACGTAATCACCGTGGAAGTTACCGCCATGAAAAATATTATGATTGATATGGTCGATAACCGGGTTGTCGTTCACCGAGTTGATCTCATTTACTACCACATTTTCTGCCTGGTTGATGGTGTCATAAATAGGCCCCAAGATCTGTGTTACGCAGCGCAGGGAATAATACTCCTGCACCTTATCCTCAAATACTTCCTGATCAAGGTTATCAGGATTATACAAGTGCTCCGAGCGGTCGCGGATCATTTTACTGTCTTGCAAAATATCGCGCATCAACGACGCAATCTTATTCTGACCATTATGATGCTTTACAATATTCAGCTCATAAGAATAGTGGTCGTCAAACGCCTCGACGATCTCATTGATCATCGCCGAAAACAGCACCGACCAGCTTAAAAGCTTTCTCGCTTGTAAAATATTCAGCATGCCGATTCCGGTCATAGCAGAAGTGCCGTTCAGCACCGCCAAACCTTCACGGATATGAATAGAAAGTGGTTTGATATTGAATTTGTTGAATATCTCGATTGTCGGATGAACCGCGTCTTCAAATAACACTTCCCCCTCGCCGATCAGCACCAACCCTAAATGCGCCAATTGCACCAAATCACCGCTTGCACCTACACCGCCATGCTCATAAATACACGGGCAAATGTCATTATTGATCATTTCTCTCAGCAACTCTACCACATCAGTATGAACGCCTGAATAAGCCTGCATAAAGCTGTTCAATCGGGCTATCATCAATGCTTTTGAAAGTTGTGCCGGGATCAGTTTGCCACTGCCGGATGAGTGGCTGCGGATGAGGTTATATTGAAGTTGTAAGATATTTTCCTCGCTTACCTTATATTGCGCCATTGGGCCGAAGCCGGTATTGATGCCATAAATAAGTTTATGCGACGAGAATTTTTTAAGGAACTCAAAATTGGTATTTACCTTGTTTAAAGCGTCTTTATCCAAAACAACTTTCTCATTTCTAAATATCAGCTCAGCAAAATCGTTTAAAGAAAGTGCGCCTTGTCCAATAGGTGCCATGGGCAAAATTTATGTTTTTCGGGTTTTTAAATTAATGGCCTAAGGTAGGAAATAAGTCGGGAAGTCGGCAAGCCAGAAAGTCCGTAAGTTGATGCTCTTTATAATTTCTTTCGGGCTTCCGGCCTTATGCGGACTTTTCGGCTACAAACGTCTGTCAATAAACTTCACAGCCTTCCTGTTAGCCTCGTTAAATTGCATCTTCTGTATCTCTTCGGCACTAACGTATTTGATGTGCGGGCTTACGCGTAACCTTGCCTGCAAATAAGAACGGATACGATGGTCGCATTCTTCGCTATCTTCGGCAGGTACTACATAAAGTAATACCTGGTCGAGATCGATCTCGTTGGACGATACTTCAACTACATAATCAAGTATTTCCTCGCGTTCATTTAACAGATCAAATAGTGCAGGTGGGTAAAGTGTCGTCCCCTTGAACTTGATCATCTGTTTTTTTCGGCCCATGATAGATGACAAGCGCAAACTTGTTCTACCGCAGGCGCATGGCTCATCAAAATACATGCAGATATCGCCGGTTTTATAACGGATTAACGGCATGCCTTCCACGCCTAAAGTGGTGATGGTTACTTCCCCGGCGGTATAAGGCTCTACCGGTTGATCATTTTCGTCCAGTAACTCTACTATCACCAATTCAGGCTGATAATGCCCGCCTTTGCCTTCACCGCATTCGGTAAAGGCTGTTTGCATTTCGGTGGATGCGTAGGTAGAATATAATTTGATATCCCACGATTCGGTGATCTTTTTGCCAAGCATGTTCAGCGAAAAATCAGTATTCCGGATATTCTCGCCTATGCAAATGGCCTTTTTAACCGAAGTTTTATTGATGTCGATCCCTGCCTCTTTAGCAAAATTGATCAGCTTTAATATAAACGACGGTACGGCAACTATAGCTGTGGGTTTTAACCGTTTAATGGTTTCCCATTGCAAAGCCGGTACACCCGGACCTAAGCGAATAATGCCAGCACCCAGCTTGCGAATGCCCGAATAATAGGCAATACCAGCCATGAACTGACGGTCAAGTGTCAGCATAAGCTGATAAATATCTTCTTTTGAGCCGTCGGCGCAGGAGAAAGAGTTGTACTCGTTGTAAGCCAAACGGTTCAGGTCATTTTCTGTAAGGGCGATGGTAACTGGTCCGCCTAAAGTACCCGAGGTGGAGGTGTATTCCACTACTTGTTCTGCAGGCACACATAAAAAATCGTTGTTACGCTGCTGCAGGTCTTCTTTATGTGTAGGTGGTATTTGAGCCAGGTCAGCAATGGTTTTGATAGTGCCAATATCGATCTGGTGCTTTGCAAACAGCTCTTTATAAAATGGCGAGTGTTGCGAAACGTATTGCAACAATTGCTGCAATTTTTGTTCCTGCATCTCAGTTTCCTTTACTATAGATTGTTTATCCCGTTCCTCTAAAAACGCCATTGCTATCTGTTTTTACTTTTTTCAAATGTAATAAAAATGCCTAAAGTGGGTTCTTTTGATGAGTATTAATGAACTTAATAACTACATTTAGGTTATTAGTTTAATTTTAACGCTAATTCAATTTACATGAAGTTTAGTAGATTTTTGATCATTGCGGCTGTGGCTGTTTTAAGTTTTGGTTTTGCAAAAGAAGCCAATGCGAAAACATTGGTTGGCCCGGTTGTCCTGTTACAACGCCGTCCGCCACCTCCGCCAAGACCGCCGCGTCATCGCCGACACCGCAGGTATTACAGGCATCATCACGGAAGTGTGCATATTCGTTTACCGAAACCGCCACCGCATCCAAGAGGACCCCTGCCTCCACCGCCACCGCATCCATAAAATAAAAATGCCTCTCTGATTTGGAGAGGCATTTTTATTTTATGTCGATATGTAGAGACGCGACGCATGACGTCTCTGGAGCGGTAATTTATTTGCTGAGATACATCACATTATAATATTCATCGGCCATACGTCCTGAATCGAACGCCGGAGCAACATCGGCGGCTGCTTTCCGAACGATAGATACCCATTTCTTCTGATCTTTATAATACAGCGGGCGGATATCATTATCTAAAATATCCATCAGTTCTTTAGCTTCGAGCATATCACGGTCGTGTTGTGGCAGGTTATCATCGCCCGGAGCGATCACGAAGCTGTTTTCTTTGTCCTTTGCAAATTCAGGAACCCAGCCATCAGGGAGCGAAAAGTTGATGCTGCCGTTCATAGCTGCTGTCATACCGCTGGTGCCTGATGCTTCGCGATACATCTTCGGGTTGTTCAGCCAAACGTCCGAGCCTTTTTTGAGTAATGCTGATAATCCCAATTCATAACCTGTAAGCACAGCGCAATTGGCAAATGGCCACATTTTGCGGATGATCTGGTTGAACTGTTCTATCGCACCGTAATCTTCAGGGTAGGGTTTGCCAGCCCAAATCAGTTGTACAGGCATTTCTGATGCATATACCAATTTGATAAAGCGGTCCCAGTCGTAGGTCATCAAGTCAGCGCGTTTGTAACCGGCAAAACGGCGTGCCCAAACAATGGTCAGCACATTTTCATCAAATATTTTCCCGCATTGATCGGCCACTACTTTGAATAGCTGGCGTTTCATCTCTTTTTTGCGTTTGATAATCGCCTCGTCATCTTTTCCGGCTAAGGCAGCTTCAAACTGATCGTCCTTCCAATATGTTTTGTTTTGTGCGTTGGTAATAGAAGTGATCTCGCAGATGCCTGGATTATGGTCCCACATCTCTCGCGCTACTTCGCCATGTAATTTGGAGACCCCGTTAGCTTTTTTGGCGAACTTTAATGCGGCCAAGGTATAGTTCAATCCCCAGCCGTCGATGCTCAGCACTTTTTTTACCTCTTCTACAGGGATGCCATAAAAGAACGACATTTTGTTCAACAGGTCATAGCTGTGCTCTTCATTACCCGCGGTTTCAGGCGTATGTGTAGTGAATATCACCCGCTTTTGTACCTCTTTTAAGCTCTTGAATTTGGAATACAAATAGAAGTTAAGCGGCAGGGAGTGCCCCTCATTCATGTGATAAATGTCGATATTCAATCCAAGCTTATCTATCAGCATAGCCCCACCAATACCCAGGATGATGGATTGAGCGATACGGGTAGCCTCATTCGAATCATATAGTTTATAGCTGATCGAGCGCGATTGTTCGTCATTTTCGTTCAGATTGGTGGTTAGTAAAAATATTGGAGCCGAGCCGAACGTCTCCGGATGCAGCAGAAAGGCCCTTACATACACAGGAGTATCATGAACCGGAACAGTAAACATGATGCCAGTGTCCTGCAAAAAGGAGTAACCTTTTTCTACAAACATCGGCTTCATATCGGCATTGGTTTCGCGCTGCTGGTCGTAGTAGCCTAATTTCCAAAGCATGCCTATGCCGATTACATTTTGCTTTAGCTCGTAGGCACTGCGCATATGTGAGCCGGCCAGGAAGCCCAAACCGCCGCTGTAAATTTTTAATGCCTGGTCGATGGCAAACTCCATTGAGAAGTAGGCAACTGCTTTTTTATATTTTGGATCGGGTTGATAACCGAATATTTCGTCTCGTGATAACATGTTTAAACTTTAATTTATTGATGGCAATATTAAAAACATTGGCCTGATTTGTTGATCCTATTTTATCCACAAAAGCTTATTTCTTAACGTACAGCTAGATTATTTGCCTTTAGCAACAGGCTCGGCCATTGCAGCGATGGCTTGCATAAACCAGGCTGCATGTGGTATCCATTGCTCTGTCCAGCGCCATTCGTTGCCCTCGGCTTCGGTTTTAAAATCAATGCCTGAACCATCGCCGTTACCATCCTTGCCTGTTATGCCATTGGAGATGCCACCTTTTTGCGAACCATGCCCAAAGCTTGAATGCATGTAAGGGACGTTGTTTTTACCGAATCCATACATAAAGCACATAGAATAGGGATTACACCCGGTTATCCAGGACAATTGCTGTGAAGCAAAACTCGCCAGGGATGCTTTAACGCCCCATGCACTTTGCGCCGGGTAAGCCAACCGACCACCAACAATTGCTGCAGTAGCCAATGAACCCAAACGGGCATCCTCGCCCTGCCACCACCAGCCGGTTTCATTTTCGTGAGGAATGAAAAAGCCATTTTTCACTTTGTCTTGATACAAAAAGCTTTGACGGGCATAACCAAAAGGGTTAGCCACTTCATGACTAACTCTTAAATTATAATCCAATGCCTTTTTAATGGTTTGCAAAGATTTAGCTTTTAAGGCTGGATCAGTTTCTTTGGTCAGATATCTTGATAAAGCCACAATTGGCATCCCTGCATCCGATGCGTGCCAGTAAGGACGATTTCCATCGTTTGCAATAAAATAACCTCTGTCGGACATGCGTTTGCTCAAATTATCAGCGCGTTTGCGGGCTTCGTCGCGATACGAGGTGTTGTTAGTGCTTATCCAAAGTTCTGTGGCAGCCATTAGCGCACAGTAATCGTCGAGAATGTTTTCTTTACCATCGTCATCATATTTGGTGTTGTTAGCCAAAAGATGCTCAAATGCGCGTTTGGCAGCGTCCAGGTATTGTTCCGAAGTGAATTCACCATGTTTTTTCATTCTCGAAATACGCGCCAATGCAGCTATCCCCATGCCGCCGCCTTCGCGGAAGGCAGCCTGGTATTCGTTGGTAGTTACGCTGTTGGCACGCAGGCCCACTACGCGGCGGTCGTTCGGGTTTTTGCTGAAATAGCTGAATACTGTTTCATAAAAATAGCCTTCCGTAGAAAGAGAGCGCATAATGTAATCAGCACCATAGCAGGCTTCTGTTTCCAATGAGTCTTTCAATCCCCATTTGGTAAGCAGGCCCGGAATCTTTTCATCCACGCTTACCATCGACCAGGTAACCAGCGGTATCTGCTGTGGCGACATAAAATTAGCGTACGACAAATGCGAAAAATACTTGCTCACATCACCCGATGCATCGCACCAGCCACCACGCAGGTCGACCGTTTTATCACTGCCATAAAGTTTGATATGTTGATCGGCGTCCAATTCCTCAGGTGTATTGGCTCTTTGCTTATTGTAGTAATGGATGATGGAAGATAACGTCAGTTTCGCCAATCCGTATTGTGTGATCTGGAATGGCTCCGAAGTATATTTTTTGCCTGAAATGGTAACAGTCAGCTTGTATTTGCCATCTATTTTGAACGATGAAAAATCAGCCTGGTAGAAAGTTTTATCCTTGTACCAATCTTCCACCTTTTGCGCCGCGCCGAGTAACCCGCTAAATGCAACTTTACCCGAACTGGCATCTACTATCGAAAATCCTGTTTTTGCGGGTAATACAGCATCAGAACCTATGACGGCCATTTTGGGCCCATTCGTATCAAAACCTATTTGGCTTACATAAATAACAGGTTCAGCGAAAACAGAAAGGGAAAGCATCAGCAATAGGCTGACGAGTACAGATTTAAGATATTTCATCGTATTTCAGGTTTTATGGTTTGGCTGAGGCCCAGAATATGGCATTGGTAAATAGTTTTTTGTAAGCGTCGTTTTGAAACAGGTCAGGAGAGTGGCCCATAAAAATATAGACGTTGCGCGCCTTTACATGCTCATTGCTCCAGATCACCGGGTGGTCGCCCATTTTGACATCTGATTTGGGGATATAAGAATTTTCATCCACGCTGGCTATCACATGCACATTTGGCCTCGGACTTTTATCATAGGTGTAAAATTCCTCGGTTTTGATCCAGAATGACGACGGAACGCCTTTCATTACCGGGTGTTGCTTGTCTTCCACTTTCACATCACCCTGCACAAAAGTGGCGATGTAGTTTTTCCATCTTATGCCGCCCATAAAGTCGGAGAACCACTGCCACATCGGGTATCCGTCAAACTCGCCTAAAAGTGTAGCATGATGAAATCCGATCCACCCGCCACGTCCCTCCTCAATATATTTTTCAAAGGCTTTAGCAGCTTCGGGTTTCCAGGCGTAAGGCGCATAATCCAGTTGGATGAACAACTGGTAATGGCTCAAAAACTCTTCATTTATCTTATCCGTGTTCTGGATATAATCGATGCTGAAATTACTGTCGGCTGCCAGTTTATCCAGCCATACTTTGGCTGCTTTGGAATATTCCACATGGTGGCCGCCGTTTTCATAAAGTGCGATGACATGGAAACGTGGAGCTTTCTGTTGGGCAAATGACAGGGAAAAAGTGCAGAGCACGACAAGGAGTGTCAGTAAATTCTTTCTCATCAGGTTAGATTTTATTCAAATATAGAATTGTTAGCGAAAGCTGGTGTCAAATCGCATCAAAAACAATATTTTTATCGGCAAACATGCCCTCATCACCTGCCATAAAGAAGATACGCCCGCTGCAATTGGTTGCCGTGATCTTTTTTACCGTTTCCGGCGGCCCTTACGGACTCGAGCCACTTCTATCTTACGCCGGAGAGCATGGCGCTTTATTATTGCTTTTGTTGACACCGATGGTATGGGATGTACCCGCCATTTTTACGGTATTAGAGTTAAACAGCATGATGCCTATAGAAGGCGGCTATTACCGCTGGGTGAAATATGCTTTAGGAACCCGTTGGGGATTTTATGAAGGCTGGTGGACTTGGCTGTATACCTTCGTCGACCTGGCAATTTACCCCGTTTTGTTTGTTGAATATGCCACGTTTTTCTTCCCTGAATTAGCTGCTTATAAGATACCGGTATGTCTGTGCATTATCTGGGCATCAGCTGGATTGAATATTTTAGGGATTGTACCTGTAGGGCGGGTATCGCTGATCCTGAGCGTGGCTGTATTGACGCCGTTTTTAGTGCTGATCATTGCTTTTTTCTATCATCATACCGGAGGCCTATCAATCCCTTCGCCATCATTAAAGGGTATCAGCTATCCATCCATGGGTATGGCTTTGTATACGGTGATGTGGAACTGCCTCGGTTGGGATAATGTGACCACTTATGCCGAGGAAGTTGAGAAGCCAGTTCGCTCGTACCTTATTTCCGTTTTTACAGCTTTCATTCTGGTGCTGGTCGTTTACTTCTTCGCGATACTTGTCGCACAGCAATCGCATATTGATCCTACTACTCTAACGGATAAAGGTTTTCCTCAATTGGGGGTATTGATCAGTGGCCGATGGCTGGGAATAATGCTTGCTGCCGGTGGGATGGCCAGTACACTTGGGATTTACGCAGCGGTATTGCTCTCCGTTTCCCGTGTGCCGAAAGTAATGGCTGACGATGGACTGTTACCCAAATGGCTGAATAAACTGCACCCCAAATTCGGAACACCTTATATATCGATCATCATTTGCTCCTTGGTGGTAAGCTTTATGGTGCTATGGACTTTTGCCGACCTGCTTATTATAGACGTTACAGTATATGGTGCCGGACTATTCTTAGAATATATCTCATTAATCCGTCTTCGTCTCATCGAACCTGACACACTGCGACCTTTTAAAATACCGCTTAACGTTTTCGGACTTTGTGTGATGGCATTGCTGCCATTGATAACCTATGCCGTGGCATTGTCCGGTGCTTTAGTATCAACAGGGAAAGGTATTATCCCCGCTGTTTTTGCTGTTTGTGCGCTGCTCACTGCTGAGTTGGTTTGGTGGATCATCAAATGGACAAAATTGCAAAGCGTGTAGAAGACGCGATGCATCGCGTCTCTACGAAAAAGGTTAATCTATAAAACTTAACATCCTTTTCCATAGTTATACTAATTGTAAAACAATTGGCTATGAGATCGATATGGAAAGGTTCGATTGGATTCGGACTGGTTAATATTCCTGTTAAATTGTATTCGGCGGTGCAGAGCAGCTCGCTTGAACTGGATATGCTCGACAGTCGCGACCATTCGCGCATCCGTTACCAGCGGGTGAACGAAAGCACCCATAAAGAAGTTCCTTATGACAAGATCGTAAAAGGCTATAAGCTTGACGACGACTACGTGATACTGGAAGACCGTGATTTTGAAGATGCCGCACCCGAAAAAAGTAAGGTGATCGAAATAGAAAGTTTTGTAGGTATATCAGAGGTCAATCCGATGTATTATGAGACATCGTACTATACTGAACCGGATACCAAAAACAGCAAAGCCTACGCACTTTTAGTAGAGGCATTACGGAAGACCGGCAAGGCAGGTTTAGCACGATTTGTTTTACGTAGTACCGAAAGCTTATGCATAGTTCACCCGGTTGAGCATGTGCTGGTGGTTACGCGAATACGTTTTGCACAGGAAATCCGTAGCACGGATGACCTGAATATCGATGATGATATTACAGTAGGCAAAAAAGAGCTGGACATGGGTGTTGCGTTAATCAAACAGTACGAAGAGAAATTTGATGTGTCGAAATTTAAGGATGATTACCACCAGGAACTACTGAAAATAATCGAAGCCAAAGCAAAAGGCAAGCGTCCTACCATCAAAAAGCTGAAACCGCAGAAGGCCACCAATAACGACCTGTACGACCAATTGATGCAGAGCCTGAACGCACGAAAGGGGGCATAATATGGGTTTGGCGGAGTATATCAAGAAGCGGGTTTTTACTAAGACTACAGAACCCAAAGGTGGCAAAACTGATAGCAAACATTTGGCGTTTGTAGTTCAGCGGCATCATGCCTCACACCTGCATTATGATTTCAGGCTTGAACTGGATGGCGTGCTGAAAAGCTGGGCCGTGCCCAAAGGCCCTTCAATGAATCCAGGCGATAAGCGACTAGCCATGATGGTGGAAGATCATCCGTTTGATTACAGGAAATTTCAAGGAATTATTCCTCAAGGAAATTATGGTGCCGGGGTGGTGATGATCTGGGATAAAGGAACTTATACCTCATTGGAAGAAAATAGAAAAGATGACATAAAAGCCTTACGTGCAGGACTGAAAGCCGGCAACCTGAAATTCAAGCTTAATGGTGAGAAATTGAAAGGTGAATTTGCGCTGGTAAAACTCCACAATGCCGAGGATAATTCCTGGTTGCTGATCAAGCATAAAGATGAGTTTGCTGTCACCAAAAAATATGATAGCGAAAGCTTGGTTCCTGCCGATGTGAAAAAGCTTGGGAATAACAAGCACGGTGAGGTGGAGGCTTCATCGAAACATGAGAAGATCAAACCAAAAGAAACTGAAGAGAAAGAAGAAGAAGCGGATGCTGAGGCGGCAGGTGGGAAAGCCTACACGCCCATGATGGCCAAACTGGAAGCTAAAGTTTTTGATGATCCGGATTGGATATATGAGAAAAAACTGGATGGCTACCGGGCTGTTGGATATACTGGTAACAAAGCAAAGCTCATTTCGCGTAATAATATAGACTTCAGTAAGGATTATAAAGATGTTATCGATGAGCTAAAAGTTATTGAGCAAGATGCTATCCTGGATGGAGAACTGGTGATCGAAGACAAAGAGGGGATAAGCAAGTTTCAGCATATCCAGAATTATAAGAAAGACACAACCGTCGGAACGCTGAAATATTATGTGTTCGATCTGCTAAAACTGAATGGGCATGATCTGCGTGGAATGGAATTAAGCAAGCGCAAGGAATTGCTCAAGGCGCTGATCGTTTCCCTAAAAAGCAAACGAATTATTTACAACGATCATATAACCGGCAAAGGAACAGAGCTTTTCGCCAAAGCAAAGAAAGAAAGTTGGGAGGGTATTATCGGCAAGGATATGCATAGTACTTATGCCAGTGGCAAACGGTCGGATAGGTGGCAGAAGTTTAAGTTGCAAAATTCTCAGGAGGCTATCATTTGCGGATTTACTGCTCCGACGGGATCAAGGAAACACTTTGGGGCATTGGTGCTTGGGATCAATGAAGGCAAAAAGATCCGATACATCGGCAATTGTGGGACTGGCTTTAATGAATCTTCGAGTAAAGAGCTGTATGAAAAAATGCATCAGTTCGAAACCGGTCAAAAACCTTTTGAGGAGAAAGTGCATCAGCGTACAAAAGTAACCTGGATAAAGCCCAAATTAGTGTGTGAAGTTTGGTATGCCGAGTGGACAGCCGACGGGCATTTGCGGCAGCCGGTTTATAAAGGATTGAGAGTTGATAAAAACGAAGAAAACGTAGTGATGGAAACACCCAATAAGCAAGTGGCCGACGAGGAGATATTCACCTTTGGCCGCAACCAGGTTAAAGGAACACACCTGAGCAAGGTTTTCTGGAAGGATGAAGGCATTACCAAGGGCGAGCTCATCCATTATTATAATGACATGGCGGAATACATTGTGCCGTATCTAAAAGATAAACCCATCTCCATGCGCAGGCAGCCTAATGGCATTGCGGATGACGGCTTTTTTCAGAAAGATGTGGACACTAGTCACCTGCCATCCTACATAAAAACAGAGCCGCTTTATTCTGAAAGCAACGATAAGAATATCAATTACATCATTGGGAAAGATGCTGCGACATTGCTTTATATGGTGAACCTGGGTTGTATAGAGATCAATCCCTGGCTCAGTTCCTACAAAAAGCCGGAGAACCCGGATTTTGTGGTCATCGATATCGATCCGCATGATGTACCTTTTACAGAGGCTGTGGAAGTAGCGCTGAAAACCAAAGAGGTTTTCGACCGGATGAAGCTGGACGTTTTCATCAAAACGTCGGGGTCAAAAGGGCTGCATATTTATTGTTATCTCGGGGCGAAGTATGACTACGACTTCACCAAAATGTTTGCTGAGTATACCGCAAATATCATTCATGATGAGTTGCCGGATATTACCAGTGTAGAACGTAGTCCTGCGAAGCGGAGAAATAAAACCTATATTGATTTTCTGCAAAACCGCCGGGGGCAAACGATTGCCTGTCCATATTCTGTGAGGCCAAAACCGGGTGCTACAGTTTCGGCACCTTTAGATTGGAGTGAAGTCGACAATAATCTGAAGCTATCTGATTACACCATCAACTCAATGCGTGAGCGTATAAGGAACACCAATGACCCCTGGGAAAACCTGACCAAAAGCAAAGCTGATCTTAAAAAGGCACTTGAGTTGTTAAAATCATAATGGCTTATTTGCGATTATATTTCTAATTAATATTTTTTCTAATAAATAAAACTTAAAAAGCTTGCCGTCTGTAGTTTATTAATAACGAACAATTAAAAATCATCTACATTATGGCAACCACTAAAACAACATCACATCATGCAGAAGCAGCTTCTGGTGTGACCGAGTCAGCATTGAATGAATTATTCATTGATGAGTTAAAAGATATTTATTGGGCTGAAAAGCATTTAACGACAGCCTTACCAAAAATGGCTAAAGCAGCTACCACTGATGAACTGCGCTCAGCAATTCAAAATCATTTGGCCGAAACAGAAAATCATGTAAGCCGGTTAGAGCAGGTCTTTAAATCAATAGGTGAAAAGGCCGTGGCTAAAAAATGCGAAGCAATGGCAGGCTTAATAAAAGAGGGTGACGAAATTGTTGCCGAAACCGAAAAAGGAAGTATCACACGTGATGCAGGTATCATTTCCGCAGGACAGAAAATCGAGCATTATGAAATAGCAACATATGGCACGTTGAAGACACTGGCAGGTGTATTGGGCTATGATGAAGCAGCAGAGTTGCTTGAAGCAACCTTGCAGGAGGAGAAAAATGCTGATAGCAAACTTACTGAAGTTGCTGAAAGCAGCATAAACCAGTCGGCAAGCAGAGAAAAGAAATAGTGTGATTGGAAGTGAATTAAAGGGTTGCCCATGGCAGCCCTTTTTTATGGGTAAAAATTCATAGCTTTAATCGTAATCTTAGCGAATGGAGTTTTATCCCAAAGTATATCTTTACCGGCGCATAGTTAAGGCCAAGTTATTCATCGACGATAATTATGCCGATGCCATCGATTTGGATCATATTGCTGATGAAGCTTTCTTCTCCAAATTTCATTTCATCCGTCTTTTCAAAAAGACTTACGGCAAAACGCCTCACCAATATCTAACCTGGGTGCGGATTGAAAAATCAAAGTTGCTTTTAAAGGAAGAGATATCTGTTTCGGAAGTATGCTATTCAGTTGGATTCGATAGTATCAGTTCCTTCACCGGCTTATTTAAACGGGTTGTCGGGCAAACACCTTCCACGTATCAGCAGAGTTGTATCAATAAGCAACTCGAAATCAAAACTGATCCTCTGAAACACATTCCCAACTGCTTCGCCGAAATGAGCGGTTGGACTAAAAAGAGCAATTTTCAAGAAGCCTGAGCTATCCTGATCTCTGATATTTGAGTTAAATCAATTATTACAAATTATGATAACCAGATTAAACCATGTGAGCATTTTTGTGCTCAACCAGGAGAGCGCTTACGATTTTTATGTAAATAAACTAGGTTTCAAAGTACATACCGATGCACCCATGGGACCGGGGATGCGCTGGCTCACTGTTAACCCACCTGAGCAGCCTGATTTGGAAATAGCTTTGATGGCTATAAACGAAGGCATGATGTTTACCAAAGAATCGGCCGACGGCATGCGTAAATTGGTAGAAGGCGGAACATTCGGTTTTGGCGTATTTGAGTGTAATGATCTGTTGGCAACCTACGAAGAATTAAAAGCCAAAGGCGTGGAATTTACCAAAGCGCCAACGCAGGAGTTTTATGGTTTCGAGGCTTTGTTTAAGGACGATTCGGGCAACTGGTTCTCACTCGGACAGAAGGGTAAATAAAAAAAGCCGCTTTGAGCGGCTTTTCGGTAGTTGTCAAATTTATAGCGCTGTCGGTCGTCTCAGCAATCCCAAAATGATGGCGATGATGGCGATAACCAACAATACGTGTATCAGCCCTGCGGCTGAGTAAACAAATACGCCCAATGCCCATCCTATGATGAGTATAACGGCGATGATATACAATAGTGAATTCATGATAGATGATGTTTTAGTTTATAATGTTTTTCACTATATATAAGCTACCGACTATCAGTATTGTTTTGATTTTTTGGCCTTTAAATAGAAAAACTGTCCCATAAAATAATAAGAGACAGCTTTTTAATAAAATGAGAACCAAAGATATTGAAAACTGTTATGCAGTCACCTTTGGTCGTTCGGCAAGTTCTTTTGCAAACTCTTCGAGTTTTATTTTGCCTGAAATTTTGCCGCCGGTAGCATCAAAATCTTTCCATAAAATGGCGCTTCGTATCGCTGTTCCCATTTCAGTAAAATTCCGGGCCAGTTCAGGCGACAAACCGCCTTGCACCATTCCGTCGTAGGACTGCTCATCGGTAAATTCAATCCATTTTAGTTCAGGTTTGCCAACTGCTGCACCTAAAACTTTAACTATTTGATCAAATATACGGTCATCGCTTACTGCATAACGCACGCTCTTCCCGGTGAAGGAGTGTTGCAATTCTTCAGCGACGATATCAGCAATATCCTGTGGATGGGTCATCACCAGCCGGGTCTGCGAGTTATAGTTTGATCCCATAAATCCCTGGTTGATCATCGGGATATTGTTGTAAAAGTTAGTATAGAAGAAACCCGCACGTACATGTTTAATAGCGACACCTTCCAGTTTGTTTAATTCGAGCTCGGCATCGTGTACACCGGAGATCTGACCTGTTCCGCCATCGATGTCGGCACCGATACTGCTCAAGTTTACGATACGTTTAATGCCGGCTTTTTTAATAGCTTCTGCATAGCTTTTAGCGGAGTCGCCCACGTATTGGCGATAGTTGGTTGCCGCAAAATTTGGAGGGATCATGGTATATACCGCATCTGCGCCAGTGAAGGTTTGTCCCAGGAAATCGACATCTGCAATTGAACCTATTGCAGCTTTAGCGCCTAATGCTTCGATCTCATTTACTTTGTTTGCATCAGAGCTAACGACAGTCACATCGTGACCGTTTGCTACCAGTTGTGTGGCCAGGGGTTTACTAATGTTTCCCAGTGAACCTGTTACTATAATTTTCATAGTCTTTTAATTTTGATTTTGTATGGAACAAAGTTATTTTTGTACTTACTTTTTTACAAGTACTTACCCTAAAGTATGTATCATGACACTGGTAAAAGAAAGCTCCACTATACAGGAAAATAAGAAGTTCGCCCTAAGCGAATGCCCGGTAACTTATGTAATGGAAAAGATAGGCGGTTATTGGAAACCGATCATTTTGTATCATTTACTCACCGGGGATAAACGTTACAGCGAACTACGCAAAGCAATCCCGGCTATTACAGAGAAAATGCTGATCCAGAACCTTAAACAGCTTGAAGCGGATAACCTGGTGATCAGGGAGGCAAAACCGGTAGTGCCGCCTTATGTAATTTACAGCCTGACAACTGCCGGAAAGAAATTGCACCCGGTATTATTTGCAATGGCTAGCTGGGCTTTTGAAGATACAGGGCTGCAGAAAACCTACGCGGATAAAGCAATGGATGGTTTTCCGCAGCAAAGTTAAAATATAGAGATTGTCATTTCGAACGAACAGCCGAGGATTGTAGTGGGGTGAGGAGAAATCTTATACCACTTGCATGTTCGCCCCAGCATATTCGCTATGTATGTCGTATAAGATTTCTCTTCGCCCCAAATCACCACCGCCTCCGCTCATCGAAATGACATTTTTTATATTACAATCTCAACCATTTTTTACGCACTTCCAATTGTTGTGCACTTGGCGAATCAACACTGATGATACTGTATTTTACTTGAGTCTTTTTGAGTAAAGTAACTGATATTGTAAGTGGTAAACCATCTCTCAGTACCGATACACTAATTTTATCTCCTGGCTTTTTACCATTCAGAGCAGTGGTCATATCAGTTATCTTGTTGCCATCGATAGCCGTTATTTCATCGCCAGCATTCAGGCCATCGACCCATGCCGCAGAATTGCGGACTACATTACTAATGGTGATCTTATTATTGGCCGAAGCGGTAATAATACCCAATGAAGGGTCGTTCGTCCCGGCAAGTTCATCTTTTAACTGGTAACCGGCATAAGCGAGGTATTTGCCGTAATCTATATCATCCAACCCATTGATATATTTTTTGTAAAACTCGTCCAGGTTTTTGCCGCTGAACTTTTCCAGTGCAGCTTTAAACTCCATATCGGTATACCCGCGTTTGTGGGTTTTATAATAAGTATCGTACATGTATTTCATCACGTCATCCAGGCAAGATTTACCATGCGTGTCGTTGATGATCTCCAAATCGAACATGAGCGCTATGACCGCACCTTTGCTGTAGTAGGAAATAGTGGTGTTCAGCGAGTTCTCATTCGGGCGATAGTATTTTATCCAGGCATCGTAGCTGGCCTCAGAAAGAGGTTGCACTTTTCCGCCAGGTTGATTCTCCACATAATTGATATCTCCTGCCAAAGCCGCCAGGTAAGTTTCAGGCGGATAAATATTCGAGCGGCGTACAATGATATTTTGATAATAAGTGGTGAACCCTTCGGCTATCCAGAGGTCGGTAGTATAGTTTTCATTGTCGTAGTCAAATGGGCCGAGCGCAATAGGCCTTAAACGCTTTACATTCCACAAGTGGAAATGCTCGTGGGCCACCAGTCCCAGGAAACCACGGTAACCGGCGTCGCTGGCATAACTGTCGCGCGCCACACCCAAAACGGTCGAGCTTAGGTGCTCGATGCCCCCTCCGCCTTTTAAGTTATTATGAATGATAAATACATAACGCTTATTCGGATCTTCACCAAAGATCGCAACCTCCTGGTCGATGAGCTTTGGCATATCCTTTTTCAGCTTTTCCTTATCATAATTCCCCTGGCCGCACATGGCTACCTCATATTTTACACCGTCCGCATCAAAACTGAACACATCCTGCGTGCCTACTTCTATTGGCGAGTCAAACAAAATATCATAATCAGGAGAGTGCAGGGTAAAAGGATCGTTATTCACCATTTCCAGGCTCGTTGAAACAGTCGTCCAGCCTTTATAAGGAATGATATGAATGGTTGAAGGATGGTGCAGCATCCCATCGGGATACATAAACACGCCGGTGGTTGATAAAAACGCGTGTGAAATATCGATCAGGCTGGTGCGCACCGATAGCTCAAATGCATACAGTTTATATTTTACCGTTACAGCAGATACATTGGCGGTTTGAATTTGCCAGATATTCTTGCGGATCTTTTTTGAATGGAGCGGCTTGCCATTAGCTTCCGCGCTGAAGGCTTCTATGCTTTTAGAAAATTCCCTTACCAGGTATGAACCCGGTGTCCACACCGGCATTTTCAGGTCGAGCGTGTTTTGTTTTAAGCCGGAAATATTCATTTCTATTTCGGCATAGTGGGCCTGTGCTTCAGGAAATGTAACGGTATAGGATATCTGTACGTTGTCGGCGGCTTTGCTGGTAGAGTGGTTCATGACGAGCAATATTAAACAAAAAAGGGCTGTTACATGTGATAATTTCATCCGGGCAAGATATAAAAAATGAGCATAATGAATTGTAATATCTTTATTAAACAGTTGATAAACAGCACAGATTTTTCAGAAAATAAAAAATGAAACACATTCTTTTTTATTTTTATAAAAGTTATTTTTGAGGTGGATGTCAAATTATAAAACCTGTTTGCTGATAGACGACAATTACATTGATAATTTTGTCACACGCAAGATTTTAGAAAGCGGCGAGTTTGCCGAGAAGGTGGTCGTGAGCCAATCGGCTACTGATGCCATTAATTCTTTGCGCACGGGAGCAATAACGCCCGATGTGATATTTCTGGATATCCGCATGCCGATGATGGGTGGCTTTGAGTTTTTGCAGGAATATGATAAGCTGGAGATCGATAACAAGCAGTCCATCAAGATATTCATGTTGTCTTCCTCGCTTGACCCAACCGATCTGAAAAAATCGACCAACAATAAATACATTACGTCGTTTATTCATAAGCCCCTTACCCAAAAATCACTCGACGATATTTGTAAATGATTCTTGTTGCTGATAGTGGTTCATCCAAAACAGACTGGTTGCTTGCAGTTCCCGAGAAGGAACCGTTAGCATTTAAAACGGGTGGGCTAAATCCGTACTTCCTGACCGAAAAAGAGATGGTAAAAATACTGCAGGACCAGGGCGCCGATATGGTGGCCCACGGCGCAGATGTTACCGAAATTTACTTTTTTGGTGCAGGCTGCTCAAGTCCCGATCGTCATGAGATAGTGACCAATGCCTTAAGCCAATTATTTCCTAATGCTTACATCAGCGCCGATAGCGACATATTGGGCAGTGCATACGCCACCTGCGGTCACGAAAAAGGTCTTTGCTGTGTATTGGGAACAGGTTCAAATATTTCATTTTTCGACGGAGAAGAAGTACACTCCGGAAAGCATGGCCTGGGTTATGCTTTAGGCGATGAAGGCTCAGGAACATGGTTTGGTAAGGCATTGATCACCGATTTTTTATATGGCAATATGCCAGCCGATATACATGTACAGTTCGATCAGCAATATCATCTCACGAAAGAGGGCGTGATAAGGGATGTGTACCAGAAACCGGCCGCCAATACTTTCCTGGCGTCTTTCTCCAGATTTTTAAACACCATCCGCGAAACAGAATATTGCCAGGCTTTGCTTGCAAGAGGTTTCCAGGAGTTTATTGATTCAGATATTAAATCTTTCCCGCAATACCATCGCTATAAATGTCATTTTGTTGGGTCGATCGCTTTCATTTTTGCCGATGAGCTAAGAGCGCTTTGCGAAAAGAATGAGATCCACCTGGGCAAGATCATCCGTCAGCCTATTTTTGATCTGATGCAGTTTATCGTGAGCCGGGAGGGGTGAGCCTCGAAGTATTATCCACTGTGTCATTGCGATGAACGGCCTGTGCGGTGAAGAAGCAATCGCATGCTTTACAGGGCGAAGACGCATGTCGGCTCTGCACAGTTCGCAATTGCAACACTGCGTTCGCAATGACATATGTGCAATTCAGACGACTACCGCCTTCTTCTTTCTTATATTTCTTACAGTTTCAACCAGTATCCAAATAATTCCCGCTATAGCAATTATACTTCCTGTTTTAGGGATATAATCGCCATGTAATGTATAAAAAGTCAGATCTGAATTTAGATTGATATCTTGCTTAATGGCAGTTCGTGTCCACCATTTGGTTTGCTTAATGACATCCCCGCGCTGATTGATGAAGGCCGAAATACCTGTATTGGCAGACCGGCACACCCAACGCCGGGTTTCGATAGCACGGAGTTTGGCGTAATCCATATGCTGATCCTTTCCAGATGTATTTTCCCACCAGCCATCGTTGGTAATCACCGCTATAAACTGTGCGCCCTTATGAACTGATCCAGCCACCCATTCACCATAAATGGAATCGAAGCAGATGATCGGCGCTGCACCAATCCCGCTTTGCGAATAAAATACGCCCGGCTCTTCCTGTCCGGCTATGCTGCCGGTTGCCCCACCCAAGTGCTCAAATACGGGTTTCAGGAATGATAAAGTATTGCCAAAAGGCAGTGATTCTACCCCTGGCACCAGTTTTGATTTGTGATAAAACTGCACTTCTTTCCAGCACAGTGGGATCCGAAGCTTGGAATTCACGTGACTTGAAGTCGCGG